>OLNW01001058.1_pt1 | contig 29202 bp, 26 predicted proteins | sample 1672121 | NCBI WGS metagenome assembly OLNW01 (sample SAMEA3136648, study PRJEB25190) | human gut metagenome
AAGCAGCTGCTCTGCATCGCCCGCGTCATGCTCTGCCTGCCGCCCATGCTGATCCTGGACGAGGCCACCTCCTCCATCGACACCCGCACCGAGGTGCGTATCCAGGCCGCGTTCGCCCGGATGATGCAGGGCCGCACGAGCTTCATCGTGGCCCACCGCCTGTCCACCATCCGCGAGGCCGACGTCATCCTTGTGATGAAGGATGGCCACATCGTGGAGCAGGGCAGCCACGACGAACTGCTGGCCCAGGGCGGCTTCTACGCCAAGCTCTACAACAGCCAGTTCGAGGGCGTGGAGACCTGACCGACACAAACAAAAAATGGGATGCTTGAAACAAGCATCCCATTTTTGTTTGCCGGATCCCTGCCGCCCGTCGTTTCAGACCGTCTCGACCACCACCGGCTCCTCCGGCGGCGGGGTCAGCGTGGAGTGCGCCCGCACAAAGGCAGCTGCGCGCTGGCTGGCAATGCCCTGCCGCAGCTTTCGCTTGTCGTTGGACGGGAAGGTCCGCTCCCCGTTCCAGCCCTCCAGCGCAGCCTGCACCTCGGCCTCCGTGGGCCAGAGATGTTCCGTTTCGGCGACCAGCAGAAGCCCCAGACGCCCCCGCAGTTTCTGTTCTGCCTGAGCGTGAAGCTCCGTCCGGAACTGTTCCACCGTCTGGCCCTGCACCTTCAGGTATTGGTCAAAGTTGATGTTGTTCGCCTGCATCCGCAGGTTGAATTCCCGCTGCTCGGCAAAGTAGTTGCCCGCCACCAATTGCTTCGGCAGCGCGCCCTTCACCTCGCCGCCGAGTTGGTAGACCAGCTCCCGCTCGGCCAGCGTCTCGGCCTGGGCGCAGCGGGTCTTGTAGATCTCCCGTGCCACACGGTCCCGCAGGGCTTTTTTGCCCGCCTCGTCGGCGGCGCGGTCCTCGTCGCCGTGGTGGCGGTTGATCTCCAGTTCAAGGGTCAGTTTCCGGATAGGCCGGGGCCGGATGGGCTGCACAAAGCCGGTGTACCGCCCCAGCTCCAGCGGCGGCAGGCAGAAGAACTCCGCCCCCGCCCGGAACCCTTCGGCCCGGTTAACGGCCAGCAGCTCAAAGTCCGGGTCGGTCACCGGGACGAGCCGGTGCTCCTCCATCAGCTGCGCAAACAGCGGCGAAAAACCTTCCAGAATGGCGCGGTTCACCGCTGCCGTCAGCAGGTCTTCTTCCTCTTTGGGCGCATCCGGTGCCGCCTGCTCGGCCTGCACCGCTGCTTCCAGCTCCTCGGCACCGGCCGAAAAGACCACCCGGCAGTCGCCTGGTTCCGGCATCCCAAAATGTTCCAGTTTCATGGCATTTCCTCCTCACCGTACAAATCCGGCCATCAGCAGCACCAGAACCACCGCCAGCGCAAAGTATAGCACTTCGGCCCCCAGCACGGCGCGGTCGCCTTCCACATACATCTTCTCCGGATCTTCCGGGTCATAATATAAGGTCACGGTCTCCCCGGCCGCAAAGCCCTTGCCCTTGGCCGCTTTCGGGTAATGGAGGCGGTGGCTGCCGCCTGCCGTCTCAAATTCTAGCACATAGGCCTGACCGTCCCGGCCCTGCGCGGTGCCCGCAACGCGGGCGGTGACCTTTTCGCCTTTTGTCTGCAAACGCCGCCGCGCAAGCACACTGCGCACCCCCATGCCGAGCATGAGCGCCGCCCCGATGATAAAGATCAGAAAGTTGAACATGTGTGGTTCCCTCATTCCATCGTATTTTGCCGCAGGGCCCCCGGCCCCGGACAGCTCAGATCTTATTGTATCATATTTCACCGAAAATTTCGCCCCATCGTCCTCATTCCGGTGCCAAAATTTCATCCGGAATTTTTGTCAGAAAAATTCGAAAAAAGCGCTTGACATTTCCGGTTTCCATGGTATAATTACTATCGTTCCGAGCGACACGGCTCACGAACGAAAACAAAATATGCGGATATGGCGGAATTGGCAGACGCGTTAGATTCAGGTTCTAATCGGGGCAACTCGGTGGAGGTTCAAGTCCTCTTATCCGCACTCTCAAACGACAGCTTTCAAAAAGGCTGTCGTTTTTCTTTTTTGTATCCGTCCTTTTGGAAACGCTCTGCTATGCGGATAAGAGGACTTGAACAGCACGGCCCTGCCGCAGGCGGGGCAACAAAAGCCCAAGTGAGGCTGTTGCTTAGCCCGCGGTTCCTAGACCCATAGGAATGTCTACCGGGAGGACTGCCGTTAAAAAGCAAAAGACCAGAGTTGTAAAGCCTTTTGGCTGAATAACTCTGGTCTTTTTGTAGGGACTTGTGCAACAGCCCCTACATATCAGATGCCGGAAGCTCTTTTTTTGTGTTCACATCTTGATTTTCTGCGCCGCCCTGGCGATCTCTGCCAGAAGGTCCACGAGGTGTCTCTCGTCCATCCGGCTGCTGTTGTTGGTAAAGGCATAGAAACAGCCCTGCACACAGAACGACAGCAGGATGCCGCGCTTGGGGTCGTTGGCGAAGGTGGGGTCCTGTGCGGTCAGGCGCTCTCGCAGGCCCTTTTCGATGCGGTTGGCAAAGATGCCCTGACGGGAATCGGCGAAGAGGATGTTCACCGCCGTTTTGTTCTGGACAAAGGCCCGGAACAGCTCGCGGGTCAGCGCCTCCGTCCGGACCGGGTGCAGCTCCACCGCCGAGACGCTGGCCAGAATGTCGGCAATGAGCTTGTCCTCCAACCGGCTGGACAGTGCATAGATATCCTCATAATGGGCATAGAACGTCGATTTGTTCACGCAGGCCAGTGCGCACAGGTCTTTGATCTTGATCTTTTCCAGCGGCATTTTGCTGCGCAGTTCCAGAAACGCTTTTTCGATGGCGCGGTCGGTCTTTTCGATGCGGATGTCCAAAAATAATCCACCTCTTTCGGTATTTTGTCGGATACCCAACCCTTTTCGGATTTTGTTGATAGACAGAATCTGCGGGTTTTGTTACTCTTTTTTATACAGGACGCCCGCGTTTTCCAACGCTGCCTCAATGCGGTGGAACGTTTTCTCGTCCGGGCAGCGGAGGGTATGCAGATGCACCCCGCCGGTCATCCGGCTGAGCAGGCATTCGGGGGTATCCGCCGCCTGCTGGATGAAGTTGTCCACGTCATACCGGCTGGACAGATTCAGGTTGCCGCGCAGCTCGCCGTACAGCGGGTTCTCCACGGCCACGTCCACCACGGTGCCGCCCTGGTCCACCACCGCATACAGTTCGGTGCGCATCTCCTCCGCCGTGCGGTGGACGCAAGCCAGGATGCCGGTGTAGCCGCCGGGGGCCGGGTGGAACTGATATCCCCGCGGCGTGGCTTCGATGGCCGCACCGCCGGCCCGCAGCAGGGCCACATCGCCCACCACGATCTGGCGGGAGACGCCCAGCTCCGCCGCCATCACACTGGCGCTGACCGGCGCGTCGGCGTTGCTCAGCCGCTCCAATATCACTTCTCTGCGCTGTACAGCATTCATCCGAATGCCCCCCCTGTTTTCTGATTTTACCTTATAATAACAGACCCCGCAGGAATGTGCAAGTTTATTTCAGGCGGAGGAGCGTGGCGTAATTGGAGGGCAGCTGCACCTTCATCCGGCCCCACTCGATCTCCGTCAGGATCGGCTGGCTGCCCACGCAGTCGGCCAGCAGGTCTTCGGCACCGGTGGCCTCCACCGGCAGCTGGAACTCCAGCTGCGCGGGGCTGTCACCGTTGTTGAAGACGGCCACGACGGCTTTGCCGTCCAGCACACGGGCGAACGCATAGCACTGGGTGGTCAGCTGCAACTCTTTCACCTCGCCCCAGGTCAGCTCCGGGCACGCGGCCTTCAGCCGGCCCAGCGCTGCGTATACGCTGGTGACCGGGTTGGTGGTCAGCGCATCCTTGAAGTCATCCAATTCCAGGCAGGGGCGGAGCGGCCAGTCGCTCCCCCACTCTTTTTTGCCCTCAATTGCAAATTCCGAGCCATAATAGATGGACGGAATGCCCCAAAGCGTATATACTAGAAGAGCAATATGGCGGATGTGGGCCCGGTTGCGCAGCTTGTTGGGCAGGCGCTCCACATCATGGTTGTCCGAGAAGAGATAGAGCCGGGTGTCGTGGCACAGGCCCTGCAAACGGCGCATGGTGTGCGCGATCTCGAAATAGTTGTGGTCGTTGTGGCCGCTCCACAGGCCCTTATGCAGCTCGTAGTTGGTCACCGAGTGGAGCATTTCGGGGTTGGCCCACCGGCTGTAATCGCCGTGGATGACCTCGCCCATCAGCCAGAACTCCGGCTTGACCTCGTTGGCCAGGCGGCGCAGGCCCTTCATGAACTCGAAGTCCAGCACGTCGGCTGCATCCAGACGGATGCCGTCGATGTCGAACTCGCGGACCCAGAAGCGGATCGTATCGTAGTGGTAGTTCTGGACCTCCGGGTTGCGCTGGTTCAGCTTGACCAGCAGGTTGAAGCCGCCCCAGTTGCCGTAGGAGAAGCCGTCGTTGTACTCGTTGTTGCCCCAGAAATTCACATCGCAGAACCAGTCCTTATACCGGGCGTTCTCGCGGTCCGTTTTCAGGTTCTGGAAGGCGAAGAAGTCGCGGCCCACATGGTTGAACACGCCGTCCACGATGACCTTCTGGCCGCGGGCGTGGCAGTTGGCCACAAACTCCCGGAACTCTTCATTCGTGCCCAGGCGGCGGTCCACCTGACGGTAGTCGATGGTATCGTAGCCGTGGGAGCCGCTCTCAAACAGCGGGCCGATATAAATGGCCGTGCAGCCAAGGTCCTCATAAGCGTGTTCGGCCCAGGCGTTCAGTTTTGCAAAGGCACCGGGTGTGGGCTGGCCGTCGTTCTCATGTGCGCAGCCGCACAGCCCCAGCGGATAGATGTGATAAAATACAGCGTTGTCATACCAAGCCATCGTTACAGTCTCTCCCATTCTAGCAGTTTTTCCTGCGCCCGCCGCATACGGGCGACAGAGATAGTATAGCATAGTTCCGGACCAAAGTGTGGAACTTTGCTAATTTTCATACAAAGTCTCCTGTAAAATCAGCAGGTTTGACGATTTCGATTTGGTTTTCTTAGTAACAATGACAAAAAGGAAAGGCGCCTCGCCCTCTCAGGCCGCTTCGCGTCTGCATAAACTGCCAAACCCTCCCACTTGGGGGAGGCGGCATTGCGAAGCAATGGCGGAGAGGGCAGGGCTGTGAATAGAAAAGGAGTTTTTGGCATGGAATTTCCTTCGATCGATCGTTCGTTCTTTCTGGGCGACTGCTTTGACGCCTACCGCACACTGGGTGCGCATCCCTTCCGGGACGGCTGGCGGTTCGCGGTGTGGGCCCCCAGCGCCGTGGCCGTGGAGATCTGCGGCGGCTTTGACGGCTGGGGCCCCGGTGTGCCCATGCAGCGGGCCGAGACCGGCATTTGGAACGGCTTCGTCCCCGGTCTGCAGGAGGGCGAGATGTACAAGTTCCGCATCCACGGGCGGGACGGCAGCACCGTGATGCGGGCCGACCCCTACGCCTTTGCCACCGAGCTGCGCCCCGGCACGGCCAGCATCCTGACCAAGCTGGACTTCCCGTTCGACGACCACACCTGGATGGAGCGGCGGGACAAGTGCCGCAACCTGCCCCTGAACATCTACGAGCTCCACGTGGGCAGCTGGAAGCACAAGCCCAACGCCACCTGCGAGGACGGCTCAGACGGCTGGTACAACTACCGCGAGCTGGCGCGGGAGCTGATCCCCTGGCTGCTGGACCACCGCTTCACCCATGTGGAGCTGCTGCCTCTGGCCGAGCATCCCTTCGACGGCAGCTGGGGCTACCAGACCACCGGCTATTTCTCCGTGACCAGCCGCTACGGCTCCCCGGCCGACTTTGCAGCCTTCGTCAACGCCTGCCACCGGATGGGCATCGGCGTCATCATGGACTTTGTGCCGGTCCACTTTGCCGCCAACGGCGACGCGCTGGCCAACTTTGACGGCACTCATCTGTATGAGTACGACAGCGATGTGGGCCACAGCGAGTGGGGCACCTGCAACTTCAACTACTACCGCCGGGAGGTGTGCAGCTTCCTGAACAGCGCCGCCGCCCTGTGGATGGACGTCTACCACTGCGACGGCATCCGGATGGACGCCATCTCCCGTGCGCTCTACTGGCAGGGCGACCCCAACCGCGGCGTGAACGAGGGTGCGGTCACCTTCCTGCGGAATCTGAACCACGGCCTGAACACGCGGTTCCCCACCGGCATCTACACGGCCGAGGACTCCACCAACTTCCTCAAGGTCACGGCCCCCACCCGCTACGACGGCATCGGCTTCGACTACAAGTGGGACATGGGCTGGATGCACGACACGCTGGACTATTTCGCCACCCCCTTCGGCGAGCGCCCGGATGCCTACAACAAGCTCACCTTCAGTATGCAGTATTTCTACAACGAGCTGTATCTGCTGGCGCTGAGCCACGACGAGGTCGTCCACGGCAAAAAGACCATCATCGACAAGCTCTGGGGCACCTACGAGGAAAAGTGCGCCCAGCTGCGCACCCTGTACTTTTACATGTACACCCACCCCGGCAAGAAGCTGAACTTCATGGGCAACGAGCTGGGGCATTTCCGCGAGTGGGACGAGAAGAAAGAGCTGGACTGGGGCCTGATGAAATACCCCTTCCACGACAGCTTCCAGAAATACTTCGCCGAACTCGGCCGCCTTTACGCCACCGAACCTGCCCTCTACGACGGCGAATACAACCCCGGCTGCTTTGAGTGGGTGGCCAGCGAGAGCCGGGACGAGGGCGTGTACGCCTGGCTGCGCAAGGGCGCGGGCCAGACCCTGCTCTGTGTGATGAACACCCAGAACACCGCCCACAAAAAGTTCCCGCTCTACCTCAAGTTCCCCTGCGGGGCCGAAGAGCTGCTGAACAGCGAGGCCTCCCGCTGGAACGGTGCCGACAAGAGCCGGACCCGGAGCTTCCACACCACGGACGGCGGCGTCTATGGACGGGACTACACCCTGACCCTTGACCTGCCCGCCATGGGCAGCCGACTGCTCCGTCTGACGCCGGAGGCTCCCCATGCCGAGGCCGCACAGGCTTCGGCCCGGAAGGCTGCTGCTGCCCGGCGCAAGGCCGCTGCAAAGCCTGCTATCCATTCCAAAAAGTAATTTTTTGTTCAAAGTATCCCGTTTGCTGAAAATGCAGCGGGATATTTTGCGTTTTGCCGCCGCTGCGGCCTTGCCAGCGCCGGGCAGAACCGTTATACTGTAACATGAAATATCAGGTTTTGTGAAAGGTTTTGTGTTATGGAACAAACACGTTCGTCCCTGCTGAAACGCGGCCTCACCCCCTGGGGCAAAGCGGGGGCTGCGCTCGGCATCGGGGTACTGGTCCTGGCAGCCGTCGGGCTGCTCTTTCCCACCGGGGCGGCATTCTTCCCGCTGGTGAGCCTGTGGTGCAGCTGTGCGCTGTTCTACGGGGCGCTGTGGGTGCTGCGGGTGTCCGGCGTTACGCTGGACTTCTTCCACCGGGCCGTCCTTGTGGGCTGCTGGGCGGCGGCGGTGCTCTATTTCTACTGGGCGCTGGGGCGGCGCGATTTCGTCTACGCCTGGGACTACGCCAACTACCTCGTCAAGCAGTACAGCGCCGAGGCGGCCTTTGCTGCCGGCCCGGCGGCGGGCTTCGCATACATCTTCGGCTCCTTCGCAGAGGACTACACCAATTTCATCACCCTGTTCACTGAGTTTCCCTTCTGCCTGACGGCCCGCACCGGCGACAGCTATGCGTTCAGTCAGGTGTTCTGCGTCCTGCCCAGCCTGATGGTGCTGCTGGCGGGCGTGGTCATCAAAGTGGGGCAGATGCTCCGGGTGAAGAACCGGTTCTATTACTTCCTCATCGGCTTTTCGTGGCTGCTCACCTTCCCGTTTCTGCGGATGAGCGCGATGCTGGCCCAGCCGGACTGGTTCGGCCTCATCTTCGCCTTCGCCATCCTGGTGCTGACGCTGGACTACCGCTTTGAACAGCTGGAACCGGGCCGGTTCGCCCTCCTCTTTCTGGCCACGGCAGCGGTCATTCTGACCCGCCGGTGGTATCTCTACTTCGTGGTCGGCTACTACTTTTCCTACGCACTGCTGCTTCTGGTCAGCAGCGCAAAACTCGCCAGGACCGACAAGGCGCTGGCCGTCCGCCGGGTGCGCAACCTCATCGCCTTCGGTCTCTGCGCCCTGGTCGCGATGGTCGCCCTGCTCTGGCCCATGGTCCGCAAGATCCTGGCCTTTGACTACTCCGACCGCTATTCTTACTACAACGTCGGCGGCATGGCCACCGAGCTTTACTACCACATCCTCCGCATCGGCCTGCTGAACTTCATCCTCATCGGGCTGGGCATCGCAGATGCCTTCCGCCGCAAGCGGTTCGCCCTGCCCGCGCTGGGTGCCTGTGAGCTGGCGGTCAGCCTCGTGCTCTTCACGCGGGTTCAGAACACCGGCTCCCACCAGATGCTCCTCTTCCTCCCCGCCTACTTCCTGCTCTTTCTGGCAGGCGCTGCGGCGCTGGCGGAGGGCATCGAGCGCCGCAAGGCCCTCAAGCTGGGCTACTGGGCGTTCACGCTGGTGTTTGCCGTGTCGGTGCGCTGCTCGCCGCTGACGGTGGTGGCCCTGCCCGATTTTCTCATCGATCACTTCCCGCTCAAGAGCACCGCAGAATTTGTCCGGCTCGACGGCCTGACCTGCGACCGCAGGGACCTGAGCCAGCTGCAGGCTGTGACCGAATGGCTCAGCGTCCACCTCGGCGACGGCGAGACTGCGTACATGATCACCGACGACATGCTCTACAACCCCGGCCATCTGCGCAACTGCCTGCTGCCGGAGCAGCCGCTAGACGGCAAACTGCCGGACAGCTTCTCGGTGCCGGGCACCCACAACTTCCCCATGAGCTTCTTTGAGGCAAAGTATGTCGTCACCGTTGACCCCTACCCCCTGTCCTACGCATCGGACACGGAGCTGGGCCACAAGCTGAACGCCAAATTCGCCGAGCTGCGGGACGGCACCCACACCCTTGCCGCCACATTCGATATGGGCAACGGCTACACCTTCACCATCTGGGAGCGGGTCGCCGCCCCCACCCGTGCCGAAGTGGAGACCTACCTCCACGTCTTCGACGCCGAAAATGCCCAGTACCCCGAAATGTTCTCGCAGGTCGCCGAGAGCTGGCTTGCCGCGCACGGGTTATAACACCGCACCCTCCCATTTTTTGAATAAACGTTCTATCGTCAGAAGGAGTATTGCAAAATGGAAAATCAGCAGAATAATTTCCCTGAAGTAAAGCTCGGACAGTATAAAGGACTGGCCGTCACCCGCCATGTGCGCGGCATTTCCGAGAAGACGCTGGACATCGAGATGGTCCACCAGACCCGGATGCGCGCCACCTACCACAACTCCACCGAGGCCGCGAAGCGCGGCAGCCGGGTGCTGCTGGATTTCGCCGGTTTCATGGACGGCAAGGAAATTCCCGACAGCCGGATGGAGAAGGTCATGGTCGTGCTGGGTGACGGCAAGCTGATGCCCGCCGCTGAGCAGGCCATCTATGGCCACAAGGCCGGTGAGACCTTCCGGTTCGACTTCACCTATCCGGCCGCGTTCCGTGTACCGGAGCTTTCCGGCAAGACGGCGCAGTTCGAGATCATGCTCCACTCTGTGGCCGAGAAGACCACCCCGGAGCTGACCGAGGAGTTCGCACAGTCTGCCGGTTATGCGTCCCTCGCCGCCATGCGGGAGGCCGTCCGCGCCAAAAAGCAGAAGATCCACGAAGACGGTGCCGACCGCGCTGCCGGGCAGAAGCTGCTGGAGATGGCCGGTGCCAACCTGACCGTCACCGTACCGGAGGCCGTGCTCGACCGCACCGCCGACAACGAGATGAAGCTGCTGAGCCAGCGCCTGAGCCGCAGCGGCATCAGCATGGAGCAGCACTGCAAGAACAGCCGCACCACCGCCGAGGCTCTGCGGGCAGGCTACCGCGCCGACGCTGAGCGGAAGATCCGCACCATGTACGCGGCCCGCGCCATCGCAGAGGCCGAGAACATCACCGTCCGGCCCGAAGAGGTCAACGCCGAATACCGCCGCCTCTCCGTGCAGCAGGACACCCCCGAAGCCGACATCCGCCGTGTGCTGGCCCCGGAGACCGTGGCCGCTGCTCTGGCTGCCCAGAAGGTCCAGCGCTTTTTGCTGGACAATGCCGTCGTGACCTCGGTCATGGACCCGGATAAGGAGTGATTCGATGAGTTTCTTTACGCGCTACGCCATGGATGCGCTGATGAAGACCACCCACCCGGAGATCAACCGCAGACAGTGCTGGAATCTGCACCCGCACCGCACCCCCTGCACGGCCTGCAAGGACATCTGCCCCTTTGGGGATACGATCTTCACCCGCCCGAATCTCGTCAAGGACTGGGACCCCTGCACCGACTGCGGCCTTTGCGTTTCTGCCTGCCGCAGCGGCTGCATCGCCCCCTCGCCGGAGCAGGTCCAGCGGGACACGGCCCCCGCCGACAGCGACAACGACACCGTCTGGATCGGCTGCGAGAAAAGCACCCGCAAGAACACCCTCGTCCGGGCCTGCGTATCGGCCCTTTCGTGGGAGGCGCTGGCCTACCTGGCCCTGAACAAAAGGGTCGTGCTGGACCTGACCCCCTGCGGCGAGTGCGAGAACGACGTCTGCGCCGAACATCTGCGCAACGAGCTTACCCGTCTGGTGGAATTTTTCGGCCAGCCCCTCTTCGAGGCCCGGTTCACCCTGGCCTACGAGCAGGATGCGGCCCCCTTCCACAGCAAGGAATACTCCCGCCGCGAGATGATGGAGCAGGTGACGGCCGGCTCCAAGGCGGGCACGAAGCAGCTGCTCCGGATGCTGCCCGGCCTGCGGGACGATGACCAGAGCGCGGTGGACTTCCGCCTGTTGCTGCACCAGCGCACCAAGCAGCTGAAAGCTGCCAGCGAAACGCCCCTCAAATACGGCTACCACCTGCCCAATTTCACCCAGAAGTGCTTTGCCTGCGGCCGGTGCGAAAAGGCCTGCCGCGCCGGGGCCATCCGCTTTGAGGATCTGCCCGACGGCCAGACCCGCGCGGTCATCACGCCGTGGAAGTGCAGTGAGTGCGGCGTCTGCGTTGCCACCTGCTCCAACGGCGGTCTGGACGGGCTGAAGCTCCGCCAGCTGACCACACTGGGCCCGGTGAGCGTTTACAAATGCACCAAGAGCCTCTGCAAGGAGTGCGGCAAGCCCATCGCCCCCACCTGCAAGGACGGCATCTGCTCGGTCTGCCGCATCAAGATCCGCACCAAAAAGCGGCAGGAAGAAGCCGTGGCCAAGGCCAAGGAGCGCCAGGCCGAGCGTGAGGCCAAGCGCGCCGCCGAGGAAGCCGCCAAGGCACTGGCGGCGGAAGTCCAGGCCGAGTCGGCTGCCGCAGCCGCAGAAACGGCCCCCGCCGCCGCTGTGCCGGAAGCGCCCGCTGCCGAAACCAAAATGAATTAAAGAATTGACGTCCGCCCGAAAGGATGCTATACTTTTTGTAACCACACGGCTGTGGTCGGGAGGGACTGTTACAAAGGCGTAACGGAAGGATTCCGTTGCGCCTTTTTTGCAATTCCCCGCTGATGGGAAACAGCGCACCCCAGCCGCTGGCGCACACAAAAACACGAAATACGAAGAAAGAGGGATTTTATCATGGATCATTCGATTTCTCGCCGCCAGTTCCTCAAAGCCAGCGGTCTGGCAGCCGCAGGCGCATGTGCAGCCGGTCTGCTGACCAGCTGCGGCGGCAGTTCCTCTGCCGGCAGCACCGGCAGCGCGGCTTCCGGCACGGTGGACACCTCCAAGTACACCATCCTGTACTCCAGCCAGCCCGCCACCCTGAACTACCTGACCACCGCCACCGACCTGGAAATGGTCGTGGGTGCCAACTGCGTGGATACGCTGGTCGAGTACGACAACAAGGGCGTCATGCGCGAAGGTCTGGCCACCAGCTGGGACTGGGATGCGGACACCCTGACCTGGACCTTCCATCTGCGGGAGGAGAACTGGGTGGACAACAACGGCGAAGTCGTGGCCCCCGTCACCGCGCAGGACTTTGTGGACGCCCTGAAGTATGTTCTGACCCCGGATTACGCCTCCTCCAACGTCGGCCTGGTCACCGCCTACATCGCCGGTGCCGATGACTACTACAACTACTACGTCTACCTGAACAACGCCAACACCGGCGTTGTGGACGACGACGGCACCACCTACACTGCCGACGCCAGCGGTCTGGTCACCGTGACCGCTCCGGACGGCACCACCAGCACTTATGAGCCGCTGGACTTCGACACCGTGGGCGTCACGGCCGTGGATGACCACACCCTGACCTACACCCTGACCTACGACTTCCCCGGCTTCCTGAGTCTGCTGTGCTACCTGCCCTATGAGCCTGCCTACGGCCCCCTGCTGGACGAGATGGGCGACCAGTACGCCACCTCTGCCGAGACCATGTACAGCTGCGGTGCGTTCTATCTGGCGGATTACGAGTCTCTGGAGACCTGGATCATGAAGAAGAACCCGGAGAACTACGACGCCGACAACGTCTTCATCGAGACCATCAGCCGCATCTACAACGCCGAAGCCGCCGTCAACGGCCCGGAGATGATCAAGCGCGGCGAGATCGACGAAGCCACCATCGGCTCCGATATTCTGGACAGCTGGCTGAGCGACGACACCACCAAGAGCATGGTCTCCATGGACCGCCCCAACACCAACTACACCTACTTCTACATGTTCAACTTCATGCCCTACGCCCACGAGTTCTCCAACTGGAGCGTCGAGGGCGTGGACGCCGAGTATGAGCCGGACAACTGGGCCAAGGCCATCAACAACACCAACTTCCGCAAGGCTTTCCTGTACGGCATCAACAACGCCGTCACACTGGCTGTTTCTGCCCCGGAAGGCTACGACGGCTACAAGCTGAACACCATCACGCCCCCGAACTTCTGCGCCACCACTGCCGGTGTGGACTACACCCAGTGCGGCGACCTGGCTAACATCACCGAGTTCTTCGATGAGGCCAAGGCCAAGGAGTTCCGCGATGCTGCCATCGAGGAGCTGACCGCTGCCGGTGCCACCTTCCCCATCAAGGTGCAGCTGCCCTACAACCCCTCTTCCACCGACTGGGACAAGCAGTGCCAGGTCTTCAAGCAGCAGCTGGAGGGTGTGCTGAACGACGGCTTTGACTTCATTGATGTCATCATCACCGAAGGCCCTGCGGACAGCTTCCTGTCCTCCGTCCGCCGCAACGGCAAGTTCGAGTTCCTGCTCTGCAACTGGGGCGCCGACTACTCCGACCCGGAGACCGAGACCGACCCGTTCTATCAGGCCGAGGATTCCCGCGGAATGCGCTATGCGTATCTGCGCACCGGCGTGGAAGACGGCTTCATCACCGGCGACACTGCGGACGCCATCATGCAGTACATGACCGCCATCGAGGCTGCCAAGCAGATCACCGATGACATCGACGCCCGCTACAAGGCCTTCGCCGATGCCGAGGCCCTGCTCATCAACAACGCACTGGTCATCCCGCGCGGCATGAGCGTGCCCGCCTATCTGGCCACCCGCCTGAACTACTGGGAGGGCCAGTACGCTTCCATCGGCTTCTCCAACAAGCGCCTGAAGGGCATCCATGTGCTGGACCACTACATCTCCATGGAGGAGTATGAGGCCAACCGCGACGCCCGCTGATCTTTAACACCTGACAAAAAATGGCTTCCGGCAACTGCCGGAAGCCATTTTTGTTGTCCATCATTCGAGATTCAGTTTATGCTTCATCAGCCAGCGGGTCAGGCAGAAGTAGGCCGCCGCGAAGGCCGAGGTCACAACAAAGCAGAACAGGTAGCCGGAGACGGCCCCGAACGCTGTGGTCATGGTCTGCATCGGGGTCATTCCATAGGTCACACCGGTCACGTTCACATCGGCCACCCGATAGGTAATGTCCACGAACAGGTTCACGTGGTTCGTGCCCAGCAGCTTGTCGATCTGGTTCTCCACAACGTTCAGGCCGATAAAGGCGAGGATACCGGAGACCATCCCATACTTCCGGAATGGATGGGCGATCATGCAGGCGGCGTAAACGCAGAGGATGAGGTCGGCCAGCCGGGCCAGATTGATGAGGATGGTCCAGAACGTCACCAGCCAGAACTTCGCGCCCAGTTCCCCATACAGCATCCCCCACAGCTGCTTCCAACTGTCCCAGTCCACCATGCCGAAGGTCTCCGGGTCGAACACGCCGACAACAACCATGACCGTGATGCAGACGATGCCCACCAGGCCGCTGCATAGCACCCAGACCATGCTGGTGATGAGCTTGGAGAGGATGAGCTGGGTCTCGGTCACGGGCAGGGTGTGCATCAGGTAGCCTTCACGCCCCAGCAGATTTTTATAAAAGCGCTGGACCGTGCTGACAAAGCAGAGCACCGCAATGGCGAAGATGACGGAGAGATAGAGGACCATCAGAATGACTTCAAGCCGCCCGAAATTCGTATTGTCGGCCCATGCATTTTCCTGCCGGAACGAAACGCCCAGCACCACGCTCAGCAGCGCCAGCGCCAGATACAGCCCGAAGTACAGACTTTTGGTAGCCTTGAACTCATATTTCAACAATTGCTTCAGCATTTGAATACCTCCCGGAAATACGCATCGACACTCTTGCCCTCAGTCTCGCGGATGTCGTCCACGGCGCGGTGGGCGAAGATTTTGCCGTCCTTCAGGAACACGGCCTCGTCCAGCACCGGCTCGATGTCCTCGATGAGATGGGTGGAGATGACGACCGTTGCGTCCTTGCTGTAGTTGGAAATGATCGTGTTCAGGATGTAGTCCCGCGCGGCGGGGTCCACACCGCCGATGGGCTCATCCAGCAGGTAGAGCTTGGCGGCGCGGCTCATAGCCAGCACCAGCTGAACTTTTTCCTTGGTGCCCTTGGAAAGCGTCTTGAGCCGGGCCTTTGGGTCGATGTTCAGCCGGGCCAGCATCTCGTTGGCTTTGGCGGCATCGAACCCGATGTACGCTTTGGCTTCGCAGGGCGTCCCATAGAAATCCCGGAACATATTCACCAGCTCTTCCACCCGCATCCAGTCGGGGAGCCAATCGGCATCCGGCAGGTAGGAGACGATCTCCTTCGTCTCCGGGCCGGGGAGCATGCCCGCGATCTTCACCACGCCCTCGGTGGGCTGCAGCAGACCGTTTGCCAGTTTGAGCAGCGTGGTCTTGCCGCTGCCGTTCGGGCCCAGCAGGCCGACGATGCGGCCAAAATCAAGGTTCAGGTCGATGCCGTTCAGGGCGGTCTTCTCTTTCCCATAGGCCTTGGTCAGATGTTCACAGGTCAGGATCTTACTCATGCTGTTTTCCCTCCGTTTCGTTCCAGCTGCGCAGCAGCTCTGCCGCCTGCTGGGGCGTATAGCCGATGCTGCGCATTTTTTCCAAAAAATCTGCTGCGATGTTCCGGGCCGCAGACGTCCGCAGTTGTTCGATCAAATCGATATCCTCCGTTACAAACCGGCCGCTCGTCCGCTCGGTGCGGACCAGGCCCTCGGCTTCCAGCTGGGCCAGCGCCCGCTGCATCGTGTTGGGGTTGACCCCTGCCGCTGCAGCAAGGTCCCGCACCGAGTCGAGGTGCCCGCCGGGCTGGTAGGTGCCCGCCAGAATCCCGGCTTTGAGCCGTTCCACCAGCTGGGCATAGATCGGCCGGCTGGAATCAAACTGTTCGCTCATGGTCTTTTCTCCTTGTGTTACTGTGTTAAGCGCTTAATACAATAATATACGATTTCGGTTTTTTGTCAAGGGGTTTTCTGCATTTTCTTCATTCAAAACGCAAAAAATCCCCCGAAGAGGCCGAACGCTTTTGCGTTCGATTCCCTTCGGGGGCTTTGGTTCTTTACGATTCAGCGCGAATCAGCCCTGCTCCTGTGCGGCGCGCTTGGCTTCCAGAGCCAGGATGGCGTCGCGGCGGCTCAGGTTGATGCGGCCCTGCTGGTCGATGTCCGTGACCTTGACCACGATGGCGTCGCCCACGGCCACCACATCTTCCACCCGCTCGACACGCTTGGTGTCCAGCTTGGAGATGTGGACGAGGCCCTCTTTGCCCGGTGCGATCTCAACGAAGGCGCCGAAGTTCATCAGGCGGGTGACCTTGCCCTTGTAGATGGCACCGATCTCCGGGTCCTCCACGATGGTCTTGATGGTGAAGATGGCGCGCTTTGCGTCCTCCTGATCGACCGCGGAAACGAAGACGTGGCCGTCCTCCTGCACATCGATCTTGCAGTTGCAGGTCGCGCAGATGTCCTGAATGACCTTGCCGCCCTTGCCGATGACGTCCTTGATCTTATCGGTGGGGATCATCATGCTGAACATCTTGGGGGCCCAGCGGCTCAGCTCGTGGCGCGGCTCAGCGATGACGGGCTTGATGATCTCGTCCAGGATGTACAGACGGCCCTTGCGGCACTTTTCAAAGGCCTCGGCGATGATGTCGTAGGTCAGGCCGTCGATCTTGATGTCCATCTGGATGGCGGTGATGCCCTTGCGGGTGCCGCCGACCTTGAAGTCCATGTCGCCGTGGAAGTCCTCGACGCCCTGAATGTCCAGCATGGTCATCCAGCGGTCGCCCTCGGTGATGAGGCCGCAGGAGATGCCGGCGACCGGAGCCTTGATGGGCACACCGGCGTCCATCAGAGCCAGCGTGGAACCGCAGATGGAAGCCTGCGAGGTGGAACCGTTGGAGCTCAGGACTTCGGACACGCAGCGGATGGTGTAGGGGAACTCCTCCAGAGAGGGCAGCACCGGCACAAGGGCGCGCTCGGCCAGTGCGCCGTGGCCGATCTCGCGGCGGCCGGGGCTGCGGGGTGCGCGGGCCTCGCCGACCGAGTACGGCGGGAAGTTGTAGTGGTGGATGTAGCGCTTGGTCTGCTCATCGGTCAGGTCATCCATGAGCTGGTTGTCCTTGGTGCCGCCCAGGGTGCAGGTGGTCAGCACCTGGGTCTGGCCGCGGGTGAACATGCCAGAGCCATGGACGCGGGGCAGGATGCCCACTTCTGCGGCCAGCGGGCGGATCTCGTTGATGCCGCGGCCATCCACGCGCTTGCCCTCATCGAGCAGCCAGCGGCGGACGACGTACTTCTGCATCTTGTAGCTGACGAGGTCGAGGTCTGCATCGCTCAGGTCGGGGTACTCTGCGGCGATCTTGTCCAGGATGGGCAGCAGCGCGGCATCACGGACGTTCTTGTCGTCGGTGTCCATCGCAGCCTTGAAGTCGTCCAGATACTTCTCCTTGATGGCATGGAAGACGTCCATATCCAGGCCCACGACCTGGAAGTCGATCTTCGGCTTGCCGCGCTCAGCCACGATCTCGTTGATGAACGCGATGGTCTTCTTGATCTCCACATGCGCCGCCTTGATGGCGTTCAGCATGGTGTCCTCATCGACCTCGTTGGCACCGGCTTCGATCATGACGATCTTGTCCATGGTGGCAGCCACGGTCAGGGCCAGGTCGCTCTTTTTGCGCTGCTCCTGGGTCGGGTTCAGGACGATCTCACCGTCCACCAGGCCGACCTGAACGCCGCCGATGGGGCCGTTCCAGGGGATCTCCGACACGGCAGTGACGAGGGATGCGCCGATCATACCGGCGATCTCCGGGCTGCAGTCCGGGTCCAGGCTCATGACGGTCATGGTGATGCAGACATCGTTGCGCATCTCCTTGGGGAACAGCGGGCGCATGGGGCGGTCCACAACACGGCTGGTGAGGATGGCGCGCTCACCGGGGCGGCCCTCGCGGCGCATGAAGCTGCCGGGGATGCGGCCTGCGGCGTAGAGCTTCTCCTCATACTCGACATTCAGGGGGAAGAAATCCACACCTTCGCGGGGCTTGGGGCTCATGACCACGTTGCACATCACGCAGGTCTCGCCGTAGCGGATGAGGGCGCTTGCGTTGGACAGGCCGCACATCTTGCCCATCTCGACCTTGAAGGGCCGGCCAGCCAGCGTCGTCTCGTAGACCTTGAAGTTCTCAAAGGTCTCTTTGCGGGAACCAAATTCGATTGCCATTTGGTTTGCCTCCTTTGTCCTTTTAGCGGTTTTTATCTTCCAAAAGGCTGCCCGCCGCGCATCATAGCAATAAATCCAGCGCCCGTGCAGACCGCCCCAACGGGCGGGCACAGGCGTTCGATTTACTGCTGCAACACGTAGCAGCGGCCGTTTGTTCCACAAAAAAAGCAAAGGGCAGGCACCACAGCTGCGGTACCTGCCCTCTGTTTTCTATTACTTACGCAGACCCAGGGTTGCGATCAGAGCACGGTAACGCTCGATGTCCTTCTTCTGGAGGTAGGCCAGCAGATTGCGGCGGCGGCCAACCATCTTCATCAGACCACGGCGGCTGTGGTGATCGTTCGGGTTCTTCTTCAGATGCTCGTTCAGCTCATTGATGTGAGCGGTCAGCAGAGCGACCTGAACTTCGGGGGAGCCAGTGTCCTTCTCGGTCAGAGCGACTTTGGCCATAACTTCCTGCTTGTTCATAGTAACAGTACCTCTTTATAAAATTTTATTTGCCGTCGGCACAGAATGCGGGAAAAACGGTACTCCCAAAAATGGGCATACTCCCAGCCCCGTGCTGCGGTAACAAGGCTAGTATAACAGAAACCAACGTAAAAAGCAAGAAAAAATTCTCCATTCTGTGCTTTCTTTTCCGGCTCACGCTCAGGCCTCTGCCCGGAAATACGCCTGTGCCCGCTCGGCTGCATGGTTGATGCAGGCTTTCAGCTCGTCCAGCGTATCGAATTTTTTGCTGGGGCTGAGGTACGCGTGGAACTCCACCACCGGGTCGGTGCCGTAAAGGTCGCCGGAAAAGCCGGGGATGAAGGTCTCACAGGTCACCTTGGCGGGGTCATCGTTGACGGTAGGCCGGGTGCCAAGCCCGGTGGCCGAGGGATACCAGACATCACCGATCTTCGTGCGGGTGATGTAGATGCCGAAGCGCGGCAGCTGGAAGCCCTGCGGGTAGAGCTGGTTGATGGTGGGCACCCCCAGCGTATGGCCGAGGCCCGCCCCATGCTGCACCGCAAAGCGGATGGCGTAGGGCATCCCCAGCATGGCGTTGGCCGCCGGGATGTCGCCGCCCTCCAGCGCCGTGCGGATGCGGGTGGAGGACACCGGCTTTTCCTCAAACTGGGCCATCGGCACCACCACGACCTCCACGCCCAGCGGGGCGCAGAGCCTGCGCAGCAGATCCGGGTCGCCTGCTGCCTTTGCCCCGAAGGTGAAGTTCTCGCCGCAGAACAGTGCCCTTGCATGGCAGTCCTGCACGATGCCGTACACGAACTGTTCCGGCGTCATCGCGCGGATCTCTTCAAAGTCCGGGCAGAGGTAATATTCCACCCCAAGGCTTTCGATCAGGGCGTGCTTGTCCTCGGTGGAGAGCAGGCGCTTGCCCTTCATCTTATTGTCGGCCGGCAGCCGGAAGGTGAACACCGCCGGGGCCGCACCGTGTTCTCTGGCCCACTGGACGGCTCCGTTGATCACGGCACGGTGGCCGATGTGGATGCCGTCAAAAAAGCCCATGGCGACGGCAGTGCCGCCCTCGTGTTCCAGCGCCAGCGGCGAAAGAGAGGATAAGATCTGCATCAAATTTTGTTCCTTCTTGTGTTAGTTTCGCTCCACAAAGAGCTTTTCGACTCGGAGCACTCCGCCCACGATGGTGGCAAGGCCCAGAAACTGCCCGGCCTCGTTCCGGACGCGGTAGCGCCCGTCGGCGGCGGGGTAGTGGCTGGTGGGGCAGCCGTTGTAGAGATGCTGTTCCACCCTGGGGGCCACCGTCAGCAGCGGCAGCGAGGCAAAGACGCTCTCCACCGGCAGCATCAGCGCTTCCAGCGCCGCAGGGCCTGTGTCCTTTGCCGCCTGGATCTCCTCCAGCGTGTGGGCGTCGGCCTCGGTGTAAACACCGGCGGCCACCCGGCGCAGGGCGCTCATGGTGCCCTTCTGGCCCATGGCGGCGGCGATGTCCTCCAGCAGAACGCGGATATACGTGCCCTTGGAGCAGCGCACCGTCAGGGTGTATTCGTTCTCTGCCGGGCTTCCTTCGTACTCGATGTGCAGGATCTCGATGGGGCGGGCCTTCCGCTCCACCTCGATGCCCTGCCGCGCCATTTTATAGAGCGGCTGGCCGTTGATCTTGACGGCCGAGTACATGGGCGGCGTCTGCATCTGGGGGCCGATGAACTGCGGGAGCACATCCAGCAGCTCCTTCTCCCCTGCCGTGACCGGGGCCGTTTCCAGCACCGTGCCGGTGCTGTCGCCGGTGTCGGTGCGGGCCCCCAGCCGCAGCACGGCGCGGTAGGCCTTGGTGTGGTCCAGCTGCAGGTCTACGGCCTTGCTGGCCCCGCCGCAGAACACCGGCAGCACCCCGGTGGCCATGGGGTCCAGCGTACCGCTGTGGCCCAGCTTCCGGGTGCCCAGGATGCCCCGCAGCTTTGCGATGACGTCAAAGCTGGTCCAGTCGGTGGGCTTGTCAACGATGAGGATGCCCTGCATTTATTCGCCCTCCTGCGGCTGTTTTTCTGCGTCCAGCACGGCTTCCACCTCAGCCAGGATCGCACTCTTGGCGTTGTCCAGGTTGCCCAGCAGCTCACAGCCCGCAGCGCGGGTGTGGCCGCCGCCGCCCAGACGCCGCGCGATGGCGCAGGCGTCCACGCCCTTGGCGGTGCGCACACTGATGCGGTAGCTGCCGCCGGGCTGCTGGCGCAGGGTCAAGCCGACCTTGACGCCCTCGATGCTGATGGGCAGGCCGGTCAGCTCTTCGAGGTCGGCGGGGTCTACGCCACTCTGCTCGATCTCATCGCGGGTGAGGTAGATGAGGGCGCAGCGGCCGTCCAGATGATATTCCAGATGGTTGCGCGCGATCCGCTCCGCCTCCATCCGCTCGCGGGGCTTGGTGTCGAAGAGCAGCGTGTTCAGCTCTTCCACCCGCGCCCCTGCTTCCATCAGTTTGGCCGCCACGATGTGGGTGCGGGCCGTGGTGGAAGAGAACCGGAAGCAGCCGGTGTCCGTGGACAGACCGGTATAGAGGCAGTTGGCGATGTGCGGGGTCAGGTCTACGCCCATGGCGCAGAGCACCTCGTACAGCAGCTCTGCCGCTGCCGCTGCCGTGCCGTCCAGCAGGGTGAACTCGGCATAGCCGCTGTTGCCCGCATGGTGGTCGATGCAGAGATCGACGTGGCGGCTGAACTGCGGCATCCCGTTGTTCTCGCCGAAGAGCTGGAGGCTTGCCACGTCCACGGCCACGACGATCTGGGGTTCGAACTCGCCCTTGTACAGACGCGGGTTGGTAAACGCATACCGGCTGGGAATGGGGTCGGAGCAGAGCACCGCCGCTGTTTTGTCCAGCGCACTGAGCGCGTAGTACAGGGCGCTGCCGCAGCCAACGGTATCCCCATCCGGGTTTTTGTGGCACAGAATCAAAATGTCGTCCGCAGTCAGGAGCTTTTCGGCCATCTGCTGCACATTCAACTGTTCTGTCATCCCATGATCCATCCTTTCCGCAGGCTGTTTATTCCTCGGTCTGCGACGGCTGTTCGCTGTCGCCGTTGACGTTCAGCTCGCGGAGCAGCTCATTGATGTGGGCTGCATAGGCTGCGCCGTCATCCTCCACAAAGATGAAGCGCGGAGCTTTGCGGATGTGCATCTTCTTGCTCACTTCGGTGCGCACATGGCCGGAAGCGCGGTTCAGCGCCTCGATAGCGGGCTTGGGGCCGTCGGCACGGCCCATCACGCTCACATAGACCTTGGCGACATCCAGGTCGGGCGTCACATCCAGACGGGTGACGGTCAGCAGACCGCCCTCCAGGCGCGGGTCCTTCAGCCGCCCGATGATGGCGATGAGCTCACGCTTCATATCCTGGGCAAGACGCCCCATATTTTTCTGAGACATTCGGTTTCTCCTTATTTAGTCGCGGTACTCTTCCATCTTGAAGGCCTCGTACACGTCGCCTTCCTTGACGTCCGCAAACTTTGCCAGCGTGACGCCGCACTCGTAGCCCTCGGCCACTTCCTTGGCGTCGTCCTTGAAGCGCTTCAGGGATGCGATCTCGTCCTCGGTGATGACGATGCCGTCACGGACGACACGCACCTTGCTGTCGCGGGTGATCTTGCCACTGGTGACGCGGCAGCCTGCAACGGTGCCGACATTGCTGATCTTGTAGACCTGACGGACCTGCAGCTCGCCCAGCGAGACTTCGCGGAACTTGGGTGCCAGCATACCCTTCATAGCGTCGGTGACATCGTTGATGGCATCGTAGATGACGCGGTACATCCGCATCTCGACCTTGGTGGCAGCGGCTTCTTCCTTGGCCACGTTGTCGGGGCGGACGTTGAAGCCGATGATGATGGCGTTGGACGCATCGGCCAGGTCCACGTCGGACTTGCTGATGGCACCGACACCGGCGTGGATGACACGGACGCGGACCTCGTCGTTGGAGATCTTTTCGAGGCTCTGCTTGACGGCCTCGGCGGAGCCCTGCACATCGGCCTTGACGACGATGGCCAGCTCCTTCATATCGTTCTGGGCCATCTGGCTGAACAGATTATCCAGTGTGACCTTCTGGAAGGCAGAGAACTGCTTCTCCTTGGCGGCAGCGATGCGCTGCTCGGCCAGCTCACGGGCCAGGCGCTCGTCGGCAACGGCCTCGAACAGGTCGCCTGCTTCGGGCACGGCGGTCAGGCCGGTGATCTCGACCGGGGTCGATGGGCCGGCATCGTTCAGCAGCTTGCCCTTGTCGCTGCGCATGGTGCGCACACGGCCCACGGCGGTACCGGCGATGATGACGTCACCGGCATGGAGGGTGCCGTTCTGGACCAGAATGGTGGCGATGGGGCCCTGGCCCTTATCCAGGCGGGCCTCAACGACAGCACCCTTGGCGCGGCGGTTGGGGTTGGCCTTCAGTTCCATGACCTCGGCTTCCAGCGCGATGCGCTCCAGCAGGTCGTTGATGCCCATGCCGGTCAGCGCAGAAACGGGGATACAGGCGACGTCGCCGCCCCAGTCTTCGGTGATGATGCCGTACTTGGTCAGGCCTTCCATCACGCGCTCCGGGTTTGCGGTGGGCTTATCCATCTTGTTCATGGCCACGATCAGCTTGACGTTGGCGGCCTTGGCGTGGTTGATGGACTCCACGGTCTGGGGCATGATGCCGTCATCGGCTGCAACGACCAGGACCGCGATATCGGTCATGTTGGCACCGCGGGCGCGCATGGAGGTGAACGCCTCGTGGCCCGGCGTATCCAGGAAGGTGATGACGCTGTCATTGACCTTGACCTGATAAGCACCGATGGCCTGGGTGATGCCGCCCGCCTCACCGGCGGTGACGTTGGTCTTGCGGATGGCGTCCAGGATACTGGTCTTGCCGTGGTCAACGTGGCCCATGACGCAGACGACCGGCGGACGCTCGACGAGGTCTTCCTGTGCGTCCTCTTCCTGCGTGAACAGGCGCTCCTCGATGGTCACATGCACCTCGTGCTCGACCTTGGCGTGGAACTCCTCGGCCAGCAGGGAGGCGGTATCGAAGTCGATGACGTCGTTGATGGCGTGCATCTCGCCCATCTGCATGAACTTGGCGATGACCTTGCCGGCCTGCTGCTTGAGGCGGGCAGCCAGCTCACCGACGGTGATCTCGTCGGGGATGGAGACCTTCAGCTGTGCGTTGCGGGCCTTCTCCAGCTGGATGCGCTGCAGCCGCTCGAACTCGGTCTCGCGCTTGCCCTTCTGGAACTGCTGGCGCTGGCGCTGGCCGCGCTGGGTGAACTTCTGCTTGTTGCCCTGCGGGGTCGGCTTGCGGCGGTTCTCGGTGTTCTTGGTGGAGGCCAGATCGTCGTAACGGGCATCGAAGCGGTCCACGTTCACGTCCACCGTGCGGGTATCGACGGTGACCTGGCTGTCCTCACGGCGGACAGAGACCGACTGTGCCGGGGCGGTAGCCGCCTTGGCACCGGTCTCGCGGGCCAGTTCGCTCAGAGAAACCGTCTTCTCCTCGCGCTTCTTGTGCTGCTCGTTCTTCTTGTTCTTCTGGTTCTGGCTGTTCTGGGGCTCTGCCTTCTTTGCAGGCTGCGCGGACTGGGCTGCGGGCTTTTCAGCATTGGGCTCCGCCTTCTTTTCGGCCTTTCTGGGCTGCTCGGCCTTCTTCTCCGGGGCCGGCTGCCGGGCGCTGTTCAGGTAGGCAGACAGGTCTGCCTCGCTGTTGTCCTTGCTGAATTTCTCCAGCAGGTAGTTCAGCTCGTTCTCCTCCAGAGTGGAGCTGTTCTTCTTGCCGGTGCTGCCCATCGCGGCCAGCTCATCCAGGACCTTCTTTGCGGAAATGTTCAGGTCCTTTGCAAAATCGCTCACTTTATATTTTACGGTCATTCGCTCATATCCTCCTCATTTTTGATTGCCCCGCAGTCCGACAGACGGTCAAAGCAGAGCTTTGCGAGGTTGCGGTCGGTCACGGCATACACCGCCACCGGTTTGCGGCTGATATCGGCCAGCCGGTCCTGTGTCAGCGGCATGGTGATCACATCCACGAGGTCACCCACCGCATAATTCAAACGCTGCACGGTCTTGGCGCTGGCGTCGGATGCGGTCATCACGAGCCAGGCCTTGCCCTTGACGCAGGCGTCTTCCACGGCATCAAAGCCCATGGTCAGCGCGCCCGCCTTGCGGCAGAGGCTGATGGCCTGATACAGGGCTTCCTGCGGGGGCAGGGTGGGCTTTTCGGTCTTTTTAGTCTGCTTTGCCATTCTGCTCCGCCTCCTTTGCGGCACCGGCCAGCTGTTCGGCCAGTGCATCGTACACTTCGGCGGGAACCGGCTGCTCAAAGCAGCGCTCCAGCGCCTTTTTCTTCTTTGCCTTTGCCAGGCAGGCCGGGTCCGGGCAGAGGTATGCGCCGCGGCCGGGCTTTTTGCCCACGAGGTCGATGCTGATCTCGCCGCTGGGCGCGCGCACCACCCGCACCAGCTCCTTTTTGGGGCGGCTGGTCATGCAGCCGATGCACTGGCGGGCAGGGATCTTCTTCTGTGCCATCCGATTTCCCTCCTTCGGCATGGGGCGGCTGCTTATTCTGCAGTCTCCTCGGTCTTGGTCTCTTCGGCCTTGGGCTCTTCCTCACCATAATAACCGCTTTCGGGGCGGATATCAATGTTGTAACCGGTCAGGCGGGCGCACAGGCGGGCGTTCTGGCCCTTGTTGCCGATGGCCAGGCTCAGCTGCTGGTCAGGCACGGTCACGCGGCAGGAGCGGGTCTCGCCGGGCAGCAGCTCGACCTTGAGCACCTTGGCGGGGCTGAGGGCTGCGGAGATGAACTCGGAGACATCCTCGCTCCACTTCACGATGTCGATCTTCTCGCCGCCCAGCTTCTCGACGACAGCGGCCACACGGTCGCCGTGGGGGCCGATGCAGGCAGAAACGGGGTTGACGTTGGGGTCCTTGGACCAGACGGCCATCTTGGTGCGGGCACCGGCCTCGCGGCTGATGGCCTTGACCTCGACGGTGCCGTCGTAGATCTCCGGCACTTCCAGCTCGAACAGACGCTTGACCAGGCCCGGATGGGTGCGGCTGATCATGACGCGGGCACCGCGCTCACCGCTGACGACGTCCACAACGTAGACCTGCAGGGTCTCGCCCTCGGTGTAGGTCTCGCCGGGCACCTGCTCGTTGCGGGGCAGGATGGCCTCGCCGCCCTTGCCCAGGTCCAGGGCCACGATGCCCTTCTCGTTGTCCACGCGGGTGACGGTGGCCTGGATGATGTCATGGGCGCGGCTCTGGATCTCGCTCAGCTGCTGGCTGCGCTCGGCCTCGCGGATGCCCTGACGGATGACGTGCTTTGCGGTCTGGGCTGCGATGCGGCCGAAGTCCTTGGTCTTGAGCGGGGTGACGACACGGTCACCGATCTCGTAGCTCTTGCGCAGCTTCTGGGCCTCGGTCAGGCCGATCTCAGCGTGCTCATCGTACCAGTCCTCATCGGCGACGACGTTCTGCAGCAGGGCCACATTGAACTTGCCGGTGGCGGGGTCGATCTCGACCATGACGTTGTCGTCCTCGACCTCGTAGTTCTTCTTGACAGCGATCACGATGGCTGCCTTGATCTTCTCGATCAGGTACTCCGCGGTGATGCCGCGCTCGTGCTCCAGCATGGAGAGAGCTTCAAAAAATTCATTATTAGCAGCTGCCATTTTTCGGGTTCCTCCTAATTCTTTCTCTTTTTCAGTCAAACAGATCCTCGTCGTCGCACAGACGCACGGTGCTGGCGGCCGACGCTTCAAAGTTCACGGTGCCGTTCTCCGTCTCGACCGTGATGGTGCTGCCCTCGCGGCCGGTCAGGATGCCGGAAAACTCCTTGGTGCCGTTCTCGTTGGCGCGGAACAGCCTGACGCTGACCTTCTGCCCCTTGACGGCCTCGTAATGTTCCGGGCGGGTCAGCTTGCGGCCCAGGCCGGGGCTGCCCACTTCCAGATAATAGCTCTGCTCAATGGGGTCTGCCTCATCCAGGATGGGGTCCAGCGCATGGGAGACATCGGCACAGGTGTCGGTGTCCATGGTGGTGCCGTCCGTCTTGTCGATGAGGACGCGAAGATACCAGTCCGGCCCTTCCTTTTCAAACACAACGTCCCACAGGCGCAGCCCCATGCCCTCCACGGTGGGGCGGACAAGCGCTTCGACTCTCTGGGCGGTATTGCCGCCAGACTGCTTCGCCATAAAAAACCTCCAAACAAACAAGAAACGCGGACCTTGCGGCCCACGTTCCATAAAAGTTATATCGTACAAATAGAATATACCATACTCCGGCAAAATATGCAAGAGATTTCGTTGAAAAATCTCTTACAGCGCCCAGACACCGTTTTGGAAGAGGGTCACGGTGCGGCCGTCGCGGCATTTACCGGTGATCTCGCTGTCCTCCGCACCGATCATGACATCCTCGTGGATGGCCGACTGGTTCATGCCGCGCTCCAGCAGCTCCTCCTTGGAAAGGCGGGTGCCGTCGGCCGTGGTGCCGGGATAGCTGGCGCCGAAGGCGATGTGGCAGGCGGCGTTCTCATCGAACAGGGTGCTGTAGAACAGGGCACCGCTGCGGTTGATGGGGCTGGAAGCAGGCACGAGCGCCACTTCGCCGATGCTGCGGGCACCCTCATCGGTGTCCAGCAGCTGACCCAGCAGGTCCGCGCCCTCCTCAGCGCCATGCTCCACGACCTTGCCGTCTTTGAAGGTAACATGGAAGCCCTTGATGAGCTGGCCGTTGAAGACGTAAGGTTTGGTGCCGTAGACGACGCCGTTCACCTTGTCCTTGTGGGGCGCGGTGAAGACCTCTTCGGTGGGGATGTTGGGCAGGAATTCCACACCCTTCTCATTCCTGCTGCCGGCGCTCTCCCAGCTGGCCTTGTCGGCCAGACCGACGGTCAGGTCGGTGCCGTTGCTGCTCTTGAAGTGGACGCTTTCGAGGTCGAAGGCGTTCATCTTGTCGCGCAGGGTCATCAGGCGGTCAAGATGAGCTTTCCACTCGCCCACCGGGTCGCCGCCGGTCACACGGCAGACATCGAAGATGAGCTGCCACAGCTTCTCGATCGCCGCATCGGTGTCGAGGTCGGGGAACATCTTCTTCGCCCACGGCACGCTCGGCATGGCAGCGATAGACCACTGGACCCGGTCGTTCATGGTGTACTCCCGCCACGGGGCCATGAATTTCCGGTTGGCGGCATTCACCCGGCTGATCTTGGCGCTGTCCAGCCCGGCGTAGACCTCCGGATCATCGGCGATGAGGTGCAGCACGCAGACGCTGCCTTCGCTTTCGGCGTAGTCCAGATAGCGGCGCAGCTGGTAAGGCTTGAAGTCCGTCAGGGCCTCCTCGCTGCCCAGTTCCATGCGGCTGCGGGAAACGGCATTGTCGTTCCAGTCCACCTGCACATCCCGCGCCCCGGCCTCAAAGGCACTGCGGACGCACAGCCGGGCCAGCGGAGCAGCCTCCAGCGAGCAGCGGATGATAAGAGTCTGGCCCGGCTGGGGGTTCACCCCCACCCGGACAATGAAATCGGCATATTTTTTCAGCAGTTCGTTGAAGTTTTCCACGAAAGTTCCTTTCCGCCGTGTAAAAACGGCACACAGTTGATCTTGTGTCCAGTATACCCTTTTTCCGAGGAGATGTCCACAGCCGAAACAGAAAAAGACGTCCTGCCCCGTTGAAAAAGGGCAAAACGTCTGGTATACTGGCTTATGAGAATGCTGCCCACATACGGCATGCGGTCCGTTCACCTTTCCGGCCTTGCGTCGGGGAGGCAGACAATTTTTATGCACCCCCGACGTTTTATGCGGAAGGGGGGATGCTTCATGACGCTCTTGGAGACTTTAGCTCTGCTGACGCTGCTTGCAACCGTCGGCTTTGGCATGTTCGACATCGCATGGAAGATCTTTACACATAAAAAGTGACCGCCCAGCTCCCAACTCGTGCGGTCACTTTTTATAGTTGACATGCCGGAAAGGTGCTGACCGTTTGCCGGGCAGCATTCTCTTCGTCTATTTATACTATACCACAGCCCCGCCGAAATTGCAACGGCGGGGCTGATTTTATCGCTCTGAAATCAAAAAACTCAGAACTCGATCTTGCTCTCGATATAGCTCTTCAGCTCAGAGATGGGCATACGGACCTGCTCCATGGTGTCGCGGTCGCGGACGGTGACGCAGTTGTCTGCTGCGATACCCTTGGCCTCGTCACCGACGGTGTCAAAGTCCACGGTGATGCAGTACGGGGTGCCGATCTCATCCTCACGGCGGTAACGCTTGCCGATGGAACCGGTATCGTCGTAATCGACCATGAAGTACTTGCTCAGCTCGTTGCGGATCTCCATTGCCTTGTCGCCCAGCTTCTTGCTCAGGGGCAGGACAGCGCACTTGTAGGGAGCCAGCGCCGGATGCAGGTGCAGGACGGTGCGGACATCCTCCTTGCCCTTGGCATCCACGAGGTGCTCTTCGTCGTAGGCCTCGCACAGGAAGGCCAGCGCCACACGGTCACAGCCCAGAGACGGCTCGATGACGTAGGGGATGTAGTGCTCGTTGGTCTCGCTGTCGAAGTACTCCAGGCTCTTGCCGGAGGCCTCCTGATGACGGCTCAGGTCGTAGTTGGTGCGGTCGGCAATGCCCCACAGCTCGCCCCAGTCGGTGAACGGGAAGGC
>OLNW01001064.1_pt1 | contig 29101 bp, 30 predicted proteins | sample 1672121 | NCBI WGS metagenome assembly OLNW01 (sample SAMEA3136648, study PRJEB25190) | human gut metagenome
TTATCCCGACGATTTCTTCTATGATATCTGCGATGAGCTTGGTCTGATCGTATGGCAGGACTTCATGTTTGCCTGCTGTTCCTATGATCTCACGAAAGAATTTGAAGCGACCATCACCCAGGAGTTCATCGACAATGTGAAGCGTATCCGTCATCACGCATCTCTGGGCCTCTGGTGCGGAAACAACGAGATGGAGATGTTTATCGCAGGCGATACCGCGGGCTGGTGCAAGAAGCCCTCCCAGCTCAGCGATTACTTCAAAATGTACGAGTACATCATTCCGAAGGTGCTGGAGGTCTACGATCCCGATACCTTCTACTGGCCCGCCAGCCCCTCCTCAGGCGGCGGTTTCGATGCACCCAATGATGAGAACCGCGGTGATGTTCATTACTGGGATGTATGGCATGGAAACAAGCCGATCACGGAGTTCCGGAAATTCTATTTCCGCTATCTCTCCGAGTTTGGTTTCCAGTCCTTCCCGTCCTTAAAGACCGTCGAAACCTTCACCGAGCCCGGGGACCGGAACATTTTTTCCTATGTCATGGAGAAACACCAGAGAAATCAGTCTGCAAACGGAAAGATCATGAACTACCTGGGCCAGACCTTCCTCTATCCCAACGATTTTGACACCCTTCTCTATGCGTCCCAGCTTCTTCAGGCAGAGGCCATGCGCTACGGCGTGGAGCATTTCCGGAGAAACCGGGGCCGCTGCATGGGAACCGTGATCTGGCAGCTCAACGACTGCTGGCCTGTGGCAAGCTGGGCCATGATCGACTATGAAGGCCGCTGGAAAGCCGTCCAGTATTATGCGAAACGTTTCTTTGCCCCCCTCATGATCTCCTGCCAGGAGGAGGGTATCTTAAGCCAGAATACGAACGTCAATGCAGAACCCTTCGAGCTGAAAAAATCAGCAACCTTCTGTGTGGTCAACGAGACCATGGAAGAAAAAGAGGTTCAGGTGATCTGGAGACTCTGCCGGGCAGACGGAACCGTGGAAAAAGAAGGCCGCGAGGAGCTGACCGTTCCGGCCCTTTCCTCCGTCTGGATCGGGAAGAATGAGTTTCCGGAGGCAGATATTCACGAGGAATACGTTTCCTATGAGCTTCTGGAAAAGGGAGAGACCGTGTCTTACGGCAGTGTTCTCTTCTGTGCACCGAAGCATTTTCATTTCCGCAATCCGCAGCTGACTGTGAAGACAGAGGGAGAGTACCTTATCGTCACCTCTGACGCTTACGCGAGAAGCGTGGAAATCAAAAATGAGGAAGACCGGCTGCTGCTGGAGGACAACTACTTCGATATGCAGCCCGGCACACGGAAGATCCGTGTGCTTTCCGGAAATACGGAAGGCTTAAAGATCCGGAGTGTCTACGATATCCGGTAAGCATAACGTTTTAAAGAAGCTGCGTGCGTATCTGCCTGGATCTTACCATAGATCAGGAAGAAGATGCGAAGATGGAACCTTTAAAGCTCCTGTTCTTATCGAAAGATGAGAACCGCTGGAGACAGACCGATGTCAGCGGAAAGCTTTCCCGGCCGTTTTTCTTCAAGGATCTGGAAAAAGAAGTCAATCGGATCTGGAGCAGCGCGGCTGATCCGAAGCGGAGAGAACGAGCTGGGCAGGGAAATCCCGATCATTGCCATGACGGCCAATGCCTTTGTGGAGGATGTGAACAACAGCCTTGCGCGGGAATGAACGCCAATATCTCCAAACCGCTGGATATGGCGGTGCTGGAGAGCACGATGCGGAGACTGAAAAACACATAGAACGGATAAGTTCTGTAAAACAACAAGAAACGGAGGGATGATTTGAGAGAGTATACAGAAAAACTTCTGGAGAAACTGAGAGAATCAACGGCGGCGGTGCTGCCGATTGCGGGGATTGTCTTGGTGCTGTGCTTTGCGCTGGTGCCGGTGCCCTCGGGAATCCTACTCTGCTTCCTTGCCGGAGCGGTGCTTCTGACGGTAGGAATGATGTTCTTTAATCTGGGAGCGGAGATGGCCATGTCGCCCATCGGTGAACGGGTGGGCCCGGCTATGACAAAAAGCCGGAAGCTCTGGGTCGTTCTGGTGCTGGCTTTCCTCCTGGGGGTGATCATCACAGTCTCGGAGCCGGATCTTCAGGTTCTGGCGGAGTTGGTGCCCTCGGTGCCAAATGAAGTGCTGATCCTCTTTGTGGCGGCGGGAGTCGGCGTTTTCCTGGCGGTCGCGATTTTGCGAATGCTCTTTGGTATCGCCCTTCCGGTGATGCTGGTGGGCTTTTACGCCCTGGTCTTTTTTCTGGCCTTTCTGGTGCCGGAGGGCTTCCGGTCGGTGGCCTTTGACTCCGGCGGCGTGACGACGGGACCGATGACGGTACCTTTTATTATGGCTCTGGGTGTCGGTATCTCAGCAGTGCGAAACGACCGGCATGCGGCGGACGACAGCTTCGGTCTCGTCGGTCTTTGCTCCATCGGTCCGATTCTTGCGGTGATGGTCCTCGGCATGATCTACCATCCGGCAGAGGGAAACTATGAGCTGGAGGCCATGAAAAACATCGAGGATTCCATGGAGCTGGCAAAGCAGTTTCTGGGAGGCTTTCCTGTATACTTAAAGGAGATGATGATTTCCCTCCTTCCGATTGTGCTTGCCTTCGGTCTCTTTCAGCTCTTTTCTGAGCGGCTTCCGGGGAAAGAACTGAAGCGGATCGGCATTGGTATGGTGTATACATACGTCGGGCTGGTACTTTTCATGACGGGAGCCAACATGGGCTTTATGCCGGCAGGCCGGTATCTCGGTCAGGCCATGGCGGGCCTTTCGGCCAACTGGCTTATCGTTCCCGTGGGAGCTCTCATGGGCTATTTCATTGTAAAAGCGGAGCCTGCAGTCTATGTGCTGAACCATCAGGTGGAGGAAATCACCGACGGCGCGATCCCGGCGAAAGCCATGGGAATCAGCCTTTCCCTTGGCGTGGCGGCCTCTGTGGCCCTCTCTATGGTGCGCGTCCTCACCGGCCTTCCGATTCTTTATTTCCTGGTTCCGGGTTACGGCATTGCCATCGGCCTTTCCTTCTTTGTGCCGAAAATCTTTACGGCGATCGCCTTTGACTCCGGCGGAGTGGCCTCCGGTCCGATGACGGCGACCTTCCTGCTTCCTTTTGCCCAGGGAGCCTGCATGGCAGTAGGCGGAAATATGGTGACGGATGCCTTTGGTGTGGTGGCCATGGTAGCCATGACGCCGCTTATCACAATTCAGATCCTGGGTCTTGTATACAGGCTCAAGAAGCAGAAGAATCCTGTATCCAGCACGACCGGAAACGGCCTTGAGTATCTCGAAGACGACGCAATCATTGAACTGTAACGACGGAGGTGAGGAATGGATACTTTATATCTGATGGTGACGATCACAGACAGAAAGCTGGAAAAGAAATTTCTGAATTTTTACCGGGAACAGGGGCTTGAGGTTTCCCTTACGACCCTCGGCCACGGAACAGCCTCCAGCGAGATCCGGGATTTCTTCGGCCTGGGCGGAAGAGAGCGAAGCCTTCTGTTTCATACGGTTACAGGGAAAAATTATGAGCGGTTCCTGCCCGCTCTGAAGCGGCAGTTCCGCATCGATCTTCCGGGTTCCGGCATCGTGTTTCTGATTCCCTTCAGCAGCGTGGGAGGCAGAAAGACACTGGAGTTTTTTACTGAGGGACAGGAATTTGTCAAAGGGGAGGAAAGTGCCTTGAAGGAAACGAAATATGAGCTTTTGGTGGCGATCACCAATCAGGGATACACGGAGCTGGTCATGGATGCGGCGAGAAAGGTCCATGCGGCCGGCGGCACCATTATTCACGCCAAGGGGACCGGCACGGACAAAGCGGAGAAATTCCTGGGAGTCAGCCTGGTGGCGGAAAAAGAGATGGTTCTCATCGTGGCCCGTCAGGAGAAAAAGAATGAGATTATGCGCTCTATCATGGATCATGCCGGCCTTCAGACAAAGGCTCGGGCGGTGGTATTTTCCCTGCCGGTGACGGATATCGCAGGAATGTACCTCATGAATGAGATGCTGGAAGAAGCTTAAAACTGTCTTGTATACACGGTATAAAGCGTGTATACAAAGAAATCCCGCATGCAGGGAACGAAAAAACTCTGCATGTGGGATTTTTTAAGGGCGATCATTTTCCCAGTTTGTTTAACTGCCTGAAAGTAAGGAAGAAGGCCAGGACGGCAGCCATGAAGTCTGCGATGGGAGCAGAATAGAGGACACCGTCGATGCCGAAGAACCGCGGAAGAATCAGGATCAGCGGCAGCAGGAAGAGAATCTGTCTCGTCAGGGAGATGAAGATTCCGTAAACCGGTTTGCCGATGGCGGTGAAGAAGTTTCCGGCCACGGGCTGGATGCCGTTCAGGAAGGTGAAGAACAGGAAAATCCGGAAATACCGGCTGGCGAAGGTGAAATATTCCTCGCTTCCGGAACCGAAGATGCCGGTGATCTGTCTGGGGAACAGCTGGAACAGAATGAAGGCCACGGTACAGATCAGCGTGGATGCGGTCATGGTCTTGATGACGGCTTCTCGGACACGGCCGTAATTCTCCGCCCCGTAGTTGAAGCTCGCGATGGGCTGCATACCCTGGGAGAGACCGATGGAGATGGAGAAGAAGATCATGTTTACCTTGCTGATGATACCGGCGCAGGCCAGCGGAATCTCACTTCCGTAGACGGACTGGCCGCCGTAGAATACCAGGACGTTGTTCATGACCACCTGTACGATCATGATAGCCAGCTGATTCAGGAAGGGTGACATTCCCAGGGAAAGAATCCGGCGGCAGGCGAAGGCTCTGGGACGGAGTTCTTTTAAGGTAAGCTTCACGGTCTTAAAGCGGGTCAGGTACCAGATTACCATGGAAGCCGAGATGATCTGACCGATGATTGTGGCCCAGGCCGCTCCTGCCATTCCCATATGGAAGACAAAGATAAAGAGCGGATCCAGAACCAGATTGATGAGGCAGCCGATGAGGGTGCAGGCCATGGAAAAATTAGGGCTTCCATCGGCCCGGACCAGGTTGGAACCGCCGGTGGCCAGGATTACAAAGGGGAAACCGAAGGCTGTGATGGAAGTGTAGGTCCAGGAGTAAGTCAGGATATCTGATGTGGCTCCGAAAAGCTTCAGAAGCGGGTCCAGAAAAAGGAAGACCAGAAGGCAGAGAGTGATTCCGAAAGAGAGCATGAGGAAAATGGCATTTCCGATAAAGTGCTTTGCCTCCTCGGGCTTTTTCCGGCCCATGGAAAGATTGAAGTTGGCCGCGCCGCCGATGCCGAAGAGCAGGGAGACCGCGGTGCAGGTGATGGTCAGGGGGAAAGCGACGTTGGTGGCAGCGTTTCCCTGCATGCCGACGCTGTGGCCGATGAAGAACTGGTCTACCATATTGTAGAGGGCGCTCACGAGCATGGCGATGATACTGGGAATGGCGAAGCGGGCCATCAGATGGTTGATCGGTTCCACGCCCAGGGGATTTTCATGTTGTTTGTCCAAAAAATAACCTCCTTTTCATCTGTAGAAAGAAAAAATCAAAAAAAATAGGAGTGTCCGAAGAGAACACCGATCCTTTGATTCCTATTATCCATGGAAGTGACAAAAAAGTCAAGAGATATGGGAATTGTTGTGAGGTTTTTGTGGACAAAAGAAAAAAGACTGTTTATAATAGGGGACGGGTAGGAAGATTTGTGGACTAATCAGGAGGGACATGAAATGAAGAAACCATTTGTTTTGACACCGAGCGAAGAAGATCTGATGAATATTTTCTGGGTCGAAAACCGTCCGCTCACCAGCGTAGAGCTGACCGAACTGAGCAAAGATCACGGTTGGAATCAGGAATATATTCTGAACATGCTGCGTTCCATCAAGAAAAAAGGAATGGTGGAAGTCTGCGGTACCGTTCAGTATAATAAACAGTACGCCAGAAGCTTCTGTTACTGTGTCTCAAGAGCCGCATATGCTGCAAAGCTGGCAGCCTCCGTCGGAATCGGCAAAGCTGCACTGGCTGAAACCATCAATGAGCTGGTGAAAAATGTCTGCCAGGCAGAAGACACCGTGGCTTGTGTAGAAGAAGTTCTACAGGAATTAAAAAAGTAATTCAAAAAAAGACCTTCGCCTTACAGAACGTAAGGAACGAAGGTCTTTTTGTTATGGCATTAAGCGTTCAGGAAAGCAATATAGCCTTTCAGGGCCTCGTAGAGGTCGGCTTTGCTGATGATCTCCCAGGGAGCGTGCATGCTCAGTACGGGAACGCCGCTGTCGATCACGTTCATGCCGTATTTTGCCATAAGGTAAGCGATGGTTCCGCCGCCTCCTACATCGACTTTACCGAGCTCTGCGGTCTGCCAGGTCACGTCAGCGTCGTCCATGATTTTGCGAACCAGGGCAACGTACTCGGCGTTGGCATCATTGGAACCGCTCTTTCCGCCGGAACCGGTGTATTTGTTGAAGGTCAGTCCCTTGCCAAGGAATGCGGAGTTGTTTTTCTCCATAACGGAGGGATAGTTGGGATCGAAGCCCGCGCTGACATCGGAGGAGAGCATACGGGAGTTATTGAGGGCTCTTCTTACTTTGATATCGCTGTAATCGCCGCAGGCATTGATGACTTCGGCAACGGTGTTCTCGAAGTAGAAGGAGGTCATTCCGGTAGCGCCGACGCTTCCGATTTCCTCTTTATCAACAAGCAGGCAGACAGCGGTACGTTTTACGCTGCCAAGCTCGAACATTGCCTTGTAGGACGGGTAAGCGCAAACGCGGTCGTCGTGGCCGTAGCCCATGATCATGCTGCGGTCGAAGCCGTAGTCTCTTGCAGCACCTGCGGGAACAACCTCGAGTTCTGCAGAGATGAAATCGTCCTCTTCGATGTCATATTTTTCTTTCAGGATAGCCAGGATGTTTTTCTTAACCGCCTCTTTCTCCTCACCCTTTACAGGGATGCTGCCGATCAGCAGGTTCAGATCCTCACCCTCGATGATTTTGGCAGCTGTTTTTGCCATCTGCTCACGAGCCAGATGAGGAAGCAGATCGGAGATTCCGAATACCGGATCGCCGTGGTCGTCACCGATAGCGATATCTACGGTTGTGCCGTCTTTTTTCGCAACAACGCCGTAGAGAGCCAGCGGAAGAGCTACCCACTGATATTTCTTAATTCCGCCGTAGTAGTGGGTATCGAACATAGCCATGTCGTTATCCTCATAGAGCGGATTCTGTTTCAGGTCGATACGCGGGGAGTCGATGTGGGCTCCAACGATGTTCATACCATTTTCCAGGGGTTCCTCACCGATCTGGAACATGGCAAGGGTTTTGCCCATGCAGACAGAGTAAACTTTGTCGCCGGGCTTCAGGGTCTTGCCGGCTGCGATGACGTCATTCAGGTCTTCGTAGCCGTGAGCCTTTGCCTCAGCCACTGCTAATTTTACACACTCACGCTCGGTTTTGCCGTGGCTTAAGAACTGACGGTAATCTTCTGCAAATGTAAATACTTTGTCCATCTCTTCCTGGGAATATTTTTCCCATGCGATTTTTCTTTCCATTTTGAAAAGTTCCTCCTTATTAGATTCCTTTGCTTTTTCTGGTGCAAGCCCGGAGCGCGTCGATGACGGCGCTTCGCATGCCTTTTTCCTCCAGAACGGATAAGCCCTCGATGGTGGTACCTCCCGGGGAGCATACCATATCTTTGAGTTCACCGGGATGTCTGCCGGTTTTGAGCACCATTTCCGCGCTGCCAAGGACAGCCTGGGCTGCAAAATGATAAGCCTGGGCTCTCGGCATGCCGTCGGCCACCGCCGCATCTGCCATGGCTTCAATGAACATGAAGACATAGGCGGGAGAGCAGCCGCTGACGGAACCCACCACGTCCATGAGGCGTTCCGGAACGATTTCTGTTTCTCCCAGAGCGGAGAGAAGACGGAGAAGCTGCGCGGTCTCTTTTTCCGTGACCTGTTCTCCCGGAGCAACGCCGGTGATTCCTGCACCGATCATGGCCGGGGTGTTTGGCATGCACCGGACGGTTTTCACCGGGCGGCCGAACTGTTCCTCAAGCCATTGATGGGTCTTGCCCGGAGCAATGGATACCACCAGGGTATCCGGCTGGACAATTTCCCGGATTTCATGGATGACTTCCGCGTAGAACTGGGGCTTCACCGCCAGAATAAGAATATCGGAGAAGGCAGCGACCTCAGAGTTGTCTGAGGTGACTGTAATTCCGAATTTTTCCCGCAGAGCCTTTCTGGATTCTTCATGGAGAGCGGAAGCGATCATATCTTCACTGGCGAGAAGCTGCTTTTTCAGAATCCCGCTGACCATGGCGCCTCCCATATTTCCACAGCCAATAAAACCTAACCGCATAGTATCAGGCCTCCTTGTCAATGCAGCGCCGCAGAGCGGCAGACTTTCTGTATCACGCGTGCGCCGGAAGAGAAGCAAAGAGCTCTTGCCGGCACGCTGTATTCACTGTACCAAAATAAGGGGAGAAGGTCAAGTTTTATATTGATTCTCGAGGATTTTTACATTATACTAAGATACTAAGGTTCAAAGCTTCAAGAGCCGTTCGTGCCTGCACGATAAGGCTTTTGAGATAACATTTCCGAAAGAAAGAAGGAACGCAGCGTGAATCGTGAAGCATATATGAAACTCATCGAGGAGATCTCACTGAATGCCTGGCCGTCTCACAAGATCGAGCTCTACGACGGCTGGCTCATACGGTTTTCTCATAATTATACACACCGGACCAACAGCGTGCAGCAGGTAGGGGCTTCTTCCATTCCTGTGGAGGAAAAGGTGGCCTACTGCGAGGCCATGTATGCTAACTACCATACGCCGGCCATTTTCAAGATCAGTCCTCTTCTGGATCCTGCCTTTGACCGGATGCTGGAAGAGAGAGGCTATGAGATCCAGCACACCACGGAAGTGATGACGATGGACCTTAAGAAGCTCAACGCCTATGAGCCTCTTTCTGTGGAGTATGAATATTATGGAAGGAATTCCGGGCTGCCGTCTTCGATTTATTACCCTGACGAGACGATCGTGCAGCTTCGGGACCGGATCACAGAGGAATGGATCAACTCTCTGTTCCGTTTAAACGGCACCTCCAATCCGACGCTTCGCCGGATCGTTCCTTCTATGTTTAAGGCGATTCCGAAGGAGACCATTGTGGCCAGCGTGGAGATTGATGGCCGGACGGTGGCTGTGGGACTGGGCATTCTGGACCGTGGCCATGTGGGACTTTATGCGATTTATGTGGACGCCAGCTGCCGGAGAAAAGGACTGGGCCGTTGTATCTGCAGCTCGATTCTCTCTGAGGCGAAAAAGAAAGGCGCAGAGCATGCCTACCTTCAGGTGGTGAAGGGAAATGTTCACGCGAAACATCTGTATACAACATTAGGCTATGAAGATTTCTATACTTACTGGTTCCGGGCAAAAAACGTCACCGGGACACAGAATGAGATCAGTTAAAGAGAAAGGATAAAGATATGTGGATTGCGGATCAGTGGAAAGATTATGAAGTGCTGGATACCTCAGGCGGGGAAAAACTGGAGCGCTGGGGAGATTATCTCCTGGTGCGGCCGGACCCCCAGGTCATCTGGAATACGCCGAAGGACCTTCCGGGCTGGCGGAAAATGAACGGCCATTATTACAGAAGCAGTAAGGGCGGCGGAGAGTGGGAGTTTTTCGATCTTCCCAAACAGTGGGAGATCGCCTATAAAGATCTCCGCTTCAACCTGAAACCTTTCAGCTTCAAACATACGGGACTTTTCCCGGAGCAGGCGGTGAACTGGGACTGGTTCTCCGATAAAATCAAAAACGCCGGCCGTCCGGTGAAGGTGCTGAACCTTTTCGCCTACACCGGCGGAGCGACGCTGGCGGCAGCGGCAGCCGGAGCGGCTGTGACTCATGTGGACGCCTCCAAGGGTATGGTAAACTGGGCAAAAGAGAATGCGAAGTCCTCCGGCCTTGAGGCGGCGCCCATCCGCTGGCTGGTGGATGACTGCATGAAATTCGTGGAGCGGGAGATCCGCCGCGGAAATCACTACGACGGCATCATCATGGACCCGCCCTCCTACGGAAGAGGACCGAAAGGCGAGATCTGGAAGATCGAGGATTCCATCTACGATTTCATCAAACTCTGCACCCAGATCCTCAGCGACGCCCCGCTGTTCTTCCTGGTCAATTCCTACACCACAGGGCTGGCTCCCGCGGTGCTGACCTACATGCTCTCCACGGAGCTGAAACGTTTCGGCGGCCATGTGGATTCCCAGGAAATCGGCCTGCCGGTGACAAAGACCGGTCTGGTGTTGCCCTGCGGAGCCTCCGGACGCTGGGAAAAATAAAAAGATAAAAAAACTGCCTTTCCACGATCATGGAGAGGCAGCCTTTTTTTCAGGCGAAGAGTTCGAGAACAATTCCTGCGATGACGGCGATCACATAGAGAAGGCCGAGCACCTTTAAATTTTCTTTTCTGTCCTTATTCATTTTGAAAAGCACGAGAAGGCCCGCGCCTGCGCCGGTACAGAGCCCGGCCACGACGGAGGCGAAGCTGATGGCTCCGCTTAAATAAAGCTGGGTCAGGATTACGGAGGCCGCACAGTTGGGGATTAGGCCGATGAGAGCGGCCAGAACCGGCTGGAACACTGTGTCTCCCAGAAGCCAGGCGGAGATCCGGTCTGCGCCGGCAACTTCCATGACGACGTTCAGGATCAGGGTCAGAGCCAGAAGCCAGACGAAGAGGTGAACGGTGTGATGGAGGGCCGGTTTCAGGATACTGGTTTCTTCCTCACAGTGGCAGTCGGAACAGATCTGATCCATATTCCGTCCCTGGCGCTGTTTGAAGAAGATCAGATCCACGAGATAACCGGCGATGATACCGATGATGACCTTCGTGACCATGAGCTTCAGGATATCGCTTCCCCGGCTGGAATCGGCCAGCAGAAGAATGATGGCCTCGTCCGAGGTGGAGAGATAGACGGAAAGAAGGGTTCCGAGTGTGATCAGACCTCCGGCGTAGAGGTTGGAGGCGATGACGGAAAAACCGCACTGTGGGATACAGCCGAGAATGGACCCGGCCAGAGGGCCGCCCCATTTGGATTTTTTCAGGATCGTGTCCATATGTTTTCCATAATGCTTTTCTGCGGCTTCCATCAGAAGGAAAGCGCCGAAAAGGAAGGGCAGGGTTTTCAGAGAATCAAGAACTGCGTCGAGTAAAACGTCTAGCATGCAGATCATCCTTTCTGTTAAAGCTGTCATTTTTAGCATCGTTCCCTATTGTAATGGAATTCCTATTGAAATGCAAAGACTTTTTGAAAAAAATGGATTGATTTTTCAATGGTTTATTGCTATCCTTAAAGAGTTTTTATAGTGTTTCACACCAAGACAGACAAAGGAGATTTGATCATGGGTGGATTTTTTGCAGTAGCTTCAAAAGAAAATTGTGTACTTGACCTGTTTTTCGGAACTGACTATCATTCACACCTGGGTACGAGAAGAGCCGGTATGGCGGTTCACGGACCGGAAGGCTTCAACCGGGCAATCCACAACATTCAGAATTCCCCTTTCCGTACGAAATTTGAGCGGGATGTGGAAGAACTGGATGGAAACATCGGAATCGGCTGCATTTCAGACTTTGATCCCCAGCCTCTTCTGGTACATTCCCATCTGGGAAGCTTCGCAATTACCTGCGTCGGCAAGATTAACAATGCCGAGGAACTGATGCAGGAATGTTTTGAAAAAGGTTTCAGCCATTTTTTGGAGATGAGCAACGGAAATATCAATCAGACAGAGATCGTGGCAGCGCTGATCAATCAGAAAGAATCGATCGTGGAAGGCCTGAAGTTTGTTCAGGAGATGATAAACGGTTCCATGACTGTTCTGGTCATGACGGACAAAGGAGTTTACTGTTCCAGAGACCGTCTGGGCCGTACGCCGGTGATCCTGGGCAAAAAAGAAGGAGCCTACTGTGCTTCCTTTGAGAGCTTCGCTTATCTGAACCTGGGATATGATCATCTGAAGGACCTGGGGCCTGCGGAGATCGTCTACATGACTCCGGAAGGCGTCGAGACCGTCAGCGAGCCGGGCGAAGAGATGAAGATCTGTTCCTTCCTGTGGGTTTACTATGGCTATCCCACATCCACCTATGAAGGGGTAAACGTAGAGGAGATGCGTTATGCCTGCGGCCGCATGCTGGCCAGACGGGATAAGGACAACGTGCATCCCGACAGTGTGGCCGGCGTTCCGGATTCCGGTATCGCCCATGCCGTCGGTTATGCCAACGAGTCCGGCATTCCTTTTGCCCGTCCTTTTATCAAATACACACCGACCTGGCCCCGCTCCTTCATGCCGACGACCCAGAGCCAGAGAAACCTCATCGCGAAGATGAAACTGATTCCCGTGGACGGCCTGATCCGGGACAAAAAGCTGCTTCTCATCGATGATTCCATCGTCCGCGGAACCCAGCTTCGGGAAACCACCGAGTTCCTCTACCACAGCGGAGCCAAGGAAGTACATATCCGTCCGGCCTGCCCGCCGCTGGTATACGGCTGTAAATTCCTGAATTTCTCCCGTTCTTCCTCAGAGCTGGATCTGATCACGAGACGGATCATTCAGGAGAGAGAGGGAGCCAACCCAAGTGACGAGGTGCTTCAGAATTATGCAGATCCCGACAGCCAGAATTACGCGGAGATGGTGGAGGAGATCCGCAAGAGACTGAATTTCACTTCCCTTCGTTTCCATCGTCTGGACGATCTGGTGGAGTCCATCGGACTTCCCAAATGCAAACTCTGTACCTATTGCTGGGACGGAAGAGAATAAAAATAGTAAGAAAACCGGTTCATGGATATATAATTTCATGGGCCGGTTTTTTATCGTTATTTTTGGTTGAACTGCCATGGAAGAAAATGGTATAATAAAAAAGAGTGTGCAGACAGCAGTCTGCCGGAGTAATATGAGAGGAGAGTGTATTCTATGAACAACAGCAAGAGAATGGCAGCACTTCTTATGGCAGCAGTTTTAACCGTGCCTCAGGGAAGCGGTATCCTGGCCCAGGCGGCAGAGGAGCCGGCGACCACGGCAGCAGCAGAGAGCCTTTCTACGGCTACGGCCAAAAAGACCACCGGGCTGGTACATAAGGGTGGTAAATATTATTACTACAGCAATGGAACCATGCTGAAAAACCGCTGGGTAAGAGTGAGCGGAAAGAAGTATTATCTGGGAGCAGACGGAGCAGCCAAGACAGGCTGGTATACCATTAAGGAAAGGACCGGATACAAGACCTATTATTTCAATGTCAGAGGAGTGATGCAGGCGAAGTACACGAAGAGCGCAGATAAGACGCTCATCACAGCTGCTGACAGCCTTATCAGGAAACTGCGTATTACTTATAAAACTGGAAGTAATACGGCAATGTTGAAGATTTATAATTATATGAGAAATTCTTGTGCATATCGCCGGGAAGAGTTTCCTACAGCATCACAGAAAGGCTGGGATATTTCCTATGCAGGGAAAATGCTTACGGTGCGAACGGATCAAGGAAAATATGCTGGAAACTGTTACAGCTTTGCAGCTACTTATGCTTATCTGGTGAAACGTGTGACCGGGCTTCCAGTGAGAATCGGCATGGGAAGCACGAATGTTTTCAAAGAAAAATCTAATGAGACTCAACCACATGCCTGGTGCGAGGTGCAGATTGGCAAGACCTGGTATACATTTGATCCAAATCTTGCTATGGCCGCAAAAAATAACCCGCAGGGAATTAAAAATCCTGTCGCCAAGGGCAAATCCTTCTACAAACAGAAACGCAGCTCCATGGTCGGCAAGCTCTACAAAGGAGTTAACGGCACTGGAAATCCCACCTATGTGGAAGTAAAAATCTGAGTTTAAGAGAAGAAAGGAATCTGAGATATGAGAAAGAACAAAGCAATGACAGCTCTTCTCGCCTGCACGCTGGCTCTTCAGGCGCCGGTGGCAGCAGGAGCAGCAGCTCCGGCGGACAATACCGCTGCAAAAGCAGTCGCTTCCAGTGAAAACACGCTCCAGAACGCAGCCAGGAAAAAAGGCTTCCAATATGAGAGCGGAAAATTCTATTACTATGTGAACGGCGTGAAGCTGAAAAATAGATGGAGATGGGTAAAATGGTACGGAAAAACCTATAAAGCCTACTTTGGACCCACCGGAGCCGCTTACGCCGGAACCAGACAGTATGGCGCATTAGTTCCCGCAGTAAAAAGAATCAGCGGTGCTTACTACGGCTTTGACCGGGTGGGCGCGATGCTGAAAGGCACCTATGTGGTCAACAACCGCTTCTATGTATTTTCTTCCCAGACCGGCAAGCTCAACACCAGCATCAGCGCAAAGCTCCGGGCTGCCTGCAAATACGGAGAGAGTACCGCCACCTTAAAAAGGATTCTTAAGAACATCGGCCTGAAACCTCTGAAGGTGCAGAGACTGGAAGGCTGCTACGGTGACGGCTACGATATCGTTTACACCTACAAGAATTTCCAGATCTCCGCTCATGAGAATACGGACGGAAGCGAAATCTTCTTCGGCCTCATCGCGAAATAAGGAGTACAGAAGCAATGGTTTTCAGTTCCATGGTATTTTTGTGTATCTTTCTGCCCGTGGTTTTCCTGCTTCACCTGATTCTTCCGGGAATCCGGGCAAAGAACTGGATGCTCCTTCTGGCAAGCCTGGTGTTTTATGCCTATGGAGAACCGGTCTATGTACTTCTGATGATCGCCTCCGCTTTTGTCAATTACCTCTCGGCCCTTCTCATTGAGAAAAAGCCCTCCGGGAAAAAAGCGGTCATGACCATCAACGTGATTCTGAATCTGGGTGTGCTGGTGCTCTTTAAATACACCGGCTTCCTGGCAGAGTCCTTCAACGCCATTTTTGGCACGGCGGTTCCGGTGCCGGCCATCCGGCTTCCCATCGGAATTTCCTTTTTCACCTTCCAGGCCATGTCCTACGTCATCGACGTTTACCGGGGCGTGACTGAGCCCCAGAAGAATTTCGGAAAAGTGCTTCTCTACATTTCCTTCTTCCCGCAGCTCATCGCCGGCCCCATCGTGAAATACCACGATATCGCCCAGGAGATCGAGAATCGGACTCAGACGGTGGACGGCGTCATGAACGGAATCCGCCGTTTTATTGCCGGTCTCTCCAAAAAGGTGCTGATTTCCAACACCGTCGGCCTCGTGGCAGACACGCTTTTTGCAGCGGATATCTCGGGGCTTAACGCGGCGGCAGCCTGGATCGGAGCCATCTCCTATATGCTGCAGATTTACTTTGATTTCAGCGGCTACAGCGATATGGCCATCGGCCTCGGAGAGATGTTTGGCTTCCACTTTAAGGAGAACTTTAATTATCCCTATATTTCCGGAAGCATCCGGGAATTCTGGCGCAGATGGCATATGTCCCTCTCGGGCTGGTTCCAGGAATACCTCTACATTCCGTTGGGCGGCAACCGGAAGGGCAAAGTGCGGACGGTTATCAACAAATTTATCGTCTTCCTCTGCACCGGTATCTGGCACGGAGCCAACGTGACCTTCCTTTTCTGGGGTCTGTACCACGGCTGTTTCCTGATGCTGGAGGAGTTCGTTCCGGCTATCCGGGAAAAGGGCGGCAGGGTAAAAAGCGTTTTCCAGCACATTTACGCTCTGCTGGTAGTTCTGATCGGCTTTGTTTTCTTCCGGGCTGACACGATGAGTCAGGGAGTGGCCTGGGTAAAAACGATGTTTACCGGTTTTGGCGCAAACCCCGCGGCCATGTCACTGGCCCTGGAGCAGCTGACTCCGCTTTATCTCGTGACTCTGGCAGTGGGCATCGTGGCCTGCTGTCCGGTGAAGAACCTGGTGAAAAAATCCGGTGCTTACGAGGCGGTGACAGCCATCGGCAGTCTGGTGCTTCTGGCTCTCTCGATGCTGAGTCTTGCCAGCGGCACTTACAATCCCTTTATTTATTTTCGGTTTTAGGAGGCAGAGACGATGAAAAAATGGAAATTGGCATACAGTGTCCTGTTTTTCGGCGTCTGCCTGACGCCTCTTGTCGGCATGAGGCTGACCAAAGAGGAGGCCTCCTCGGAAAACCGGACTCTCAGCGCTTTTCCGGCCCTGAAGACCGAGGAAGGGCTGAACGTAAACTGGCTCTCCGACGCGGGAGACTACTTTCAGGATCATTTTGCCTTCCGGAATGAACTGGTGACGGCAAATGCCCTGGTGAACGGCAAAATCTTTCAGGTGTCCACGGCTTCCGGCGTGATTCAGGGAACCGACGGCTGGCTCTATTATAAGGATTCCCTCGACGATTATCTGGGAATCAACCAGCTTTCGGACCGGGGGCTTTTCAACGTGGCCCACACCCTTTCCATGATGCAGAAAAATCTCACGGCCCGGGGAAAAAAATTCCTCTTTACCGTGGCCCCGAATAAGAACTCTCTCTACGGGGAATACATGCCCTATTACGATTCCCTGAAAGTCACCGAGGTCAACAATCTGGCCCGGCTGACACCGATTCTGGAAAAGGAAGGGGTCAATTATACGGATCTCAAAAGTCTTTTTGAGGCCCAGGACGAGGTGCTTTACCACGAGCGGGACTCCCACTGGAACAACAAGGGAGCGGCTCTCGCGGCAGATGCGATCATGACGGATCTGGTGAAAATGCACGATTCTTACAAGGACGAAGCTTATGAGGTCCGGACCGATCATATCGGCGATCTCGACAAGATGCTTTATCCCAAAGCCCTGACACCGGAGGACGAGGTCTATTACGACAAGACAACGACCTTTGCCTATGTGGGCGAGGTGGAGAGCAATTTCGATCCGAAGATCACGACAGTGAATCCGGTGAAGGAAGGCAGCCTCGTGATGTACCGGGATTCCTTTGGAAATACCCTGCTTCCCTTTTTTGCGGATGCCTACGCCAACGCCTATTTTTCCAGGGGCGTTCCCTATCAGCTGAGCGACGTAGATACCCAGAACGCGGACACCGTCGTGGTGGAGCGGGCCGAGCGTTTCCTGCCGGAGATGGCGAAAAATCCGCCGGTGCTGGAAGGAAGCCTCACACTTCTTGAAAAAGAGGAGGACGAGGTGGCAGCGGACGGAGCAGAGAATCTCACGATGCGCCGCCAGGGTCTCTTTTTCCAGATTACAGGAAAGATAGATCCTCAGTATCTGGACTGGGATTCCAAAATTTATCTGCGTATCAACGGACAGATGGTTTATGAAGCGTTCCCGAGAAGTGAGGAGGGCAGCGATACTGCCTTCACGCTCTATCTTTCCACGGATAAGCTTTCCGGGGCGGGGGACCGGGTGGAAATCCTCACGGACCGCGGAGAAACGCTTGAAAAAATATATGATAATGAAATAACGGAGGAGATCACACAATGAAAAGACAGGCAGTAAAAGCAATGCTGGGACTGGCAGTCGTGTCCGTCCTTGGAATGACAGCGCCCGCCGTATCAGCGGCAGAGACGGAGACGGAAACAGAGACAGAGACCGTCAGCACCGAGCTGGAGACAGAGACAGAGGAAACCGAAGCTGAGACCGAGGCCGCTCCCGATGTGGAAGTGAAAAAAGACGGCGAGGCCATCGTGACTCTGAAAAATGAGTCCGGTTATGTCGTAAAAGAGGCCGTTGTCGGCGCAGCAGAGGAAGAGACCGAGACCGCAGAGACTGAGACCGAAGCGGAGAGTGAAGGCATCGTTACAAGACTTACCCTGACCGGCGAGGACGGAGAGGTTCATGTTTTCGCGGATGCGGATGTGACAGCCATGACTGATCCCGTACTGGTAAGGATAATGGTTTCCTTTACATCGAGTACAAGAATGCGGAGGGCAAGGACAAAGAGGCCGCCGAGACCGCAGACGAGGTGGAGTTTGACAAAGAAGTGACCATGTATGTGGTAAATGACGTTTATGTCCGGGCAGAGACCAACGGCGATTCCGAGGCCCTGGCGGTGGCATCCTTAGGCCAGGAAGTGACCGTGACCGGAGCTGCTCCCAAGTGGTATAAGGTTGTGATGGGTGAGACCACCGGCTATATTGCCCGCTCTTTCCTGAGTAAGGATAAAGAGAGCGCAGACGCCGCAGTGAAAGCCGAGGAGGCAGCTCAGGCCCAGGCAGCAGCGGAGGCTCAGGCGGCAGCAGCTGCAGCCCAGCAGGCAGCATCCCAGGCTTCTTCCGGCCAGAGCGCAGCAGCTCCCCAGGGTAAATACGAGGTAAGCCGTCAGGCTTATGACGACTGCGACGGAAGCGGCCACGGCTACTACGAGATCACCTACTCCGACGGAAGCACCGCAAGAGAAGAATACTAAGACTTCTGGAAAAGAGGGAACATGATGAAAAAGAGAAAGATTGGTTTTTTTGCCCTGCTGATCTGCCTTCTTCTGAGTCTTCCGGTTTCTGCCGCAGAGACGAAAAAAGAGGGCTGGCAGAAAGCCTCAAATGGCGTCGCCTATTATTATAAGAATGGAAAAATTGCAAAAGGTTTTGTCAGAATCAAGAACAAGACCTGCTATTTCAATCAGAGAGGAAAGCTGGTAAAGGATTCCTGGGTCTTTTATAAAGGGAAAAAATACCGGGCAGATCACTGGGGAACGATCAAAAAGAACTGCTTTGTGTGCGTAGATGGAAAATTTTATTTTCTGAAAGCAGACGGAAGCGCAAGAAAAGGCTGGCAGCAGTTCCCTTACGGACTTGCCTACTTCGGAAATGACGGAGTGCTTAGAAAAGGACTTCAGACCATCAACGGCAAGGCCTATCTTTTCAGTCAGAAGGGTATTCTTCTCACCGGAACCCAGACTGTGGGCAACACCACCTATTACCTCTCTGACCGGGGAAGACTGGAGATGAAAAAAGTCGCCACTCAGAACGGAAATCTCTACTATGACGGTGACGGCAAGAAACTCAGCGACGTGAAGGTGCAGGATATCGAGACTCTGGAGCGGGCAAAAAAGATCGCTGCGGAGATCACCAATTCCAGCATGACGCAGGAGCAGAAGCTGAAAGCCTGCTTTGACTGGGTCATCAAGAAGCCCTACGTCATGAGACGGAAATTTGTCAACGAGCCGGGATGGCCGGCACTTTATGCCAATGATCATTTCCTGCTGGGCGGCGGAAACTGTGAGTCCGATGCTTGCGCTTTTGCTTATCTGGCAAAGGCCATCGGCTATACAAATATCTATGTCTGCACGGATTCCGACGGCACCTGGGGCCTGGCTCACAGCTGGGCGGAGATCAACGGTCTGGTTTACGATCCGCTCTTTGCGGAGGCGAAGAATTATAATAAATATTATGGAGCTCCCTACGGAGTCTATGAGCTCCATCCAATCCTTCATGTAGCACTTTAAGAGAAATAAGGAGAGAACAAAAGATGAAGCAAACAAGAGCACTGGCTTTCATAAGTGCGGTTGTTCTGCTGGCAGGTTCAGCTGCAGCCCCCGTGGCGGCAGCTGATTCTGTGGAAAGCTTAAAGACAGTAAGCACTTCTGACAATTTAGGGGGAGTGGCTCAGGTCAGTCCCCGTATCAACCGCTGGGTCACTTATAAGGGATATAAGTACTGGTTTAATTCCAAAGGCAAGATGGTGAAAGATGCGATCATCGGCATCAACGGAAAAATTTACTGCTTTGATGCACGGGGCCGTCTCATGACCAGCCGCTTTATCCGGAAAGGCTCGATCGTCTATTTTGCCGACAGAAGAGGGCAGTTCCTCACCGGCTGGCAGAAGATCAATAAGAAGCAGTTTTATTTCAGTAAGCGGGGCCGGGCCCTGCCGGGAATCCAGACCATCGGAAAAAAACAGTACTATTTCTCCTACCGCGGAGAGATGCTGACCGGCTGGCAGATCATCGACGGAAAGAAATACTATTTCAGTCCGAAAACCGGTGAGATGATCAAAAACCGTACCATCTACGGGACAACGATCAGCGCCAACGGAGAGGCACCTCTGAGCAGATCCGAGCTTCTGGAGCTCAAATGCCAGGAGATCTTAAGCCAGATCACCAACGACTCCATGAGCCGTTCTGATAAGATCCAGGCCTGCTATAATTATATGGTAAGCCACAGCAATTTCAGCTACATGACCTGGAGAAACTACAGCTACTACGACGGCTGGGATGTGGACTACGCTTATGAGATGCTGACGACCCGTATGGGAAACTGTTACAACTTCGCAGCAGCCTTCGCACATCTGACCAACGCCGCAGGCTGCGATGTCACTCTGGTCCGCGGTCGTATCCACGGCAGCCGTGACGGGGCCGCAGACGGCTTCACCCGCCATTGCTGGACCATTGTGGACGGTGCTTATTACGATACCGAGCTGGCCTTCGCCGGTTCCGCTTATGTTTGCGGAAGCGGCGGCTATCCCTTAAGCTGCCAGGTTACTGGCTATGATACGCTTTAAATAGAGAAGGATCGGAAACCTTGACAAAATTACAAGATTTCCGGTCCTTTTTAATGTTCCTGTGAAAACTTCTGAATCTCATCCTCCAGAAACGCTGCCTGTTCTTCATTGCTATATACCCAGTCGCTGGAGGCCAGGGACTCCAGAAAGAAATAGATCCATTTGGAGAGGTTGGGCTCTTTAATGCGGTAGGTTTCAAAGACATCGTCGTTGTTATAGTAACCCACGAAGTTGGCGCTCTTGGAGAGGGCATCGATCATGGCATTGGGATGAATGGGGAAAGCGTTGTCCAAAATCAGATGATATTCCAGATTCCTGGTGGGATGGGTGCAGCGGTTCAAGAGACGCCGGAGCACCAGCAGCCGTTCCTGGGGATTCAGAGGCGTGTAGAGATCCTGTGGAAGGTATTCGAGCTTTCCGTCGGCGAGAAACTGGCGGACGGAATCCTTCGTGTAATAGAAAACACGCTTCTGCTCCAGAAGATATTCGGAGCGTCTGAGAAAATCAGCCAGAAGCTGCTCTGTCTCCTCATCCCGTACTGCCAGATGGGCAAAGAGCATATCCTTGCTCAGGAAGGAAAGGGAACAGAAGGAATTTTCAAGGGAATAGTAAGTATAATTTTTCACTGTGGCTTCTGCATCCATAAAAGCGTTCTGCAGACCCATAAGCCCGGAAATGGAAGTCATAAGAGTCTGACCGGAGTTGTAGAGATCCTGAAAACGCGCCTCGAAGAAAGCGATTTCATCCGGACTGGTCAGCACCAGAGCATGATCCTCGCCGGTCATGGCGATGGCAATCTTGTGGCCGAAAATGAGCAGCGTATCGAAAATCGTAATCCTGCGGTCATAACTGTCATTGTAAGTATAGATATATTTCGGATGATAACCAAAACCACAGAAAAAGTATCGGAGAATGGGCTTTAAGGTCTCCAGATTGTGGGATTCGCTTTCCGGGTAGGTATGGCTGTCGAGACGGAAGAGATGCCTCACCTGCACGTCGGAATTGTGGAGGATCGGCGGAATGGTTTCTTTTAAGAAAGAATGCTGCTCGCCTCCCAGCATCAGCACAGAGCCTTTTTCCTTCTGAGCCGCCTGCTCCAGGAGAAGTTTCCTTAAACAGGCATTGATCTCCAGCTCGCCGGAGAGACGGGCAGAAGAGGAAAAATCATGGGTTTCTGAAGAAACCGGCGGAAACTCCCGGAGATCCCTGGGGCCGATGGAAGCGATGATGTCGCGGATGGAATGGAGACAACGGAAAGTTTCTTTTCCGATGGTTTCGATCTGGAACTCCTGAAGCAGCCGGGCTTCTTCGGCCTTGGGGCACTGAAGAGCGTAGATCAGGGACAGAACGTTGGGGGTATATTTTTTCGTAAAACGTACTCCCTTGCGGAGCTTGTAAAGATAGCTGATCGGAATGCCGCTGGCTTCCTGCAGTTCGAGCATGGAGAGATTGGAACGGGCAATAGCATGATCCAGAAGATCGGAAAAATCGGACAATGGAAGGTCCTCCTTTGCAAAAAAATGTAAAGTGCAAATATAACTATGAAAGTAGTGAACAGTTACGCAAATATAAAATATTGTATGACCGGGAAAAGAGAATGTCAAGTGATACAGAGTCAAAGTGAAAAAATGTCTAAATTTATGTCTAAACATACCAAAGCGGAAAAAATAGTGTAAAATAATTCTGGTGTCAACTGCATGTCTCTGTCCGTTTTCATCCGGCACCCCTCCTTCCCAACCCGTCGGGTGGAATATGGAAGCTGATCCTTGGACAGGGGCATGCCTTTCCTTTAAAATACGAAAATTCGCCGGGGAACAGAAGGCTTTTTCATTGTTCCCTGGCTTCTTTTATGTTATACTTAATTTCAGGAAGGATTGTGAGAGTGCGAAGCACGGAACAATCCGTGTAATTAAAGGAAAGGAAGTACCTCATGAAACCGATAGATCCACAGGAGTGGAAGCAGGACCTTCCTGCTTTCCGGGAAAAAACAGCGGCCTTTTACAAAGGCGAGCTGAAGAAAAATGATTACAAGGGCTTCTCCGGTCTTTATGGAAGCTATGCCCAGAAGGATGGAAAAGCCAGTATGCTTCGTCTCCGTATGACGGCGGGAGCCGTTTCCAGAGAAAAAGTATGTTTTATCGCAAAAATGATCCGGGAATACCAGGTGAAAAGGATGCATTTTACCACCTGTCAGTCCATCCAGCTTCATGATCTGAATGAGACGGCTGTCTGTGAGATTATGGAGAAAGCCCTGGATGCGGGGATCGTCACCATGGGCGGAGGCGGAGATTTCCCCCGGAATATTATGTGCTCCCCGCTGGCCGGCGTGGAGAAAGGCGAATATTTCAACGTTCAGCCTTATGCCAAAGCCGCAGGCGATTATCTGATGTACTTTATCAAGGCGGAGAAGATGCCGAGAAAGCTGAAAGTCGGCTTTTCCAGCTCACCGGCGAACCTCACCCATGCTACCTACCGTGATCTGGGCTTTGCGGCCAGGGAAGACGGAAAATTTGATGTCTACAGCGCCGGCGGCCTGGGAAACAATCCCCGGTTTGGTGTGAAAGTGGCGGAGGCCGTGGAGCCGGATGATATCCTCTTTTATATCAGGGCTATGTGGCTGACCTTCCGCACCTACGGAAACTACGAGAACCGCGGCAAGGCGAGAACCCGCTATATGCAGGAGTCTTTAGGCAGTCCGGAGAAATATAAGGAAGCTTTTCAGGAAAAATTAAAAGAGGTCTGTGCCTCCGGCGAAGACCTGAAGCTGAAAGATCTTAAAGAAGCTTCCACGGAAAACAGCAGGAAAACAGGCGATGAAACCGTTTTCACCGGCAGCAACGCCATTGAGCAGAAACAGGAAGGTCTCTATGCCCTGGCCTGGCATCCGATCGGCGGTATGCCGGACCCGGCAGTCTTCTGTGAGCTCGCAGACGCCATGGAAGAGATCGAGGGAGTGGAGCTTCGGCTGGCACCCTATGAGACAGCCTACATCATCAATCTGACCGGAGCGGAGGCAGAGCGTCTCAACACGATCATTCAGAAAGATATGGCTCAGAGTCTTTTTGAAACCTCTGTCAGCTGCATCGGCGCTTCCGTCTGCCAGGTGGGCCTTCGGGATTCCCAGGGACTTCTGCGGGCCTGTGTGGAGCGGGTAAAGGAAGCGGGTCTTGCCGACGGAACCCTGCCCCAGATCCATATCTCCGGCTGTCCTTCCTCCTGTGGTACCCACCAGACAGGCGCTCTGGGCTTCCGCGGCGCTTCCGTAAAGGTGGATGGAAAACTGGAATCCGGCTTTGTCCTCTATATCAACGGCTGTGAGCGCCAGGGAGAGGAGAACATGGGCCACGAGGCCGGAACCATGGCTGAGGCCGATATTCCGGAATTTCTTGTGGCTTTAGGCAAAGCTGTTGCTGAGAGCGGAGAGGATTTCAATACCTGGAATGAGAAACATCCGGGCGGCATCGAAGCTGTGGCAGCACTTTATCTCAGATAAGAACCTATTATATAAGGAAGAAACTGTGCCGATCCGGTGGAAAAAGCTCCGCCGGACCGGCATTTTTCCTGGAAAAATGCTCTGAAAAAGAAAATTAGAAAAAAATTAAAAAAATTTGAAAAAACCTCTTGCATTTTGGAACCGTTTCCATTATAATACAAACTGTTGTGACCTTGATAGCGTTGAAACGTGAGGTTGCTGCGGGTATCCGCAGGTTTTCCGTGGAGCGAATGTCAAGTTTAAAAACTGGCGACAAGTCACTGTACTAAAACTGACCATCACAGAAAAGGAACATAATTGTGTTCGGGAGCCTGAAACACACCAGGCCTTGATGGAAAACAACCCGGAATGTTCGTGAAACACCCGGGAGCGTGTACAGTCACCGCTTGTCGTACTCATTAAAAGTGCGAATAAGGAGGCGACTTTTTTTATGGCAAGTCAGGTAATGAGAATCACTCTCAAAGCGTATGATCATCAGTTAATCGATGCATCTGCTAAAAAAATCATTGAAACTGTAAAGAAAAATGGAGCACAGGTGAGCGGACCGGTTCCCCTTCCCACTAAGAAAGAGGTAGTAACCATTCTTCGTGCCGTTCATAAGTACAAAGATTCCAGAGAACAGTTTGAGCAGAGAACTCACAAGAGACTGATCGATATCACCGCTCCGACCCAGAAGACAGTAGATGCACTGTCCAGACTGGAAATGCCCGCTGGTGTCTATGTTGACATCAAGATGAAAGCAAAAGGCTGATAAGCCAACACAATTCTTTAATTAGAGCGAATCCTAAAAGGTTGATATAGAAGTAACGTCAAGTTCCACTTATATTGACTGTTTGACTAGGATGATCACAAACTGTGATCCGCTGTAGAAAAACAGGAGGTAAAAAGAATGAAGAAAGCGATCTTAGCTACAAAAGTCGGAATGACTCAGATCTTCAACGAAGACGGAGTATTAACCCCGGTAACCGTACTTCAGGCTGGTCCCTGTGTAGTAACTCAGGTAAAGACCGAAGACAACGACGGTTACAAAGCAGTACAGGTAGGTTTTGTTGACAAGAGAGAGAAACTCATCAACAAACCGATGAAAGGCCACTTTGACAAGGCTGGCGTGTCTTACAAGAGATATGTAAGAGAGTTCAAATTTGAAAACGCAGAGGAGTACGCAGTTGCTCAGGAGATCAAAGCAGACATCTTCACCGCTGGTGACAAGATCGACGCTACTGCAATCTCCAAAGGTAAAGGCTTCCAGGGCGCAATCAAGAAAAACGGACAGCACAGAGGTCCGATGGCTCATGGTTCCAAATTCCATCGTCATCAGGGTTCCAACGGCGCTTGCTCCGATCCGTCCAAAGTTTTCAAAGGAAAAGGAATGCCGGGTCACATGGGTCACAAACAGATCACTGTTCAGAACCTGGAGATCGTAAAAGTTGACGTAGAAAACAATCTTCTCTTAGTGAAAGGTGCCGTACCGGGACCGAAGAAAGCATTAGTAACTGTTAAAGAGACCGTTAAGTCCGGTAAATAAGGCACTTTTTAGGAAAGGAGGAACAACAGAATGGCAAACGTAACCGTTTACAATATGGAAGGTAAAGAAGTTGGTACCATCGAACTGAACGATGCTGTATTTGGTGTAGAGATCAACGAGCACCTCGTACACATGGCAGTTGTAAACCAGCTTGCAAATAATCGTCAGGGTACACAGAAGGCCAAAACCCGTTCTGAAGTATCTGGCGGCGGAAGAAAGCCCTGGAGACAGAAAGGAACCGGTCATGCAAGACAGGGTTCAACAAGAGCTCCGCAGTGGACAGGCGGCGGAATGGTATTCGCACCGGTTCCGAGAGACTATTCTTTCAAAATGAACAAAAAAGAAAAGAGAGCAGCTCTGAAGTCCGCTCTGACCAGCCGTGTACAGGCTAACAAGCTCATCGTACTGGATCAGCTGACCATGGATGCTCCGAAAACAAAGGCTATGCAGAACGTACTGAACAGCCTGAACGTGAATAAAGCTCTGGTAGTTACCAAAGAGAACGATGCAAACGTGGTTCTTTCCGCAAGAAATATCCCGGATGTAAAGACCGCTCTGGTAAACACCATTAACGTATACGATGTAATGAAATACAATACCGTAGTCCTGACCAAGGACGCTGTAGCAGCAATCGAGGAGGTGTACGCATAATGGCAGACGTAAAGTACTATGATGTCATCCTGAAACCGGTTGTTACCGAGAAAAGCATGAACGCTATGGCTGAGAAAAAATACACTTTCCTGGTTCATACCGATGCTACTAAGAATCAGATCAAGGAAGCCGTTGAGAAAATGTTCGAGGGAACAAAAGTTAAAAGTGTAAATACCATGAACCAGGACGGAAAGAACCGTCGCCGTGGAATGGTAGTTGGCAAGACTTCCAAGACCAAGAAAGCAATCGTTACCCTTACTGCTGACAGCAAGGATATCGAGATCTTCGAAGGACTTTAATCTTTGTCCTTAATCTATATGCTGCTTCGATAGCATGATGATAAACATCGAAAGGAGAAACAACAATGGGAATTAAAGTATATAATCCATATACCCCTTCCAGAAGACATATGACCGGTTCCGATTTCTCTGAAATCACAAAGACTACACCGGAGAAAAGCCTGCTTGTATCTCTCCAGAAAAACGCTGGACGTAACAATCAGGGTAAAATCACTGTAAGACACCAGGGCGGTGGAAGCAGAAAGAAATACAGAATCATCGACTTCAAGAGAAGAAAAGATGGAATCCCCGCAACTGTAGTTGGAATCGAGTACGATCCGAACAGAACAGCAAACATCGCACTGATCTGCTACGCAGATGGTGAGAAAGCATATATCCTTGCTCCCGAGGGACTGAAGGTTGGCATGAAGGTTATGAATGGACCGGAAGCCGAGGTTAGAGTCGGTAACTGCCTGCCCCTTTCCGAGATTGCAGTAGGTACCATGGTTCACAACGTTGAGCTTTATCCGGGCAAAGGCGGACAGCTTGTTCGTTCTGCTGGAAACGGCGCACAGCTGATGGCTAAAGAAGGTAAATACGCAACTCTTCGTCTTCCCTCTGGTGAGATGAGAATGGTTCCGATTATTTGTAGAGCAACCGTGGGTGTGGTTGGCAACGCTGAGCACAATCTGATCAACATCGGTAAAGCTGGTAGAAAACGTCACATGGGTATTAGACCGACTGTCCGTGGTTCCGTAATGAACCCGAACGACCATCCGCACGGTGGTGGAGAAGGTAAGACTGGTATCGGACGTCCGGGTCCCTGCACACCGTGGGGCAAACCTGCTCTTGGCCTGAAGACCAGAAAGAAAAACAAGAAATCTAATAAGATGATTGTAAGAAGACGCGACGGCAAGGCAATCAACTAATTAACAAGGATAGTAAACAAGGAGGTTAACACTCATGGCTCGTTCACTGAAAAAAGGACCATTTGCAGATGAAAGCTTACTGAAAAAAGTAGATGCTATGAACGCTGCAGGTAACAAACAGGTTATCAAAACCTGGTCCCGCCGTTCCACTATTTTCCCGCAGATGGTTGGACATACAATCGCAGTTCACGACGGCAGAAAACATGTGCCCGTTTATGTAACCGAGGATATGGTTGGACATAAACTGGGTGAGTTCGTTGCTACCAGAACCTACAGAGGTCACGGTAAAGACGAGAAGAAGTCCGGCGTTCGTAAATAATTCGTACTTTTGAAAGGAGGTTACATCAATGGCAAAGGGACATAGAAGTCAGATTAAACGTGAAAGAAATGCAAAGAAGGATACCAGACCGTCAGCTACTTTATCTTACGCTCGCGTATCTGTTCAGAAAGCATGCTTCGTATTAGATGCCATCAGAGGTAAGGACGTGAAGACTGCTCTTGGTATTGTTATGTACAATCCGAGATATGCTTCCACCTTAGTTGAAAAATTACTGAAATCAGCAATCGCAAACGCTGAAAACAATAATGGAATGAATGTTGATAATCTTTATGTAGAGGAGTGCTACGCAAACCAGGGACCGACCATGAAGAGAATCAGACCGAGAGCACAGGGCAGAGCTTACAGAATCGAAAAGAGAATGAGCCACATCACCGTTGTGCTGAATGAGAGATAATTAGGAGGTAAAGCATGGGACAGAAAGTTAATCCGCACGGCCTGAGAGTCGGCGTTATTAAGGACTGGGATTCTAAATGGTATGCAGAAGCTGACTTCGCTGACAATCTTGTTGAGGATTACAACATCAGAACATACCTGAAGAAGAGATTATATAGTGCCGGAGTTTCCCGTATCGAGATTGAAAGAGCTTCCGACAGAGTAAAGGTTATCATCTACACCGCAAAACCGGGCGTTGTAATCGGTAAAGGCGGCGCAGAAATCGAAAAAGTAAAAGCAGAAGTTCAGAAACTGACTTCCAAGAAAATTGTAGTAGACATCAAGGAAGTGAAGAGACCGGATCGTGATGCTCAGCTTGTAGCAGAGAACATCGCACTCCAGCTGGAAAACCGTGTTTCCTTCCGTCGTGCTATGAAATCCTGCATGGGTCGTTCCATGAAATCTGGCATCAAAGGTATCAAGACCGCTGTTGCCGGACGTGTGGGCGGTGCAGATATTGCGCGTACCGAGTTCTACAGCGAGGGAACCATTCCCCTGCAGACATTAAGAGCAGATATTGACTATGGCTTCGCCGAGGCTGACACCACATACGGAAAACTTGGTGTTAAAGTTTGGATCTACAAAGGCGAGGTTCTTCCGACAAAAGCACATAAGGAAGGGAGCGATAAATAATGTTAATGCCGAAGAGAGTAAAGCGCCGTAAACAGTTCCGTGGCTCCATGGCCGGAAAAGCGCTTAGAGGAAACACCATCTCCAATGGTGAATATGGTTTAGTTGCAACCGAACCCTGCTGGATTAAATCCAATCAGATCGAGGCAGCCCGTGTGGCTATGACCCGTTATATCAAACGTGGTGGTAAAGTTTGGATCAAAATTTTCCCGGATAAACCTGTAACCGCAAAACCCGCTGAGACTCGAATGGGTTCCGGTAAAGGTACTCTGGAGTACTGGGTAGCAGTAGTAAAACCCGGACGCGTACTGTTCGAGCTGGCTGGCGTACCCGAAGATGTTGCTCGTGAGGCTCTGCGTCTTGCTATGCACAAGTTACCCTGCAAATGTAAAATCGTTTCTCGTGCAGACTTAGAAGGCGGTGATAACAGTGAAA
>OLNW01001077.1_pt1 | contig 28874 bp, 23 predicted proteins | sample 1672121 | NCBI WGS metagenome assembly OLNW01 (sample SAMEA3136648, study PRJEB25190) | human gut metagenome
AGCAATGGGACTAGAAGGAATGCCAAGACAGGCATCAACACATGCATGCCGGAATAGTAATAACAAAAGATCCAGTAGACGCATATGTGCCACTGTATGTTCGTGACAATCAAATTTCAACACAATATATAATGACAACCTTAGAAGAACTAGGCTTATTAAAAATGGACTTTTTAGGACTTCGTACATTAACAGTAATACAAGACACAATAGATCTAGTAAAAGAAAACAGAGGAATAGATGTAGAATTTGACAAAGATATGGCAGATCCAAAAGTTTATAAATTATGGCAAGAAGGTAAATCATGTGGTATATTCCAATTTGAATCTCAAGGAATGACTAACTTCATGAAAGAACTAAAGCCAGACTGCTTAGAAGACTTAATAGCCGGAGTTTCTTTGTACAGACCAGGGCCAATGGACCAAATACCAAGATATGTAAAAGGAAAATTAAATCCAGGACATAACGAATACACACATCCAAGGCTAGAGCCAATACTAAATGTAACATATGGCTGTATGGTATACCAAGAACAAGTAATGCAAATAGTTAGAGACTTAGCAGGATATTCACTTCGGAAGAGCTGACTTAGTAAGGCGTGCAATGGGAAAGAAAAAGCTAGATGTAATGGCAAAAGAAAGAGAAGTATTTATACATGGACAACTAGATGAAGAAGGAAATGTAGTAGTTCCAGGTTGTGTAAGAAATGGAATAGATGCAAAATCAGCTGACAAAATATTTGATGAAATGGCTGAATTTGCAAAATATGCATTTAACAAAAGCCATGCTGCATGTTATGCAGTAGTAGCATACAGAACAGCATATTTAAAAGCATATTATCCAGCTGAATTTATGGCAGCTACCTTAAACAGCTTTTTAGGAAACTTAGACAAAATACCACAATATATAGATGAATGTAAAAAACTAGGAATACAAATATTAAAACCAGATATAAATAGAAGTAGCACTAAATTTACAGTAGAAGATGGAAAAATAAGATTTGGATTAGGCAGTATAAAAAATGTCGGAACAGTACCAGTAGACAATATTGTAAAAGAAAGAAAACAAAATGGAGAATACAAAAGTTTTACAGATTTTTGTGAAAGAATTGCAGATGAAGCGGTAAATAAAAAGTGTGTAGAAAGTTTAATAAAAGCAGGCACATTTGAAAGTTTTGAACAAACTAGAAGTACGCTTTTAGCATCATTTGAAACAATAATGGATACAATACAAAGTGGAAGAAAAAAAGGCTTTAAAGGCCAAGTCTCAATGTTTGACTTAGGTTCTGAAGAAGAACAAGAACAGTTAAATGATATAAAATATACATATGAAGAGCATAAAGAACTTCCAAACAAAGAATTGTTATCACTAGAAAAAGAAATGTTAGGAATATATATATCAGGACATCCTTTAGAAAAATTAAGAGCACAAATAGAAGCAAAAACTAATATAAACACAATAGAACTAAGAAATATAACTGACAAAATGAGTAGTTCTATGGGGCAAGAAAATCAAATGAACATGAATGAAAAGTTAAAATACAAAGATGGACAAAATGTTAGATATGCTGGAATAATTACATCAATTAAAAAGAAATATACAAAAAATAATAAAATTATGGCATTTGTAACAATAGAAGATTTGTATGGAACTGCTGAAATAATATGTTTTGAAAATTCATATAAAAAAGCAGGAGAGAGTTTAGTTGAAGAAAATATTGTAATAGTTGATGGCAGACTAAGCATTAGAGAAGATGAAAATGCTACAATAATTGCAAATGATATTCGTGATTTTGGAGAACAAAAACAAAAGATTCTAACTTTAGACATAACTAGTTGTGATGAAATTCAAAAAGAAAAACTAAGGGGTGCAATAAGATTTTTTACTGGTGATAAAAATAATATAAATGTTCAAATAAAGATAGGAGAAGAAGTTAAGCCTTGTGGACAAATTTATTTAACAGATGATATTTTAACTATATTTAGACAAATAGTTGGAGATAATAAAGCATATGTTGTTTAGCAAAAAAAGATTGACATAAAACGTTTGCTATGATATAATAAAGGTCTAAACGGTAAAAACTTTATTTAAGCAGTTCTCTCAAAGTTTAAAAGTTTAGAAAAATTACATAAGCAAAAGGAGAAAGACAACATGAACAGAACAGAAGAAGAAAAAAGACTTGAAGAAGAAAGAGAAGCAATGATTAAAGAGGTAAATGGACAATTGAAAAAACTATCAATGTCAAATATTTACGTGTTAATGAAAAACAAGAAAGAAGAAGCATTGCTAAAATTAGCAAAAGAAATTGACTATAAGAAGCTAGAAAAGTTTTTAAATACTCCAGGAAACAGATTAATAATGCCATTAGCTGAAATTAGTGGTTATGAAATAGAAATGGTATTCTTTATTTGGGCTACTAGAGTAGGAATGACAAAATATGTTAGAGATGTAGAATTTGTGCAAAACTTACCAAAGTTTAATGAAATATTAACAATTAAGTATGAAGAAGTTGGGCAAAACATTGCATTTTGTAGCAAATATTGTCAATTAACAGATTATACTATTGATGAATTAATCAATGGTAGACTTAGAAAAAGAAAATAAGAGAGAACAAAAAAACAGCGAATTTCGCTGTTTTTTTATATCCATTCACCATGTTTTTTAATATAAATCTTTTTAGCAAACATTGCAACAAAGCAATACAAAATAGGAACACCAATAATAACACTCATATAAGGAAGAGGTATAGGAACAAGTCCAATGGCGTTACCAAGCCAAGTATAAGGAACTAATATTCCAATAACACTCAATAAAATTGAAGAAAAATAAACAACTTTATTAGCATTACTTTGTACAAAAGGTATTTTTGCAGTTCTAATAATATGCATACCAAGTAAGTTAGAAACTATACTATAAGTAAACCATATAGTTTGAAAAAGAGCGGCTTCTCTTAAATGGAATATAAACCAAAGGCATGCAAAAACAATCAAATCAAAAGCTGAACTTAAAGGTCCCATAAAAAGCATAAAGTTTTTTAAACTAGTTAAGCTAAATTGTCTAGGCTTTTGCAAATATTCTTTATCAACATTATCAAATGGAAGTGTAAGTTGTCCAAAATCATAAAGTAATCCTTCAACCAACAATTGAATTGGGGTTTCAGGTAAAAAAGGTAAAAGAACACTTGCTATAATAACAGACATAACTTCACCAAAGTTAAAACTTGTTGCCATTTTTATATATTTCATTAGATTTCCAAATGTTTTTCTTCCTTCTGTTACACCATCTAAAAGAACATGCAAATCTTTTTCAAGTAATATAATATCAGCTGATTCTTTTGCAATATCAACAGCTGTATCAACAGAGATTCCAACATCAGAATTTGTAAGAGATGGAGCATCATTTATTCCATCACCCATATATCCAACAACATTACCATCTTCTTTTAAAAGTCTTACGATTCTAGCCTTTTGTATAGGCGAAAGCTTTACAAAAATGTTTGTCTTTTTTAATAAACGTAAAACTGCTATATCAGGAAGCTTTTCTATTTGAGAACCAGTAACAATTCTTCTAGTATTTATTCCAACTTTAGAACAGATGCATTTAGTAACTTCTGCATTATCACCAGTTAAAACAACTACACGAATACCAGCTTTGTTTAATTTTTCAATAGAAGATTTTGCAGTTTCTTTAGGTGGGTCTAAAAATCCAATAAATCCTAAAAGTATCATGTTTTTTTCATCTGAAACTGAAAAATGATTATTAATATCAATATCATTTTTTTGACATACAGCAATAACCCTTAAGCCATCTTTATTTAGATTTTTAGAAATCGTTTTTATATTATCTTTAATTTGCTTTGTAATAGGTGATATTTGACCTTTATAGTCAACCATAGTGCAAATAGATAGTATTTCTTCAACTGCACCTTTTGTAATAAGCTGTGCTTTAGTACCATCTGAAACAATAACAGATAAACGTCTACGAGAAAAATCAAAAGGAATTTCATCAATTAATTTGTATTCTTTAGTAAATTTTGTCATATCATTTTGTAAAGCTCTTGTAACAACAGCTTCATCTATGTTGCCTCTTAAACCGGTTTGAAAGTATGAATTTAAAAAGGCGTGTTTTAAAATACGTAAATCTTCTGCACCAGTGATATCTAAGTATTTTTCTAAAACTATTTTATCTTCTGTTAAAGTTCCTGTTTTATCTGTACAAAGTATATTCATTGCTCCAAAATTTTGAATTGAATCTAATTTCTTTACAATAGTCTTCTTTTTAGACATTTTTACAGCACCTTTAGATAAACTTGAAGATAAAATGACAGGTAGAAGAAGAGGCGTAATGCAAATTGCAATAGCTACAGCAAAGGTAAAAGCCATTATAGGATTGTGTTTCCATGCATTTAAAATAAATACTATAGGTGTCAAAACAAGCATAAATCTTATTAATAATTTACTGATATTTTCAATACCTTTTTCAAAAGCAGACTTTGGTTTGCCGGTTGTAATAGTATGTGCAACTTTACCAAAATAAGTACTATCAGCTGTTTTTATAACAATACCTTTTGCTGATCCACTTATAACATTTGTTCCCATAAAACAAATTGTATCTAGGTCAGAAATACTATCTAAATCTTCTAATTTTAGTTCAGAGTTAACTAATTTTCTTACTGCATCAGATTCACCTGTAAGGGAAGATTGACCAACATATAAATCTTTAGCTTCTATAATTCTTAAATCTGCTGGAATCAAGCTACCAGCTGAAAGAACAATAACATCTCCTAAAGCAATATCTTTTATAGGAACTTGAATTTCTTTTCCATCTCTTATAACACTGGTAGTTGTAGCAACTAAGGCTTTTAGTTTTTCAGCAGCTTTGTTAGAACGATATTCTTCAAAAAATTCTAGAAGAGTACTTGCTGTAACTAAAACTAAAATTACAATTATATTTGCATAGCTTGGAGTCTCAGGAAGATACACATCTGTATAAAATAATATTGCTACAATTCCAAGTAAAATACTATTAAAAGGACTAAAAAGACTTTCTAAAAAGTAATTATACCATTTTTTGGATTTTGCTTGTTTTAGCTCATTTTTTCCATATTTTTCAAGTCGTTCATTTGCTTGGGAGCTTTCTAGTCCACTTTCATTCACATTATATTTTTTTATAAATTCTTCTTTTGGAAGTATACATTCTTGCCCATAGAGCTTTTCAATATTTACTTCATCTTTTGTGTTTGCCACAAAAATCATCTCCATTTCTTTTGTATTTTTATAAATTATACCACTAATTTTATAAAATAAAACATCTAACAAAAAAATTATACAAAAATATTATAAGCTAAATTTGTACACATACAAACCAAAATTCCACAAATAGTAGGTAATAAAAAGCTTATAGCAGTCCACTTTAAGCTACCAGTTTCTTTTTTTATAGTAAGAAGAGTTGTAGTACATGGAAAATGCAAACATGTAAAAATCATAACATTTATTGCAGTAATCATGGTCCAGCCATTATTTGTCAAAATTTCACCTATTTTAAAAGTATCATCTAAATTTACCAAAGAATTTTTTCCAAGATAGCACATTAAAATTATTGGCAAAACAATTTCATTTGCTGGAATACCAAATATGAAAGCTGTTAAAATATAGCCATCTAATCCCATTAATTTAGCAAAAGGTTCTAGGAAATTTGCAATAATAAAAAGCAAACTATTTCCATCAATATTTATAGTTGCAAAAAGCCAAATTACAAGTCCAGCAGGTGCTGCAACCATTATTGCTCTACCTAAAACAAAAAGTGTTCTGTCAAAAATTGAACGAACTAAAATTTTTCCAATTTGAGGTCTTCTATAAGGTGGCAATTCTAAGGTAAAAGAAGATGGCATACCTTTTAGAATTGTTTTTGATAGTAACTTTGAGATGAACAATGTAAGAAAAATTCCAAGTAATATAACAAAAATAACAGCAATTGTTGAAACAATTGAAGCACCAATTCCTTGCATAGTTCCACTAATAAATATTGTGGCAACAGTAATTAGAAATGGAAATCTTCCGGTTACAAGGAACAAAATTATTTGTAAGTATTGCAATAAGTCGTTCTCTAGGCGAATCTATAATTCTACAACCAACACAACCGGCAGCATTACAACCAAATCCCATACACATAGTAATCATTTGCTTACCAGTACAACAGCATTTTTTGAAAAAGCCATCCATATTAAAGGCAATTCTGGGCAAATACCCAAGATCTTCTAAAAAAGTAAAAAGAGGGAAGAAAATAGCCATAGGTGGGAGCATTACTGAAACAATCCAGGTTAATGTTTGATATACTCCTAAAATTAACATATCTGAAATCCAGTGGGGGCAATGAATAATGTTAGCAAAACTTATAAGTTTTCCTTGAACCCAAGTAAATATGCTAAATAAAAGCTTTGAAGGATAATTTGCACCAACTATTGTAATCCAGAAAATTAATCCTAAAAATAAAATCATAATAGGAAAACCAAAAATTTTAGAAGTTAAAATTTTATCAATTTTTCGGTCACGCCTAGAATAATTTTCATTTTCAAAAGTGCAAACCTTAAGGCAAATCTCTTCGGATCTTTTCATAATAGAAGAAACAATAGAATCTTTTAAAGAATTTTTATCTTGTAATTTATTCAAAATTTTTGCACGTACTAGTTGAATTTCAACATTATCAATAATAGAAATAGAAAAATTTTCTTCAATAGATTTTAGAATTTTTTTATCACCATCAATTACCTTTAAAGCAATCCATCTTAATAGGTTTTTTGGAATAGTAGAATAGTGTGATAATTTATCTTCTAAAAGCGCAATACCATCTTCTATTTCAGATGAATATTCTATTTTGTGAGGTTTGGGAACAATCTTTTTCTGACAAATATTTAAAGTAGTTTCCATTAAAGTCTCTAAAGTTTTCTTTTTTCGTGCAATAGTTCCAACAACAGGAATTCCAAGCATACAGGAAAGCTTGCTTAGGTCAATTTTTATTTTCTTCTTTTTAGCTTCATCAAGTAAATTTACACATAAAATTACATTATTGGTAATTTCCAGTGTTTGAAAAACTAGATTCAAATTTCGCTCTAAACATGTTGAATCAACAACTACAATAGTTGCATCTGGATTTCCAAAACATATATAATTTCGGGCGATTTCTTCTTCTTCAGAATTAGACATTATAGAATATGTACCAGGAATATCAACAAATAGGAAAGAGTTTTCTTTATAAAAATGTTCTCCGGTAGCATTAGCAACTGTTTTGCCAGGCCAGTTTCCTGTATGTTGATGCATTCCTGTTAAACTATTGAAAATAGTTGATTTTCCTACATTAGGATTTCCAGCAAGTGCAATGGTAAATCCGTTTTTATTTTTTAGCATATTGAAATCATCTTCCAATAAGCGTGTTCCGGTAGAAGACTTTGTAAGTCCCATAGCAACACCTCCAATTTATATATTATAAATTATGTGAGTAAAAAATAAATGTTACATATTGCTAGTTGTAAAAAACATCTATTAAATTCGCATCTTCATCCCTTATTGCAATAAGAGAACCACGAATATCATAAGCACGTAGACCATTTGAAGGACTTATTAAAATTGGTGTAATATAAGAATTACAAACAAGCCCTAAATCTAAAAGTCTTCTTCTAATATTTCCGGCTACAGTTTAGCCCATGTACTTTACCTTCTTTATTTAATGGTAAATTATTTAATGTATCAAAGTTCATAAAATCACCTTATAATATTATATTTCGACAAAAAACAAAGGTTACAATTTGAAAATTAATATTGACAATTAAAATTTTATGTGAAAAAATGATGATAGAATAAAAATTAGGAGGAATAGAAATGGAAAAAATAAGAGGTTTTGAAATTGCAAAAGGATTTGAAAATGAAGGAATAAATCTACCAATAAGAAAAACAAAATATTCAGCAGGATATGATGTAGAAGCAGCTGAAGACACTGTAGTACCAAGCTTCAAAAAAGAAATGAATCCTACACTAATAAAAACAGGAATAAAAGCATATATGGCAGATGATGAAGTTTTAATGTTATATAACAGAAGTTCAAACCCAAAGAAAAAAGGATTAATATTATCTAATAGTGTTGGAGTAATAGACAAAGACTATTATGGAAACCCTGACAATGATGGACATATCATGTTTGCTTTCTATAATATCAAAGATGAAGATATAACAATAAAAAAAGGGGAAGCAATTGGACAAGCTGTTTTTCAAAAATATTTAGTAACAGATGATGATAATGCAAGTGGTGAAAGAGTTGGAGGATTTGGTTCAACATCTAAATAAAAAGAATACATAAAAAGTTTAAAAAAATATTAAAATTTTTTAAGCTTAGAGACACAAGCAAAACAAGAGAAAATATGCCATAAAAACGAAGGTAAAGGCTTTGACTTTTACCTTTTTTTGTAGTATAATAAACATGGTTAAAAAATCCAATAAAGTTATTAAAAGGTAAAGTATTGACATAGCTTTATTATCTTTTTTTCGCCGAAAATATATAAATGCTGAAAGGAGTGGACTTACATGTTTAATGTAGGAGACAAAATAGTATACCCAATGCATGGAGCTGGGGTAATAGATTCAATAGAAGAAAAAGATATTTTAGGGGAGAAACAATCATATTACATATTAAAAATGCCAGGAGAAGTAAAGGTAATGGTACCTACTGCAAAAGCAGAACAAATTGGTGTTAGAAATATAATAGATAAAAGTTCAGCAGATAAAGTAATAGGAGTACTAGAACAAGATGAAACTATAATGGATAAAAATTGGAACAAAAGATATAGAGACAACATGGACAAAATGAAAAGTGGAGACATTTATCAAATTGCAGATGTTGTAAGAAACTTAAGCTTTAAACAAAAAGAAAAAGGACTATCTACAGGCGAAAAGAAAATGTTAAATAATGCAAAACAAATACTAGTTAGTGAATTAGTACTTGCAGAACATGCATCACAAGAAGAAGTAGAAGAACTAGTAGAAAACAAAATAAATACATCTTACATGATGTTTAGAGCAGATGATGTAGAACAAGAAAGTGTTGTAAATAAATTCATACCATTTGATGGAACAGGAACAGAAGAATAGAAAATTTGACAATTATGAACGATACAAATATGTAAAGTTTGTAAAATTCATAATTGTCTTTAACTTTGTTAATTAATTTATTTATAATTAATATTTTTAGGAAATCCAAAAAAAATTTGATATTTTTGAAAAATTTTTAGGATTTTGAAATTTTTTTTGGAATTGTATTGACAAATTTTTAATTGCATATTATAATAGCAATTGTCGTTAGACAAATAGCCAGTTCAAATATTAAATGCAGATGTGGCGGAACTGGTAGACGCACAGGACTTAAAATCCTGCGGTTGAATAAACCGTGCCGGTTCGATTCCGGCCATCTGCACCATAGATTTATCGATGCATTATGTGCTATTGATAAATCTATTTTTTTATTTGAAAATAATGGTGGCAGAATAAATGGAGGTTAAAATGAAAAAAGATTATCCACCATATACAATTACTGATAAAATGTTAAATTTAGCAACAAATATAATGGAAAAAATAGGTGAAGCTAATTACTTTGAAAGTATAAATAGATTTCCGGAATTAAGAAGAAAAACAAGAATAAAATCTATACATTCTTCATTGGCAATTGAAAATAATCAGTTATCGTTATTTCAGGTTGAAGCGGTGATAAATGGAAAGAATGTTATTGGTGAACAAAAAGATATTCAAGAGGTAAAAAATGCATATAAAGCTTATGAAGAAATAGATAAAGTGAATCCATATTCAGTAGAAGATTTGAAAAAGATACATGGAATATTAACTTTTGCAATTGAAGATGATAGTGGAAAATTTAGAAATCATGGAGAAGCTGTTTATGATGGAGATATTCAAATATTTATGGCTCCACCTCATAGAATGGTTCCAACATTAATGGATAATTTATTTAATTGGATGAATGAAGCGAAAGGAGAAGTTAATCCTTTAATTTTATCATCAATTTTTCATTATGAATTTGTATTTATTCATCCTTTTTCTGATGGAAATGGAAGAACAGCACGATTATGGCAAACAGCAATACTTGCAGATTGGAAAGATTTATTTAAATATATTCCAATAGAAAGTATAATAAGAAAACATCAAGAAGAATATTATACAGCTATTCAAAATTGTAATAATGTAGGAAATTCAAATGAATTTATTGAATTTATGCTAAAAATTATAGATGAAGCGGTTGATGGAATGATTTTAACATCTGCACAAGAAACTACACAAGAAACTACACAAAAAACTACACAAGAAAAAATAATTAATTTAATTAAGAAAAATCCAAGTATAACACAAATTGAAATGGCTAAAGAGCTTAATTTGACAAGAGACGGTATATCATATAATATAAGAAAACTTAAAGAAAATGGCATAATTGAAAGAGTTGGATCTACCAAAAATGGAATTTGGAAAATAAATATAACAGAATAAGAATTTACAAGAAATATTTGACAAAACTATAAAAAGAATATATAATAAAAACAGAAAATGAAAGCCACAAATGTGGTTGCCAATAATATGTATAAAAAAACACATTGAAACCGGCAAGTTTACAGATGTGTTTTTTTATTGTCTATTTTCTATTTGCTTAAAAATACTATAAATATAATTAAGGCAAATACTATAATAGTTTCAACAACTAATGCGAATAAAAGTAAATATATTATTTCTAATAAAATAGCTTCTATCATAGCACCACCTTCTTACTCACAGATAAACTGTGGATTAAAAGTGGCGAACCACATCTGTTATTTTTCATTTTCTATGAATAATAATATACAAGATATTTAATGAAAAAACAAGCGAACAACAAAATTTTTTTGTAAAATTTATAATATTCTTTAAGAAGTTCAAATGAGTTGACTAAAAAAAAGAAAAATCATATAATAGTTGTGTGAAAAATGCAAACACATGAATAAAGACTAAAAACATACAAGGAGGAAAATTTATGAAAATACAATATAAAGATAAAATGTTAGAAGTAGAGGAAAAAACAAAAATAAGTGAATTGTTAAAAAAAGAAATAGAAACAAGTGAATACATGATAGTAGGAGCAAATTATAACAATGAATATGTAGATTTAGACCAAGAAATAAAAGAAGATGGAAAAATAGAATTAATAGACATATCTTCAAAAGAAGGAATGAGAATATATAAAAGAACATTAATATACATATTTGCAAAAGCACTTAAAAAAATGTATCCAGACAATAAAGCAACTGTAAACTATCAACTTGCAAATGCTACATATTGTGACATTGGAGAAATTGAGGTAACAGAAGAATTAGTGCAAAAACTAAATGAAGAAATGAGAAAAATAGTAAAAAGTGATTTACCAATAGAAAAGAAAATAATGTCAAGAGCAGAAGCAGAAAGATTTTATGAAGAAACAAAAACAGCAAGAGGAAAATTACAATATGACTTAAAATCAAATCAAAAAATAAAAATGTATTATTGCGAAGACTATTTTAACTATTGTTATGGAATACTTGCAAATCACACAGGAGCAATAAAAATATTTGAAGTTATAAAATATGATAAAGGGTTACTATTAAGATATCCAAGTATAGAAAAACCAACTCAATTACCCAAATTAATGCAAAGCAGAAAAATAAGATGGGCATTAGATGAATATAATGACATTCATAAAATATTAAATATAAATACAGTGTATAAGCTAAACACAGCAACAGTAGAAAAAAGAATAAAAGATGTAATAATGCTAGATGAAGCATTACATGAAAAGAAAATAGCAAATATAGCTGATAGAATAGCAAGAAACAGAAAAATAAAAATGGTTTTAATAGCAGGACCATCATCATCTGGAAAAACAACATTTGCTCAAAGATTAGGAATTCAATTAAGATTAAATAAATTGAAACCAGTAACAATATCAGTAGACAATTATTTTGTTGAAAGAAAAGATACACCTAAAAATGAAAATGGAGAATATAATTTTGAATGTATAGAAGCAATTGACTTAAAATTATTTAATGACCATTTAACTAAGTTACTAAATGGTGAAGAAGTAGAAATGCCACAATTTGATTTCCATGAAGGAACCAAAAAATATAATGGTACAAAATTAAAATTAGCAAATGATGAAATACTTGTAATAGAAGGAATTCACTGCTTAAATGACAGATTAACAAGCAGTATACCACAAGATGAAAAATTTAAAGTTTATATAAGTGCCTTAACAGTACTAAATATGGATAGGTATACAAAAGTATCTTCAACAGATACAAGACTAATAAGAAGAATAGTAAGAGACTATCAATTTAGAGGATATTCAGCAAAACACACATTAGATACATGGCACTTAGTAACAAAAGGAGAAGTTGAAAATATATTCCCATTCCAAGAAGATGCTAATGCAATATTTAATACATCTTTGATATATGAATTAGGAGTTTTAAAAGGAATTGCAAAACCAATTTTACAAGAAATTACACATGATGAACCAGAATATGCAGAAGCACAAAGATTACTTGCAATGTTAAAATACATAAGAACAATACCAGATAAATTAGTACCAACAAACTCATTGTTAAAAGAATTTGTTGGCGGTGGAGATTTTAAATATTAATAAAAAGAAAAGGCTTAAATTTAATTCTTTTTTAATCAGCTTTATGTCTTAAGAGAGGAATGAAAAAAGATGGAAATAAAAAATTTTACTAAAATAGATGAAGAATTCACATGTGAACATTGCGGAAAAAAAGTAAAAAAGTTAGGATATTCATGTAGAAATCATTGTCCATATTGTTTACATTCAAAGCATGTTGACAAAAATCCAGGTGATAGGGCAGAAACTTGTCATGGAGATTTAGAACCTGTAAGTCTAGAAATAGATGGCAAAAAGGGATATGTAATTGTATTTAAATGTAAAAAGTGTGGAGCAATACGAAAAAATAAGGCTGCAAAAGATGACAATATGGATTTGATTATAGACTTAAGTAGTAAGCAAGTTTAGAGAATTTGAAATTTTTAAAATGCAAAAATAAACTCACAATTATAATAGTTGTGAGTCTATTTTTTTATATAGTTCTATTTAAATTACCATTTGTAAATTCTTTACCTTCAAATCTATTACCTGATTTTACAGTGTTTATGATGTTATTTATTTCAGATAAAGATTCATCTAAAATATCAATTCTTGCAGAATCAATATTAAATTCATCAGGAGAGATAGAAGTTGTTTTACTATTATAAACTGTAGTTACAGTTTGAATGTTGTCTGGTAAAATTCTAAAATTCATATTAAGTCTGTCTTTTAAATAATATGTTTTTGAGTTTGTACATTCTAACTTACAATCTGGATAACATTTATTAGAATTTCCAAGTAGGCAATAGTTCATGTTAAGTACAGGTGCTTTGCCATAAACAATCAATTCTTTTTGTAAGTAATTATAATTACATAAACCTTCTAAAGTTTGTTTATCAGATTCGTAAGAAAGAGTAAATGTACTAATTCCTAGTTTTTTCAATTCCAAAACACTTTCAGAATTGAAAATATTAAAAGTATAGTTTGCTGTTAATTTAAAATGTTTGTCTAAGTCAGTAAATAAGCTATTTAGAAGCTTGATATTACCAATGTTAGAAACAACAAATCCTTTTATCTCATATTTTTTTACTGCACTTTTTGCATTTGTGTAAAATAGATTTCTGTAATTTTCTTTTAAAATAGTAGGTAAATAAATTGAAAGTTCACCTTTTTTACTTAGTGTTTGTAATACTTGTTCATATTTTTTATTTACAAAATATTTTAATGGAATATAAATATTATCTACATCTTGTAGGGAAGAGTAGTCAATATTTTCATGTAAAATATTTAACAAAATTGATATTTTCGTATTAGAAGCTTTTTTTATATCAATTTTATTATTTGCAAATTCTCTCATGCTATCTAAAATATTTTCTTTTTCATTTTCCTGAGTACAATTATCTGGCAATTTTCTATTTATTTGTGAAACTGCATAATTTTCTACCAATAAAAGTGCATTTCTCCTTAGTTCATTTAAAAGACTTAGTTTTGGTATAAATAAATTTTCATCTAAATCTATATCTATTGTTTTAAATTCATAAGGGGTAGAAGCGGTTTTAGATAATTGTTTGATAATTGTTTCTTTATCTAATGGTCTATTTTTAGCGATTTCTGGGATTACATCATCTAATCTATAAGTTATATTCATATTTTTATAAACTTCTAAATTTTTATTATATGGTTTTATTGTTATTTCAATAGGTAAATCCTTTTTGATTTTCACATGTGCTTTTAAAGAAATTTTCTTATTTTCTTTTGTATAACTTTCTGTAGCAGATAATAAAAGTTGTTTAGAAGACATTTTATAAATTTTATCTCCAGGTTTTATATTTCCTTTCATTCTACCAATATTAACAGTTTCGCCAATTTGAGTTTCTCTAATATTTTTTCCATTAGACATCAATTCAGAAATATTATAAGTTCCTTGTTCATTTTCTAAAGAAATAGTATCACCGATATTTATTTTTTCGTTTAATTTCAATGTTATAATACCTTTGTTTTTATTATATTTTTGAACAATTCCCAAGTAAAGTCCCATATTATTTGGTTTTTCTTTGTAAATCAGTTTTTGATTATAAGAACTGTCCAAGTGACCACATGAAAATCCACCACGATTAAATACTTGCATTAATTCTTCTCTATCTTTTGAAGAAATTTTATAAGTTTCAGAAGAATAAGCAAGGTCAATATATTTTCTATAAATTCGTGTAACTGTTGCAACATAAGCAGGTGACTTCATTCTTCCTTCAATTTTTAAACAAGTAACACCAGCTTTGATGAAAAATGGGATATAATCTAATCCGCATAAGTCTCTAGTGCTTAGTAGATATCCAGAATCTATTTTTTTATCATTTTCTAAAAGTTCATATGGAAGTCTACAAGGTTGAGCACATTTACCACGATTACCAGATCTTCCGCCAATCATGCTTGAAAATAAGCATTGACCAGAATACGAAATACATAAAGCACCATGTACAAAACATTCTGTTTCAATATTAGAATTATTACAAATATATTCAATTTCAGAAGTTGGTAATTCTCTTGAAAGAACTACTCTTTTAAATCCTAATTCTTGTAAAGTTAAAGCACCATTTAAACTGTGAATAGTCATTTGAGTACTTCCGATGAATTGGTAAATCAGGAAGTAGTTCAATCAGTTTGGTTGCTAATCCAATGTCTTGAACAATTATTGCATCAATTCCAAATTCGTAAGCTTTTTTTGCTAATTCTAAAGCATCTTCAAATTCGTCATCTTTTATTAAAGTATTAAGAGTTAAATTTGTTTTTACTCCACGAATTTTAGCATATTCAATTGCATCTTTTAAATTATCTAAATCGAAGTTACTTGCAAAAGCTCTGGCACTAAATAAATTTGCACCAAAATAAACGCTGTTTGCACCATTTTGCACAGCAGCTTTTAAACATTCGAAATCTCCAACTGGAGCAAGTAAATCTATCATTTTTATCACCTATTTTAATATTTTATAGTTTTCTTATGTACATTTTTACTAAAAATTTGTCAGTCACATTATAGCATTTTATAGGATAAAAGTAAACAAAAAATGTAATTATTGATGACCAATACAAATAATTCCAAAATTAAACTAAGTAGGCCTTGAAAATTATGTTTACTTGATGTATAATATAAACATATTCAAAATTGAATAAAGAACAAACTTAACATTAGGAAGACATCGTATGGAAAAAACATCAGCTAAAGAAATTATTTGTTCAGTAGGTATGTGTGAACGACCTGAGTATTATTTAGGTCGTGGAGCTAGAACTAGTGATTTGGATGGTAATAAACTTTATTCTATTTACCAAAAAATCACACAAGAAATAGGTGAGCAGCAAGCTAAAACATTTGTCAATATGATAAAAAAAATGAAAATGTTGTCTGCAACAAATTTTCTTAATGCATTTTATGAGCTAGAACAAAATAATTGGGAACTAAACATATCAGAAAGAAATACTAAGAATTATGATGTAACAGAAGCAATAGCTTTTGCAACATTAAGTAACGTGATTTCTGGCAGAAATCAGAGAGATGATACAGACTGGATAAAAAGTGTATTTTTACAAAAAATTAGATATGGAGATTAAAAATAAAATGCAATAAGACATTAATAAGGGAAAAATCCCCTTATTTTTTTTGAATAAAAATTTAAAAGCAGTGAAATTTCTTGACAAAAAATGAGAAAAAATGATATTATCTGAATATAAAAAATCGAAGGGAGAAAAACTAATGAAAAGCAAAATAAAAAATATTTTAGGAATTACAATAATACTATCAATAATAATATTTAGTAGCAATACATATGCAGCAAATACAACCAATAGCAGTAATACATCAACAAACAGCAAAACAAATTCAAGTAGTAATAGCACATCAAATAAAGCAAACACTACAAATACAAGTAATAACACAACAAGTGGCACATCAACAAAATCAAGTGATGCAACATTAAGTGATTTAGGAATAAAACCAAATGACTTTAAAGGTTTTAAATCAGGAACAACAAGTTACAAAACAACAGTGCCAGAAGATGTAGAAGAAGTTGAAGTATACGCAAAAACAACAAGCTCAAAAGCAACACTAACAGGAACAGGGAAAAAGAAGTTAGAAAAAGGAACAAATACAGCAGAAGTAACAGTAACAGCAGAAAATGGAACTAAAAAAACATATACAATAGAAATAACAAGAGAAGGAAAAAGTGAAGAAACAGCTGCAACAACACAAACAGAAGAAACAACAGATTCAAATGAAAACATAGGTGATGGACTTTCAAGTTTAAAAATAGAAGATTTAAAAATAGAACCAGACTTCAAAACAAATGTATATGAATATAGAGTTAAATATATAGGAAAAAAAGATAAACTAGATATTGAAGCAAAAACAACAAATAGCAATTACACAGTTGAAATAACAGGAAATAGTGAACTAAAAGAGGGAGAAAACATCATAACAATTTTAGTTTCAGATGCTAATTCAAACAATATAGCAACATATCAAGTAATAGTAAATAAAAGCCTAGTAGATGAAGAAGCATTAGCAAAAGAACAAGAGCAAAAACAAAAAGAAGAACAAAAAAAGAAAATGATGATTGCAGGAGGAATTGGAGCAGGTTTACTTGTTTTTATAATTGCAATAGTTGCAATAGTGAAACATAGACAAAACAAAGCATGGGCAGAAGAATATTCAGTTCCATACTCAGGTTTAAATGATGATGAAGATGAATTTTTACAAGAGAATGAAGAAATACAAAACACAGTAAATGATAATCAAGAAAACGACTTTACTGAAGAACCACTAACAAAAGAAAAAGCAAGAGAAACATTTTTAAACAATTACAATAATTCATATGATGAAATGGATGACTATGAAGAAAGACCTAGAAGAAAGCATAAAGGAAAAAGATTTAAATAAAATTAAAAGAAGTTCCAATACAGGAACTTCTTTTTGTTAAAGGATTAGCAACAGCCACCTCTATTACCTCCGCAACAGCAGCAGATTAATAATATAAGGATTATAATCCAGCAACAATCATCACCAAAACCGAATCCACCGCAACCTCTGTTCTCTGGCATAGTCTAGACCCCCTTCCGATTTTAAGAAATATGTTTTCTCTTTGTTTTCCTTTGTATGATATATCATATGAGAACTAGAAAAATGTGTTACAACTAAAAACAAAAAAATTAAATAATCACTTTAAACAAGAGAAAAAATATGATACAATCGGAAAGAACAAAAAAGCAAAGACATTATCCTATAGAAGGGAATGAGAAAAATTGAAATCAAAAAAAGTAGGAGAAATATTTAGTGACTACAAAACAAACTCAAACATTAAATATGCAGAAGTAAGAGCATTAAATGTAATAAAAAAGACAAATATACTACAAGTATTGCTTTACTTTGATGAATATATAGAAATAAAAGAAATATGGTATTTCGAAAAATTCTTAAGAGAAAGATTCATGTTTTCATCAGTAGATATAAAAATAGAATATCATGAAGCTGTAGAAAAAAAGGATATAAAAACAGAATGGAGAAATATCATTGCATATATGGCACATAAATATCCATTAACAAAGCCAATGTTACTACTAAAAAGTGATGTTGATGTAGTAGAAAAAAATATAACTGTAAGAATGCATATAAAAGGTGCGGACTTTTTAAGAGCGAAGAAAACAGACAAAGAATTAGTAAAAGTTCTAAAAAATCTATTTGGAATTGAATATACAATAGAATTAGTAGAAGAACTATCAAAAGAAGACATGATGGCAATTAAGAAAAAACTAGAAAATGAAGAAAAAGAAATAATTCATAATATAGAAGAAAAAAATAGAGAATTTCAAGCGCAAAATCAAGCCAATGAAGTTCCTGAATATCATGATGTTGACTATAAAATGCCAGAAGACATAGATGGATATATTCCACAAGAAGGTGTAATGCCAGAAGATGTAACATATGAAGAGCCACAAGAATACATAATGGGAAAACCATCAAAAGCTAAAGAAAAACATATGAATATAAAAGACATAACAGCAAATGATGGAAGAGTAACATTAGAAGGAAGAATTCTAACAAGTGAAGTTCGCCAAACTAAATCAGGTAAAGGAATGCTTATATTTGATTTATATGATGGAACAGGGACTATAACAGTAAAATCATTTGCAAAAGACCTAAGAGAAGGCGAGCAAATGATAGAAAAAATTCAAAACGCAAAATCAATAAAAACAATAGGAAAAGCAGGGCTAGACACATATGCAGGAGATGTAACAGTTATAGCAAATACAATAATTGAAACGAATAAAGAAATAGCAGAGCCAGAAGAGGTTGAAGAAGAGGAAACACCACTTATATTAGGGGGTTCACCAAATATAACAGAACCATTAGTAAAAGTAGAAGATTTAGGTGTAGATGATGGAAAAGTTGCCCTACAGGGAGAAGTTATATTTACAGAAGATAGAACCTTAAAATCAGGAAAAACTTTATTTAGCTTTGACTTATATGATGGGACAAGTACAATAACATGTAAATCATTCTTAAATAAAGACATTGCTAAAAAAGTAATGAAAAGAATAAAAAGTGCAAGCGGACTGAAAGTAGCTGGAACAGCAAGTATGGATACATTTTCAAATGAATTAACAGTAATGGTAAATACGATTGTAGAGACAGAAGGCTTAGAGAAAAAAGTAAGACAAGATAATGCAGAAGTAAAAAGAGTTGAGCTTCACATGCATACTCAAATGAGTCAAATGGATGCGATGACATCAGCAAAAGACTTAATAAAAAGAGCAATGAAGTGGGGAATGAAATCAATTGCAATAACAGACCACGGAGTAGTACAAGCATTTCCAGAAGCTCATAAAATGTTGCGGATATGATAATAAAGATATCAAAATTTTATATGGAGTTGAAGCATATTTAGCGCCAGATAAAAACAAAGTTGTAGAAAACGCAAAAGGGCAAGATTTAAATACAACATATTGTGTATTAGACTTAGAAACAACAGGATTTTCAGCAACAACAGAAAAAATAACAGAAGTACGGAATAATGAAACTAAAAGATGGAGAAGTAATAGATGAATTTTCATGTTTTGTAAATCCGGAAAAACACATACCTGCAAGGGTTACAGAAGTAACAAATATAACAGATGAAATGGTAAAAGATGCAGAAACAATAGACAAAGTTTTCCCTAAAATACTAGAGTTTTTAGGAAAAGATTCAGTAATAGTTGCACATAATGCTGGATTTGATGTAGGCTTTTTAAAGCAAAATGCTAAAGCTTTAGGATATGACTTTGATTACACATATTTAGACACTTTAAGTTTAGCCAAAGATTTATTTCCAAATTATAAAAAATATAAATTAGGAAAAATCGCAGATAATCTAGGAATAAAAGTAGAAGTAGCTCATAGAGCATTAGATGATGTTGATACAACAGTAAAAGTATTTAAAGTAATGCTTGACATGTTAGAAAAGCGTGGGGCAAAAAAAGTTGATGAAATAGATAATGTAAGCAGAACAGAAGAAGCTAAAAAAGATGAATACAAAAAATTAAAAACATATCATGCAATAATATTAGCTAAAAATTATGTTGGATTACGAAATCTATACAAATTAGTATCATTATCACATTTACACTATTTTTATCGTAGACCACGTATACTAAAAAGTTTACTAGAAAAATACAGAGAGGGACTAATACTTCGGAAGTGCCTGTGAAGCAGGGGAATTATACCAAGCAATAGAACTTCGGAAAAACAGATGAAGAAATAGAAGAAATAGCAAATTTCTATGATTACTTAGAAATTCAACCAATAGGAAACAACAATTTCCTAATAAGAAATGAAATAGTAAAAGATGAAGAAGCACTAAGAGATATAAATAGAAAAATAGTAGCATTAGGTGAAAAACTAGGCAAGCCAGTAGTAGCAACATGTGATGTTCATTTTATGGATCCACAAGATGAAGTATATAGAAGAATCTTAGAAGCAGGGCAAGGATATCAAGATGCTGACATGCAAGCACCATTGTATTTAAGAACAACAGAAGAAATGTTAGAAGAATTTAAATATTTAGGTGAAGAAAAAGCATATGAAGTAGTTGTAACAAATACAAACAAGATATCAGATATGTGTGAAAGAATAAGTCCAATATCACCTGAAAAATGTCCACCACACATACCAGGTTGTGAAGAAGATATAAAAAATATAGCATATAAAAAAGCTCATGAGTTATATGGTGATCCACTTCCAGAAATAGTGCAAACAAGATTAGACAAAGAGCTTAACTCAATAATAAGCAATGGATATTCAGTTATGTATATAATTGCGCAAAGACTAGTATGGAAATCAAATGATGATGGATATATTGTTGGTTCAAGAGGGTCAGTTGGTTCATCATTAGTAGCGTTCATGACAGGTATAACAGAGGTAAATTCATTAAAACCACATTATAGATGTCCAAACTGTAAATATTCAGAATTCGAAGATTATGGTGTAGGAAATGGATTTGACTTGCCAGACAAAGACTGCCCAAAATGTGGACATAAACTTGCTAAAGATGGAATGGATATACCATTTGAAACTTTCTTAGGATTTAATGGAGACAAAGAACCAGATATCGACTTAAACTTCTCAGGAGAATATCAAGCAAAAGCACATAAATATACAGAAGTAATATTTGGAAAAGGAACTACCTTTAAAGCAGGAACAATTGGTACAATAGCAGAAAAAACAGCATTTGGATATGTAAAAAAATATTTTGAAGAAAGAAATATACCAATAAATAGAGCAGAAACACAAAGACTTGCATCAGGCTGTACAGGAATAAAAAGAACAACAGGGCAACACCCTGGAGGAATAATAGTTGTGCCAAAAGGAAGAGAAATATACGAGTTTTGTCCAGTGCAACATCCGGCAGATGACCCAAACTCAGATATAATAACAACACACTTTGATTATCACTCAATAGACCAAAACTTATTAAAACTAGATATACTAGGCCATGATGATCCGACTGTTATAAGAATGCTTCAAGACATAACAGGTATAGATCCAACAAAAATACCACTAGATGACAAAGAAACAATGTCAATTTTCAGTTCAACAAAAGCATTAGGAGTATCTCCAGAACAAATTCATTCACAAGTTGGAAGTTTTGGTATACCCGAATTTGGAACTAAATTCGTAAGAGGAATGCTAGTAGACACAAAACCAACAACATTTGATGAATTAATACGTATATCAGGGCTATCACATGGTACTGATGTGTGGCTTGGAAATGCTCAAAGTTTAATAGACCAAGGAGTTGTAACACTGCAAGAGGCAATATGTTGTCGTGATGATATTATGATATATTTAATAAAAAAAGGAGTGCCACCAAATCACTCATTCAAAATAATGGAAACAGTTCGTAAAGGAAAAGCCTTAAAAGACCCCGCAAAATGGGAAGAATATAAAGCTTTAATGAAAGAACATGATGTACCAGATTGGTATATAAAATCATGTGAAAAAATAAAATACATGTTCCCAAAAGCCCATGCAGCAGCATATGTAACAAACGCATTTAGAATTGCATGGTTTAAAGTACATAAGCCACTTGCATATTATGCAGCATATTTCTCAATAAGAGCAGATGAATTTGATAGTGATTGTATGATATTTGGAAAAGACAAAGTTAAAAATAAAATGAAAGAAATAGACTTACAAGGAAATAATGCAACAGTTAAAGATAAAAATATGTATGCAATATTAGAACTAGTATTAGAAATGTATGAAAGAGGATTTGAATTTTTACCAATGGACTTATACAAATCACATTCTACAAAATTCTTAGTAGAAGATGATAAAATAAGACCACCGCTAAACAGTATACCAGGACTTGGAACTGTTGCAGCAGAGGGGATTGTAAAAGCAAGACAAGAAGGAAAATTCATGTCTATTGATGATTTAAAAATACGTTCAAAAGTTGGAAATTCTGTAACAGATTTATTAAAAAAATATGGTTGCTTAGAAGGAATGAGTCAAAGCAATCAAATGAGTTTATTTGGCTAGAAGGGATTGAATTAGATGGAAGAAATTTTTACTATGGAAAATATAATAATATACTTTTTAGTAATAAATATATTTGGATTTTTCATAATGTGGTTAGATAAGCAAAAAGCCAAAAAAGGAAAATGGCGTATACCAGAAAAAACACTATTTATTATAACTGCTTTAGGTGGTGGAATAGGAACAACTGCTGGTATGTATACATTTAGGCATAAAACACAAAAACTTGGTTTTGTCATAGGCTTCCCATTTATAACTATATTAGAAATCGTAACAATAATATATTTTGCTATAAAAAGATAGAAAAAAAGTCGCATCATATGGTGCGGCTTTTGCTGTTTAAAATCTTTTATATAATGACTAAAAATATGTCTTATTTAAGAAGAAAAATGTCTACAAACTTATATACATAATGTGTATAAAAATAATTTGCAAGAAATAAAATTATGGTAAACAAGATAAAATGTGAATAACTTGTGAACGCAAAGTGACTATTTATAGTTATTCACAAAGTTATCCACAGTTTCCACAATAAATTATACACAGGCATGGAAAATAAAAAAAAGAAAAACAAGTAACATAAAACAAGAAAAACTGCCGAAAATGTAATGGAATTGAAATGAAAATGTAATAAAAAGATGCGAAAAAGGAAGAAAACAAGACAAAAAATAAGTAAAATGCAGAAAAAGAGAAGAAAATGGGAGATATAAAAGTCATAAATGAAATATTTGTGTTACATATTTGAAAAAAATAGAAATGTCAAAAATGCTTAGAAAATAGCAAAATCGAAATTATGCTGTAGAAATATAGTTGTGGAAAACTTTAAAGTATCATGTGGATAATTTTTTATATCTGTGGAAAATAACTAAAAAACAAATTCAACATATAATATATTAAATAACTAAAATAGGTGATTATATGTTTTGGAAATTAAAAAAAAGATTATATAGAAATATTGAAAAAAACGAAATATCTTATAAAGAATTTGAAAAAATGGATATGAGAAATGGGATATTAATAGATGTTAGAAGTCCACAGGAATACAAAGAAGGACATTTGAAAAATGCGATTTCAATTCCTGAATATGAAATAATGAAAAGATGTAAAAATGAATTACCAGATAAGGAACAATTAATTGTTCTGTATTGTGAGGCTGGAATGAGAAGCAGAAAAGCAAGAAGAGAATTAAAAAGAATGGGATATACAAATGTGTATAATATTTATGATGTTACAATGCAGGATTTTAAAAAATAGATTTTGCTTGTTATTTTATAATATATATGCTAAAATAAAGCAGAAAATGTAATCTAAAAACGGAGGAAATATGGATAATAGACAAGAAAGAATAAGAAACTTTAGTATAATAGCACATATAGACCATGGGAAATCAACACTAGCAGATAGATTAATTGAGATGACAGGAGTATTGTCTAAAAGAGAAATGGAAAGTCAAGTATTAGACAATATGGAAATAGAAAAAGAAAGAGGAATAACAATAAAATCTCAAGCAGTTAGATTAATATATAAAGCCAAAGATGGGAATGAATACACACTAAACTTAATAGATACCCCAGGACATGTAGACTTCAATTATGAAGTATCAAGAAGTTTAGCAGCATGTGATGGTGCAGTATTAGTAGTAGACTCAAGTCAAGGTGTGGAAGCTCAAACATTAGCAAATGTATACTTAGCAATAGACAATAACCTTGAGATTTTACCAGTATTAAACAAAATAGATTTACCAAATGCAAGAGTAGAAGAAGTAAAACAAGAAATTGAAGACATAATAGGAATACCAGCAGAAAATGCACCATGCATATCAGCAAAATCTGGATTAAATGTAGAAGAAGTTTTAGAAAGAATTGTAACAGACTTGCCAGCACCAAAAGGTGATGAAAATGCTAAAACAAAATGTTTAATATTTGACTCTTTTTACGACAATTACAAAGGAGCAGTGGCCCATGTAAGAGTAGTAGATGGAAAAGTAAAAGTTGGTGATGAAATAAAATTAATGGCAACAAATAAAACTTTTACAGTAACAGAAGTTGGATATTTTGTACCAGGTTCATATGTTCCAACAAACGAAATAAGAGCAGGAGAAGTTGCATATATAGTAGCAAGTATAAAAACATTATCAGACATACATGTAGGAGATACAATAACATTAAAAAATGATTCAGCGGACAAGCCTTTAGCAGGTTATAAAAAAGTAACACCAATGGTATATTGTGGACTTTATCCAGTAGATGGAAGTCAATATGAAGACTTAAAAGAAGCATTAGAAAAACTAAAATTAAATGATGCGGCATTAGAATATGAAGCAGAGAGCTCAGCAGCTCTGGGGTTTGGATTTAGATGTGGATTTTTAGGATTGCTTCACTTAGAAATAATAGAAGAAAGACTAGATAGAGAATTTGACTTAGGGTTAATTACGACAGCACCATCAGTTATATATAAAGTATATAAAACAGATGGAGAAGTAATAGAATTATATAATCCGGAAGAATTACCAAAAGCACAAGAAATATCATATATAGAAGAACCGTTTGTAACAGCGAATATATTAACACCAAAAGAATATGTAGGAAACATAATGGAACTATGTCAAAATAGGCGTGGAATATATATTGACATGAAATACTTAGATGAAAATAGAGTAACATTAGTATACGAAATGCCACTAAATGAAATAATATATGACTTTTTCGATAATCTAAAATCAAAAACAAAAGGATATGCATCATTAGATTATGAATTTAAAGAATACAAAAAATCAAGTTTAGTAAAATTAGACATCTATATAAATGGAGAAATAGTTGATGCATTAAGCTTTATAGTACATAAAGATAGTAGCTACCAAAGAGGTAAAAAAATGGTAGAAAAATTAAAAACTGTAATTCCAAGAAAGTTATTTAAAATACCAATTCAAGCAGCAATAGGTGGACAAATAATAGCAAGAGAAACAATATCAGCAATGAGAAAAGATGTATTAGCAAAATGCTATGGTGGAGATATAACAAGAAAGAAAAAATTACTTGAAAAGCAAAAACGTGGTAAAAAGAAAATGAGAGAAATTGGAAATGTAGAAATACCACAAGAGGCATTTTTAAGTGTATTAAAATTAGATGATGAATAAAGGAATGGAGTAAAAATGAAAAAAGAAGAAAAAATATATGAGGACCAAGTAGAAGGAAGAAATTCTGTACTTGAGTTACTAGAAAGCAAAAAAGACATAAATAAAATATTTGTAACAAAAGGAGAAAAACACGGCTCTATAAATAAAATAATTGCAATAGCAAAAGAAAGAAGAATCATAATAGTAGAAAAAGACAGAAGACAAATGGAACAAATAGCACAAACAAACAACTATCAAGGTGTAATTGCAATAGTGCCACCATTTGAATATTGCGAAATAGAAGACATTTTAGAAGAAGCACAAAACAGAAATGAAGATCCATTTGTTCTAATATTAGATGGAATAGAAGATCCACACAATTTAGGTTCGATAATAAGAACTGCTGAAACAGCAGGAGTACATGGAATTATAATACCAAAAAGAAGAGCTGCATCTGTAAATGCAACAGTAAATAAAACATCAGCAGGAGCAGTTGAACATATGAAAATTGCAAGAGTAACAAATATTTCAGACAGTATACAAAAATTAAAAGATGCAGGTTTATGGATATGTGGTACAGATATAAACACACAAACATATTACTATAACCAAGATTTGACAGGGCCATTAGGAATAGTTATTGGAAATGAAGGAAGCGGAATGAGCGAAAAAGTAAGAAAAAATTGTGACTTCTTAGTAAAAATTCCAATGAAAGGAAAAGTAACATCACTAAATGCTTCTGTATCAACAGGAATTGTAGTATATGAAGCTGTAAAACAAAGACTAAAATAGACAGCAAAATAAAATTCAAGTAAATTTTGAAAGGAATGAATTTTAATATGGTAACAAGGAAAAAAAGAAGAGCTTTATTAATTATTATAGTAACAATTTTTGTTTTAATATTAGCAACAGTATTTGCACTACTATATTTTGCAACAGATAGCTTTAAATCAAATCAAACATTGTTTATTAAATATATGGGAAAAACAGAAGAAAACTATAATTGGGTAGAAGAAACTATAAAAAACATAGTTATGAATGAAGAACTAAAAAGTACACCATATGAAGAAAATACTACAATAAAAGTAAATCATATTAAAAATATTGGAACAACATCAGAAGATGCAAGTAGCAGTATTAACAAAATGCAAGTGACACTTCAAGGAAAAACAGACTTGCAAAACAAAATAGACTACAAAAATATAAAATTAGTAAATGATAATAATGAAATATTCAATGCAGAATATATGCAAGATGGCGATACATATGGAATAAAGTTTCCAGAGCTATTTAAACAATACATTGCTGCAAATAATAGTGATATAGGAACACTTTTTCAAAAATTTGGCTACACTGAAGAAGAAGCATCAAAACTTCCAGAATCATTAAAAATGGAACAAAGCATCTTTGATGGTGTTCAATTTTCTAGTGAAGAAAAGCAAACATTAAAAGATAAATATTTGGGAATAATAAAACAAAATGTACCCAAAAGTAAATTTTTAAAAGCAAAAAATCAACAAACAACAATAAATCAACAAAATGTGACAGCTAACAAATATACAATAAAACTAACAAAAGAAGAATTATATAATTTGTATTTAAAACTATTAGAGATGCTAAAAGAAGATGAAATAGTCTTGTCAAAGTTAGAACAATTGCAAACAAATATGGAAACAGTAAATATTCTAACAGGAAATGAAACTAACTTAAAAGAAGATTTTGTTTCAAAAATAGAAGGAACTATAACAAAAATAAATGAAAATAATATTGGAAGTGATGAAACAGAAATTTCTGTATATGAAAAAAATGGAAAGACTGTTAAAATTTTCATTAATGGAGTAGATTATGGGGTAACTATTGAATCTTTAGAAAATGAATATGCACAAATAGCAATATCAAATGGGGAAAATTCTAAAAATTATATATTGGAAAAGAAAAATGGAAATGTTACATTAATATTAGAAGACAATAAAAAAGATAAAACAAATAAAATTACTTTAAACCAAGAAGAAAATCAGACAAATGATACAAGTTATGAAAAAGATACTAATATAACATATGAAAATGAAACAAATAAAATAGAAGGAAACATTATACAAAAAATAAAAAAAGTATCAAGTGTGGAAAAACAAGAAGAGTTTGATAATAAAAATAGTGTAAACTTAAGTGAACTAAATGAAGAACAAGCAAAGACAATTATTCAAAAAGTAAATGCTGCATTAACACAAAAAGTAAATTCTATAAATGAAGAAACAGGAATAGAAAATGAAGTTAATGAGATTTTAGAGATAGTTGGATTGCTTAAAGATAGTAAGAAACTAGAAGGAACTGGAGCTTCAGAGGCAGAGAAAAATAGATTTAATTCTAAATTTGAGCTTCTTCAAGGTGAAAAATTGAATACAGAGACAACTTTGAAAATGGTTGATACAATAAAGGGCAATTTAATTAGTATGGAAGTTGTGAGTGGAAGAGAAATTAGATTGAATATTGACAAGAATAATAGCAGTGAACAGACTGTTTCAAAGTTACAAACTTTTATGGAGGAAAATAAAAGTTATAATTATGATGTGAAAACAGAGTATGATAATGATGGATTTGTGAAGAGTATATTGTTAACAATAAATGTGGAAAGATAGATTTTCCACATTTTTTTCTTTCGTAATAAAAGTTAGTCCTTTCGAATTTTTCCTTTTAAAAATATGCTTTCAATAAAATATATATTTTTAAAATTCGTAACTCCCACCTTTTAACTGTCTGTTATGAAATTACAGACAGTATGAAAGTCGATTCCCCTGAATTGTTACTCTTTTAAAAATATATATTTTATTTTTTGTAAAAAATAATAAAAATTCAATGTCGAAAAATGGCTTTAAATGGCGCTTTTGGAAATAGCGAAAATTCATGTCTAAAATTTTTTTGAAAAAAGTTTGAAAAAAGTGTTGACAAAGAAATTAAGTTCATGTATAATAAGAATCGTTCCGCACAGAGGAACAAAAAAGTACATTGAAAAGTAAACAATAAAATCCTTTAGAGAATAAACCGAAGCGG
>OLNW01001081.1_pt1 | contig 28829 bp, 24 predicted proteins | sample 1672121 | NCBI WGS metagenome assembly OLNW01 (sample SAMEA3136648, study PRJEB25190) | human gut metagenome
CCTGCGCTTTCATCTCGGTAATTGAATTGCCGAGGATTCCCGCTTATTATCCTAAATCTTCCTGTATAATGTTGCGGAATATTTTTCAGATATTTCTCCAGTTCGATTTCTCCTATAAATCTGTCAAAAGTCAGCACTGGATCACAGATGTCCAGATAATCTTGAATTAGCATTAGCAAAACTGCCTGTTTTGGGGTAATACGGGATCTCTATCCTTCGATTTTCATCATAACCTTACACTTCTTTTTATAACATACAATGCCATACAAAATTACTGCCATTTTAGATTGCCCGGCTGCAAAAGTGTCAGTAGTGTTTCATATACATCTTCATTTTGTTTGACGATTATGGAAAGTTCCTCCTTTGCCTGATTCAGCTGATGGAACAGGCTGCGGACTTCGGATTCTTTTCCTTCACAGGAATATCTGGAGCGAAGATAGCCGTTTTTATCGTAATAATAACGATCATCCAGTACAGTAACAAGGCATTTTGTATCCCTGACGGCAGTCATCTCCATTTCATGGTACCTGGTGCAGACCAGTGGTCTGTACTGATATCCCTGACTGGTATAATCCTTCAGCAGCATCTCTGCCTCACCCTCGTCATTTGCATATACAGCAGAAACATGGGGATAGAAATTGGCTGTTTTTCTTCCCGTATAATGCATCATGTTCTGAATGAATGAGGACAGTTCTGCATTGGTCCGGATCCGGTTGGTCAGATGAAACATATGGATCTCCGGCAGATTCTCTATAAGTTTTATGGTGTCTGTGCCCAGTTCGTCCGGACATATGGCATCTTCAGAGTCACTGGAAAAGATGAGTGGAAAATGTCCATTATACTGTTTTAACAAAATCTGCAGTTTTTCGGCAGAAAGTAAATGTGTCTCATCTACCAGAACTGCGCTGTAAGCTTCCAGCGATACTTCTTCTGTCAGCTGGTCATCTGCCAGAAAATCAATGCGCCTCAAACGTTCATGTAAAATTTTCCATTCGCTGCCGGCATTTCCGCAGTGAATGATCAGAACCTTTTGACGTCTGGACAGTTTCATGGCAATATCATAAAGAAGAAGCGTTTTTCCTGTTCCGGGAAGACCCGTGAAACAAAAATATCCATACCGCCCGATCCGAAGTTTCTTCAAAATCTGGCGCTGAATATCTCTCTGCTGGGATGTCAGGAAATATTCTTTTTTCAGAAAACGGGCCGGCTCTGAGACCGGAGAGATCAGGTACAGCTCTGCCTGAAACAGATCATCAATATCTCCCCGATAGTCGTCGCCCTCTTTCTGCAGTGCCCTGCACAGATCCTTCCAGTCTGCGTCCGCAATGTGGTCATGATTGGTAAGTCTTACAAGCCGGTCCTGACTGCTGATATAGGTGTAAGACTGTATGGTGCAGCCCAGGACAGAAAGATAGTAGCGGTTTTGCATGAGCTGTTTGCGGATTGCTTCATCAGAAACAACTCCGCTTTTCAATTCGATATTGATGATCTGATCCTCTTTGATCTGAAGAAGATCGAATTCTTTTCCGAGTCTGGGAATCTGATAAGAATAAAAGAAACGCAGAGAATATACGTTATCCATGTGTGCCTCCAGTCGATGCACCAGCGACTTCATACTTTCCAGTTCCCATTCCCGTATTTTCAGAAAGTGCTCTCTGTCTGACAACTGGCGTTCCAGTTTTGACAGAGAGGATAAATTCTGATTTCTTGTGATCGTGTATATGGATATGGATCTCATGGCTTCTGCCTTTAATAAAGATTAATTTGCTTGTTTATCAGTTTCTCACCTTCATACTGCAGTTTCACAGAGAAAAATCTCTCATCTCCTGAAAGAAGCAGTTCAAGAAAGACTTTGTCCCCCTCCCATGTTGGCAGTGTCGGCACTATCGCTTTATCCACCCAGCTAAGATCTCCTTCATTGCATTCTATCAGTTCACCGACATATTCGTCTGCAGTAAATACACACATAAGCTCTGGTTCACATTCGCTGCTTATAAATGTGACCAGACCACGGAATTTATAGGACAACAGTGTCAGTCCCGTTTCTTCCTTTGCCTCACGCACAAGACATTCCTCCGGGGATTCTATGCCTTCTGCATGTCCGCCAACTCCAATCCACTTTCCCTGGTTTATATCATTCTGTTTTTTTACTCTGTGCAGCATCAGATACTGATTATTATTTTCTATGTAACATAAGGTTGTTATTTTCATTTTATCTCTCCAGTTTCTTCTATGACTGATTCTTCTTACATTACCCGAAGCATCCTTCTGGATTATATTCCTTCATTTCCAAATATATTCTGCAGAGTATGCGTCAGTTCTTCGATGACAATAGGCTTGGAAAGGAACCCGTTCATACCGCAGCTCAATGCTGTCCTTCTGTCCTCATCAAACGCATTGGCGGTCATTGCAAATATCGGAATCTGAGCTAGTGCAGGATTCTCCAGTGCACGAATATGTCCGGTGGCCTCATATCCGTTCATGACAGGCATCTGTACATCCATCAGCACCAGATCATAATCTCCCGGTGTTGAGCGATAAATCTTCTCTACAGCAATGGCACCATTTTCCGCTGTGTCGACCAGGAATCCATATTCCCTGAGGATTTCTACAGCGATCTCACGATTAAGCTCGTTATCCTCTACAAGAAGGATGTGCTTATCTGTAAAATCAGAACTTTCTCTCGGAAGAGTCTCATCATCATTCTCTCCCTGCTGCTTTCCGATTGCGGTCATCAGCGTCTCTCTGAGATCTGACATAAACATCGGCTTGGAGCAGAATGCAGTGACTCCGGCAGCCCTTGCTTCTACTTCAATTTCTGACCAGTCATAGGCTGTCAGGATAATGATCGGTGTATCATCCCCGAGTCCGCGGATCTGGCGGGTAACTTCAATACCATTCATATCCGGCAGACGCCAGTCGATGATATAGGCATGAAACGCATCCCCCAGTTCCATGGACTGTCGGGCACGAAGAACGGCTTCTTTACCGGACAGCGTCCATTCCGAACGCATTCCCACCTTCACAAGCATCTTTGTCACACTGTCACAGGTATTAAAATCATCGTCTACCACCAGAGCCTTCAATCCCTCCAGCTCTGCGATCTTTTCTTCACGATGATGTTCCGGCTGAATACGCAGTGCCAGACGGACAATAAATTCACTGCCCTTCCCCTGCTCAGTCTGAATATCAATGGTACCGCCCATCATATCCACAATGTTTTTGGTGATAGCCATACCAAGTCCCGTACCCTGGATCCGGCTGACCGTGGAGGTCCGCTCACGTTCAAATGGTGAAAAAATCCTCTGTGCAAACTCCTGGCTCATACCGATTCCATTGTCCTTCACTCGAATCTCATACAGACCGCTGTCTCTCTGTTTACCTGGAAACTGTTTGATCCGGACAGAAACGGTCCCGCCTGCAGGAGTAAACTTAACGGCATTGGATAACAGGTTCAAAAGGACCTGGTTCAGTCGTGTCTTGTCGCAATACACATCTTCATCCGTTACGTCCATGGCATCCATATAGAGTTCCAGCTGTTTTGCATGGATCTGTCCGCTGACAATCGTCTTTAGGTCATGAAGAATCTCGGACAGACTGACTTCGGTCTCTTCGAGATGGATTTTGCCGCTCTCAATACGGCTCATATCCAGCACATCATTGATAAGAGAAAGCAGATGATTGCTGGAGGAGAGAATCTTGCCTAAGTAATCCTTAACCTTTTCTCTGTTATTGATATTGCTTACAGCAAGAGTAGTAAACCCAATAATCGCATTCATTGGTGTCCGGATGTCATGAGACATATTGGAGAGGAAGGTGCTCTTTGCCCGGTTTGCAGTCTCTGCAGCATGAACAGCCTCCGAAAGTGCCTGATTCATTTTCTTATCGGCTGTACGGTCTGACATAACCAGGATATATTTCTTTTTTCCGTTTACTTCGCTGCCCATAGCAACAATATGGAACCAACGCCGCTCTCTGGTTTTCTGATGAATATACTCAAAATCCCATTCTTTCTGTTCATCCGTCGAAATCCCCGCCAGACAATTCTTTGTACGATTCCCGGTCTCCTTAGGCTGCAGTTTTGCCAGGACATGAACATCCTCCTGAAGCTGTTCTATCGTAATGCCCAACAGTTTATTTACATTCGGACTGATGTAATCTGCCTTATATGTTCTGGCATCCAGCATGAGAAAGACATCCTCCACATTCATAGAAAGCTTTTTAAAAAGTTCATCCCGATACAGGATTTCTGTATCCTTTTTCTTCAGGCTTACACTGCTCTTTTTGAGGATAAGTCCAATGATAAACAGCGTAACGCAAAGCATCACTGCCCCCACAAGGAGCATGGTAGTGAACTGCAGAGTATTCATACTGGTATTGACGATATCCGTCGGGACCAGCCCCAGCAATGTCCAGTCCTGGATTTTTGACTTTTCATAAACCAGATAGTAATCCTTTCCATCCAGCTTAACAAGCATTGCATCGGTACGTCCCTCTTTGAACTGGTCTGAGAGTTCAAGGATTATTTCTTCAGAGATATCTGAATGCTCTCTGAGAACACCAAAGAAATTATATACTGTCCCCCAGGATTCATTCGAATGGTCGATCACTACACGACCATCTGAATGGACGACATAGCTTTTTGCATTTCCCTGAAAGGCAGAAATATCCAGTACTTTTACAATATCGGCATTTTCATAGGCAATCGCAATGGCATCATATTCAAATCCCTGATAGGTTCCATACGCCCTGGGACTGACAAATACAAGCATCTGAGATTTCCCGGGAAGTGCCACATTTGTTATGAGGTCCTTTCCCTGCCTTATCTCATCCTCGAGATTTTCCTGTAATCCAAGATACCCCGTCTCACCTGTTGCCATCTTATAATTGCCGTCAGCCGACAGAAAATAGAACGATAAAAAGCCTGCCTCTTCCTGTGCTTTATCTATGTACTCACGAATTTCACTTTCGTCGGAAGTATTCGTCAGATACTCACTCCACATATGCAGATAGGTCAGATTTTTATCCGCCAGTTCACTTAACAGATTATTGGACTGGTGAAAAACTTCTGTCAGATGAGAAACACTTTCCTTATAAACCGTCCGTGACACAAAGTCAGAATATTGGAGGCCGCCACAGACAACTCCTATAAGCAAAACAACAAAAGCTGCTATTCCTAATCGATTTCTTCTAAAAAACTTCTTCTTTCTTTTCGTAGTATGATTCGTACTGCCCATCCTTTTACCTCAAAGTGATATAATCTTCAGGCTCTGCAAGAATGGCATCACCATCTGAAACATAATTGATCCAGTCATCTGTCACCTGCACATCTCCTCCATCAAAGACGATATTTTTGTCTGCCTGAAAAGCTTCCATATACTGTGCTGCTGCCAGACAGGTTACTGTAAAAGTATCATCATCCTGAATAGCTTTTCCATTCTTTGTAATTTCGGTCAGTGTATAACCATCTTTGTCTTCTCTGACTTCCATGGAAATACCACTGGCTACTGGCAGCGAACCACGGTTAAATGGGATAAGCCCTCCCTGATAACCCTCCACAAAGCTTCTGACGGTCTCTTTTAATTCTGCCCCACTCATCTTCCGACTGTAAACCTGGAGATCGTTTGGCATGATCATACTGGCTGCCATTTTTTTGGTATATCCTGCCTTCAGCACATTTCCGGTAAAACTGTTTCCAGTCGCGATCAGCACATCTGTCCCATACATGCCACGCAGCGTATTTGCCATGACAGAATAAGATGCATTTCCGCCACTTGCATGAAAATAATTGGAATAGGATTTCTGTGAATTTAATACTACCTCTTCCGAAGCAGGATCGTCCTCAAGAAGCTGGGCATTGAATGCCTGATACGCCTGTTCTGCATCATACTCCCCTTCGATCATTTTGGAAACGACATCCTTGGAAACAGCAAAGAAGTCATTGGACGCAATACGGATATACATATGATTTTCTTCGATCACAGGCCTAACATCCTTCAGATAGTCTGTAAGATGAATATCCACATCCTGACTGTAGCTCAACAGATCCTGACCATCCATGATGATCTGATTCTGTGCATCCTCAGAAAGCATTGTATTCAATACTTTCATTGCCTTCTGGCGACGTGTTTCATCCTGTGTCAGATCGCGGTTCAGTGCCACCTGGAAATATGGCGTGGTCATCAGCCACTTTTCGCCGTTCTCTTCAAAGAATGGGAGAAATGTCGTGTTGATTCCCTGGTCCTGAAACATTTTTACACCGTATGAACTGCCAAAATACATGGCAAGCTCGCCATTCTGATACATCTGGACCACATCATCATAATTCATATCCAGATCATCCGCACTCAGTTTCGTATCCTGAATGAACTGCTCCATACGTTCAAAGGCCTTCGGCCAGACAGTCTCGTCCAGTCCTGCCTTCTCTGTATTTCCCGGATCGCTGTAGGCTGTACGCCACTTGCGTCCGGCTGCTGTAGAAAGCTCTGCTGCCGACAGTCCCTGCAGTGTTTCCATGCAGGTGTAATCATAATAGTAATCTGCACTAAATCCCCGGATTCCCTCTTCCTCGAATCTCTGACATGCAGAAACAAAGCTCTCGTAATCTGTCGGCAATGGGATATCATACTTTTCAAAAAGATCCTTATTGGCAATGAAACCATGAACATCCGCACATACCGGAAGCCAGTTCACACTGCCGTCTTCATTCATAAAGCTGGTAAGATAGGAGTTGTAAACGGCACCCGCCTCATTCGTCGTGGAAAGATCCATCAGACTGTCCTTCAGTGGGCTGGCATCATGCAGGGAAAACCGGCAACAGGTAATGATATCCGGAAGTCCGCCGTTTTCATTGAGAAACTTGTAGAAATCCAGATTATTACTGCCCACTACAAATTCAACATTGATATCCGGAAGCTGTTCCTGAATGTATGATGCATATTTTTCATACAGGCTTGTGCTCCACAAATAGACTGTGATTGTATCTTTTTCCTCTTTTTCCTCCTTCTTTTCGCCACAGCCTGACAGAAGTGATATTGCCATAACTATTACCAAAAATGCAGTGAAAGTGGGATTCCGTTTTTTCTTTTTCATAAATTCTCCTCTCTTTTATCAAAGTTATCGGTTCTTTTTCATTTTCTTTTTGTCTTCATACATCGCATCATCCGCTTCCTGCATCAGTCTGTCCAGATTTTTTGCTTTTTCAGAAGTCCACGCATAACCGATCGCTGCAGACACCGGAATATCTTTCCTGTCATTCATCCGTCGTAATTCTTTCCGAATGCAGGTCACGTATGTTTCGATTTCCTGTCTGGTCTTTCCTTTTACGCAGATAACAAATTCATCTCCACCAGTCCTATAGCAGTTTCCATCATTTTTGATCACCTGCTTTAAACAACTGGCTATCTGCGTGATCAGTTCATCCCCCTTCTGATGACCGAGATTATCATTTATCTTCTTCAGATCATTAGCATCCGCCATAATATAGGCAATAGAACCTGTATATTTTTGATCTGCATCTGTATCCTTAATAAATGCAGTTCTGTTTCCAAGACCAGTCATCATATCATGATAAGCCAGTTTTGCATACATAACAGCATTTGCATTTTCTTTTATCTGTTCATAGACAGAAATCCATGCTGCATCTGCCAGAAAAGCAACAAAACCTACAATTCCAGCCACATAAGAAACCGAATACATAAAAGAATTTCCTACATAAAAAGATACTAGTGCAAACACACTGCAAATACAAAAAATAATATATCCTGACATAACTCTGTTCAGCTTATTATTCCTGTGTTCTTTTAGTTCCCGATAGCCTGAATGCAGAAAAAACGTAATGACTGCTGCCATCAGAAGGTGTTCCAGTATTATGATGAATGTGATCGGAATCAGATCTCCCATATAATTTACAGAATAAATAAACAACATCAACAGAAACAAATACTGAAAAACATCCAGTACCTTCTCTTTCGACGAGAGCATTCTCTTTGTAAAAGATATGAGCGGGACTGGAAGACTGAAAAATGACAGAAAAGAAACCAATTCCACAACTCCTGTCTTCTGTGTTACCAGAAGAAGCAGTTTTGAATCTGTCAATATCCAGATTCCTGCACACAAGATATAACATCCAAGACTTATCAGACTTTCACAATTTTCTTTATGCCAGGCACCTCTCATACGGATTCCTGCACAAACGCTCAGAATGCTGAATATAAGTGCAAGGATTGCAAAAACAACCGCATACAGATTTTCTTTTACCAACATCATATAAATGCCGCTTTTATCACCAATCCATACTTTTGATTGTTTTATGTCATTTACTGTTTGAGTATTTCCGTTCAGATATCGAATGCTGAGCGTTTTTCCACGCGGAACACCAAACAAATGATAAGCACCTGTCCGTTCATTTACAGCACTGTATATTTTTTGACTATCTACATAAATTTCATAATCTCTCCAGTGTGTCTGCAAAAGCATGATCCATTCTGTATTTTCTGTGTTCTCCGGAAGCTGGCTGTCATAGTTCAGACTCTGTGCTTCCTCTGTCCAGCTTCCATTTTCTGCAAATACTTTTCCGGAAATGACTTTTTCCGGGAACATTTCTGTTGTTATCCCGAAATATAGTGCTGCCGTCATACTGCAGATAACCATAAAAACAGCTATATTCCTTAATCTCTTCAAGTAACAATTCCTCTTATGATAATAATTTTCTGTATTTCTATTTCCAACCAGTCTGGCGATCGTTTTAACCAACTGCTCACACTTTAATGGAAACGTGTATCATAATCTTTCATATACTGCACAATGGATTCCTCATGAGCACCCACTGCATCTACATAGCCTTTTCCCTTCCAGATCACTCAGCTTATAAATGTCGCTGTTCTCATTAACAGCAGCTACCTGCCTGCTTGCTATATACGGACCGGCCCAGCGATAGTCATCCAGACGACCCTCCATAGAAAAACAGCCCATAACGCAGTCAATCTCGCCGCTTTCTACCAGTTCTTTTTTCTTTTCCCCTTCATTTCTCTTCCATCCTAGCTATCCTTCACTTGACCGTGATTTTGCATTTTACTTGTACTTTACCAGATTTCACAGTAATCACAGCAGTTCCTTTCTTTTTAGCTCGAAGAGCCCCCTTAGAATTAACTGTTACGACTTTAGAGTCAGAACTGCTATAAGAAATTTTGTCATCACTATTCGATGGACTTATCTTTGGAGTCAGCCGACTCTCCTTACCTTTTTTTAAAGTCATTGCAGACTTTATTCCTGTTATTTTTTTCGTAGTTACTTTTGGCACAGTCACTGTAAGAATTACTTTTTTTCTTCCGGATTTAACAGTGATCTTAGCACTTCCTGCCTTCACTCCCTTTACAGCACCTTTAGCAGACACAGAAACAATATTTTTATTTGACGAGCTGTAGATAATTTTTTCCTGTGAAGTTACTGGTGAAAGTACCGGTTTCAATGTCACAGTTTTTCCTTTTGAAATGGTATACTTTGCTTTAAGACCTGAAATAGACTTCGTTCTGACAATGTCTTTCTGTACAGTGACTTTTACTTTAGCCTTTTGGCCATTGGACATTGCAACAACAACATAAGTAGAACCTGTTTTTTTTCCGGCCGTTATTTTTCCATTTGCATTTACTCTTGCGATCGAAGTATTATCAGAATACCAGGCAACAACACGAAAACCTGACGTTGCATTCGTCACTTTTACCGTCGATGTAGATTGTCCCTGTCTCAAAACCACAGATTTTGTATTTAATTTTGGCACTGGTTTCGGAGTTGGTGTCGGTTTCTTAATAGCCACAGAAGTAAATTTCTGAGTAACCGATTCGATCACATCTGTGTCCTGCCATTCTGCTCCATTACAGACTTGTTTCTTGAAAAACACATAAATATTATAAGTCCTAGCCTCTGTAATCCCCCTTGGGGAACCGATTCGAAATGTTGTATTCTTCTCAGCTGATGATACTGGATTCTTCGAAAGGCTCCAGTACAGCGGAATCCATCTCTCATCACCGGAAACATATGGTGCCTTGTCATTCTGTCCTGCACCGGTTACGCGGAAGTCATAAAAGGTACCCGGAGTAAATTTCAACGGTTTCTCAAGTCCTGTGATCTTGCTCTGAGTAACCTTGTAGATACGTGCTGCACGAGTGGACACCACTGCCGACGCCGGACGTTTCTTCTTAAAAGATTCCGTGTTTAATTTTAAGATGCTCATCTTTGCCTTGCCTAAGTCAGGTCTGGCACAGACAACCAGCCAGGTATCTGCCTCCGGAACATTCGTAGCCTTAACGGTAAAGCTTGTGTCTGCTTCCACTACGTTTGTAGCACGGCTTGCATCATACATGTTCTGGATCATCTTTGTATCAGTACCTGCATCTACAAAGAAGTAATACCATGTGCAGTCCCGGTTCACAGAAAACTGCAGGGAAACAGTTGTATGGTTCTCCCATTTCAGTGATTCACTCTGATAAGACAGATGAAAGGATGTTCCTGGCGGTGTCGGTGTTACCTCTGCCGGCTGCGTGATCATCGGTGTCGGTGTTCCTGGCGGTGCTGATGTTACCTCTGCCGGCTGCGTAATCGCAGGAGTCGGTGTTCCTGGCGGTGTCGGTGTTACCTCTGCCGGCTGCGTGATCGTAGGAGTCGGTATTTCTGGTGGTGCTTCTGTTACCTCTGCCGGCTGCGTGATCGTCGGAATCGGTGTTTCCGGTGATGCTTCTGTTACCTCTGCCGACTGCGTAATCGTCGGAATCGGTGTTTCTGGTGATGCTTCTGTCGGAACCGAAATTCCCTCTTCTGAAGATATCATTGTTGAAGATGACTCTGATGGTGACAGCGTCATTAAATCCATATCCATAGCATCTATGTTTACACAAAATCCACTGGTTATTATCCCCATTGTAAGTAACCATGCAAATAATTTCTTTTTCAAATTTCTACCCCCATTCCTGCTATAGTTAATTGTATATTCTTAGAATAAGAAGCGTTTAGATTTTTACTTAAGCTGAATTCCCCAGATCTTGCAGTCTCTGGTGCCGACAACCATGTAGCTGTCATACACAGCCGGGGAGGCCTCGATCACACCGTCACTGATCGACAGTTTATCATTCAATTCTCCTGTTTTGCCGTCAAGCAGACGGACATCCCCCGTACTGTTGCAGTAGAGGACTTTGCCGTTTCCGTCTTTATTGTAAACACAGACCGGTGAAGACCAGGCATAGGAGGAGGAATCCTCCCAGACTTTGGAGCCGTCAGATTTCTTCAGGCAGACCAGGACTCCCGAAGCATTGTCAGAAGTTTTGGAGACTGTAACATATATGTAATCGGAAAGACTGTCCTTTCCGCAGGCGATCGTAGACTGAACGCCGCCGGAAACACCATCGTCTGTGTAGCATTGATAATCCGTATGCCAGATGATCTCGCCTGTCTGTGCATCGATCTTCCAGATTGGGATCGTTGCAGAATCATTGCTTCTCCATCCCAGACGGAAAGAAGTACTTACATACAGATACAGATGTCCGTTTTCGATTTCCAGAACCGGCGTAGAGTTGGAATCATCGAGCGTATCCTGCACCCATACCAGCTGCAGGGTATTTATATTCAGACACATCAGGTTTCCGCCATTGTCTGTCATAAAGACATAGCCCTTATAGACAGCAGCACTGTCCTCCATGCCAAGCCAGAAAGACTCGTCACTGCTTCTTGTTCCATAATAACGCCATTTCACGATTCTGCCTGGATTGATGGATAAGGAGCCGGCAGCTGCATCATAACTGGTATTCAGCCTGATAAGGTAAAGAATTCCATTTTCTCCCGGATAGATCAGCGTATCCGTCTCTTCATCTACCAGTGCAGAGCCGTCGAAAAAGCTCAGGCTTCCTCTGAGGGAAAATTCATCGTTATCACCAAAGGTATACATAACACTGCAGTCGATCAGGTTGACAACGAAAACTCGCGCCGTTCCCTCGTCACTGTTGTATCCGGCACCGACATACATGATCGGATAACCTCTCGGATCCAGTGCACCTGCGCCCTTGAATGTATAGCCAAGATACAGAGGATCCCGCGTTTTCTCACCTGTTTTCAGATCAAGGAAATAGACATTTCCGTCCATACAGGCATAGATCACCTCGACCAGATTATCATCTGCCTTGGCCTTCTCAGTCATGTTCATATGGGCTTTGACTTCTTTTGGCCATTTCATCATCAGAGGCTGACCTGTCCAGCCACTTCCTGTCCATACTGTATTTCCTGAGGCAAGAGAACCTGTGTCTGCTGACCATAAGCTATTAAGCTTATAATCATTCATATTCGCATAACCATGTGTCGGATTATCACGGAAGCTGTTTCCCCTGAATGTGACGATCCCGTCTACATCGGTGTAATCCTCTCCTACCTGAAACTGAATATCACTCTCCGGCTGATAATCCGAGATATTTGTAAGCTGCGTTCCATCAACCTCAATATTCGTATAACTGATCAGATTCTCCGGTTTTGTTGACTCCACACAATGAGGCTCAAAGGAAATCTCCTTCGTCACCTCCATTTCCACGAGATCCTCTGCTGCCTTTGCGTCTTTGGAGGCTGCGGCCTTTACCTTTTTGTTGTCTGTTTGTTTGCCGGACAGAAAAATCCTGCCGCCGGCAAAAACAAGCAGAAGTACCAGAAACAGGATACCTCCTATTTTAAACTGTGGTTTCAGACGGAATCTTCTCCTCCTGCGGCGGCTTCGCTGTCTGGAAGCAGCAGTCTGATGCTGTACCGGTCTTGCAGGTTTCTCTGAACTCTGTGTTTTTCGTTTTTTTTCGTTCTGTGTTTCAGACAGACTCTTCTTCAGTTTCTGTCTCTCTGTCATCTCTGGATGTACAGTATGTTCCTCTGTAACTTTTGGACTGTACCTGCTTTTCCTGATATGTGTATTTCTTTTCTGTTCCATAATCCTCTCCTCAAAAAGCTGCCCCTGTTAATTCATTTCCTGCTAACCCGGCAGAAATAAAGTATTTTTATTATACGACAATAATCCCGGAGAATCAAACTCCCCGGGATAATACTTTATTTATTTTTCGGAAATCTCTGACTGCCTGTCTGCCGATTCCGAATATTTTTTTCATATTGATGGAATTCACACCACCCTGTCTCGGACGGAATGTGATCGGAATATATTTGACCCTGCATCCTTTCTTTGCATAAATTACAGAAAGAATGACATTGGAAAGATTAAAGTCCTTCGGAATAAGACCGATATATTTCTGAAGTGTCTCCGCCTGCATCAGACGGAACGGTGTATTGGCATCTGTCACGGAAACTCCGAAACAGATGCGGATCACGAAACGAAGGGTCTTTGTGACAAAAATACGGTTTTCGCCGTCCTGACGCTTATTTCTCCATCCGATCACCATATCGTAGGATTCCTTCTGCTCCCAGAATGGCTCAAACTCCTCCGGCAGCGTCTGACCGTCGGAGTCTGTCTGGAAGATATAATCAGCCCCCTGCTTCAGTGCATAACGATAACCATATAATACCGTTGCACCATGGCCGCCATTAGGCTTGGTCAGAGGCTGAAACAGCGGATGCGTCTTCGCATATTCCTGCATGATCGCATACGTATCGTCCTTACTTCCGTCATCGATCACGACCAGACGGGATTCTCCTCCTCCACAATGTTTCTCCACCACCGGATACCAGTCATCCAGCACCTGATAAATATTATCACGCTCATTATATGCCGGTATGACGATATATAACTTTTCGTTTTCTGTTTTCACTACATGATCTCCTGTTATCTGCGGGCAAGCTCCCGGGTAATATCCTCCCAGGTAACACCTTTCTCTACCATCAGCACCATGGCATGGTACAGAAAATCTGAAATCTCATATTTGATTTCTTCTTTGTCCGGATTTTTTGCTGCGATCACGATTTCTGTGCACTCCTCGCCGACTTTCTTGAGGATCTTGTCGATTCCTTTGTCAAAAAGATAGTTCGTATAAGAACCCTCCTTCGGATGTGCCTTGCGGTCTGCGATCACCTGATAAACATCCTGAAAAACTCTGAGAGGATTCGTATCGTCATATTCTTTTTTTATCAGTTCTTTAAAAAAGCAGGACCTGCTTCCTGTATGGCAGGCTGCACCAATCTGATCTACCTTCGCAAGAATTGTATCATTATCACAGTCCAAATGCAAGGATTTCACATACTGAAAATGTCCGGAAGTCAGTCCTTTGATCCAGAGTTCCTGGCGGCTGCGGCTCCAGTAAGTCATTTTGCCGGTTCTGACCGTCATATTAAAGGCTTCTTCGTTCATATAAGCCAGCATCAGCACCTGATCGGTTTTATAATCCTGTACAATGACCGGAACCATTCCGTCACCGTTTAGCTTAAACTCAGACCAGCTGATCGCACTCTCATAGGTATTGACCGGGATTCCGGCTTCCTTACAGTTCTGCTTAAATTCATTGAGATCTGTTTCCGGTGCACTGATAAAGCTTCCGCTCAGCCCTCCGATCAGAGGATCCAAAAGAAGCGACTGCAGTGACTCTGCATTGCTTTCTTCTGTATGGAAGATTACCGGCAGCCTGGAACCTTCCTGCATCTTCGGCACTGCGTCCAGCGCAAGAATCCCGGAAGCATACTCACAAATCATTTCTTTATGATCCTCATATTCCTCAAGTGAGGAGATACATACCAGCATCTTCTCTTTTCCAAAACGCCTGGACATTCCTTCGAGAAGCTCCACATTACTGTTTTTTGCAAAATTCAGAACAACCCTGGCACATCCGGCATAGATCAGTTTTTTGACATCCTCCATGCGGTTGATATTTCCGGCTGCCATAACCGGTACTTCAGATGCCGCACAGATTTCCCGGATCTTCGCGATTGCCTGTTCATGTTCTGCATCTCCCGAAGAAAAGTCAAAGACCAGAATCTCATCTGCTCCATTATCACTGTAAAAACGTGCCAGTTTCTCTACGTCACCATCACCAAACAGGTTTCTCTGTCCAAAACCGGTCACTGCTTTGCCCGCCTGTAAATACAAACACGGAATTAGTAATTTTTTATTCATAGGACAATCCTCTCTGTCTTACAGACTTCCCTTGGTGGAAAGTACATCTGTGATCCTTGGATCAAAAGATGTTGCCTGATCCAGTGCCTTGGCAAAGCTTTTGAACATTGCCTCTGCCACATGATGGCTGTTCCCGCCTGTCAGTACCTTGATATGAAGATTCATTCCGCAGGAATACGAAATCGCATAGAAAAATTCCTTCACCATCTCCGTTGCCATATCACCGATCTTTTCAGAAGTAAATTCTGCATCCCAGGAGAAATACGGACGTCCGGACAGATCGACTGCACAGAGGACAAGGACTTCATCCATCGGAAGAATGCAGCTTCCATAGCGGCGGATGCCCTTTTTGTCTCCCGTAGCTTCTTTGATCGCATTTCCGAGGACGATTCCCGTATCCTCAATGGTGTGATGGTCGTCTACCTTAAGATCTCCATGTACTCGTACGCTTAAGTCAAAAAGTCCGTGACGTGCAAATCCGTCAAGCATATGGTCAAAAAATCCCACTCCTGTTTCAATGTCTGAGTATCCGGTTCCATCCAGAACCAGCTTCAGTTTGATCTCTGTTTCTTTTGTATTTCTTTCTACAGATGCTTCTCTGGTCATCTATTCCTCCTACCGTTCTTCATCCTCAAAACGTACAGCAATAGAATTTGCATGTGCTGTCAGCTGCTCTGAAGATGCAAACTGTTCAATGTCTTTGTGAATCTCTCGCAGTGCTTCTCTTGAATAGTATACGATGCTGGATTTCTTTACAAAATCGTCTACAGAAAGTGCGGAGAAAAACTTTGCGGTTCCATTGGTTGGCAGTACATGGTTTGGTCCTGCAAAATAATCTCCCAGCGGTTCAGAGCTGTTTTCTCCGATAAAGATCGCACCGGCATTTCTTACCTTCATCATGACTTCAAAAGGATTTGCAGTCACAATTTCCATATGTTCAGATGCGATGGCGTTTGCTGCCTCGATCGCCTCATCCATATTTTCGGCGATCAGGATATAACCAAAGTTATCCAATGATTTCTGAATGATCTCTTTACGGGAAAGGACTTTGACAAAGCCATCCACTTCCTCACTCACCTTAGCTGCAAACTCTCTGCTCGTTGTGATCAGGATCGCGGAGGCAAGCTCGTCATGCTCTGCCTGGGACAGAAGATCTGCTGCAACATATCTTGGATTTGCTGTCTCATCTGCAAGAACCAGGATCTCACTCGGTCCTGCGATAGAATCAATACTGACATAACCGTAGACTGCTTTTTTTGCAAGAGCTACAAAAATATTTCCAGGTCCTACGATCTTATCCACCTTCGGAATACTCTCTGTTCCATAGGCAAGTGCTCCGATCGCCTGTGCGCCGCCGACCTTGTAGATTTCATCAGCTCCTGCTTCTTTTGCAGCTACCAGCGTGGACGGATTGACCTTCCCGTCTTTTCCCGGAGGTGTCGTCATCACGATCTGGTCTACCCCTGCCACCTTCGCCGGCACAATGTTCATAAGAACCGAAGAAGGATAAACCGCCTTTCCGCCCGGAACATAAACGCCGACTCTCTCAAGTGGTGTCACCTTCTGACCAAGCATGGTTCCCTTTGCTTCTGTGGTAAACCAGCTGTTCTGTCTCTGTTTCTCGTGATAACTTCTGATGTTCACCAGTGCTTTTCGGATCACCTCGATCAGAGCCGGGTCTACTGCCTCATAGGCTTCTTTGATCTCTTCTTCTGTAACACGGATCGTTTCTCCGGTGATTTCAGTCTTGTCAAATTCCTTCGTATAGGCAAAAAGGGCTTCATCCCCTTTTTCTTTTACATTTTTGAGAATGTTATCTACTGCGGCTTCAAACTTTCCGTAATTGTTCGGACTTCTTTTGAGAAGATTTTCCAAAATATCTTTTGTACTTTCTTTTGTCAGTGCTACTGTACGCATTGTTATCATCCCTTCTGTCAACAGTATTTATTTATCCATCACATTTCTGAGATCTGTGATCAGCTTATGGATTCTTTCGCCCTCCATCTTCATGCTGACCTGATTCACGACCATCCTTGCAGAAAGCGGGCAGACTTCCTCAAGAACCTTAAGACCGTTCTCACGAAGCGTACTTCCGGTTTCCACAATATCTACGATCACCTCAGAAAGTCCTACGATCGGTGCAAGTTCGATAGAACCATTCAGTTTGATAAGCTCTACCGTCTGATGCTTCTGATTATAGAAGTAATCCTTTGCTATATTCGGATATTTGGTTGCCACACGGATCAGCTGATTGTTATACAGAAGCTCTCTGGCACTTTCAGGTCCGCAGACACACATCCGGCATTTGCCAAATCCAAGATCCATAACCTCATAAAGCTTTCTTCCCTCTTCCAGGATAATATCCTTACCTGTCACTCCGATGTCGGCTGCACCGTATTCTACATAAGTCGGTACATCCGGTCCCTTTGCAAGGAAAAAGCGAAGCTTCAGTTCTTCATTTACAAAAATCAGTTTACGGGAACTCTTGTCTCTCATCTCCTCACAGGTGATCCCGATCTGTTCCAGCATATCCAGAGTTTTTTCGGCAAGTCTTCCCTTTGTCAGTGCAATTGTCAGGTATCTCATCTCAGTCCTCCTCCTTCTCACAGCGCAGAGCCACACAGGTCCCCTCTTTACGAAGCCTCTGTGCCTCCAGGATGGCTTCTCGTCTGTTTTTCTCTGTATAGGTAAGGATCAGAGGAGCTTCATCCTCCATAACCTTTATCTTCTGTCTGGAAAGTGCCATAAGAAGACTGTCTACAACAATAACAAAACCAATGGAAGCTGCCGGTTTTCCGAAATGCTTCAGAAGCTCATTGTAACGTCCGCCTTTTACTACCGGCTCGCCGATCCCATAGGTATATGCCTGAAAAATGATTCCTGTATAATACTGGATCTTGCTGAGCATGCCAAGATCAAAACTTACATATTTTTCATAACCGTATATCTTAAGAATCTCATAGATTTCTTCCAGTCTTTCTACAGCCGCGATCGCACATTTATTTTCTGTCAAACTTCTGGCTTTTGCAAGCACCTCGCTGGAACCGAACAGATGCGGCAGTTCGCGGAAGGCTTTTTCCAGAGATTCCGGAAGATTCTGTTCCTTTACCAGATCCTCTACTGCAAAATAATTCTTCTGAGAGATCAGAGAACGAAGACGCTCTTCTGCCTCTTCTTCAAGATCCGCCTCCTGAAGAAGGGATTTGAAGTAATCCACCTGCCCTACACTGACCTGAAATTCAGTAAGGCCTGAGGCCAGAAGGCTTTCGATCGTCATGGCAAGCAGTTCTGCATCTGCCTCCGGAGAATCATCTCCGATACGCTCAACACCCATCTGCGTCGTTTCTTTGAGCCTTCCCTGATAGCTTGAGTTATTTACAAATGTATTTCCGGTGTAACACAGTGTCACTACCTGCTGATCCGGATTAAAATAAGTCGCACATGCTCTGGATACGGACGGGGTGAAGTCCGGTCTCAATACCAGAGTGTTGCCTTCTCTGTCAAAAAATTTATACAGGTCTTTGGAGGGAACGGTTCCTACCTCACTGCTGAACACCTCAAAATATTCAATCCCCGGTGTTTCTATCTCTTCATATCCATAAGAATGGAATACTTTATAAATTTCCGCCTGCAGATGATGCTTCTGGCTGCACTCTCCATTATAGATATCACGTACACCCTCCGGTGTATGAAAAATACGCTGCATAGTTTGTCCTCCTCGTGGGCAGCCATACACTTTAGTATGCTACCATGCTACTCTGTAAAACACTAAAGATTATAGTTGATATTCTAAGGATTGTCAATCCCGCATTTTGAGATCCTGCTGAATCCCCTCAAGATAAGGAACCAGAAATCCGCCCTGCTTCGGCAGATAGAATTCCTCTTTGAGTTCTTCTCTTCGAAAGCTCTTGCGCCCGCCATCTTCCATACGCTGCCAGAAGCTTTTGAGATCGCGGAACGGAAGATAATAAAAACGATCCGCGTGGCTGAAGAAAATAAGGAAGAAGGCAATTCCTCCCTGCTGCTCAAAGGCCTCCATAAACCCCACCTGATGAGGATGTATATTGCTCAGCGGAAAGGTATCCACACAGCATTCCTTTGCGTCAAAACAGACCGGGATGCCCTGAACCACTCCAATATAATCTACGGTACTTCTCTGCTCAAAATAGGCCAGTGTTATGTGACGATTTTCCTTATCCATCCGTACCGGAGTGATCGGTGTCGGTATTTTCTGTATCAGTGCCAGCTTCTTCTGAGCATACTGCTCGTTGGTACGATTAACAAGGTCTTCAAGGGTTGAACCCCGAAGACCTCTGCTGTTCCACGTTGCCATTTATTCCAGAACCTTGATGGACGGATAATATCTTACGATCGCTTTGCCGACAATTTCGTCATAGGTCACAAACGTATTCTGCCAGAATCTGGAATCCTTGGAATGCTCACGATTATCTCCAAGCATGAAATAGCTTCCCTCCGGCACAACATATGGACCATAATTTCCGGTTGGTGTTTCCGGTACATGACTGTTCGCTTCCTCGTCTTCCACACCATTGATAAAAACTTTGCCGTTCCTGATCTCAACAGTATCCCCCGGAAGGCCGATCAGTCTTTTGATAAAGAGCTGGCTCTCATCATCCGGATATTTGAAGATAATGATATCATAACGCTCCGGATCTTTCATTTTTTTGGAAATATGTTTTCCAAAGAAATCGAAGTTGATGCCATATGCCATACGGAAACCAAAGATACGGTCTCCTGTCATGATCGTCTGTTCCATGGATTCAGACGGGATTTTTGCATTGATAAGAACCACATTGTTTACGACCAGGACTACCACGATCACGATGACGAACATCTTGACATAGTCCCAGACCTCATTCCAGATTTTCATAATAATTTCTCCTCTAACTTCTCTTCTTTTATGATGCGTTGAAACTGTGCCGGCAGTGGTGCCTCAAAACACTTTCCAGACAAATTTGAAAGCCTCCCATCCATCCCGTCCGGGAAACTCAGACGGAACGCATGAAGCAGCTGATGCTTTAACTGATATTTTTCTCTGTAGCGGCGATTAAAGCTCTCCTGCCCGTACTTGGTATCACCCGCCAGCGGATGCCCCTCCGACGCAAGATGGGCACGGATCTGATGCGTACGTCCCGTGATCAGCCCAACCTTAAGAAGTGTTACCCTCCCATTGTCTCCAAGCGGCTCATAGACGGTCTCTATTGGCTGTGCATCTTTCTCTTTTTGTCTGTAAATGGTTACTTTATTCAGCTTTGTATCTTTATATAAATAACCTTTGATATGCTTCTTTCCCTTAAGGACTCCATTTACAACACACAGATATTCTTTATGTACGGTCCTGTCATGGAATAATTCCGAAAGCTCCTGCAGCCCCGCCAGTGATTTGCCTCCTGCAATGATACCGCTCGTGTTTTTGTCAAGGCGATTGCAGACAGATGGGCGGAAGGTGCGAAGGTCTTCCTCTGTCAGTTCTTCCTTCTCAAGAAGATAGCCTGTCAGATATTCTACCATGGATGGTTCTCCGCTGTCATCCGGCTGTGAAAGCATTCCTGCCGGTTTGTTGATGAGAAGAATGTCTCTGTCCTCATAGATCACCTCCAGTGCAGTCACTGCCCTGGCAGCCTGTTTCTGCTCACTGAATTTATCAAATGTCTCATCACTTAAAAACAGCTTTATCGTATCACCAGCTTCCAGCTTTTCATTTCCAGTCGCCTTCTTACCATTCAACGTGATATTTTTCTTGCGGAGCATTTTGTAAAAAAAACTTTTCGGAGCATTCCGAAGAAGCTTGGACAGATACTTGTCAAATCTCTGTCCGGCTTCATTGTCACGAATCTGAAACTCCTTCATTTCCTGTTCCTCTTTCTTTCAGACACAGATCGCCAGGATCGTGTGTTTGATCAGTTCATTTCTGGATAATTCCGGATATTTTTCGTCCGGTCGGAATTTGATTCCCTCCTCCAGGGATTCTTTATGCTCGTTCATGGAATCCAGACGTTCCAGAAACTGCGGCAGCCTCGTAAAGATCTTGACGTTTGCCTTAAAGCCATTTCCCCGCAAAATCTTCTGTGCTTCCCGCTCCATAAATGCAGCATCGATCTTCGGATCACTGCTGAAACCGACAACCGTATTTCCACAGATCGCAAATGCATCGATCGATGCACTTTTTTCATAGAAGGTCATATACATCTCATAAGACATCAGGATTCTGCCGGCATGCTCGGATATCTCCTCATACACCTGCGGTGCGACCGGCTTTGCACGAAAGATCATGATAAGACTTACCATAGATTTGCACGCCGGAAGGCAGCCGACAACAGCGATCACCGTCCATATCGTCAGTCTGGTCTTAAAATAGATCATTGCAGAAAAAAAGATTCCAAGCGGTACTGCAAATAAAATTGCAGTAATAAGGATCCTCTTCTTTTTTTCGGAAGCCAGATACCCGTAATCTCCTTTTCTGACCTTGTTTTCATTTTTTGTTTTGCTCATTTACAGCTCCTTATTGGTAACCGTTCTGACAGTTACTTTTATTTTTTCTTATGCGTGTTGCGGATTGTTTTTCTGGCCGGCTTTCTTCCCTGGGCCTTCTTTCTCTCTGCACCTGATATGGTTCTGCCGGATTCCTTTCGCCGGTCTCTCTCCGGGCGAAGCAGACATTTCGGTCCAAATCCAACCAGATCCATGCGCCCTGCCATCTTAAGTCCTTCCAGCACCAGACTCCGGTTTGCAGGGTTTTTGTACTGCATCAGAGCTCTCTGGATTGCCTTTTCATGCGGGTCACGCGGAATATATACCTTTTCTTTCGTAAGAGGATGTATCCCGGTATAATACATACAAGTGGAAAGTGTCGACGGCGTCGGATAAAAATCCTGCACCTGTTCCGGTGTAAATCCCAGATCACGCACATATTCTGCAAGCTTTACCGCCTCTTTTATCGTACATCCCGGATGCGAGGACATAAAATACGGAACCGCATACTGCTTCCTGCCGGTGGCAGCATTCGCTTTCTCATATTGATCCAGAAACTGCTGGTAGACTTCATGGGACGGTTTTCCCATATAATGAAGTACCTGATTGGAAACATGTTCCGGTGCAACACGAAGCTGTCCGCTGACATGATGCTTTACAAGCTCCTGCAGAAAAACAGGGCTCTTATCTGCCACCACATAATCAAAACGAACGCCGGAACGGATGAATACTTTTTTGACGCCGGAGAGTTTCCGGAGCTTTCGAAGCAGAGAAACATAATCTGTATGATCTACGGTAAGATTGCCGCACGGTTTCGGAAAAAGGCACTGCCGGTTCTGGCAGACACCTTTGGTCAGCTGCTTTTGACAGGACGGCTGCCGAAAATCCGCTGTAGGTCCTCCCACATCATGGATATATCCCTTAAAATCAGGGTCTTTTGTCATTTTTTCTGCTTCCCTCAAAATAGAATCGTGGCTTCTTGTCTGAAGGATCCTTCCCTGATGGAAGGTCAGGGCACAGAAATTACAGCCTCCAAAGCACCCTCTGTTGCTCGTCAGACTGAATTTGATTTCTTCCAGTGCCGGTATTCCTCCTCTGGCATCATACATCGGATGCCATGCATTCCGGTAAGGAAGATCATAGACATCATCCATCTCCTGCTGGCTTAACGGAAGTGCAGGCGGATTCTGGATCACATAGCCTCTGTTTCCGTAATTCTCTGCCATCACTCTGGCAGTAAAAGGGTCTGTATTCCGATACTGCTCGGCAAAGCTTTCTGCATATGCTTTTTTGTCTGAAGAAACCGTCTCATAGGAAGGAAGGATGACCGGATCATAGGCACGGGAAAGATCTTTGCATTTATAAACGGTTCCCGGGACAAAGGTAATCTCATCTATCGGAAGTCCACTCTGCAGTGCTTCTGCGATCTGTATGATCGAATGTTCCCCCATTCCGTAGGAAATGAGATCCGCTCCCGAATCCAGAAGGACGCTGCGGCGTACCTTATTCTCCCAATAGTCATAATGGGCAAGACGACGAAGGCTTGCCTCGATCCCTCCCAGTATGATTGGGGTATGCTTATATGTCTGACGGATCAGATTACTGTAGACTACTGTAGGCATGTCCGGACGAAGGCCCATCTCTCCTCCCGGAGAGTAGGAATCCTTCTGGCGGTGCTTTCTGGATACGGTATAATGGTTCACCATAGAATCCATGTTTCCGGCACTGACCAGGAAACCAAGGCGCGGCGCGCCAAATACCTGTACACTCTCTTTCTTACGCCAGTCGGGCTGTGGAATGATCCCCACACGATAACCCCTGCTTTCCAGAAGTCTTGATATGATCGCAGCACCAAAAGAAGGATGGTCTACATAGGCATCTCCTGTCAGATAGACAAAATCCACCTGGTCCCATCCTCTTTGCTGCATTTCTTTTTTGGTTACTGGTAAAAAATCCTGCATGTGTCTGTGTTCTCCTAAAATGATACAGACTGCGCCCGATATCCTTCTGCGATAATATCAAGCTGTCTGTGAAAACGGGCAAGCTGCTGCAGATCTTTCGTTCTGAATACCCGAAGAAATTCATCCTGGATCTTGGCAACTTCTCTTTTATTTGAGATCTTGTAAAGATTTTCGATACTGAGAAGGATATCTTTGACAAGATTCGACTGGAGCTGTGAGGAATTCTGTGCATCCATGATCTCGTCCCTGACGGACGACATTTCCTGGTCCAGTGCAATGATCGCATCTGCTGCATTACTTAAGCGTTCTGCAACATGAAGCGGCATCTCGCCTTTATATTTATATTGGAGAGAGTGCTCGATCGTCGCCCAGAAATTCATCGCCATGGTACGGATCTGGATCTCCGCCTGAATCTGCTTCGGCCCGTTTATGGTTTCTACTGTATAATAAATGATCAGGTGATAGCTTCTGTAACCACTCTGTTTGATATGCTTGAGATAATTTTTCTCACTCTTGATCGTCATATCGGTACGCTTCTGGATCATGGCTGCTACTGTATCAATATCTTCTTCAAACTGACAGATAATACGGATTCCCGCGATATCCTCCAGTTCTTCTTCCATATGTTCCATAAGAATGTGTTTGCGCTGCATTTTTTCCAGGATGCTCGGCACACTCTTGACACGTCCGCTGACCTGTTCGATCGGAGAATAGAGGTCATTCTGCTTGTGTTCGTCTATAATATGCTCAAACTTGACCATCAGTTCTCTGACCGCCAGTTCATAGGGGCATAATATACTTCTCCATAACTGTATTTCCATAAAAATCGCTCCCTTTAAAGGCTTGTTACAAAAGTAGTTTCGTCTCAATCTTGGCGAAAGCAAAACTACATTTGCATTATATCACATTTTCATCTGAAATAGTGAATTAATATACACAGTTTATGATTTTTTTCTGAACGGCTCTTAAAACCCAGTAAGGATTTACGTTCATCGCATCTGTGCAGGGCATTCTGATATAGATTCTGAAATTCAGATGCACCGGTATCTTCCCTTCTGCCTTTCCCGGATCACAGCCGGTATTTCCCATAAACCCAAGAATTTCTCCGGCATCCACGAGGGTTCCTTTCTCCCGGAGACGCTCATACGAGGAGAGATGTGCATAATAAAAATATCCTCCTGACGGTGCACGTATTCCAATCCGATACCCGTCGGAAGGAATCCATCCAATCTCTTCAACCCTTCCGTCTGTCATACTGATAATCGGATAAAAATCTGCCTGGTCGCATTTTCCAAACAGATTACAGCCTGCTCTTTTCTGATCCTTTCCATCGTTTTTTCCGCTCTTTATCCAGTCATCCTCAAAAAAAATCTCCTTCGACGCAACAGGAAAATATTCTGCATCGTTCCACACCATCCGATAAGCATCGCACAGATCTTTATATTCTCCATATTTATATCTCAGATAAGGTTCTTTGTCGAAAGAGCAGTTCTCGGGATAAAAGCCGCCATTCAGCATGACAGCTGTCAGATTTTCAATCCAGTCGGCCGTCTCTAGCTCCTGCTTTTTCAGCTGCTGATACAGCCCGGGCAAAAGTCTCTGTTCACGGAAGGCCTCTGTAGCACAGGTTTCTGTATTCAAAATGGAGGCTCTGCTTCGCCTGAGCAGAATTTCCTGTCCTCCTTCGATACAGATAAGTATCAGGATACAGAACAGAACTATACAGATTTTATGCTTCATATCCTTCTTTCTTCGGATTATGGTCCGTTTTTATTTTATGTCTTACGTTTCTTCTTTATGTATAGCCGTGCGGATCTCCGTGGACAGTAAAACAGAGGCTTCGGATGTTTTTCGTCCCAAAGCCTCTGTCTTAGCGTTTATATCATTTTGAAGGATCAGTCGTAACTGTTCACAGTAACGATCAGTCTTTTAACTGTTCCAGAACTTTTACAAGGTAGTTCCATACACGTTCTGTAGATGCAATATCCAGAACCTCCTCTGAAGTATGGATATTTTTCATGTCCGGACCCAAAGATACACAGTCCAGTCCTTCAATCTTCTTATAGAAGAGTCCGCATTCCAGTCCCGCATGGATCGCAACGACTGCCGGTTTCTGTCCGTACATTTCTTCATATACAGATACCATCCTGTCACGAAGCGGAGATTCCTTTCTGTATTCCCATGCCGGATAAGCACCCTGGATCGTGTACTCGCCGCCAAGAAACTCTGTGAGATACTGGATCTTGTCAGACAGTGCATCTCTTGCTGCTTCCACGGAGCTTCTTACTCCTGAGCTTGCAAAGAATTCGTCCTCATACAGCTTCACAATTCCGATATTGGTAGAAGTCTCTACCAGTCCCTCGATACTTCCACTCATCTTCTGGATACCAAACGGAACTTCCATCAGGTAGAAGAGAACTTTTTCTCTGCTGGTCGGATGAAGGATCATCGCCTGCTCCACATCACCTTCTGTGATCTGGATCGTGATGCCTGAATCGCTTCCTTCATATTCCTCACGAAGTCCGGCCTGTACTTTGGCTGCATAAGCTTTCACAGCCTCCGCCTGTGCTCCGTCAATAAGAAGTTCTGCCACCGCTTCTCTGGTGATCGCATTGTCCTTCTGACCGCCTTCCAGAGAAATGATCTCATAATCTGCCTCATTCTTCAGTCCATAAAGGAAACGGGCCATAAGAACATTGGCATTTGCACGTTTCTTGTCAATTTCAGCTCCGGAATGTCCACCCATCAGTCCGCAGATCTTGACCTGAAGTCTGGTTCCCTCGGCTTCGATTCTCTGCACCGGAATACTGCTGACTGCTGAAAGTCCGCCTGCACAGCTGATCCAGAGGCTTCCCTCAGCCTCAGAATCCATATTGATCATACGTTTTCCCTTAAGGACGCTGCAGTCAAGGCCTACTGCTCCAAGAAGTCCGATCTCCTCATCTACCGTAATCAGAACCTCCAGTGCCGGGTGCGGAAGGTCTGTGCTGTCCAGAAGTGCCAGCGCATATGCAACGGCAATTCCGTCATCTCCGCCAAGCGTGGTTCCGTTTGCACTGATATATCCGTCCCTGACAGAAAGATTCAGCCCGTCTTTTTCAAAGTCATGCTCTACACCCGGACGCTTCTCACACACCATATCCATATGTCCCTGAAGGATCACAGTCGGTGCATTCTCATATCCTTTGGATGCTGGTTTGTAGATCACAACATTATTCATCTCATCCTGTACATAATCAAATCCATGTTTCTTCGCAAAATCTACCAGATAATCACTGATCTGTTTTGTGTTTCCGGAACCATGCGGAATCTTACAGATTTCTTCAAAATAATAAAATACTCTTTTAGGTTCACAGTTTTCTAAAACTCTCATTTTAAATTTCCTCCATTATCACTGCATCGCTTCAGATCGACTACAGAAGATCAGCATTTATTTTACCCGTAAATATCTCTTTTTTCAAGGGTTTCCGGATTTTTTACTCATATTTATCTGCTCTGTTTCGTATAGTAAAGAAAAAAAGATTTTTATGAAAAGATTCTTCTGTACAATGATAAGCATTCTGCTGCTTCTTTTCCTTATGCTCTATCCAGAGGAGGCACTGCTTTGTGCCCAGAAAGGAATGCAGCTCTGGCTCAACATCCTGATCCCCACACTGCTTCCCTTCATGATTCTTACCGGGATCCTGATTCGGACAGACCTCATAAGCCAGATCCTGCTTCCTCTGGAACCTTTTTTAAGTAAAATATTCGGCATCTCCCCTGCCGGTGCCTGTGCTCTTCTCTTCGGACTTCTCTGCGGTTATCCCATGGGAGCAAAAGTCACTTCCGATCTCTATACCGCTCAGAAGATCAGCCACCGGGAAGCGCAGTATCTCCTCACCTTTACCAACCATGCCAGTCCTGTATTCATCAATTCCTATCTGATACATACCTGTATGAAAGGGCAGTTCCCCGCTTTCAAGATCTTTGGAATTCTGCTAGCTTCCGGATGGCTCACGATGACTGTTATGCGTCTGGGGTACTTCAGGGGAAATACTCTGTCGAAAATATCCGGCACAAAAAAAGAGACATCCTCCTCCGACTCTCCCGGAGCCGTACTGGATGCCTCTATTATGAACGGTTTTGAAACGATCACCCGACTGGGTGGTTATATTCTGATGTTCTCGATTCTGAATGCCTGTGTCCGACATTTCTGGAAAAACCGCAGCATACTCTCGTATCTGCTGTTCTGTCTTCTGGAAATGACTACCGGACTCCATCAGCTCTCACTCTCTTCTCTGAGCGCTGATACAAAATGTCTCTGCGCCCTGATCACCGTCACCCTCGGCGGAATCTGCGTCACTGCACAGACCCGAAGCCTCGTGACACGAGAACTCTCACTGCTTCCCTATCTTGCATCCAAACTTCTGAATGCACTGATCGTCATGATCCTGTTCTTATTCATCACCAAGATCATCTAACAGACTGCCATCATCCTCTGCTTCTCTGGCAGGCTCTTCATGGTAGGAACCTGTAATAGCTGCTGCCTGTGCTGTCTGAGGTGCAAGTTCCTGACGATTGTGGTTTACAACTTCCAGGCAGCTCTGCAGAGAATCAATGAAGGTCTTGTATTTGCCACCCGCATCTTCCAGTGTCTGATTCAGGACAGAACCGATGTTTGCCATCATATCATCTGTGTAAGTGATCGCACTCAGACGAATGCTGTTTGCATCCTGTGTGGCAGAGTCCAGGATCTCCTGCGCCTGCTTGTTGGCAGCATTGATGGTCTCGTTTGCCTGGGCATAAGCCTTCTGCATGATCTCATGCTGTGTAACAAGCTCCTGTGCTTTGTTCTGTGCATCTGCGATCAGAGCATCGGCCTTAGCCTGTGCATCTTCAAGGATCGCATCCTTGTTGCTGATGATCTTCTGGTATCTCTTGATTTCATCCGGAGTTTTGAGACGAAGTTCTCTCAGATACTCCTCCATCTCCTCTTTATTTACAACGATCTTTGTTGCAGACAAAGGCTGAAACTTGCAGCCTTCTATAAATTCATCGATCTCGTCGATAAGCTGTTCAATTCTGCTGCTCATAGTATATACTCTCCTTATTTTCTCTCTTTTTCCTGTAGTTTCAGGCGCAGTTCCTGAATGATCTCTGCCGGTGCAAAGCTCGACAGGTCTCCGCCAAATCGGGCAACTTCCTTCATGATGGTGGAACTCACATAAGCGTACTCAAGACTTGTCGTCAAAAATACGGTATCTACATCCGGCGCCAGAACACGGTTTGTCTGAGCCATCTGAAGCTCATACTCAAAATCC
>OLNW01001084.1_pt1 | contig 28790 bp, 20 predicted proteins | sample 1672121 | NCBI WGS metagenome assembly OLNW01 (sample SAMEA3136648, study PRJEB25190) | human gut metagenome
TCCAGATAAATACGCTGGTCGTCGAAGCTGTTCAGCAGCAGCAGCCCTTCTGTAAGCTTGTTCAGACGCTCAGTCTCACTTAAGACGATGCCAAGATAGCGCTCCTGCATTTCCGGGGAGATCGTGCCGTCGAGCATGGCTTCCACATAACCCTTGATGGATGTCAGCGGAGAGCGGAAGTCGTGTGAGATATTTGAAATAAACTTTCGCTGGTATTCATTGGAATGTCCGGCTGATTCGGACAGATATTTCAGGGTTGCAGTCAGACGTCCAAGCTCATCATCCCGGTCGTAGGTGATCTCCGGTTTGGTGGAATCCTCTTCCATATAGCGGGCAGCTGCCTCTGAGGCATCACGCAGCGGGCGGTACAGCTTAAAATATATGGCCAGAAACGGGATGAGCGAGAGCAGCATGACGAACGCCACCATAATATAGCAGGTATTCTGGATAGCGACGGAAGCTCCGTGTAAGGCATCCTGCCAGGCGGGATCCGAGGAAATACCATGCAGATAGTGCTGCAGTACATGCGGGACGAGCAGCATGGTCAGCAGGAAGCTTAGCAGGAGAAAGCACAGATAGGAAGCGATCATTGTGATCAGCATTTTTCTTGGTTTCATGCCTTCACCTCGAATTTGTAGCCGATTCCCCATACGGTAGAGATCGCCCAGCTGGCGTGATCCTTGATCTTTTCCCGGAGCCGCTTGATATGGACGTCTACCGTGCGGGTATCTCCGATGTATTCATAGCCCCAGATATGGTCGAGCAGCTGTTCGCGGGTAAATACCTGGTTTGGTGAGGAAGCGAGGAAATATAGAAGCTCCAGCTCCTTTGGCGGCATGTCGACCGTTTTTCCTTTATAGACTACGGAATAGTTGGTAAGATTAATCGTCAGATCTTGGTATTCAACGTATTTTCCGGCCGGCTTTGTCTGTGCAGCCTGGGCAGGCTGATAGCGGCGCAGTACGGCCTTGACCCGGGCGACAAGCTCTTTGGAATCAAACGGTTTGATGATATAGTCGTCAGCTCCGAGTTCCAGTCCGAGCACCTTGTCAAAGACCTCTCCCTTGGCAGAGAGCATAATGATCGGAACGTTGGACTGCTGGCGGATCTCCCGGCAGACCTGATAGCCGTCGATGCCCGGAAGCATGAGATCGAGTAATATCAGATTCGGGGAGAAGAGGCGGAACTGCCGCAGCGCCTCTTCTCCGTCGTAGACGATTTTGGTATCATAAAACTCTTTTGTCAGATACAGAGAAATCAGCTCTGAGATGTGTTCGTCATCATCGACGATCAGGATCTTCTGTCGTGCTACCATAAAAAACCTCCTATACGCTACTTAAACTCTACTATGGTTACGCCGGCATCGCCTTCTCCGTATTCGCCGAGGCGATAAGAGGCGACGTGCTTCTGGCGACGCAGATACTGATGGACTGCTTTGCGCAATGCGCCGGTTCCTTTGCCGTGGACGATCCGCACCGGGGAGAGGTGGGCAAGATAAGCGTCATCCAGATATTTATCGAGTTCTACGATCGCTTCATCGGTCGTCATGCCGAGTAGGTTCAGCTCAGAGCTGATAGAAGAAGACTTGGACATCCGGATCTTGCCGCTGCCGGAAGTCTTTACACTGCTGCTTTTGCTGTAAGCCGGAAGCTCATCCTCAAGCTTTTCCAGATCCTTCAGATTGACTTGTGAGCGCAGGATTCCCATCTGTACGAACAGATTGCCGCGGGCATCCGGGAGCGTGCTCACTGTACCGCGCAGGTTCATGCTGAGCACGCGGACACCGTCGCCGATGCGAAGATCTTTTGCCTGCAGCTGTTTTTGGGGCTTCTGGTCTGCCTTGATGCCATTGGCCTTCTGCAGAGCGTTCATTTTTTCGCGGAGCTTTGTGCGTTCCCTCTCCATTTCCTTTGCGGAGCCGGATGCTTTTCCGAGCTTATTGTAGCTGCGGATGGTCTCGTCGGCATATTCCTTTGCCTCTCTGAGCACAGTCTGTGCTTCTTCACGTGCTTTACGCAGAATCTCATCACGGCTGGAATCAAGACGGCCTTCCTTGCGCTCCAGACGCTTTTTCAGTTCCTCGATCTCCTGCTTGTAGCGGTTGACCTCTTCACGTTCGTGCTCAATCTGAGCACGGCTGGATTCGAGATCGGAGATGACATCTTCGAAGCTCTCGGCATCCTGGGTCAGATGCTCACGGGCTTCTTCGATGACATAGTCCGGAAGGCCGAGCTTTTCAGAGATCGCAAAGGCATTACTCTTGCCCGGGACACCGATGAGCAGCCGGTAAGTCGGACGGAGCGTCTCGACACTGAATTCGCAGCAGCCGTTTTCGATGCCGGGTGTGGAGAGGGCAAAGACCTTCAGCTCGCTGTAATGCGTCGTTGCGATCGTGCGTACATTTCTGCGGTGCAGATTGGAGAGAATGGAGATCGCAAGCGCGGCGCCTTCGGTCGGATCAGTACCGGCACCGAGCTCGTCGAAGAGGACGAGGGAGCGCTCATCTGCCTGATCCCAGAAGGAGACAATATTTGTCATATGCGCAGAGAACGTACTGAGACTCTGTTCAATACTCTGCTCATCTCCAATGTCAGCGTAGATTTCATCAAAAATGGCAAGCTCAGAGTGGTCGGATGCAGGGATATGCAAACCGGACTGTCCGAGCAGTGTAAACAATCCGACGGTCTTCAGGGAGACCGTTTTTCCTCCGGTATTTGGTCCGGAGATCACGAGCATCGTGAAATCCTCTCCGATGCGGATATCGACAGGAACGACCTTTTTCGGATCAAGCAGTGGATGACGGCCCTTTTTGATTCGGACGCGCCCTTCTTCGTTGAAATCCGGTTCGCTTCCCTTATAGTAGAGAGAGAGCTGAGCACGCGCAAAGATGAAGTCCAGCTCCGTCATGAGCAGGATATTGTCATTGATGGCGTCGCTGTTGACAGCTACCTGCCCGCTTAAATTGGCGAGCACGATCTCAATCTCTTTTTCTTCTTTGATCTCCAGCTCACGGAGATCATTGTTCAGCTTTACGACAGCCATCGGCTCGATGAAGAGTGTGGATCCGGTAGAGGACTGATCGTGGATCATTCCGGGTACCTGTGAGCGGTATTCCGCCTTGACCGGGATACAGAAGCGGCCGTTGCGCTGTGTGATCACGGCGTCCTGCAGATAATTTCTTGTGCCGCCGTTGACCATGGCGTTCAACTGTGCACGGATGCGGTCATTTGCCTGATGCATCTGACGGCGCACCTGCTTGAGCCCCGGACTTGCATCGTCTGCGATCTCTTCTTCGGACGGAATGCAGCGGTTGATCTCATGGCTAAGTGAGGTGAGCGGCTGTAAGGAAGTGAACATTTCTTCCAGAGAGTCCTCGTTTTGCTCTTCCAAAGATGCCTGTGCACTGCGGGACCATGCCTTTACGCGAGAGGTCGTCTCGAGCAGCTTTGCGACGCGAAGCAATTCTTCGACATTTAAGGAGCTTCCGACCTCCAGTCGACGCAAGGACATACGGATATCTGCAAGACCTGAGAATGAGACGTTGCCTTTTCGGAGCAGGCGGCTTACAGCGTCACTTGTCTCACGCTGCATCCGGCGGATCTGCGTAAGATCCGAGGATGGGGACAGATTCCGGCACAGCTCTTTTCCTGGCTGGGAACCGGCATAGTCGGTAAGTTTCTGTATAATTTTCGGGTATTCGAGTACCCGGAGTGCTTTTTCATTCATAATAACCTCATAAAAATAATTGCAGCAGTTCCGCACGACTTTTTGACAGAACCTTCCAAACAGATACAAAATCAGCTGCCGCAGTGGGTGCGAAGCAGCTACTCGGTTATAAGCAAGCAGCGAAGCGGATTGCGAATATCCGCTTTTATTGTATCGCAAAATCCCGGATTTGAAAACCGCTTCTTGCGTAGTATAAATTTTTTCGAGACCTTGTAGATTTTTCAATTATCAAGTATACTGAAAATAATGGAGCCGAATTGCCAGGCAGTGATTTGGTTATAAGATAAGTAAGTAGCGAAGCGGATTACAGATATCCGCTTTGATTTTTGACGGGAGAGGTGTATGTTTGACGAGAAAAAGATTGAATCGCTCTGTACGCGGGACATGACCTTTTTGCTTGGACAGCAGCTGCAGTTGCTCCATGCGGTAGAAAATCTGCAGGTTGAGGAAGCAGAGACACCGGAAGCTTTTTATATCAATGCGGAGGTCGGATCAAAGGCAGGAGGCGGAGAAACGGTTTATCCGGTCTGGATCCGCTGCCGCAGGCAGACCGGGGAGATTGAGGACTTCAGCTGTGAATGTGCCGCTTTTCAGGATGAACCGGGTATGTGCCGACACTGTGTGGCAGCGGCGCTTGCATATCTGGAACAGAAGAAAAGTGCAGAGAGGATGAAGCTGTATCGTGGGCTGCTGGCAGAGTCAAGGAAGGAGCATTCGGACAAAGAGATGCTGCTGGCTATGGAGGCATATGCGATGCGTCGTCGGATGCAGAAGCAAAAGCCGGAAGGGACGATCGAGCTGATTCCAAAGCTGTACGAAACAGGACGGAACTATTATTATGGAAGAAAGAGCTATGCGCTGACCTTTCAGATTCAGGAAAACAGCGGCAGGAGCTATGTGCTGCGCAATCTGAGTGATTTTATCGAGGCTATTGAAAAAGAGGAGAAGTATACTTACGGGAAAAAGCTTTCTTTTGTCCATAGTAAGAGTATATTTACGGAAAAAGCATGGCAGTATGTGCAGCTCATATGGGATGGAATAAAGGTCGGCAATACAGGGAATGAAAAGCTGGCGAAGGAGCTTCCGCTGAACCGGATGCTGATGGAGCGTTTCTTTGAACTGAATCTGAACCAGGAGATCGCATATGAGAGCTTTGACTGTCCGTATGAGACACTGCAGATCATAGATGAGAATCCGCCGGTTCAGCTGCAGCTGCAAAAAGAGACCGGTCATGCATTTCGTGTGTGGATTCCGCCTCTTGCCATCTGGAAGGGGACAAGGTCTTTATTTGTTCGGATGCGGGAAACAATCTATCGCTGTACCGCTGACTATCGGTATGCGATGGAGAGGCTGCTGGAATGTGCAAATGAGGATAAAGCAATCAAGCTGAAAATCGCAGAGGAGGATATGCCATTGTTCTGTTCGGCGGTTTTGCCGGAGCTGGAGCAGGAGAAGGCGATCGAGACGAGAGGTGTTTCACTGGAGAAATACCGTCCAAAGGAAGCCGTGTTTGCTTTTTATCTGGATGAGGAAGATGGCAGTGTCACACTGCACACAGAGTGCACATATGGAGAATATCAGTACGATTTGCTCCGGCAGGAGTCAGACGGCAGACGTGATTTGCTGCGGGAGAGGCAGGTACTCGAGGTGGCACGCAGTTATTTCCCATATGAGGACTCTGAAAGGGGGCTTCTCTGCTTTGCGGCATCCCAACAGGATCGGATGTATCAGCTGCTCAGTACCGGGATCCGTCAGCTGGAGCAGGAGGGAAAGGTCTATGCGACGGACCGTATTCAGTCACATCATTTGTTGCGCACGCCAAAAGCACAGATAGGTGTGTCTATGGCGAATGGGCTGCTGGAGCTTACCGTTTTGTCAGATGCATTTAGCCGGGAGGAACTCGCGGAGGTGCTGGAAAGCTATCGCAGGAAGAAAAAATATCACCGTCTGCGCAGCGGAGATTTTCTGGAACTGACGGAGAATGCGGTCACAACGGTGGCAGAACTGCTCGATGGGCTGGAGCTTAACGGAAAACAGCTTGCAAAGGACAGTGTGAAGCTGCCGGGGTATCGGGCATTGTTTATCGATCAGGTCATAAAGGAGCACGGTACGCAGCTTACTGTGAAGCGGGATGAGGCATACCGGGCTGTGCTGCGCGATATGAAGCATGTAAAGAGCAGTGATTTCAGGATTCCGGGCGAATTGGACGAGACGATGCGAAGCTACCAGAAGATCGGCTACCGCTGGCTTCGGACGCTGGCGAAGCTGGGCTTTGGAGGGATTCTGGCAGACGAGATGGGCCTTGGAAAGACGCTTCAGTCGATTGCATATCTGAGGGCGCGGCGTGAGGAAGGGATCAGCCGGTTTCCGGATCTGATCGTCTGTCCGGCTTCGCTTGTTTACAACTGGAAAAAGGAAATCGAACGCTTTGCACCGTCTCTGACGGTCTGTCTGCTGGTCGGAAGTGCGGCTGCCCGGGAGGAAATTCTTCACGAGAGGATGAGACTGGAGCAGCGGCAGATGGATGCCCCGGCTGCTGTGCGGTCGGATGCCGTACAGAGAGCCGCCGCAGATATCTGGATTACCTCTTACGATTTGCTGAAGCGTGACGTTACGCTTTATGAAACACTGCAGTTTGATACCGAAATTATCGATGAGGCACAGAACATCAAGAACCATGGAACACAGGCGGCCCAGGCAGTGAAAAAGATTTCGGCCCGTGTGCGGTTTGCTCTGACCGGTACGCCGATCGAGAACCGTTTAAGTGAGCTGTGGAGTATCTTTGATTATCTGATGCCGGGGCTGCTCGGAGGATATGAGCATTTTCGGAAGCGCTATGAGCTTCCGATTATACAGGAGGACACGGAGGCAACGAAACGGCTGCAAAGGATGACGGCACCGTTTATCCTGCGCAGAAGAAAGCAGGAGGTGCTGCGTGAGCTTCCGGATAAGCTGGAGCAGATCGTGTATGCGAAGCTGGAGGGGGAGCAGCAGCGTCTCTACGAGGCGGAACGTCAGAAGCTGCAGGAGGAGATATCCATGAAGAGCGGAGAGGAGCTGGCAAAAAGCAGGCTGCAGATTCTGGCGGGGCTCACGAGGCTGCGGCAGCTCTGTTGTGATCCGCTGCTGCTCTATGAGGACTATACTTCGGGTGCCTGCAAGGTAGATACGTGTATGGATCTGATTCAGACCGCAGTTGAAAGCAGGCACAAGGTGTTGCTGTTTTCTCAGTTCACGAGTATTTTTCCGATTTTGGAGGAACGGCTCAGGAAGGATGGAATCGCATATTACGAGCTGACCGGAAAGACGCCGAAGGAGGAACGACAGCGGCTCACGGATGCTTTTAATCAGGATAATGTTCCGGTATTTCTGATTTCTTTAAAGGCGGGAGGAACCGGACTGAATCTGACGGCAGCAAATATCGTTATTCACTTTGATCCCTGGTGGAATCTGGCAGCGCAGAATCAGGCGACCGACCGTGCACACCGGATCGGGCAGAAAAATGAGGTCACCGTGTTACGGCTGATTGCGCAGGGTACGATTGAAGAAAAGATCGTGGAGCTGCAGGAGAAAAAGCAGGAGCTGGCCGGAAAGGTTTTGGCCGGGGAGGCAGTCTCGAATGCAGCCCTGACAAAGGAGGAGCTGCTGGAAATTCTGGCGGACAGATAAAAGACAATTACATCAGATGGGGGCAAAAAAATGAAATGGAACAAAGAAGAACGGATAGCCTACGGAAAAATTTTCCGTCTGGCGCTGCCGATTATCATTCAGAATCTGTTCAGCGCGGCGATCAGCTCAGCGGATGTCATCATGCTGAACTCAGTCGGGCAGTCCGCAATCTCTGCGGCGTCTCTGGCGGTGCAGTACAGCGGCATTTTATATATGGTATATTATGGGCTCGGAACCGGTGCAACGATGCTGTGCGCGCAGTACTGGGGCAAGGGCGAGCTGCGTGCAATTGAGAGGGTCGAAGGGATCGCACTGCGGTTCTCCATTTTGATCTCGCTGCTGTTTGCGATACCGGCAGTCGGTGTGCCACAGCTGATGATGAAGGTATTTACAAATGACGCGGAGCTGATCGAGCTTGGAGCTTCTTATCTGCGGATTATCAGTGTCAGCTATCTGTGCTGGAGCATTTCTGAAATTTATCTGGCAGTGCTGCGCAGCATTGAGCGGGTCAGAACAAGTACTGCATTGAATGTCACAGCACTCATGCTCAATATTTTCCTGAATGCAGTATTTGTATACGGGTGGTTCGGCGCACCGAAGCTTGGTATCCGTGGTGTGGCACTGGCAACTTCAATTTCACGTGCCGTACAGCTGGTGCTCTGCTTTTGGGTGTCGGCAGTCTCAAAGGACGTGAAGATCCGGCTTCGGGCGATGTTCGAGAAGGGCGGTGTACTGTTGCAGGATTTCATCCGGCTGTCATTACCGGCACTTGGCAATGATATTTTGTGGAGCGTCGCATTTTCGATGTATTCGGTCATCATGGGACATATGGGGACGGATGTCGTGGCAGCGAATTCCCTGGTCGTCGTGGTGCGGAACTTCGGAACAGTCATGTGCTTCGCAATCGCGAGTGCGAGCGGCATCTATGTCGGGAAAGAGATCGGCGCCAATCAGCTTGAGGCGGCGGAAAGGGACGGAAGCCGTGCGCTGCGTCTGACCGTGGCAACTGCGGCAGTCGGAGGCGCGCTGATCGCAGTGGCCTCTCCGTTTGTCATCCGATATGCTTCTCTGACAGAGACCGCGACCGGTTATCTGAAGATTATGCTGGCAATCAATGTGTACTATATTATGGGATCGGCAGTCAATACGACGCTGATCGCCGGATTGTTCCGTGCAGGCGGCGACAGCCGGTTCGGTCTGATCTGTGATGCGATCGATATGTGGTGCTATGCGGTACCGCTCGGATTTATCGCAGCCTTTGCATTGAAGCTGCCGCCGATGGTCGTCTATTTCCTGCTCTGCACGGATGAATTTGTAAAGTGGCCGTGGGTGCTGAAGCGCTACCGCAGTAAAAAATGGCTGAAAAATATTACGCGGGAAGAGGTCTGAATGCTTTACAATGGACAGTATTTGAATATAATGATGATACAAGGGTCAAAAGGTTATGCGTTTCATGCTTGCATGAAAAAGCATGACTTATTGACCCGCAAAACACCGAAAAGTAGCCATTTTTCGTAGAAAAATGAGCGGATTTGAGGTGTTTTAGGATTGCGAGAGCATGAAATGCGAAGCAATCCGTGTATCAGATGCAACGGATGCAGTGACAGATAAAGGATCAGAGGCAGTATGAGATTAAAAAAGAAGGAAAGGCATGAGATGCCTGATAGAAATGAAATGCCGGAGGAGATACCGGAGAAACCATTGCCGGATGGCTTTGGAAAAGGCTTTGCAGCAGGCGTGCTGGCAACACTTTTTACCGGAGCGATGTTTTTTGCGGGATGGAATGCGGGGCAGTACATGAACGATCCGGCAGATGTAGCGGAGCAGGAGACAGAAAACGGGGCTGAGATCCTCACCGATGCTGAGACGTTACAGAAGCTGGATGAGGTGAAAAGCCTGATCGAAGAATACTATCTGAATGATGTCGACGCGGATATGCTCTCCGATTATTTATTTAAGGGAATTGCGGTCGGACTGGATGATGTATATGCGAATTACTATTCAGAGGAAGAACTGGAATCCGTGCTTGATTCGAGCCGTGGCAGTTATACCGGTATCGGAGCGACACTTGCACAGGATGGACAGTCCGGGACAATTACGGTCAATGATGTGTACGAAAATACTCCGGCGAGCGAAGCGGGACTGCAGGTGGGCGATGAGCTGCTTGCGATAGACGATACAGCGCTTACAGATGTACAGCTGAGTGATCTGGTCTCTATGATTAAGAGTGAGGACGGAGATTTTTCGATCACGGTTTACCGTCCGTCAGACAAAAAGGAAGTCATCTTACCGATCATGCTTGGTGATGTGGAGCTTCAAAAGGTCTCGTATGAGATGAAGCAGAATGGGATCGGATATATAAAGATCGAAGAGTTTACAGAGACGGCAGTGGATCAGTTTTGTGAGGCGGTAGAGGCTCTGGAAGCTCAGAATATGCAGGCCCTGATCGTAGATCTGCGGGACAATCCGGGCGGGCTGCTGACTTCGGTGTGTGACATTCTGGACGAGGTGCTGCCGGAGAAGCTGCTTGTGTATACAGAGGATAAGAATGGCGGGCGTGAGGAGTATTATTCAGATCAGAGCCGGATAGTGGACTGCGAGATCGCAGTGCTGGTCAACGGAGGATCTGCGAGCGCGTCGGAAATCTTTGCCGGAGCGATGCAGGACTATGAGAGGGGACCGGTTATCGGTACAAAGACATACGGAAAGGGCATTGTACAGCGCACCTTTCCGCTCCGGGACGGATCAGCATTTAAAATGACGGTGGAAAAGTACTATACGCCGAATGGACAGGATATTAATGGAAATGGAATCACACCGGATATCATAGTAGAGGATCCCAAAGACGATACAGGAAGCGGGAAAACGCCGGAATCGGCCGGAGATGGGACAGATCAGGTGCTGGAAAAAGCGCTGGAGGTATTAGCAGAAGATTTGAACGCAGAATAAGCATTCCCCCACCTTCCGTGCGCGAAGCACGAAGCGGCGGGGCAGGAGCGATAGCGTTGCAGATAGAACGAGGAGAAGAGATATGGAAAACAGATACGTATTTCGGGAAGTATTAAGTGAGATTAAAGATGCTGCGGATGCGGCGGGAAATGTCATTACAAAAGAAGAGATCCGGGAGCGATTAAAGGAGCTGCCGCTCACTGAGGAACATTTTCAGATGATTTACAAGTACCTGGAGGAGCAGGGCGTGCGTGTGCCGGATGATGCAAAGGAGGCAGAAGAGCTTCCAAAGGAACAGGAGGAGCTGAGCCTTTCTATTTATCTGGAAGAGCTTAAGCGTCTGATTGAGGAATCAGATGTCGATGAAAATGAGCTGCTGCGCGATGTGATGGAGAAAAAGCCGCAGGCGCGGGAACGTCTGATCGAGTGGTATCTGCCGCTGATCTGTCAGATGGCAGACGAGTATGACGGCAAAGAGATCCCGGCAGAGGATCTGATCCAGGAGGGGAATATCGGTCTGCTTTTGGCAATGGATACGTTAGATACCTTTGACAGTCCGGCAGCTTGCCAGGCGCATTTGTTGAATTGTGTGAATCAGGCAATGGAGGATGCCATCCACGCAAATGAGGAGACGAAAAAGAGTAATGAGGGGATTGTAAGCCGCGTGAACCATTTAAATGAGGCGATTCACAATCTGGAGGAGGAGCTCGAGCATAAGGTATCGGTAGACGAGCTGTCGGCTTATCTGGAGATGCCGGCAGCAGAGATTGAAGACGTGCTGCGTATGTCCGGCGATCAGATCGAGATTGAAAAAATTGAAAAGAATAGGTAAAATTGCTGTTAAAGTATTGAAATACGCCGGAAAAGGTATTTTCATCTCAGAAGAATCTGTGCTACAATAGGCAGGTAAAAAAGAACAGGAAATAGAAAAGACGGTTTGGGCCGCATAATGGAGGCAGACAAGGTGAAAAAGACGAAAATCATATGTACGATGGGACCGAATGCAGACAATGAAGAGACGCTCCGCGCGTTGATTGAGAATGGCATGGATGTTGCCAGATTCAATTTTTCGCATGGGGATTACGAAGAGCAGAAGGCACGAATGGATCTTCTGAAGCGCGTGCGCAAGGAGATGCACAGGCCGATCGCGATTCTGCTCGATACAAAAGGACCGGAGATCCGCACAGGAGTACTGGAAAACGGCGGGAAGGTACTGCTCAGAGAAGGCGAGGAGTTTACTCTCACTGCGACAGAGATGGCAGGCACTGAGAAAAAGGTATATCAGACGTATCCGCAGCTTTCGAAGGATGTGAAGCCGGGCGATACCATTCTGATCGATGACGGACTGATCGGGCTGAAGGTAAAAGAGATTCAGGGCAAGGACATTGTCTGTCGGGTCGTAAATGGCGGCGAACTGGGACAGCGCAAGGGTATCAATGTGCCGAATGTCAGTGTAAACCTTCCTGGTATTACCGCGAAGGATAAAAAGGATATTATTTTCGGTATTGAGCAGGGCATTGATTTCATCGCGGCCTCCTTTGTGCGCAATGCCGATGCGGTGCGTGAGATCCGCACAATTTTAAAGGAGCACAATGCTGAGCACATCGAGATTATCTCGAAGATCGAGAACAGCGAGGGCATTGAGAATCTGGATAAGATCGTTCAGGCATCTGACGGAATCATGGTTGCACGTGGCGATATGGGCGTGGAGATCCCGGCTTATGAGGTGCCGCATGTACAGAAAATGATCGTCGAGAAATGCAATCAAAAATATAAGCCGGTAATTATTGCGACGCAGATGCTCGATTCAATGATCCGCAATCCGCGGCCGACCAGGGCAGAGGTGACGGATGTGGCAAATGCGATTCGTGAGGGCACGGATGCGATCATGCTCTCTGGCGAGACGGCGATGGGAAAATATCCGGTTGAGGCGCTGAAGATGATGGTAAAGATTGCAGAGTCCACGGAGCAGTACATGGATTATGACGTGCTGCCGGAGTACCGTTCTCTGCGCGGTGATGCAAACGTATCGAATGCAGTTGGTGTGGCAGCGGTGCGTACTGCGACGAATGTGCAGGCTGCCTGCATCGTGACTCCGACGGTATCCGGGCAGACGGCGCGACTGATGTCCAATTTCCGTCCGGAGGTTCCGATCTATGCGGTGACCCCGAATGAGTGGGCGCAGCGCAAAATGCAGCTCTACTGGGGCGTAACGCCGCTTAAGGGCTACGAGGAAGATACGACGGAGCATATCATTTCCCATGCAATGTATGTCGTAAAGCGTGAAGGTTATGTCAGGGAAGGTGACATGGTCGTATTTACAGCGGGTGACCCGGCAACGAACATGGTCAAAGGAAAAGGCGCGATGACGAATATGATGCATGTCATTGAGGCAAAGTAAAATAAGAAAAGATTAATAAATTTTTGATGCGAAATTCATTGGCTCCTGTTAAACTGGTAGGAGGGATCTGTATGTGGTCTCTGCCTTCGGGACAGGAGCCGTTTGCATATGGATTAAAATGGGAGGAGGAACGTTATGTTTACCATACTGGTATGTGATGATGAAAAAGATATCGTCGATGCGATCGAGATATATCTGGCCCAGGAGGGCTATCGCGTGCTGAAGGCGTATGACGGCCTGCAGGCGCTGGAGATTTTAAAGACAGAGGAGGTACATCTGATTCTGCTGGATGTGATGATGCCGAAGCTGGATGGCATCCATACGATGATGAAGATACGTGAGACGAGCAGTGTTCCGATCATTGTGCTGTCTGCGAAGTCGCAGGATACGGACAAGGTGCTCGGACTGAATCTCGGTGCGGATGACTATGTGGCGAAGCCGTTCAATCCGCTTGAACTTCTGGCCCGTGTGAAATCCCAGATCCGCAGATATACAAATTTCGGCTCTGCGGAGCAGGCAGAATCCGAGCATATCTATCGCACCGGCGGGCTTGTGATGAATGATGACCGCAAGGAAGTCACGGTAGACGGAGAGCCGGTCAAGCTGACGAGGATCGAGTACAACATCCTTCTCTTCCTTGTACAGAACAAAGGCAAAGTATTTTCCATCGACCAGATCTACGAGCAGATATGGAAGGAGGAGGCGTATGGTGCGGATAATACGGTGACGGTCCATATCCGCCATATTCGTGAAAAGATCGAGATCGACCCGAAGAACCCGAAGTATCTGAAGGTGATCTGGGGCGTTGGCTATAAAGTGGAGAATCTGTAATGCAAATGCATCCGAGTAAATTTTCTGTCAGACTGCACCGAAGAGACGGCAACTGGATTTACCGGAAAAAGGTCAAGAACGTGCTGCTGGTACTGCAGGCGTTTCTGGCTGCCGCGCTGGCTTGGAGTTTTTTGACGTTCGCATTCTGGACGGAGGATTCCTGCAGCCTGAGCGAGCTGTCGAAAAGCTATGAGCAGAGCGATCTTTTTTTTCGGCAGGTGGATACGATACTGAAAAATAAAATCAGCGCGCAGGAGAACAGGGAGCTGTTTGAACAGGATGGACAGTACAATGCAGAAAAAGAGATCGATATTCAGTCCTATGGCAGTACCGGCAACACAGTAAAGGATATGAATACGACGTATCTGCTCTCAGATCTGCTTACATTCAGTGAAAACGGAGGGCTTACGGCGCTGAAGGCCGCAGTGCAGAAGGCGTCTGCGATCGAGAACCGGCAGGAGGCCGGGGAGCTTCTGGATGGGCAGTCCGATACGTTAGAGACGATCCGGCCGGTCACCGGGATCACCTTATCAGAGTGCTCACGGTGGTATTCTGATTCCGCGAGCTTTGTATTCAACACTTATGTGCGTCTGGCACAGGTGTGTGAGGACATTGCGGCCCGTTATCAGCAGTATACGGACGGAGAGCAGTCACTCTGGTCTGAAAATGCGCCTTCGAATCTGCGCTACTGTATTGAGAATACGGCAACAGGAGATCTGTATACGAATTTTGGAGCAGAGAGCTATGACGCCGGTGCAGAGATTTTGCAGGAGCGTCCGGAATATACGATGCTCTACGAGGGTGAGCGGAGCTATAACATCATGGTGGCAAATCAGGATAATGTGCTGAATGCGGAGGCGGAGGCGTGGTTTTTGAATGATCGCTTTGTCAGCACGAATGAGAAGGTGCTGCTTGCGATCGATCAGAGCTATCCGGTGAATGATGAGCTGCGTACTTATGCGGACTATTTTGCGAACCGGGAGACGATTGTATGGGTCTCGGTGACAGGCATCGGGATCAGTGGGGTACTTCTTTTGATCTGCTTTGTACTCTCGCTTGTCGGAGCCGGCCTGGAGGAGGGGCGTCTGGCGCCTCGGATTTATGCAGTCGATAAGGTGCCGACCGAGCTGGCGGCCGGGATCTATGCGGTGCTTGTCATGCTTATTGTGATTTTTCTGAACTGGAAATGGCACAGCCCGGAGGATATGTTTGAGCCGGAACGGGTCGCATGGGCGCTGCTTGCGGCAGGGCTCTGGCAGCTGTTTCTCTCTGCCTGTATGGGATTTATGCGGCGTCTGCGCTCCCACAAGCTCTGGCACAACAGCATCTGCCGCATGCTGCTCTATACGTGGAAACAGGTTACTTCTACGCGCGCGGCATCCGGACAGCTTTTGTTTTTCTATATCATGGTCATCGTTTTGAACTTTCTGTTTCTGCTGCTCTTTAAACGCTCCGGCATTTTTCCGGTGCTCGTCATCGACATGATTGTGCTGCTGTTTCTTTTGCGTGACATGGCGGGGAAACAGAGTGTATGGGAAGGAATCCATCAGATATCAAAGGGAGATTTGTCCTATAAGATTGATACGACGACGCTGACCGGAGAATCCTATGAGATGGCACAGGCGGTGAATGAGATGGGAGACGGGCTGCAGGAAGCGGTCGAAGCAATCATCAAAAATGAGCGGCTGAAGGCAGAACTGATCACAAATGTTTCACATGATCTGAAGACACCTCTGACCTCCATTGTCAATTATGTAGATCTCCTGAAGCGGGAGAATCTGCAGGGGGAGAAGGTACAGCACTATATCGAAGTGCTCGACCAGAAATCACAGCGCCTGAAGCAGCTCACGGAAGATCTGGTCGAGGTGAGCAAGATCAGCTCCGGCAATGTGGAGCTGCATATGACCATTCTGCAGGTACAAGCGATGCTCGACCAGGCATATGGAGAATTTGAGGATCGCTTTGAGGAAAAGGGGCTGACACCGGTATGGAATCTGCCGGCGGAGCCGGTGATGATTGAAGCGGATGGCCGACAGTTCTGGCGGGTACTGGAAAATCTTTTTGGCAACCTATGCAAATATGCAAAAGAGAACAGCAGCTTTTCTGTCACGGTAAAGACAGAAGCGGAACAGGTCATCATCACCGTCGCAAATACGGCGAAGGAGGCACTGCATGTTTCAGCGGAGGATCTCATGGGACGCTTTGTACGGGGAGACCGCAGTCGAAATACGGAGGGCAGCGGGCTCGGTCTTTCGATTGCCAAAAGCCTTACAGAGCTGCAGGGCGGAGGCTTTTCCCTGCGGGTATCCGAAGACCGGTTTGCAGCGATTATTACCTTCCCGCAAAAAGAAAGGCCGCAGAAGCCTGAATTATAAACAAAATGGAAGTTATCTGAAATTTCTGTGAAATGAAGACCGGTATCGTTGACATTCTTCTGGTTCGGGGGTAAAGTGTTATAATTAGCATGGAACAAACACAAGGGGGATGGTCTTAAATGAGAAGACGATTGGAACAATTTATGCAGGGACGCTATGGGACAGATGAACTGACAAAGTTTCTGATGGCGATCTGCCTGATCCTGTTGCTGGCGAATACATTTACAAGGCAGCCGCTGCTGTACTGGCTGGCGCTGGTGCTGATCGGGTACTGCTATTTCCGCATGTTTTCGCGGAATATTTCCGGGCGCAATGAGGAGAACCAGAAATATCTTTCCTGGACGGCCGGGATTCGCAGGAGCTTTACGCAGACAAAGAACCGCATTGTGCAGAGTAAGGACTACCATATTTACAAATGTCCGGCCTGCGGACAGAAGATCCGCATCCCGAGAGGAAAAGGAAAAATCTGTATCACCTGTCCGAAGTGCAGACATGAGTTTGAAAAGCGAAGCTGACCACGAAAGGTGAGAGATTCAGATATGTTCGGATATATTTATGTAAATGAGCAGGAGCTCAAGCTGAAGGACTATACGGCATACCGCAGTTTTTACTGCGGATTATGCCGTAATTTGCATCAAAGGTATGGACGTACTGCTCAGATGATGTTAAACTATGACCTGACGTTTCTGGCCGTTTTGCTGACCGGGCTGTATGAGCCGGAGACAAAGGCAGAGGAGTACCGCTGTATTCCGCATCCCTTTCAGAAGCATCGGATGACGGAGAATGAAGCCGTAGCATATGCGGCGGATATGACGGTGCTGCTGTCTTATCAGAAAATGCAGGACGACTGGAAGGATGAAAAGAGCGTACCCGGATTCGCCGTATCCATGCTGCTTCGGAAGGATTATCAGAAGCTGATGGAGCAGTACCCGCGGCAGGGACGCGCGATTGAAGAAAATATTCGCCTGCTTTCAGAGGCGGAGCAGCAGAATCAGAAGGATATCGACTATGTATCCGGTCTGACCGGGCGTTTTTTGGCGGAGATTTTTGTCTGGAAGGATGATATCTGGCAGGAGGAACTGCGGAATATGGGCTTCTACCTTGGAAAGTTTGTGTACCTGATGGATGCGTTAGAAGACGTAGAAAAGGATCGGAAGAAGGGCAATTACAATCTTTTTCTGGAGAGCGGAGAGGTCTGGAGCAGGGAACAGGCGCCCAAATATAAGGAAATACTGACAGCAATGGCCGCAGAGGCCGCGCGCTCCTTTGAGCGTCTCCCGATCATCACGTGTGCAGACATTCTGCGCAATATTCTGTACTCCGGTGTCTGGTGCCGGTATCTGATGGTGGGAGAGCGGGAGAGGCAGCGCAAGGAGAAGGTCATGGATCAGCGCCGTCAGAAGTGAGGAGAGAGTATGAAAAATCCATACGAGATACTGGGGGTTCCGGAAAATGCCTCCGAGGATGAGATCAAAAAGGCATACCGGAGACTCAGCCGGAAATACCATCCGGATGCCAATATCAATAATCCGAATAAAGCAGAAGCAGAGGAAAAGTTTAAAGAAATTCAGCAGGCGTATCAGCAGATCATGCAGCAAAAGGAGCAGGGAAGCAGCTATGGCGGAGGCTATGGAAGCTCCTCCTACGGGACAGGGAGCGCCGGAACCGGCAGTTATGGAAATTATGGCGGTTACGGTGGCTTTGGTGGCTTTGGTGGCTTTGGCGGATATGGGAATACAGGTGGTTCACAGTCTTCTTCCGGAACCGGATGGTCAGAGGAGGATGTGCGGATGCAGGCAGCAGAAAATTATATCCGTAACCACGCCTATGATGAGGCACTCCATGTGCTCTCAGAGCTTTCGAACCGTAACGCCCGCTGGTATTATTTAAGTGCAATGGCGAATTCCGGACAGGGCAACAACATCACGGCAAAGGAGCATGCGCAGCGTGCCGTCTCCATGGAGCCGAACAATATGCTTTACCGTCAGCTGCTGCAGCAGCTTGAGAACGGCGGTCAGTGGTATCAGACGATGGGACAGGAGTATGGCAATCCATTCGATGGAAGCGGAGACTGGTGTATGAAGCTCTGCCTTCTGAATGCGTTTTGCAGCTGCTGCTGTGGTGGCCGGGCGATGCCGATTTTCTGCTGCTAGAAAAGAATCTTATAAAGAAAACGAAAATAGAAATGCCAGGGTCAAATACCTTTTGATCCTGGCATCTTTCAATGCAAAAATATATACTTACGCTTCCAGATCCGACGCGCAGTGCGGACACTTGACCGCGTCCTTGTGGATCTCGGACTTGCAGCTAGTTCATACTCTTTCTCCCTTCTTTCCTTACAGGCACTTATTTTTTCGGACTGCGGTGCTTTGCGAGGAAGTTGTTGATACGGTCAGACGGATTGAGCAGGTCACTGATCGAGCCATCGTGATTTAAGGTATCGATCAGAAGTGCGATGTATTTGCTCATATCGCATCCGGTGTAGTACGGCTTCTCCAGAAGCTCCGGCGCCTGGTAGACAAGGTTTGTCGTGAGCATCGCGTGGAACAGACCATCATCATAGGCACGGTCAAATTTTTCAAAACCGCTGGTGAACAGTCCGAAGGTCGCACAGATAAAGATCCGGCCTGCGTTGCGCTTCTTCAGCTCGCGTGCGACGTCAATCATGCTGTCTCCTGAGGAGATCATATCGTCGATGATGACAACGTCTTTGCCACTTAAATCAGATCCGAGGAACTCATGGGCCACGATCGGATTGCGACCGTCTATCACGTGTGCGTAGTCGCGGCGTTTGTAGAACATACCCATATCGACACCAAGAATGTTCGCCATATAGATCGCACGGCTGGCAGCGCCCTCATCCGGGCTGATGATCATCAGATGATCGGAATCGGTCTGAATGTCCGGAGCCGCACGGTAAAGTCCCTTGATGAACTGGTAGACCGGCTGGATCGTCTCAAAGCCGTGCAAAGGGATCGCATTCTGCACCCGCGGGTCGTGTGCGTCAAAGGTGATAATATTTTCCACACCCATTTTTACGAGCTCCTGCAGGGCGAGTGCACAGTCCAGCGACTCACGGCCATTGCGCTTGTGCTGGCGGCTCTCGTAGAGGAACGGCATGATGACGTTGATCCGGCGCGCTTTTCCGCCAACGGCTGCGATGATGCGCTTCAGATCCTGAAAATGATCGTCCGGAGACATGTGGTTCGTATATTTTCCAACGGAGTAGGTCAGGCTGTAGTTGCAGACATCTACGAGCAGATAGAGATCCGCGCCGCGGACAGAATCTTTGATGACACCTTTTGCCTCTCCGGATCCAAAGCGAGGAACACTGGCATTGATCAGATAGGAGTCCCGTGCGTAGGTGCGCAGCTGAGGGCTGTCCAGATGCTCATGCTCCCGTTCCTTTCTCCATTCGACGATGTGGGCGTTGATCTTATTGCCGAGCGCCTCACAGCTCTTCAGGGAAATGATTCCGAGTTCACCGACCGGAATCGTTTCAAGGTTGCGTTCATAACCAGATTGGAATTCCATTTTAATCCTCCGTGTTTGCTGACATTTTACGAGGTTATTTTACCCGCAAAACATGGTTTGGTCAAGGCATCGTTTTGCGGGGGGACAGTTTTTTCTGAATCCGGATGTCGTCACCGAAGAGCCGTAGCATCTGATAATTGCTGGAGATGCGGGAGAAGATACGCTCTGAATATGTGTCGGCAAACGTACCAAGCGTCAAATTCGTGGAGATCAGCGTACTTCTGCGGCGCAGGATCCGTTCATTCAGGATCAGAAAAAGCTGTGAGGAGACGAAAGAGTTTACAAGCTCTGTCCCCAGGTCATCGATGATCAGAAGGTCGCATTCAAAAATGTGCTGCTGCAGTTCTTTCGCACGGTCTTCTGAGGAACGGCCGAAGGTCGTTTCAGCGAAGCGTTCGAAGAGCCGGAAAGCAGAAAAATAGATGACGGAATGGGCGCTTTCGATCAGTTCCTTTGCAATACAGTGTGACAGAAAGGTCTTTCCGAGTCCGGTGTTGCCGTAGAGAAACACATTTTCAAAGCTGCGGTCGAAGTCCTGCACGAAACGGCGGCATTCGGTAAGAGCATATCTGGCACAGTCCCTTGCGCTGAGTCCGGTGACAGGATCAGTCTGCTCTGCAGAATAATAGTCAAGAGAGAAGGCAGAGAAGGTTTCTTCTTTTAAAAGCTCCTTCAGATTCGACTGGGCATAGAGCAGATCTAAAGTGGCCTGCCGGAAGCAGTGACATTTTTTTGTGCCGATATATCCGGTATCCTGACAGTCCGGGCAACGGTAAGTCATCTGCAGATAATCAGACGGATATCCGGCGGAAGTAAGAATCTCGCTGCGGCGTTTTGAGAGTGCGGTGATCGACTGCTGCAGTGTGGCTACGGCGTCCTTACCTGCAGGAGTATCCGAGAGCAGTTGTCTTGCACAGGCAGTGCTTGCCGAGGCGATCTTCCGGTCGATTTCCGAAAATTCCGGAAATTTTCCGTAGATCTCTTCCTGCCTAGCTGAGAGTTCCTGCTGATCCTTTGCCTGCTGGCGCTGGTAGTCCCGCATAATTGTATCATATTGTGTGTTTGTCAATCCCATAATTTACCTCTCAGGTGTGCTGCCCGAGCAGCTGCTTTTCCAGTGCGGTGTAATCATAGCCGCGCTGCGCAAAATTGTTGAAGCGGTTGCCCTGCGGTGTATCCTGCTTTTTCATCGCCTGCTTTTGCTGCTGTTCTTCTTCACGCTCCTGATCAAGCCTGCGGACATCCGACAGCGATGTGACCTTGTTCTTTTTCCAGCGCTGCAGAATTTTATCTGCATACTGGAAGCTTGGCTGATGAATCTGGCTGATCGTACGGTTACAGGCCTCTAGGATCACCTCAAGCGAGAATGCATAGTCATTGAGCCAGCGCGCCATCAGTTCCGTCTCAGGTGCAGCCGGACTGCGTCCCTTGATTCCGAAGGCATTCAGAATCGTGTAATAGTTCTTATTATAAGAGCTGGATTCCTGGCGGGCCTGTGCGACTGTAGAGATCCCGGATTCCGCCCATGAAAGTGCGATCTTGCGCATGTAGTGGCGGCTGAAGGTCCCTTTGGAGACGCAGTATTCGATCAGGTATTCAATCAGGTCCGGAGAAAATTTTAACGTATCATAATAATAGATGAATTCAGACTGCTCGGAGGAGTTCAGAGGGCGCTGCAGATACTGTTCGGCAATGAAGAAGAGCTGGCGCACTTCTTTTTGCTCACTAAGCGCCGCGAGCTGCTCCCGGCTCATTACGGCGGCAGGCTCCGGCTCTTTTGCAGCGGCTGCTTCCTTCTGGCGTACTTCTGTCGCTGCGGCGTATCCGATCATGCGCTCTGTCACGCGTCCAAGCTCCGGGGAAGCAGCTGTAGCAGCCGATGTGCGCAACGGGTCGGCTTCGGGTGCTGCCTCCTCCTGCGTTGTGGGCAGGTCGGAGAAGGTGATGGAGATCAGGTCCCCGTGAGTATTCATTTTGAGATGTACAAGATCCTGCTTTTCCCAGTAGAGCAGTGCACGACGGATATCATTTTCCGTATGCTCCAGCACATCTGCGATCGAAGAGAGCGAGAGCTCACGGCCGGTATTGGCACAGCGCAGAAGGTACAGATAGACCTTGACAAATTCTCCGTTCGCCTGTGGCATGTACTGATCTATAAACGTATTTTTTACGACTGTTACGCCTTCCGGAGTATCCGTGTAAATTTTCATAATTGCATTCACTCCCTGATTATGTCAAGCGGTAGGGTATTCCCGCGAGCACTTTACGTTCTGAGACGCCCTGTAAAGCATGCAGGGCGCTGCCTTTAAGTATAGCATATCCGTGAACAAAAGAGAACAGCAAATTCAGTGAGGAATGCGGATTCACCGTTGTGGAAAGAGAAAAAGTGCATAAAGTGGACAATGTGGACAACCTGCGAAAACGGTTGACGATAATAGGACAAAAAACAGGAGAAAAGGCAAAAAAGAAGGAAAAATGTCAAATACTTATGTAAATTATATTTTCCACAAAAAAATCCACATGCCGGTGCACGGAAAATGTGCATAAGCATGTGGATAGTGTGGATAACTACATTCCAAGCAGATTTTCTCCAATTTTTACAACGTCTCCGGCGCCCATAGTTATCAACAGATCCCCGGGGACACAGTTTTCCAGAAGAAAATTCTCAATTTCGTCAAAGGTGCGGAAATACCAGGCATCTTTTCCCATTGCAGCAAGACGCTTGCGGATATCATCTGAGCTGATGCCGAGCGTATCGGTCTCACGTGCCGCATAAATGTCAGCGAGCACAATTTTATCTGCCAGTGAAAGCGCCTCGGCGAAATCATCAAGCAGCGCCTTGGTCCGCGTGTAGGTGTGTGGCTGGAAGACACACCATACATGCTTGCATGGAAAATTCTTTGCCGCGCGCAGAGTCGCTTTGATCTCGGTCGGGTGATGTGCGTAGTCATCAATAATCGTCACGCCACCAATGACGCCTTTTTTCTGGAAACGTCGGTCTGTGCCGTGGAAGCTCAAGAGCCCATCGGCCATGACGGAAGCCGGGATGCCGAGCAGATCGCCGGATGCAAGTGCGGCGACGGCATTTGAGACATTGTGCTCACCCGGAACAGAAAGGGCGAAATGTCCGAGCATGGTGCCTTCCTTTACAAGATCAAAGCTTCCGCATCCGAGCTCATCGTAGGAGACATTCTGAGCCTGATACGCTCCGGAATTGATGCCAAAGGTCACGATACGGCAGGAAAGACCGTCCGTGATCTCGGAAAGGTTCGGGATAGCGGCATTGATGATAAGAGTACCGTCTGCCGGGAGCTTTTTGGCAAAGAGACGGAAGGAGTGGCGGATATCATCGAGATCTTTAAAGAAGTCAAGGTGATCTGCGTCAATGTTCAGGATAATAGCCTGCTTCGGATACAGAGAAAGGAAGCTGTTCGTATATTCACAGGCTTCCGTGATAAAATTGTCGGAATGGCCGATCCGTACGTTTCCCCCGATCGACGGAAGAATGCCGCCGACTGAGATCGTCGGATCCATATCTGCGCCCATCAGGATATGGGAGAGCATGGAAGTCGTTGTCGTTTTCCCGTGTGTTCCGGATACGGCGATCGGCATCTTGTAGTTCTGCATCAGCTCTCCGAGCAGCTCTGCGCGGGTCAGCATCGGGATATTGGCTGCTTTGGCCGCGGCAAATTCCGGGTTGTCCGGATGAATAGCCGCTGTGTAGACGACAACATCGATGTCCGGTGTGATATTGGCTGCGCTTTGCGGATAATGAATCGTAGCGCCCATGCCGGTCAGCCAGTCTGTGAGCGGAGATTCTTTCGAGTCCGATCCGGATACCGGGAAGCCACGCTTCAGAAGGACTGCTGCAAGACCGCTCATGCTGATGCCGCCGATACCGATAAAATGAATATGTACAGGTATTTCATAATTTATTTGATACATAGTTTTAGACGCTCCTTTTAGGTTGGTTGCTGCTGTTTAAATCCAGTTATACAATATCCATTATACACATATTTTTTCAAAAGGGAAAGCTCGTTTTCTAGATGGGAGGAAAACATATTGGATGATTGGCAAAATAACGAAAAAAAGGTGCTGTTTTGGTGAGAAACGAAAGTTATTTTCGTAAATAAAAAGGATGGTGATAGCAAAAATGCACAAAAAATAGAGAAAAAACAAGAAAACTGTCGCACATATATGATAGCGTTGTGAAACCTAAAAAACAGGAAATTAAGCTATTTATGATAAAAAAATAAAAAAAATTAACAAAAACTTGTAAAAAATGTTCGCTATTTACGAAACATGTGTTATAATAAACAAGAGCAACTATTCAGAACCGTACAGTTCACACATTTGTACGCATTCAGGAATCGTTTCGAAAAATATACTTCAAGGGGTGATACCGTGGTTAAAAAAGAGATGATCGCTATGCTTCTGGCCGGTGGCCAGGGCAGCCGACTTGGGGTACTGACTTCCAAAGTTGCCAAACCGGCAGTTGCATTTGGAGGCAAGTACCGTATCATTGATTTTCCACTGAGCAATTGTATTAATTCCGGTATAGATACAGTCGGCGTGCTGACACAGTACCAGCCGCTTCGATTGAATACGCATATAGGAATCGGAATTCCGTGGGATCTTGATAAAAATGTAGGTGGAGTGACTGTACTGCCGCCGTATGAAAAAGTAGGAAAGACAGAGTGGTATACCGGTACCGCAAATGCGATTTACCAGAATCTTGCATATATGGAGTCCTTCAATCCGGATTATGTACTGATTCTTTCCGGAGATCATATTTACAAAATGGATTATGAAGTGATGCTGGATTTTCACAAAGCACACAATGCGGATGTCAGTATCGCGGTGATGCCGGTTCCGCAAGAAGAGGCCAGCCGTTTCGGTATTGTCGTGACAGATGAGACCGGACGGATTACGGAGTTTCAGGAAAAACCGGCTCATCCAAAGAGCAATCTTGCTTCGATGGGTATCTACATATTTACATGGAAGGCATTAAAAGAGGCATTGATCGCCCTGTCTGAGCAGAACAATTGTGATTTCGGAAAGCATGTGATTCCGTATTGTCATGAAAAGGGCGAGCGCCTTGTCGCGTATGAGTATAATGGCTATTGGAAGGATGTCGGGACACTCGGTTCTTACTGGGAAGCCAATATGGAGCTGATTGACATTATTCCGGAGTTCAATCTTTATGAAGAATTCTGGAAAATTTATACGAAAAACGATATTCTTCCACCGCAGTATATTTCAGAGGATGCGGTACTGGATCGTTGCCTGATCGGTGATGGCACAGAGGTGTACGGTGAGGTACACAATTCCATCATCGGCTGTGGAGTTGTGATTGAAAAGGGTGCAATCGTCCGGGATTCGATTATCATGCAAAATGCGGTGATCAAAGAAGGAGCCGTGATCGATAAGGCGATTATCGCGGAGCAGGCTGTGATCGGAGAGCGTGCGCAGCTTGGCGTGGGCGAGGAAGTCCCGAACAAGGTAAAGCCTGCTGTCTATGCATTTGGACTGACAGTGATTGGAGAGAAGGCGGTTGTTCCGCCGGATGTAAAGATCGGAAAGAATACCGCTGTCACAGGCATTACGCTTCCGGAGGATTATCCGGATGGAGTGCTCGCAAGCGGTGAGACTTTGGATAAGGCAGGTGATGTGGCATGAGAGCGGTAGGTATTATTCTTGCAGGTGGCAACAGTTTCCGGATGAAGGAGCTGTCGAACAAACGGGCAATTGCCGCAATGCCGATTGCCGGGAGCTTCCGCAGCATTGACTTTGCCCTGAGCAGTATGTCGAATTCCAGTATTCAGCGGGTAGCGGTGTTGACACAGTACAATTCCAGATCGCTGAATCAGCATCTGAGCTCTTCGAAATGGTGGGATTTCGGAAGAAAGCAGGGTGGACTGTTCGTATTTCCGCCGATGGTTACTTCGGACAATGATTTCTGGTACCGCGGTACCGCAGATGCGATCCATCAGAACCTGGATTTCCTAAAGGAATGCCATGAACCATACGTGGTCATTGCTTCCGGCGATTGTGTATATAAGCTGGACTATGCGAAGGTGCTGGAATACCACATCGCAAAGAAGGCAGATATCACGGTTGTATGTAAGGAGCTGCCGAGCACGGAGGATGCGACCCGGTTTGGTGTGCTCAAGATGAACAGCGACAACCGCATTACTCAGTTTGACGAAAAGCCGATGGCAGCAATGTCACATACGATTTCATCAAACTGATCCGGAGGCGTCAGCTGATTGAGCTGATCGAGCGGTCGATAGAAGAGGGACGGCACGATTTCGTAAAGGATGTCCTGATCCGCTACAAAGACGTCAAGCGCATCTACGGATACAAGCTCGACAGCTACTGGAGCAATATCGCATCGGTGGAGTCCTATTACAAGACGAACATGGATTTCCTGAAAAAGGAAGTCCGGGATTACTTCTTCAGGGAGTATCCGGATGTGCATTCCAAGGTGGACGATAATCCACCGGCCAAATATAATCCGGGCTGCCAGGTAAAGAACAGTCTGATTGCCAATGGTTCCATTATAAACGGATACGTGGAAAATTCTGTTATCTTCAAAAAAGTATTCGTTGGAGAGAACTGCGTCATCAAGAATTCGATTGTATTGAACGATGTATATCTTGGCGATAATGTGTACCTTGAAAACTGCATCGTGGAGAGTCGTGATACGATACGGGCCAATACACGCTATGTCGGCGAGAAAGACATAAAGCTTGTGATCGAATCGAATGAACGGTATGTTCTGTAACGGACAGGATAAAGGAAAAGAAAAATAGAATAAAAACCACGGGGGAAAGATGTATGACGATAACCGACGTTAGAGTTAGGAAAGTTGCAAAGGATGGAAAAATGAAGGCAGTTGTTTCCATTACACTGGATGAAGAGTTTGTAGTGCACGACATTAAAGTAATAGAAGGCGAGAAAGGGTTGTTCATCGCAATGCCAAGCCGCAAGGCAGCAGACGGTGAGTACCGCGACATCGCGCATCCAATCAATTCACACACAAGAGAGCGCATTCAGAAAGTGATTCTGGAGGAATACGCCAAGGCAACAGACCTTCCGGAGGAAGAGTAAAACATCATGGGTTAGGCATCACATAATCTCCGTAAAAAATAGAACATAAACGATATTATACAAGAACAAAGAGAGAGGACCGACGCAGGAGCGTCGGTCCCTTTTTTCTGATGGAGTAAATGAGCGAATATTTGTAAGCGATTTATTCCAGCAAGCAACAAGTCGGATAGTTATGTTTGTAGCAGAAGATTTTACTCGGTTAGAATTGACTCGGTTACAACCGAACAAAAATTGACATTTCCGTACATCTTTGATGGAATACCCTATTATAACAGGCTGATTGACGTAAAAAAAGTGTACGGGAAAATATCATAGAACTGATCGCTTCACCGGGCGCACGCCTGGAAAATGAGGTGTCTATGTATCTGAATTCAGAGATTTCTAAAATCACAAATGCAAATGAAGTGTTTGAATATTGATCCGAAGTGGCATGAGGTGAGGATTGAGATGGGGAAAAGTTTGTGAGACAGAGAGGGTGGATATATTTAAAGTTTCGCCCTCTACTTTTTTATGCCAGCGTCGCCAAAGAAGCCGAAATGTGTTATTCTATTTACAGGTGAAATGAGAACGGAATGAAAAAGGAGGAAGTTTATGAGAGCCAGAGGAAAAGGGGTTGGAATATCCTTTAAAATCGCCCTGATCTTTATGATTTTAAGCGGGGCATTTTGGATTATCCTTTTTATTCAGTTTTATTATTCCAGCGACCAGGAAGCAAAAGAATATGTAGAATCACTTTCCGAACAGGCCATGAGCAGTATCAGTAAAAATATTGAGATGATTATTGGAAATGTATCTTTTCATTCTCGGCAGATTTTATCGAATGGTGATCTTATCCATTCGCTGAAAGAAGAACAGCCGGAACAGCAACAGAAATATTTGTATGAGTTCATTTCTCTGACAGATTTTGAATCTTATATGAATGGCATTTATATTATGGACATGCAGGATCATATGTGCAGCATTGACCGTATGCAGGTCCGGACGCTTCGGGTACAGCATACTTCTGATATAGGATGGTACGAGGAAGTACTGAATCTGAATGGTTCTTATTGTCTAAAACTGAATGAAGACCGGGTTCTGACCGGAAGTTCGGCACATCCGACGTTATCTTTGATCCGTGCTATTATTGACCCGTTGAACTTTCAGAAAATCGGGATTTTGATGATTAATATTGACTTGGAGGCATTTAAAAATTATTGCGACAATCTGGAAAATGTTCCGAATCTGTATATATTGGATGATACTGGAAAAATCATCTATTCTAAAGGTGACATAAAGCTCCCTGAGATGCAGAAAAACAGGAGACAGGAGAAAGGAACCGTTGTAAATGATACTTTCTATAATTTCATGACAATTGAGTCAAATAATTGGACGATTCTGACTGCTGCTCCGATTACGAGGGCATTTTCGGGAGTGAACAATTCTAGACGTTTTTTTACCCAGACGATAGAAATTTTAGCTCTGTTTAGTATCGTCAGCTATCTGATTATCAATTATCTGGTTGGAAGACCATTAATAAACATGGCAAAAAGAATGAATATTCAGAAGAATTATAGATTTGAAAAGCTGACGTATAAAGAAAAGCCTTTCCGGAGCTGTCGGGAAGTGGAGCAGTTAAAGACAACCTATAATGAGATGACGGATGACATCAATGATCTTGTAAAAAGAGTGACAGAGGATGAAAAATTCAAGCGCAAAGTAGAGCTGAAGATTCTTTATGAACAGATAAAACCTCATTTTTTATACAATACGATTGACGCACTCACTTATCTGGCGCTAACTGGTCAAAACGAAGAACTCTGTAATTCTCTGGAAGCTTTTGGTGGGTTTTATCGTAATTTACTGAGTAAAGGCAGGGATGTGATACCGGTAAAAAATGAGATTGAAATGATAAAGGACTATCTCGATTTGCAGAAGCTTCGTTACGGGAATGAGATATCCTATGAGATATGGGTAGATGAAGAAATTAGTAACTTCAAAGTGTTAAAAATGATTTTGCAGCCCTTTGTAGAAAATTCGATTATACATGGAATTCATCCAAAGGGGCAGGCAGGTATCGTAATCGTAAAAGGAGAACGAAAGGGTAATTTTCTTTATTTTTCTATATCAGATGACGGAGTCGGAATGAATCAGGATACAATTGCGCAATTGCTGGGCGGGATACGAGAGAATCGAAAAAGCTTTGGAGTCAG
>OLNW01001091.1_pt1 | contig 28607 bp, 40 predicted proteins | sample 1672121 | NCBI WGS metagenome assembly OLNW01 (sample SAMEA3136648, study PRJEB25190) | human gut metagenome
CACTCCTTTTTAACTCTATTTATATTATATCATATTATTTCCAAAAAAGAAATATGTCGTACTGTTTTTATTCAAAATATTTCTTAAATAGAATATAAGTACTTGACCATTTTTTCTCTACTTTTAATGTTGATAGATATAACACTTTTAATAAAGACATGTCTGTTGGAAATACATTTCTGTTTCGATTTATTTGTTTATAGGTACTGTTTAAGCTCTCTATCTCATTTGTTGTATACATTATTTTTCTTATTTCAGCAGAAAATTTAAAGAATACTGAAAGTACATCCCAGTTATCTATCCAACTTTGAATCGCACCAGAATATTTATGTTTCCATTTTTCTTCCAACTCTAATAAGTTAGTATACCCTAATTCCTCTGTACTTGCTTTGTAAACTGTTTTTAAATCATTAGCAAGTTCTTTTCTATCTGTATATGGTACATACTTTAAAGAGTTCCTTATTTGATGCACTATACATCGTTGATATTCCGTCTTAGGGTATATTGCTGATATTGCATCTTTAAGCCCTGTCAATCCATCTGCACATAATACTAAAATATCTTGTACTCCGCGATTTTTAAGCTCGTTTAATACAGTCATCCAATATTTTGCACTTTCATTTTCTCCAATTGTTATTGTTAAAACTTTTTTCATTCCATCTTTATCAATTCCTAACACAACATAGGCTGCTTTTTTTACTATCTGTCCATTATCTCTAACATAAAAATGAGTAGCATCAATAAATACTATAGGGTATACACTTTCTAATTTTCTTTTTTGCCATTCTTGTATTTCAGGTATAATTTTATCTGTTATATCACTTATCATATCTGGTGAAAGATTACAGCCAAATATCTCCTTTATTTGTTCTTGAATATCCATATCAGACATTCCTAATGCATACAAGGATTTATTTACACAACTTTTTCTATACTCTTTTTTACCCTATTTCTCGTTACTTCATTTCTTTTAATTTAGCAGTTATATCAGAATTATAAATATACTTGCCATCAATTTTTTCATATACATCTCCAACTTTTGCATTTTTAGGTAAATCTATATCAGATATTGCATATGGTCCACCATCACCATGTTCTGATATACAAACTGATCTCTCATCCATTACCCAAGCAAAGTCATTTCCATTCCAACTTTTATTATCTAAAAAAACTTTTCTTCTCTCATATCTATTATATTCTTCCATAACATTACTCTCTTCATTTTTATTTTGTATATTATTTATTGTATTTTCTAATGCATTTTTTAGCTCTTCAATAAATTCCTTTATAAAATTATTATTACTATTATCATTTCTTCTATCAAATAGATTTAAGTCCACGATTTCACCTCCTAGTCTGCTAATTTGCTTTCTCCTGTTGCATAATCAATAATAATTCCATCTTGTACATTATACACATATACATTAAAGTGTAATTTTCCATTATCCTCTATAGAATATGCTTCAATGTTTACACCACTTGCCAATTCATTCTCACCTTCAAAATATGGAGTAACTCTATATAATACATGGTTAGTTTGATTTTTCTTTAAGTAATTATATACTTCATCTTCAAATTTTTTCATTCCTTTTATATTAAAGTCACGAGTACCTGTCATTAAATTTCTTTCATCAACATCTATTCCACCAAGATTCCAACCAATCACATGACATCTATGATATAGGTATTTACCAAGAACAACATCTTTGCTATACTCTTTCTGTTTAAATCCTGATGGGGTAATTGAATCGTAATCATCTTTTTTATCATCTTCATTTACTTTTTTCCAACTAGTTTTTATCATTGCCATTCCGTACTCTTCCATTTTCTAGATTAGAATAATGAGCTCCATCTATATTAATGTCTTCTGTAGTAAATTCAGGGATATTATTGTTTACTTCAATAAATATTTCTCCACTATATTCTGGAATATTTGATATATCATAAGAAATTTTGTTATTTTCTACAATATTTCCTGTTTGATTTTCTTCCTCATTGTTAAAATACCCACCTATAGCAATTATTATAATAAATAACAATATTATTGCAATTTGTTTTAATTTACTTGTATTTTTATTCATTTATTTCACCCACATATTTAATATCATAATATAGAAAATTTTTCAATATTGGTCTATGTGAATTTTTATTGTAAATTAGAATAATTTAAGAAATAATTTTTAAGTTAAATTTTAATAATTTGAAAATAAATATTGTTGATTTTTTGAATTAATTATACAACCTGTGTATTTTTATATCATATTTTAAGCAAATTTTCAATAATTTTGATTTAATATTTCTATATTTTAATCGAGTAGGAACTAAGTGATTATTTCACTCTAATATCACTTTTTGCTATTGGATCTATGTCAAGTTTTTGGACACTTTTTTTGAGAATTTTTTTATTTTTTAATAGTCTTTCATTTTTCTTTCATACTGCTTGTTTTCTATTTCTTCTGGTGTTCTATAATTTATAGCTGAGTGTATTTTTCTACGATTATACCAACTTTCTATAAATTCAAATATTACTCTTCTTGCTTCTTCAAATGTTTTATATTCATGTAAATTTACTTCTTCTTTTTTTAAGATTGCATTGAAGCTCTCCATACTCGCATTGTCATATGGGTAGCCCTTTCTTACTGTATGAATGCTTTAAATCCAATTCTTTGAGATATCTCTCAACTTTATTAGATGTATATTAGCTACCTAAATCGCTGTGAAATATTGCTCCTGTTTTAAATTTTCCTTTATTCCTTGCGTTTTGGATTGCTTTTATTACTAGTTCTGCGTCCATTGTATCTCCATAGCTATATCCTATTATGCTCATTCTATATAAATCCATTACTATCGCTAAATACGTCCATCCCTTTTCCTTTGTATAAATATATGTTATATCTGATACTAGTTTTTCGCGTAATCCTTCTGCCTTAAAGTTTTGGGCTAATAAGTTTGGCCTATTTGTATCATCTACTTTTCCTTTATTTCCACTCGGTCTGTATTTTTTTACTATTATTGATTTTAGCCCCATTTTCTTCATTCTTCTTGCTACTCTTTTTTGGCTTGCCCTTATTCCTCTTTTTTCTAGTGCTTTTTGGATTTTGAGCGAACCATATCTTCCTTTTGAGTTTTCATACTCTTTTAGTATTTCTTTATCTAATTTTTCCATATTCATTTATCCATCTATAAATTGTTGCATCTACTAAGCCATATTCACGTTTTATTTCACATACTGTTTTCTTGCTTTCATACAATTCCTCTATCATCTTTTTAAAATCTTCATCGTATACTTTTCTTTTTGCCATTTTTGACACACTCCTTTCAAGTTAGTGTATATAATCAATTATACCCCCTCTCATAAAATGTGTTCATATATCTATTCTAACACCAATCTATATTATTATAGTTATATAAATAATACTCTATCTTTTTGTAATCAATTTTATTCATATTGCCCTATTCCTCCTTCTAGTAATTTTTCTAGTTCAAGAAATAGGTAATCTCCATCTATCTCATACATATTATTTTCAATAAAATTCATCATTATATCTTTTATATATTTGTTATTATATAGTTCAAAGTCACTTATATAGTTTCCTAATTCGTTCTTGTTATATGCTAATACCGAATTGCATATAATATCAACTTTATCTTCGGCATTATAAATTGCAATTTCAATTTCTTCTAATATTTATTCAAATAACTCTAACATATTATTTATTTCTTCTATTTGTGTTATTCCATCTTGAGACATTCTAAGCCATTCCATAAAATAATAATCTTCAATATATTCATCATATTCTTCATATATATTTTCTAATTTATATGATATTCTTTTTAATCTTGCTATTTTATTTATTTCATTAATTAATTTATCAATTTTCCCTTTATACATATAAAACCTCCAAAAAAAATAATCCCAAATGCCTTGAGATTACTTAGTATATTTCACTTCACTTTAATATTATTTCTTTTCCTTTATTTCCCCTTTATGAAACAAATTTTAATGATTTTTAACGGTTTTTAATGTACTTAAATGGATTACTTCAACATTTATAAAAGTCCATATTTTTCAACGAAAATTGGACTTTTCAGTGGTTGCGGGGAATAGATTCGAACTTACGACCTTCGGGTTATGAGGAAGGAAAGTCTAGAACTGGAACTCCTTTATTTTCAAGTGTTCCGAGTTTCAATTTTAGTTTTTACCCTTTATTTACCCTTTATCTTGTTTTCTCCTTGATTTTTAATCCATTTCTAAGTTGTCTAAATAAGCCTCTAATCTATTCATTTGGGATAATTTAACTTGTCCTAAAATATGGACATAAATATCTGCTGTTGTACTATAACTTGCATGTCCTAAAATTTCTTGTAGGACTCTAAGATCAATTCCTGCCTCTATTGATCTTGTTGCAAAAGTATGTCTTAATTCGTGAATTCCAACTTTTCTAAAATTATGACTTTCACAAATGGCTTGACAGGTTTTCCTTAAATATTCTGAATTTATAGGATTATCACATTTGGTCTTAAATATAAAATCTTCTTCTCTAAATCCTTTTCCTAATTCAGCAATTTCTTCATACTCTTTTATTTTCTGTTCTTTGTATTCTTTAAGTATTCTTACAACTTTATTCAGCATAGGTACAACTCTATAACTGTTTTCAGTTTTAACATCTGTAACTTTTCTTTCTCTACTTACTTTCTTAAACTCATCATCATAAGTTGTTATCTTTTGCACTCCCCTTCTTACATATAAAGTTTTATTTTCAAAATCTACATCATTCCAAGTAAGCCCACTTAATTCTCCTGCTCTTAATCCTGTATTTACTAAAACTATAAAAGCTACTCCCATTGAATGTTCTTTCATAATTTCTTCAAATACTTTCTGTTCTTCTTTTGTCATAATTTCTAGTTCTTTCCTTCTCATACTAGGTAGCTTTAATTTTTTTGCAGGATTCATTACCATTAACCTACACATCATTGCATCATCAAAACACATTTTTAAAATGCTATAATAATGTCTTAATGATTTAGGGGATTTTCCTTCTTTTTGTAATTCACTAACAAATCTCTGTAAATGATATAATTCAATCTTTTGTAATTTCATATTTCCTAAGTGTTCTATAATAGCCTTTGACTTTTCAACATAACCTTGAAATGTCCTAGGAGAAACATAAGGTTTTTTATATACTTTCATCCACTCTTTAATCCATTCATCAAGAGTAATGTTGTTATTATCAATAAAATAGTTGTCATCTCTCTGCCTTCTTAATTCCTGCATTTTTTCTATAACTATTCTTTGAGTTTTACCATATATTGAGATTTGCTTACTCTTACCATTTACATTAACAGTAACCCTCCCTTCATAGCTGTTACCTCTTTTTCTAATAGTGCCTTCGCCTTTTATTCTTCTTGAAACTTTATTATCATTACTAACTTTACTCATAATCTTCCTCCCATAAAAAAGGGATTTATAATAATGATAATTTAATATTGTTAATCATCTACTATTATAAATCCTTAATTATTTCGATACCAAACCCTAAACGATAATTCTTCCTGCATTTTTATCAAACCATTCAATCATCTTAGGCTTATTGATTACAATTCTTCTTTCAAATTTTATACAAGGAAAATCTTTTAATTTTGTTAATTCTGCCATAAGTTGTTTACTAATACCTAAAATTTCTGATGCCTCCTGAATATTTATTCCTATTTTTTCTTCCATATTGCACTACCTCCGTTTTCTAATATTTCTTCAGCTTTCTTTACAGCATCTCTTGGCGAATATAATTTCATTACACATTTAATTTCTTCATCTAATAAATTAACACTTAAATCATTTGGTGCTACTCCTAAAGTATTTAATGCTATTACTGAATAAGCTCTTGCTTGTTTTGCAGTAACAGTTTTTACATTATATAAATCCATTTTTATCAATTCCTTTCCACAATTTTTTAAAGCTACAACTGGATAAATAATCCACATAGGAATCTCACCTTTCTACTCATTTATAGAATTACCCCCATTGCGATGTCTGTGGCTAGGTAAAAGTATCATTATATGTATTGTAGCTTGTCTATTTACTTGTCAATGTGCATAGCAAATCTCACTTGCTACACACATAGGCGAAAAGAATTTTAAAATGTCCCGATTATTTTAAAAATTTTTTAATTTCTCTTATTGTTCTAAATTTTTCAATGCTTTCAAAAAGTCTATCTTCTATATAATCCTTGCAGTCTTGACTAAATTTTCCTTTTATATATGATTCACTTTTTATTAAAGGATCAAATATAATTAAAATTTCAAATTTGGATTTTATATCTCCATTTACTGCTCTTTCTATAATTTCAAATAATTCCTTATTACTCATTTCAATCTTCATAATCTTATTCTCCTAACATTTCTTTTATTTTCGTTCTAATAATGCTTTTCTTATTTCTTATAGTTTTCTCTGACAACTTCAGCTTTCTAGCAATTTCTATAGTGCTATAGTTTTCAATACTTAAAGCTAGAATTTTCTTTTCATCTTTAGATAATTTTTTTATTGCAAGTTGTAATTTAGGGTTAGAAATAATATCTTCTAATGCTCCTTTTACTTCTTTAGGCGAAAAAAATGTGTCGCTATCAAATAATGACAACGACACATTTCTCTCAATAACATCAGTAAAAGTAACTTCTCTTATAGGCACACTATTGACTTTTCTTGCATAATCAATCGCAGAGTGTTTTACAACTTTTTTTGCATACATTTTGAATGCTCTAACAACATATTCAATTTCTTTTTCTGAATATCTTTTTATACTCATAAAAGTACCTCCGTTCTAGGCACACTTAGCCCATAGAACAGAGGCAACATTATAAAGTATTCCTCCATATTTAGCTATTTAATTAACTCAATAATAAATTAAAACAATATACATATTCATCTCCATATAAAAAAACTAGCCCATAACTTAAGTGCAATATATAAACTATCCTTAGTTTGTTCAAAATATCAACCTTTGTAAAACTAATAAATATTACCTCATATTATAGACTAGCTATCCTGTTTGTATAATATAACTTTTAAAAAATATTGCATTAGATTTGCTAAAAGTTGTCAAATAGGTGCTAAAAATTGCTAAAATCTTGTCGAATTATAAGAGCTTTTGTCGAAGTTATTGAAGATTTACATAAAATATGATACAATAATCGCAGAAATACTAGAGCCATAAGAAATTTTGCAATAATTATAATTTTAATGGAGGAAAGCATAGATGATTAAAGTTATGATTGCAGAGGACAACAAAAACCTTTGCGAAAATTGTTTTGAATTTCTTACTAATGATGAAGATATCAAAGTAGTTTCTTGTACTTTAGATGGAAAAAAGACATTAGAAAAATATTTAGAAATAAAACCTGATGTTTTACTTTTAGATTTAGACTTACCAAAGATAACTGGGATTGAAGTAATAAATTTCTTAAGTAGATTTTCTGAAGAAAGAGATAAATGCAATATCATTGTTGTTTCAGGAAGTGTTGAACTGTTAAGTACCTTATGCAATACTGCTCAGGTATATAGAGTCATAAGAAAACCTGCTAATATGCAATATATATTAGATTCAATAAAAGAAATATCCTTTCGACTTTCTGAAATAGATCAAAAAGAATTAAAGAAATTATTAACTTCACTTAGATTTAAAGTTTATTCAAATAATGTATCATATTTAATTACTGCAATAAATGTAGCTTTTGAAAGACCATATTTATTAAATAATATAAAAGATTTATATTCCGTAGTTGCATCTAAACATAACTTAAGTCCAACTACTATAAAATGGAGCATACGAAATTCAATAGGAGCTTTAAATAGATCAACTACTATTGATGAAATATGCTCTATTTTTGCAATTAACCACGGAATAGATAGTATGACTCCTAAACAATTTATAACACTTGTAGTAGAATATTTTGAAAAATAAAGAGCAGAAATTATTTTTTCTGCTCTAATTACATTTTTTATTTTTGGAATGCATCCTGCTTAAAACAATCCCCTATTATCATAATCTCTTTCTCTATATCTTCCCAGTTAGCATTCATATCCAATGTTCTAAAAAATATTTTATGACCATTTAACATTTTTTGTTGTCTTAGTTGTGGTTCATCAATTGTTTGTGCATACAAAAGCATCCCACTAACATTTCCTTTTTTATATTTATCTTGATTATCAACATAAGCAAGAATTTGATATATATTATTACTACTAAAAACTTTAGATTTAATACCAAAATAATCTGCTTCTTTTAATATTTTACTATAAAATTTAGCATCAATTATTAAAGTTCTTCCCTCATATTCTAATGTTATATCAGTTTTCATCATTGGTACATATTCACTATCTTCATCGTCATCAAACAAATTTAATTTTTTAGACTTTGCACCAAATTCTGGGTATTTTTTTCTAAAGAATGCTTTTAGAAAGTTTTCGTATATTGCACTTACTCTTGTATCATCTAAGAATTCCTTAAAATAATTATTTCCTTTTTTATCCGAAACAATTAATCCACTTAATATTAACCTGCAAATATCAACACAATATTTATAGCTAATATTATTTCTATTAAATCTTATCATATCCCACTTAATACTACTTATTTCTAATATATCTACATTGCTAAAATATAAATTAATTTTTTTTAATTCATTTTTTGTTCCATTTCCTATTTTATTTGATTTTATTAAATAAAATATTGTAGTCTTTATAACTTGATTTATAATTATATTTTCTGTAAATTCATCAAATTCGCAAACTAATCTCCTATTAACAAAATAATTATTTTTTATCGAATCATTTATGTTTATTTTTCCCTTTATTCCTTGTATTTCATTTTTATTATATTGATATCCTCTTGTAATTCCTTTTTTAATTTGTTTTTTTAATATTAAACATAATAATAATGAAAATAAATTATAAATATTGTCAAATGCTTCTTCACCAAGTTTTTCTTGTTCTTTTTCATTTAATCTTTCTCCAAAAAATGAATAACACAACATATAATATATATTTCTAACTTTATTATCTACCTTAATCATCAAAAACTCCATCTAAAATACTTTTCCAATTATTTAATGTGTCTTCATCATCATACCAATATTCTTCAAGTAATGGTTTTATTTCATAATTTATAATATTTATAATATCTTTTCTATCTTTTTTCTCATCACTAGAAAAATAACTATGCCCTATTTTAAATCCTACTCCCAATGATTTATCATCTGCAATATGTTTGTTCAAATCCTTAATTATTTCTATAACTTTAATATTTTCTTCTCCATAATATTCTTTAAAATGAGTTATAAATTTTTCATTTTCAAATGCAGGATTTATTCTAATAAATGAAAATCTTCTTCTCAAAGCATAATCAATTAAAGCTAATGATCTGTCAGCAGTATTCATTAAGCCAATTATATATAGATTTTCAGGAACAGAAAATTTGTCTTGCGAATATACTAATGTCAATTTCTCGTTTCTTTTATCCTTTTCGATAAGCATTAATAATTCTCCAAATATTTTGCTTAAATTTCCTCTATTTATTTCATCAATAATTAGAAAGTATTTATTATCTTTATCTTTCTCTGCCTTTTTACAAAAATTATAAAAAATTCCTTTTACTAATTCAAATCCACTTTCATTAGGTCTATATCCTTCAATAAAATCTTCATAAGAATAACTTTGATGAAACTGAATGAATTCAACTCTATTTGGATTTTTCTCTCCCATAATTGAGTATGCTAACCTTTTTGCCATAAATGTTTTTCCAACACCTGGTGCACCTTCTAATATAATATTTTTTTTGTTTTCTAAAACATTTACTATAGAGTCATATTCTTCTTCTGTAATAAAAACCTTATCTAGAAATTCCTTTTTATCATAAGGATTTATTTCATCTTCCTCAATTTCTTCTTCATCTCCATTTGTTTCTATAACATCTCTAATAAATCCCCATAAAATTGCACCTAAAAATTGTGGATCAGTTTCATTAACAAAATCATATTCTATTCTTAAATTTTTATTTAGTATAAAACTCAATTCTTCTGCTTGCATTTTTGAATCAAATTCATATCCAAAATAATCTAATAATGTTAATAATTTATTTCTAGAAGCTATACTTACAAACTTATTTGGATAGTATAAAAATAACAGTTTGGTTAAAACCATTGACATTCCTTTTAACAAAGGATATTTTTCAGTACATCTAAATGGATCTTCAGCACTATTATATTCATTTAAGAAATTATATAATTGATTTCTAAATTCTTCCCATTCTTTATTCTCATTTTCTTTTTCTATTAAAGTTCTTCCTAACATCATTCCTGCTGATGAACGATACATTCCGAATTTAGCAGCTGTAGATCCTCCTATTCCCATTGCTGTACGCTTATACTTTCCAAATTCAATTTTATAACATAAAGTTTCTCTATAATTTTCTGTACCTAATGCATATTCATCAAATGATAAATCTCTAATTCTGCTTAAAGGGAACTCTGAATTATAATCTTTTCTTTCACCTATTTTATATGATTCGCTCTCACTAGCTTTTCCAATGTTTTTATAGTAGTAATTTTTAAATTTATCAATATCACTTTTTTCAACTACAACATCTTCATCAAAGCTATCAATGTCTAAATATTTTCTAATATCATTTACTCTATTATTTATTTCTTCTTTAATTTCTCTTTCCATATTACCACCTTATTTTAATAATTTTTCAATTATATCTTTCATTTTTATATTTAAAAATAATCTTTTTTCTTCTTTATTCTCAATAATAGCATTAGCCTGAACTAGAAGTCTCTTAGTGTATTGATATGTATTATTTGCATTTATTAAATTTATTTCGATTTCTTTATTTTTATATTCATCACGGTATTTTTCTAAGAGTTCTTTATCATCTTCATATTTTATCATCAAATAAAATTCTTTATCATCAATACTTCCATAATCATATATGTATCTAAGCATTTTTAGATAATATTCATCATTTCCTGTTAATTTTCTGTAGAATAGACTATCTAGAATAATTAAATTGTTTATTTTTTCAATTTCTTTTTGTAAATACTCATCTTCATTTTCAGAAAGTAATTCTTTTATTTTTAGTATTTCATAAAAGCATTTACCCAAGTCTGTAAAAAAATCATTTAATTTTATTCTATCATTTTTATATTCTCCAACTAATCCACTATTAAATAAAAATGGAATGTCAACTCTTGTTGCACTATTAGTAATTCCTATTTCTGTTTCAAATAATTTTTGTAACTCAGCATATGTCAGTTCCTTATTATAATGTTTACGAATAACTTCATAATACTTCATATATTTAGTCCCTAATCCTTCTGTAAAACTAACTCCTGCACACTGAATTTTTTGAACATCTATATCCATTTTATTCCCCCTCTGTCTGTTTTGAAATTTCTTTTGCAATTTCAAAAGCTAATAATGGTGGTACAGCATTTCCAACTTGTTTATATTGACTTGTTTTTGATCCAGTAAATATAAAATCATCAGGGAATGATTGAATTCTTGCAGCCTCCCTTACCGTTGGAATTCTATTTTTTGAATAATGGAAATAATTTCTATGACCTGTATCTATAGTATTTGATTGTCCACTTGATTTCATTCTTTGAAAAGCTTTATTATATTTTCTTACATTCCAATATTCCTCAGGTAAATCAGATATTTTTCCACCATCAGGAATCATACTTATAATCTTTGTTGTCTGTGGAGTATGTATTGTAAATTCATTATTGTATAACCCTTTACTATTTTTTCTCATTATTTTCTGATATATACTTGATGCTTCTGAAGAATAATTTTCTTCAATTTCACTTAAATCTGATATTGCTTCTTCAGTAGTAACTTTATTTTCTTTCTCAATTGGAAATTCAAATTTCTTATTTTTTATTCCCACAAAGAATACTCTGTTTCTGTTTTGTGGTACACCATAGTCAGAAGCATTTAACAATTTATATGTAACAGTATAGCCTAATTCAGAAAATCTTTTTATTATATCTTCTTTAAATTTACCATCATTTAATGTTAATAATCCTTTTACATTTTCTAATACAAAGAATCTTGGTTGTACTTCTTCAACTATTCTGCAATACTGTAAATATAAGAAATTTCTTTCATCATCAATCTCTCTTTTTCCAACTGTACTATATCCTTGACAAGGTGGGCCTCCAATTATTCCTTCTATATCATTACTTTTTTTCAATTCTTGTAAATACTTAGAATCTAATTCTTTTATATCTTTACACATTGCAATATTATTTTTATTATTAAAATTATATGTATCTATAGCATCTTTCCAAAAATCTATTGCTAAAACAGGCTCATATCCTGCCATTTCGAAGCCTTTACTTAGTCCTCCACAACCACAGAATAAATCTATTATTTTTTTACTCATCATTCAGAACTCCTTTCAATTCGTTAGCAACTGCAAAAGATAATAATGGTGGTACAGCATTCCCAACTTGTTTATATTGTGCTGTTCTTGAACCTAAAAATTGAAAATCATCAGGGAATGATTGAATTCTTGCAGCCTCCCTTACCGTTGGAATTCTATTATATAGTGGATGGAAATAATTACTATGAGTGTTACCCGTATCAATAGTTACAGAAACATCTTTTTCATTTAATCTTTTATATGCTGATGAGTGTCTATTACTTCTTTGATTTTTAAATAATTCATCTGGAATAGCTTGCCAATTTTCTCCTTGTTTAACATATGATATTCTTTCTTGCACTATTTTTGCAGGGTATCTTACTTCATGGTTATATATTTTTGAATTCTTATTCATTTTTTTTGCATATTCCGACATCTTATTTTGATTATTTTCAAAGATTTCTCCATTTTCTTTTTCTAAATCATATAAATCTCCAATAGCATCTTCTACTGTCACTTTTTTCATATTTTTTTCTATTTTTTCAAAATCAAAAGTCTTATTTTTCGTTATTACAAAGAAATTTCTCAATCTTTTTTGTGGTACACCATAGTCAGAAGCATCTAATATTTTATGTGTGACATTATATCCTCTACTTGTAAAAATATCATATATGGTGTTCTTTGCATATCCATTATCTTGAGTTACAATCCCTCTAACATTTTCAATAACTATTGCTTTTGGTTGTATAATATCTACAAATTTTACAAATTGAAAAAATAATTTATTCCTTGGATCATCATCTATTCTATTTCTATTCGCTGAAGAAAAACCTTGACAAGGTGGGCCTCCAATTATAACATCAACATCCTTAATGTTTCCAAATTTTTCTTTTATTTCATCTTCACTTAAGTTCAATATATCTCCACAAATGCCTTTTGCATTTGAAAAATTTTTATTAAAAGTTTCTATTGCCTCTTTATTAAAATCTACTCCTCCAACAATGTTATATCCTGCCATTTCGAAGCCTTTACTTAGTCCTCCACAACCACAGAATAAATCTATTACATTATGTTTTTTCATATTATCATCCTCTCAGAAAGTATAAAATTTTTCTCTTTATATGTTATATCATAAAATGTCATTTTTCTCAATAAAATTACAGAAATTTGAAGTAAAAAAATGTCAGCAAAAACTAACATTAAAAATTATATTCTATTGATATATTATTTACCTTTTCTAAAAGCTCATTAAATTCTTCTCTAGTAACATTTTCAGGAAGATCCTTTGACTCTTTTATTTCTTCTTCGTCCATATCTTCTTCGTTTATATAATATGCAATTAAATCCATATCTAAATACTCTAGTTCTTGTTCTGTATATGTTTTATCTTTTACTTCAATTCCTAATTTCTTTAATAATTCAAAATCACTTTCTGATAGGTGTTTTTTCAAATCAACTAATTCTTTTGTACTATATGTTTCGTACCATAAATCAAAATCTTTGATTTCATTAATATATTTTGATTTATCTAATCTATCATATTCACTATTTATCTTAAATAATTTCTTAATTCCTAACTTTAGCTTTTTACCTTCTTCTGCTATTAATCTATGATTTATTACTGCCATATTTACCATTAAACAGAAATGATGATAGTTCTCATAATCAAGTATATCATCAATAATATAACCTACTATTTCAAATTTAAATTCTTCTTCAAGTTTTTCTTTTAGCTCTTTAAACTCTTTTCTTCTTACTTCTAATCTTTTAATTTTTCCTTTAACTTCAGTAATCTCATTGTCTGAATAACCTTTAAATAATTTGTTCATAATAGTTATATCTCCTTCTACATTTATTGCTATACTTCAATTAATTTTTTCATATTTACTATGTCGAAGTTTGTAAAAACTTGTCGAAAACCTAAATTTTATAAATACAGGCGTTTATAATCATACATCATTTTTATTATAAAATCAATATGTTAAAGGAGAGGTCTAAATGAATAATAGCAGAGCAAAAGAAGGTAAGTTAAATGTAGTAGGCTCTAAGATAAAATACTATAGAGAACTAAATAACTTATCTTATCAAAAATTATCAGATCAACTAATGTTACTTGGAATTGATATTCATAAACAAGCAATTTATAATATAGAAAAAGGAATAAGAACTGTTGTAGATTATGAACTTTGTGGATTTGCAAAATGCTTTAATATCAAGGTAAACGACTTGACTGATGATTATTTTAATAACTTAAAATAGAAATGCTAGAGTCTTTTTTAAAGGTTTACTCTAGCATTTCATTTTTACTCTTTTTTCAACTTTCACAAATTACTTTTCACGATTTTACTTTTTCTTACATAATATTACTTTCTTTTACTCGTACCATAGTCCCCATATATGATACAAAAGTAATATTATTTTTCATATAGCTTATCAAAAGCTACTTTTTCTTGTTCTTCCATAAAGTTGTCGATTACCTTTTTTCTAAAAAGAACTTTCCCACCAACCCTAAAATGAGGTATCTCATTCTTTCTTACTTGCTGACCCAAAAGCCAATAAGAAATCCCCATATATTTAGCTGTTTCTTCCATAGTTAAAGTAGTTCTTTCAATTTTTTCATATTTCTCTAAATCTGGCATAATCTCACCTCCCAACCTCATTATACAAATCTATTCTTATCAATCCCAAACCTTTTTTAGAAAAAAATTGCAAAAAAAAATAAGGGGCAAAAGATTTTACTCTCTCGCCCTTTTCGTAAATAAAAAATAATTCAATATAAATATGAATTCATATATTTTATTAAATTATAATAAAAATATTCTAAATGTCAATATTAGCAACCTGTTCTAGGTAATTTTTGTGTAACTTCTATTTCTTTAAAATAAGTTACTGTAGTCCATTCATCAGTATCTTCAACATATTTATCTTCGTAATTTCCGAAAACTTTAGTATAGTTTGTAAATACAAAACCATTTCCTAAGCCTTCTAACATATCACAATATAATATTGGAGATTCAACTTCAGAAAAACCTACTTTTACAGTTCCAAACCTGAATTCATATTCTGTTATAAACTCATCTTCTTCAAGTTCAGCAGTTTTGAAACTTACTTCATTATTAACTTGTGTACTTAGTTTATCTACTAGCATTTTATAATCATTCTTGTTTGTTTTATACCAAATAGAATATTCTAAATCTTCATTCCAAGTTCCTGTGTATATTCTATCTACTCTTAGTGCTTGTGTAGGTAAAGTATCTTGCCAAGTGAAATTATCTAATTTAACATTTGATTTATTTCTAATATTCTTAAAATTATAATAAATGCTATCTTTTGATTGTGTTTCTATAAAGCCGGTTTTTTCAACTTCAACATCTATATCAACACTATCATCTTCAACATTAACTTTTACAATTTCTTTATGTTCTTTTATTTCAGCTTTAAAAATATCTGAATTTATTAAATAATAAACTGATCCTGAATCTACTTCTTTTAAATGATATTCTCCCTTTACAAGCAATTTTGAAATAGCTTTTCCTTCTTTGTCTGTAGTTAAAGTATCAACTAATTCATCATTTGAATTATATACTTCAAATATTGCTCCTTCTAAAGGAGTTCCTTTTTTATCTCCTGTAAGTTTATTATCATTGCTACTAACTTTAGTTACTTCAATTTGTCCCTTTATTTTCTCATTTTCAAAAGTTATATTTTTGATTTGATTTTCTTCTAGCTTTATTGTATGAATTTCATCATCTAAAACATAAGTATCTAAAGTCTCAACTTCTTGTATTTTTAATTCTGAAAAATCTCTTATTGGATATCTTGATGTTTCAGCCTCTCCGTTCTTATCTGTAATTAGTTCTTCAAGTACATTTCCATCCTTATCCATAACTTTAAATTTAACATTTTCAAGTTTTACTTCGTGATCTTCTTCATCAACTTTTATAATTTTTATAGCACCCTTTTTTAATTCATTTTGTATTTGAAGCTCTTTAGTTAAATTCCATTCAACTTCAACATCAGTATCTTCAGCTAAGTTGTACCATTTATTAGTTTTCTTTTCAATTAGTGAATAGTCTCCTATTCTAAGGTCTTTTATTTCTAATTCTCCATTAACATCTGTATTATATGTTCCAATAACTTTATTAAATTCGTGTGAGAATAGGTCAAATTCAACATTTCCTAGTACAACCCTATTGTTATCTTTATCAATTTTATAAACCTTTATATTGCCTTTTTTATGTTCATTTTCTACACTAACAGATGATGTTTTATTATATTCAACATTTACATCAAATTCAGCTTTATTTAAAATGTATTTTGGATTTGTCTCAACTTCTACTAATTTATAGTTTCCCTGATATAATTTGTCGAATTTTGCCTCACCTTTGCTATCAGTAGTTGCTGTTCCTACAACTGTTCCATCAGCTTTTTTTAGTGAAAATGTAACTCCTTCTATTGGATTTTTTGTATAATCATCAGTTTTATTAACTAAAATTTTTCCTGTATTAGTTTTAATATTTAAAGTAGCTCTACCAACTCCATCTCCAAAAGGATCATAAGTTAAAGCATAATTTTGAGTTTCAGAAATTCTTGTACTTCCATAAAATACAGGATATGTTTTACATTTACCTTGAACATTTATAACTGCATTTGTAATATCTTTATCCATTTGTGATTTAGGTATTTTTACATACATACTTTCATTTCCATTAAATGAATTTGTTTGATTTCCACTAGCATTAGTAATAATAGTTCCTTGTGGTAAATTTGCTGTAGCTGTAATTGTGTAATTTGCCATATCTACTGTACTTGAAACATTTATTTTTTGTGTATAATAATTTCCATCTTCATACAAATCTCCTGAATTTGTTAAAACTATACTTGGATCTGATGGAGTTTGACTTCCATATCTTCCTATATTAACTAAATTTACTATTGCATTTTTTATCGCATCTCCTCTGTCATCTGCTCCTTGATCAGCACCTCTAAATCTGCTTGAAGGATCAAAGTCATATAAAATACAATAAACTGCTTGTTTAGTTGCTTGAAAAGCCTCTAAATCATTTGCTAAGCCCATTTCTCCTGCTGATTTATAAGGAAAACCATTTATAACTGTTCTCCATATTCTGACATCACCTAAAACATCAGTAACACTTGCATTTACATCAACAGTATAGCCATCATATTCTCCAACTCCGTGGATATTCTCTGTTTAAACAATATGCAGGATAACTTCTTCCTCCTTCATTATATGTAACATAAGTTGTTGTAACATATGCCCATACACCTTTGTCTTCATTCCAATATTGTAAATGCCATTCAACATCTCCACTATTTTCTAAGTTTGCAGAACTAATTTCTGTAGCAAATACACTAGGAGTTATTGCAGAAAATAGAGTTAATACTAACATTAGCATTGCTAATAATTTTTTACTTTTTACTTTTATCATTTTTTATCAATTCCTTTCCATAAAAAAGAAACACTATTTAAAGTGTTTCTATAATTACATTTCTAAATCTTCTTCAGCTTGTTGCTGTTTAAAATTCTCTATATCTTTCAATATTTCTTGTATATATTCATACTGCTCATTATGTTCTTTTACTTTGTCTCTGTCATAGTCCAATTCTTCTGCTGTAAAATTCAAATCTTCTATAATTGCATAATGGTCATTCATTAAAGTATCTTTAATTTCTTCTAAACAATGTTTTTTATTATCAGGCTCATTCATATTTCCATAATCATCATTTAGTTCATACCAATTATAGTCAATTTGATAATCTAAAATTTTCTGTGCAAGTTCATCTAGTTTTATAATGATTCCTCCCTTCTTATATGATATAACATTGTGTGCAAATATATTGTCCGTTGTTATAATAATCTCTTGCATATATTCTTATTGTTCCAAATTTATATTTTATTTTATCAATAACTCTTTGTTCTGTATATGTAAATTGAGAAGTAACATCAATAATAGAACTATCTACAACAATGTTATATCCATATAGTTTCATATCTTCACTTTGATTACTATTTATAACATTTCTAATTGTGTTAATCATAGTATCATTAGTTTTATATTCTTCTCCAACAATTACAGGTTGTTCAATTACAACTTCTTGCTTAGGTGCTTCAGGAATTGTTTGTATGGTTTCTTCTTTTGTTTGTGGTGTATTGTTATTATTTTCTATTTTAACTTCCTGTTTTACTTCAGCAACAACTTGCTTTTGAGTATCTGCTATTTTTGGAGTAGAAATCGTAGTTTTTATTTCTTCAGCTTTATCTTCTATAACTGAAAGTGTTTCTATTTCTTCTTCTAGTTCATCAGAAATAATTTTTTCATTTACTTCTTCTACTATCTGTTCATTTGAAGATGTTTCTGAAATTAGATTTTCCACATTTTGTGCTACAGTTTGTGGATTAGTTTCATTGTTTTTTTGATTAGTTTTCTGATATGTCATACTTCCTGACAATATCGAAGTTCCAAATATTAAAATAAAGGCTAAAAATACATATTTTTTCATAATAGATCATCTCCTTAATACCATTATAAAACGATTTAAAAGACAATCCCAAACCTTTTATTAAAACTTTTTATTGTCCGTAATCCATACCATCTAAAGATTCTACTGCTTGAACACAAAGTCTTTTGTCTTTTTGTCCTTTAACACAAGTAATAAGTGTAATTCTATTATCCTCTGTTTCTTTTAAATAAGACCAATCTTCTTCGCTAATTATTTCTTTAACTGTTACAACATATCTTTTAGTTCCATAGTTAGTTTGATAAAATATTTCACTTCCAACTTTAATATTTTTTAAATTCTTAAAGAAGTCTCCTTGATTACCTGAGTTATGAGATGCTAGACCTACATTTCCTTCATAAATTGAAGTAGAAGGAAAGTGTCCTATTGTTTGTGATAGTGTAGATAATTCAACACTTTCTCTAATGGGTGCATTATCAAGCAAAATGTCAGGTATAGTAAGAGTTCCTATTTCATCATCATAATGTATAATGTCTTGTTCTATATTTTCTAGTGATGTATCTTCTAAATCTGTATTATCTCCTATTTCTATACTTTCAGCATTTTTGTTAGCTTTAATATATGGATATTTGACAGCAAAAAAAATAACTCCTGCTAGAGTTATAATTCCAACTATGATTATTGCAATTAAAAACTTATTTTCTTTCTTCATTTTTGCCTCCTAAATTCTAGTTTCTATTCTATATTTTTCATCATCAGTATTAACTAACATTTTGATTTTTGTATTACCTTTAGCAATAGTTATCATTTTTCCTTGCATTTTATTTGTTAATCCTTTAGAAAACTCTAATTTATATCTATTAGTTGTTTCAAATAAAGAAAATTTAGTTAAGTTAATTGTGTTGTTAGCTTTCATTCTTGTTTTTCCAACTTTTTTATATTCTCCATCTTTATAGTTATATACTGTAACATTTCTAGTCAAGAAAAATATAACCACTAATATACATCCTGTAGTTCCTCCAACAACTGGCAAAATATTATCTTCTTTTTTCTCCTCAATAACTTCAGGTATAGGATCAGGAACTTTATTATATTTCAATTTATATTTATATGGAGCTTCTATTTCTTTAGTTGCTGTTCCAGTATATTCAGCTGTTACACTATAAGTATTAGGATAATCAATCCTTTGTTTTCCTGCATAATAACATTTTGCAGTATAAACATCTGCAACTTCATATTCACCTATTTTTTTAGTAGTTTCAACTTCCCATTCAATATTTAATAGATCTAATGTAATTCCATCTTTTATAGTCTGTTTAGGAAGAAAATCAAGGTCATTTCTTGATAATCCATTATAGTTTATCGTTTCTTCTATTAAATCCTCTCTAAAGCCATTGTAGTTAGTTTTAATTTGTATATTATCAGTATTTAAAATATATTCGCCTACATATCCATTTTCATCATAACTAATAGTAGTTTCTAATTGATTTATAATACTATCCAAATTTTTAGTTTTGCTTGTTATCTTTTTTGTTGTATTTATTTCAATAGTATCTAGTGTAGAGCCTCCTGTAACTTCATAACTATCATATGTATATTTATCTCCAAATACTTCAATTTCTTTATCAATATTCTCTATAAAAGAATTTTGTTCTCCACTTTGCACTAAATAAGTTCTATAGCAATTTAACTTATTATCAGTAACATCAGTTTTATTTAATGTTACTGCAAAACAATTTGTAGCAGTAAGTAAAGTGCAAAAACTACATACTGCTAATATTCTCTTTAAAATCTTCATTTTACCCTCCTAAAATATATTTATTATTCCTAATTTATTAGCAATATAAGTAGCTCCTATAGAGCATAAAACTATAATTCCTAAATAAAACAGAATATTAAATATCTTTGATAAAATACTAAATAAAAAAAGTAGTGCTTTCATAACAGGACTCTGTTCATTAACAACTACTTCTTCTTTGTATTTTTCTTTTAATTTTTGTTTTTTTAAATATTCTTTATATAAGTTTTTACCCATCTTTTACCTCTTTTTCCAAAAACTAAATAAACCCTTTTTCTCAATCACTTCAAGTTTATTAGATTTTTCAGCAATATAATCTTTAAATATTTCGTGATAAGTTTCTGCATTTATATTGTTGTTAAAGGTATCTGTTGTATAGTCTGAAAAATAAATATGCTTAATAACTTTTGATAAGAGCTTTCTAATTTTTGCTTTTTCTTGATTACTAGCGAAATTAAAAATATAATTTATATCTTGCATTTCTTTTAATAAAAATATAGCTCTAAAAGTATCATCATATTCCCAAGGTTTAGTACCACCTACAATTACCTTTACTTCTTTCGACATAAAATTGTCTAAAGTAGATTCATCTAAAACTCCGTAATCATAAATATAAAAATCATAACCATATTGCATAGCATCAATCTTGCTATCATTACTATATAAGTCGATTCCGTTATATGAGAAAAATCCATTTTTCTTAACAACTCCATCTAATTTTTCTAAATTCTTAACCTCGTTTTTATCATTACTGCATATATAACAAGCATTCATATTAAGACTTTTTAGAAACATTGTAATTAGTATTGCCTGTGTTGTAACTCCAATATGTTTCTCTGTTCCTGCAACTGCAATATTCACAAATTGTTTTAATTTTTTATATTCTTTTTTTATAATTACTTTATTTTTCTTGCCATCTTCTATTTTTTGTCTAAATCTAACTGCATCCTTATATTGACAACCTTCATTACTTAAGCAATTTTTAAATTGTTCTTTTTGTTCATAATAATTATCTGCATTTACAAAGTTATAAATTCCCTCATTAAATAATTTTGCAAGTAAATTGTTCCCTTCTTTAAAGCCTAAAGCAACTACTATAATTTTGATGTTATACATAGATTTAATTGCTACAACAGATTGTACTATTTCATCTTCTGTTTCCTTAGTGGAAGCAATATCAATTATTATTTGATTATAATTATTTAAGTTTCTAAGTTCTTGTACTGCAAATCTTTTTAAGCTCTCAACTCCTGTTAATACTTGTGGACTTTCAAAGCCATTTTCTTTACATACTTCATAAATTAGTTTTTCATTATCCCTAGTAATTGCTAAAATCAATTTTATCAACTCCTTCTTTTAAGTAATAAAAAAGACTGTCATTTCTGACAATCTAAGATTTCTAATTATTCTTTAAACTTTCATTCTTATTTTTTATTTTTTCTTTTATATTTTTCTTTTCTACTTTTGTAGCTATATAAAACTCTTTCTTATTTCTTTTATATAATAGAGAACCTTTATATTTTTTTAATTTATTTTGAATTACCAATAAATAATATAGTGTATTTAAAAGCATTATTGTGTCTATTTTTTTATAACTATAAGATTTACCATGTGAAATAGGATTTCTTCTTGACTTTTTATTTGTATTTATTGAAATCTTATTGTTAAACTCTATTTGTTCATATAGTAAATTTATGTTGCTATTTACCATCATTACAATAAAAGAAAAATCAGAATTATCTCTTTTTAACTCCAATTCATTAATAATTGGTTCAAACAATTTTATCCTAGCTGTACAACCTTTATCAATTAGATAATATGATAAAGAATTATCAATCATAGTTGTAATTCCAATACTTGCTAAAGCATAAGATTTACTTCTGTAAGCCGTAACTATCTGATCATAGACTTTTCTTTGACTATTATTAGAAAGCATTTCTCTTATATCAACAATCAAAGAATCCACCTTTGCTTTATTAAAATATCGAATTATATACTGATCAAATTCTTTTTCTGTTCCAACATTTTGCAGTATTTCGTGCAATTCTTCTGTAGTTATTTTATATGGCATTATCCAAAAGAATTCACTTAATCTATCATAATAATTCATCCAACTAAGTACACTATCTGGATTATTTCTTGCTTCTTCTAATGATAAAGCCAATGCTTTTAGTGCTGGCGAAATACTTTCATTAATAACATTTGAAAAACAATTCATAAATTGTCTTTGTGTTTCTGCTATTTGCATAATAGCAGAAGATAATGCAGGAGATATACTACTTTGTGCAATATAATTTCCCATTTGTGATAGCATAGTAGAATTAGGTATAATATTTTTTAAGCTATTATTAAATGGACTATTAGTTATTAAGTTCCTAATTTTTTCATCATTATAAAAAAATCTTGGTTTTGACAATTTCAATTTTTCTGAAATATCCATTATCTTTAAACTCTTAGTTGCTTGTTGTATTGCCTTATTATACTCTGGACTGACAACTTTAAACTGTTTTTTATGGTTTTCTACTACTTTTCTTGTACTTTTTAAAAATATATCTAATTTTTCTTTATTTTTGTTATCATCATCTATCATAATATTGCTCTTCCTTAATATAATTTAGCAATATTATATCAAATATTGAGGTAATTATCAATTTGTATGACTCGTTACATCTCCATATCATCTTCACTTTCAGCTTGTAATTCTTCATATTTTTCTTTAATAGATTCAATATTATCTTTTAATACTTCTTTTCCATTCCAAGCTGAAGTATCAACAATAATTTTATTATCATCAAATTCTATTGTCGTTTGATATTTGCCATCACTTATATCTTCTGTAAATATATTTGTATATTTGATATTTAATTTATCTAATAAATCCTTATATACATTAGATAATGAAGGCATACTATATGAATCTCTATCAGAGCCATAATTCATAAAGTTTTCAATCTGCTTTTCTTTAAAATATTCCTCAACTAACTTTTCCATCTAAACCTCCTTGTTTCCAAATAAATATTCTCTAGGATTTATAAAATCTCCACTCTTAGACATTCTAATTTCAAAATGAAGATGTGAGCCTGTACTATATCCGTGGGTTAGGATCACGATTAGGATCTCCTCCTTGAATTCCCACTACAGTACCTTGCTGTATTTCTTGACCTTCCATAACATCAATCCTAGCCAAATGTGCATAGAAGGTATAATAAATTGTGCCATTTACCGTACTATGTTGTACTTCTACACAATTTCCATAGCCTCTTTGTACTCCTGCCCAGACCACAGTGCCTTTTTCAACTGCTGTTATATTTGAGTGCCAAGTTCCTGCTAAATCAATTCCTGTATGAAAGCTTTGCTTTCCTGTAACTGGATGAACTCTTGCACCAAATTCACTTGTAACAGTTGCATTTTGAACAGGCATTGGAAAAGTACCATTATATTCTAATTCTCCTACTGTAACTGTAGGTGCATAAGTATCGTGCATTTCAACTAATGAATAATAAGAACTATCTGTTGCTTTTCCATCATCTCCAAATCCAAAAAAGCTCTTTATTTTATCAACTGTAGAAGTAATTGCAAAGAGAGGAATTAAAATAATAAGTGTTACATTAACAATTAAAATAATAATTCCTATAACTAATCTTTGCCTTTTTTCTTCATCTGTAATTTGACTTATTACTGCCTGAGCTATAATCTTTGCTGTGTGTGGATCTACTGCCATTAGCGACCACCACCTTTACCAAAATACTCAAACTCTATAGGGAAGATATCAAACCTTACAAATATTCTGTTTGAGCCAATGATAAATAATGCTAACCCTCTTTTCTTTTTATATAAAAATTCTGCTTGTGCTTCACTTAGTTTAAATAGCTCTGTAGATTCTTCTAAGTTTTGCCCATCAGTACCCATTAAAATTTTATATGTTGCCATATCAAGTATTGCTTGTCCGTACATTTTAACAGAGCCATCTAAGAAATCAACAATAGAGTGAGAAATAATAATTAGACTTCCCTCATATTTTCTACATCTCTTAGCAACATTTCTTAAAAATATCAATGTTTGTGGAACTTCAGGATCAATAAGTAAATATGCCTCATCACATACAAGCATTGTTTTTTCTTCTTTATCTTTGCTCATAATCTCCCAACAATAAGTTAGAATATTAAAGTATTGTGCCTTTTTTATTCTATCTGAAGCATTTTGCAAATTAAATGTATCAAAACATACAACTTTTGCAATATCATTAACAGAAGTATATCCATTAAACAAGCCTTTTTCTGCCCCTATACTTATTCCTCTGAGTAAACTCTTTAATGTAGAAAATACTTTTTGCTTATCTTTATCTTTCTCTGTTTCTGCTTTTTCTCCAAGTAAATTATATAAATCTGTCATTATAGGAAATTTATTATTTGGAATTCCTGTAATATCAGTATTCCAAGTAATATTAAATTTACCATATAATTCTTCTAATACTTCCTCTAAATATGCAACTTGAATTGAATTTAATTCAGGATATAAAAGTTTAAAGAATGTTCTTAAAGTTTGAAAATGTAGAGCCATTGCTCCCATTCCTTTTCCTTCATCTTTATATCCAACTTCTTCTTCGTTTTCATCATCAAGTGGAACTGCTTTTATTTGCAATGGATTTATAATGCCACCTTTTCCACTACCAATGTCAATCCATTTTTCACCTAGTTTTTCAGTCATTTCTTTATATTCCCTCTCAGGATCTATTAAAATAACTTTAGTATTAGTCATATATTCGTTTAGTATTAAATGCTTTGCAACAGTAGATTTTCCAACTCCTGCTGTTCCCATAATTACAAAGTTTGAATTAGTTCTATCTCCTCCTCTTTTCCAAGGATCAAGTATAACAATTCCTCCCTTTGTATCTCTAGCAAAGTAATATTTATTACCATCATTAAATCCTGAACTTGAAAAAGGAAGTCCACCTATCCAAGAACTCTCAAGCATATTTCTATCTGCTATTTCCTTAATTATAGGATCAGTAATAGCAAAAGGCGACATCAACTTAAATGAGTTTCTACTCAAATTAGTTAATAATCGCCCTTTCATTTGCATTGTTGCAAGTTTAGTTAATACTGCTTTTGACCTTTGTTTTAATTCTTCCATATCTTCAGCAATAACCATTATTGCTATTGTAACATATACTACAGTTTCACCATTCATATCAATTTTTTCAATAAGTTCTCTAGCATCATTTATTTCTCTTTCTGTTCTTTGTCTTAAAATTTCATCTTTTATGCTATCATATTGTATTTCATTTTGCCTTATACCTTTACTTATATTTTGCATTAGAGTATCTTTTTCTGTAGGAGATATATTTAATGTGCATACTGTATTAGGAATATTAGCAATACTTTCAAGCCATCCTACTCTTACCTTTTGAGGATATTTTGTAATTGCATAAACCCTACCTAAATAATCTCCAACTCTAAAATAGTTTTTCTTGTATTCTATTCCACCTATTGGACTTAATATATTAAGCAAAGTTTGATTTTCCATTATTCTTTCAATTTCTTTCTTTTTCAATTTAAGCCTCCTTCAACATCAAAACTTTATCTTCAATATCGTTATCTTCTCTATGAGCATAATTCATATTTAAAAAGCTATTACATAATTGAATAAGTGATGGCTCATCAAGAATCTCTGTTTTTATGCTACATCTTTCAAATTTATTACTTAAATCTAAACACCTCTTTAATAAATCTTTTTCTGCATTATCATCATGTTTAGCATTTATCATCAGAAAAGATTGCCTTTCAACGATTTCTCCGTTTAATGACAATCTTTGCACTTCTTTTAAGTGTGTTTTTAATAATCTTTTTTGTATTGCATTATCTGTAGTATTTATTATCTCATTCAAATATTCTTGTAAAGGAGATATATCAACAGCTCTTGCAATATTAAAATATTTCATTTCTCCTTGTTCTGAAGAAAGTTCTGCTGAAAGTTCATTTATTAAATTTTGTTTTTCCCTTTCAGTCAGTAATTGTGTATTTATAGAATATATTTTAAGTCCTGCTATTACATTTCCATCTCTTGTATAAATATAATTATTTCTAATATCTAAAATACCAACTTCTTCATTACAAGTAAGCTCTTTAGTCTTTTTACTAAATATACTAAATAATTTTCCCAAGTTTCTACCTCCATTTATTATAGTATTTATATCTAAATTGTTTTTGTGTATTTGCAAATTCAATTAAAAATTTAATCTGCCTTGTAACACATAAATTATTTTCATCTTTAGCAGTTGCTATAATTGTTCCTGCAACTCCTATAAATTCAATTACAACAGGAAGTAAGAAATTATCCTGTAGTTTATATATAATCAAGCTAATAGGAAGTAAACAAGCAAAAACAATTACTGTAGATATAAGCTCTTTAACTCCATATCCTTTAAAAAATTCCATTCTAGTTTTTACATTAGATGGAATATATAACTTATAATCATTTTCATCATTCATTAAAATTTCCTCCTTATTTTAGTAGTGTTAGAGGTTTACCAACCTCCACCACCACCTCCTCCTTGACCTCCTCCTGAGAAGTAAGTCGGCAAAATACTTCCTGTTCCATAATAATTTTGTACTAAGTCAAGTATCACAAATATTAACTCAGCTATAATTCCGAAAACTATAGTATTTCTTATTTTCCTTTTATATGATCCTTGTGCTTCTTCATCATAGATCATCTTTGTTAAGCAAAATATCACTCTAAAAATAACTCCAAGTGGTATTATAACAACTCTTAACAAACTTATTATTTCATTTAATGTATCCATATTTTACCCTTTCTTTAATGTACTAAGTTTTCTCTTAATTTGAGAAGAAAGTTCCATAGTTTTACTTGTAGTAACTATTACATTACTAATTCCACCTGTTCCTCCTCCAAGCATAAATTCTTGTAAGAATTTAGGTGTTTTAATTGCCAAAATAATTGCAGCAATTCCAAATAACATTTTCACATTTATTAGCAATACTATTGCTATCTTGCATAATATAATCTGTACTAAAATTGTTAGAATACTTTTTATTAGCTTTTCAGAATATGATTTAAAAACTCCTCCATCAGGATTTACTAAACCAACACAAGCTAGAGGAAATCCTAATTTTAATACAAACATTTCTAAAGCTCTCATTAAGAATTGGATATATAAAACAAATAATAATATTAAGCCAATTAAAGCAACTATAGAATTAAATAATCCTGTTGTTGCTATATTAGCAATAGTTGTAGTAAGTGATATGTTATCAGCCATATTCATTGTCTGTAACATAGTTTCTCCAAACGATTTAGCAATCTGTACTACCCAATCATAAAGAATTGAAAAACTAACAGCCATTGCTATTGCTCTAATAAAATAAACTATATAAGTAAGAGGAGGTGTATCAGCCTCCCCATCAGTCCACATTATATACATATCGAAGCCTTTTTTTAAGAACTTTAAAACTATCAGTGATATAGCCAATGTTAAAATAAGTGCTTTTAACTGAGAAAAATCAATTACTGTACTTCCAAAATTTGAAGATATGTAATTTTCTGAATTAAAGCACATATCAATAAGTCCATTAAATGCTGAGTTTATTACTGTATCTGCTCCACCAATAACATTGCTAATTAACCCAGTTAAAATTCCTTCCAAAATGTACCTCCTTATTTATAATATCCAACTATTAAATTGATAAGACCACTTGCAACAATTACTCCAACACAACAAATAATTGCTATTTTTATTCTTGAATCCCATCTCTTTCCATCCATTTCATCACTTGATGATTTTCTAAGCAAATAATATCCAACTAATAAAACAGTTAAAACAGGAGCTAAAATTAAAAGCCAATTTGTTAAATCAGTTATTAAATTTTGTGTTCCTGTTGCTATTT
>OLNW01001094.1_pt1 | contig 28590 bp, 25 predicted proteins | sample 1672121 | NCBI WGS metagenome assembly OLNW01 (sample SAMEA3136648, study PRJEB25190) | human gut metagenome
GCACGGGATATTGGTGCATCCGATTCTTTTTGCATAGTATGTCTTATCGAGTGAGAAGGGTGATCCGTATGGGAAAGATGCAGCAAAAGCGTAAGTTGAACGAACAGGTCGCAATGCCGAGCGACCCCATCATTTGCCCTTTCTGCGGCGCTCGATCAAGATATGAGAAATTCTGTTCTAGCTGTGGTGCGAAATTTAACAAGGAAGTGCTTGCCCATACCGTTAGAGAGTCTCGTGACAGTAGATCAGACTATATTGGCCCGTTTAAGACCAAGACTGCAAAGATTCTTCTGTGGATCTTTATGGGGTTGATGGTGCTTGCCTTTGTGCTTATCACCGAATCTGTTCGATACAATCCCATGTTTAACTGAGGGCTACTATATAGATCCGCAATTGGTTGTTATGAATCTGTAGCGATTGGAGCGGGGTTTTCGGTTTCGAACCTTACTTCATGAGGCTTTTCTGCATAAACACAGCATCATCTTCCGGACTTGTGTAGTAGTCCCTGTTCGTGCAAATTTCGGCGAACCCATAGTTCCTGTAAAATGAGCGAGCTGAAGTATTCTTTGATCTGACTTGAAGCTGCATCGTCTCGCAACTGCATTCGATTGCATGATTGCAGGCAAATTCAAGGAGCGATTTTCCCACTCCACCTCCTCGATGCTGTTTCGCGACTGCGATGTGCATGATCGTCGCAACTTTTTGCTCAGTCACCCACCAGCCAATATAGCCGATTATTGAGCCTTCGGCATTTCGTGCTACAGAGTAAAAGCCTCGGGGGTTATGTCTTATTTCCATTGCATATGCGATAGGGGCCCAGGGATCAGGGAAAGACTCTAACTCGATTGACATGACTTGTCCTAAGTCGTTCTCGCGCATAGGTTCAATACGAATGTTGCCTATGCTTGTTGGCTTCTGCGGCAAGAGTGAGTCTGGATGCTCTGTCTGAGGCTTTCTTGCTGTAATTACAAACGTGTTTGAAACGTGCAGATAGTTATCTTGTTTGAATAACTCCTCCCATTCCTCTAAAAGTTCGGAGTACTCTTTTGCGAGCATATTCGGCATATCTTTTGGGATATTGCGGCGAAAATAGGTATAGCGATTGAAAAGAGCAAGGCGCTCGGCGGCGTTTTTGTTGAGCGTATCAGTTGTGTGAATCTTGAGGGTGACTTCCTCGAATCCAGCTGCGCTTAGATACCCGGCACATTTTTGGCCGTTGTTGCGGTCGGTATACCGAGTGTGCTCCGTACGGGGGAGAACTTGAGTCTCGTAGATGCTGAAGAGCCTCTTCATAATCTGCTTGGGGTCTGGATAGGAAATCTTACAGGAATCGTCAAAAGTCTTGATTACAATAGACCCTCCTGGCTTAAGGAGCCTAAAGGCATTGTTTGCAACTGCTTGTTTGTCTTCTGCATGCTGGAAGACGTGGGAGAGGTAGACAACGTCGAAAGAGGAGTCGGCGGCGTTGTAGCTCTCAGCGGAAGCTTGAGCCCATGTAAAGCGCGGATCATTGGTGCGCTGGATGGCAAGACCGAGCGCCTCTTCTTCTGGGTCGATTCCCACTACCTTGCTAATGTTGTCGTACGGCGCAAATTTCAATACGGTATTAAAGCCGTCGAAACATCCCATATCCAAGATAGCTGCATTTTCAATGGCTTCAAGGCCGATTGCTTCGAATGCTTCGTAGTCCGCTGCGGCGCTTTCTACTGCAACTTTGTCGATTTCGCTTCTGCCCCAACGCATTGATTCTCCAATGATCGAAGTTCCTAAAGAGCGTCCATATTCTTCTTGTAGTGCTGTTTCATGCGTTCTATAGCTGGCTTGTTGATAATCCCGCAGAATAGCGAGAGCGCAGAGCAAAGGGGAACAAGCATGAAATAAACGGCGTAGTCACCTGTTACCTCGTAGATGCAAGCTGCAATAAACGGAAAAACCAGATTAAAGGGGGCTAGTACCAATGCGCTGATTCCCGTGTTTGTAGCCAAGTATTTTTGTCCGTAAGTTATTCGCATGTAGGAAGTGTTGATAGCTGAGTACATGCCATAGACAAGACCCTCGACAAGAATGAGGGCTGCAAAGAGGAGGGGCGAGTGCGAAAGATAGCATGGCAGCATCATCAAGGAAGAGATAAGCCCCAGAATCGGAAGCAAGATAAGCGTCTTGGTTTGGCCTATCTTATCGTAAATGACTCCCCCGAGAGGTCGTCCAAAGCCATTTCCTAAGCTTAAGGCTCCAACTGCTGCTGTTGCAAAAGCGATACTAGCTCCGATGCCTGTCATCATTACGCTTGCTTCAGCGATAATGGCGGCAACGGAGCCCATCAGAAAGCTTCGCCACATGCAAAAAGTCCAGAAGCTGAGTTCCTTGGCTGCCTCTTTTCCATTAAGGTTAAGCCCCGTGTCATCGTGCTTTGGTTTGAGCCGGGCGATATCTTCGGGGGGTTCCTTCATGAACGGTGACGCAATCAGGCTCCATGCAAAAACGAGCATTCCGATAATCGCAAATGCCCAGCGCCAACCGATGGATGAATAGATTAGAGCGGTTGCTAGCACGCCGAGTGCCATCCCGCCCATTCCGAAACCCATTACGAGGACGCCTGAAGCGAACCCCGCTTTGTCTCCAAACCACGCTAAGACGCTTGTTGTCCAGCTGGTGTACGCCAATCCAACTCCGTAACCGCATACCACACCATACATTAAATAGAGCTGCCAGGGTGCATTAATGAAGCGACAGCAAGTTAGGCCGCACACAACGAAAGCGCCTCCGATATGGAAAACTCGTCTTAGGGGCATCCGCTTGGATAGCTGCCCGACTGATGACATCCCTAGGGATAGGCCGATCATTGCAATTGAGAATACGAGACTGGTGGAGCTTCGGTCCCAGCCGAACTCAGCTTCGAGTGGCGGAATAAAAACCGACCACGCATAGATAATGCCGTACATGAGCATTGTGATAACACCCACAATGAGAATTACGTAACGATTTGATGTGATGCGATTCATGGTAATCGACTTTGCGCTAAAGACTATAGGTACATGCAAAAAGCGAGCTTTCGCCTAGTGCCCGAATGGACGGGCCAGCGAAAGCTCGCAATTGCGGTTAGGAAGCGTTGGCACCTTGTGTGTTGATGTTCGCGTTTGCAACAGCATCTTTACTGGCTTTAAGCCGAAGAGCTGCACAGCGAGCTGCGTACATCCGACCTTCTTGCTTGAAGTCCATTGACGCTTGCCAGGCTTTTCCGGGGGAGATTGATTCGAAGAATGCTTCGAGATCGGGCTCTTCCACGGTAAGACCGAGGTGCTTGGCGTAAGCGTTGAGCGCAAACTGGCGGGTTAACTGACCGCGGACTTGCATGAGTAACACGTTATTGAGCTGATCTTTCTCAACGCCCTCTTTCTTAAGATAGTCATCGAGGGAAATATTTTCTTCACGCAGTTTCGAGGTGAGTTGCTCGCGAGCCTCTTTTACCGCAACGCCGTAGATTAGGTCGGGTATATCACCCTTCAACCGCTTTGCGAGTTCGTTGCTCGCAAGGGCCTGAGCCCGACGATTGTACTCGTCTTCTCGCTTCGCAACGAGCTTCTCCTCGATTTTCTTTCGGAGATCGCCCATGCTTTTCACATCAGGCATCGTGGTTTTTGCCCATGCGTCATCCAATTCCGGCGGCTGCATATCAATGATGCGCTTAACCGTTACCGTCGTCTGGTATTTCTCCATGATGGGCTTGCCATCCGGGCCAAGTTCAAGCTCTGGACCCTCGAAAGTGAAGCTTTTAGTCTCGCCAACCTTCATTCCGATGATTGCGGCGTCGAAGTCATCGGGCATGGCGAGAGCGCCAGTGTTGTACTCGCGACCGTCGGTGCAAAGGGGTTTGACTTTCTTTCCGTCCTTCGTGGTTTCCATTGCCAGTTCAACCTTATCGCCCTTGAAGACGATTTCGTGAGAGCGATCGGTTACAGCAACTGCAGAGGCCTGAGCCATCTTCTGAATTTCTTCTTCGATCTCTGCGCTTTTGACTTGTTGGGTGGGTAGCGTTAGGGAGACTGGGTCGTAGCTTTCAAGTTCGAAGTCTGGTACGGGAACACAGACTAAATGGAAGGTGAAGGGTTTGTCGGCTGAAGCGTGCTCAAGACATTTGTAAACCGGCTTGCCGATCACGTCTATTTCGACGGCAGTGAGCGCGAAAGGGGTGCGGTGGCGCATGATTCCTTCGTCGAATACGAATGATGCCTCGTCGTACCCCAGATGCTTGCGCAAGAACTCGACGGGGTCATCGTCGTTGATGCCGAGCCTATAGTTATGCCTTGCAATTTCGGATTCGGCGATACGACGCATCTCTTTAGCGACTTCTTTTTTGCTGAGCTCGGCTGCAAGCTCAACTTTTCCGTCTTTCGTGCGAACTGTCTCAACTTTCATTGTGAGGCCTTCTTCCTATGCGCTAGATGCGTTCAATTTGAATGGTGTCTTTGTAATCGTCTCGAATTTTTGGGATGGGCATTTTGTCGAAGTTTGGCATTTCGAAGTCGTCGTCCTCGGCGGGTTCGGGCTTCAATTCCGATGCCTTGTTTTCTGACCCCTCTTCGGTAACGATTGCTGTGTCGATCGCTCTGCGCATTACTTTTACGCGGACCGCTGCGCGCCTGGCTTCTTCCACCATGCCCTTCTCTCGAATCTCCTCGAGAAACTTTTCCGGATTGGGAGCGGAGAGATATTCAGTGAGCTCGTGGTTTCCGACTTGCATATTGAGAACGTCTGCCATAAGGTCAAGCGCGACATTCAGCTTCAGCTGATACAGGACGTCTTTTCGAAGCTTCTCTTCGTATTGATCGGCTGTCAGGTGTTCTTCGCGAAGGAATTGCTCGAAGGAAATGTGCATCTCGTCAAGTCTGGCTAAATTGCTTTTGCGGGCAATATCGATATCGTGCTCAAGGATGTTCTCGTTGACTTCGCCTTCGAGACGGGCAATAAGCGAGTCGGCGCAAGTCTTGTATTTCAAATCGCTGTACTCGAATTCGAGATCATGATCATATTGATCCTTGATGGCCTGGCGCACTTCCTCAATCGTGCTCAGTCCTTCGAAATTATTCTGTACCCATTCATCATCAAGATCAGCAATACTTTGAATCTGTTTGCCACCGCTCAGCACATATTCGAAAAGTTGAGCATCGACGTCGTCTTCGCTTAATGTTGGCTTGGCGGGCATGATGATACGGAGATTATCGTAATCGTTAAGCTTGAAGTCATTGGCATCTAGTTCGATTACTTTTGCGGTCTCGGGCATATTCCCTCCTTTGCTTTGAAGACGCGCCGCGCGGCTTCAAGTAGGTTCCCCATTTGTTTGGCAAGCGCGATTCGATGGCTTTCAAAGGGGGTAATGTCAATCGAGCCGCGCTTGCACTACGGTTATTATTGCGTTGTGCATAAGCGCTAGTATGACCTTGAGTACTAGACGAGTGATTTTTAGTACTATAGGGGTCATCCGTGCTCATACCGCACTTTGCCAAAGCACTCGGTTGCTTGATAATGGCAGATTCTTTCGCCTTGCTTGTCGAGAGGTGAAGGCTGGTGGCTATTTGCTCATTTGCGCTTCACTATTATGTAATAGATGTTTGGCGCGGTTCTTCTGCAGGATGCAATTGTGAGTCAATAGGGTTCGGGCATGCGTGCGGATTGTCCCAAAGCCAATCGTGTCATTGCCGCCGGTTTACTTCGAATGCGATAAGCTCATCCTGATTGTGCTAAGACGGACGTCTCTTAAAAGGTGACAGGCAAATAGTTGGGCAAAATCCCTATTTCCGATTGATGTATCCGTTAAAGGCGTCTTTATTATTTGTTTCATCGTCAGGGAGTTTTTCAATGATGATGGTTGCGCAAAGAGAAGATCCTCCTTCAACTTCTTTTCTGCGCTACGCGAGCAGTTGCGGACGCAATCCCCCGCCAATATCCTTCTGCGTTTGCACGCTCGCTTTGGATTGGCGGAAAAACCTATAATCGGGCTTCGCTGTTACCCCCGTGAGTTTTTCTGCCGTTCTCAATGGCTTGGTGCATATGCTTTCTATCCCCAGCATATTGCATTTGGGCCTCTTGTGCAGTGCGGCTCCTTCCCTCAAGGAGCCGCAGTTTTTATTGCTGACAGAATAATGCTAGAAGGAAAACGGTTTTGGCTGCTTCTACTTCCAGCATCGGAACTAGTTAGTTTCTTTTGCGTCTGCGAGTGTCGGAAGTTGGAGCAGAGAAGTCCTCCCTCGCTGGTTCCACTCGTTTCAATGCTCGCATTGGTATTTGCAGAAGGGGTTAACTGAAAGGAGTTTTGAAATGCGTTACGTTTTTCACGATTTCTTGTCAGCCCTTCTGCTGCTCTCGCAAGCTCGATGCGTACGCTCCATATCCCCAAAGTAACGCGTTGAGCACTTTCTCCTTACTGGCACGGCTCCTCCCCTCAAGGAGCCGTGCCACATTTTGTGACACTGTCATAGGGCCTTGTCGGCTATTTGTCGTATTGCGCAACCAGGCCGGAAAGCTCCGACCTCGTCATTTTGGGTGTCGTCCTCTGGGAGACTTCCCGAATTGTGCTCTTGCTCGAGTCTCGATGAGTGCCGCCTCTTGCTATGTACGGAAAAACTCCGTACAATGAGTTAAGACGCCATGCATCGAATTGAACGGAGGCTGTAATGGTAACAGCTACGGCGGAAAAGGCTTGCCGGATGGACATCCGACTGACTCAACCGCAGAGGAAAAACTACGAGAAGGCGGCCGAGCTTCGCGGCCAGACGCTTTCCCAATGGACAACGATGCACCTTGACGAGTGCGCGCGGCGCGACATCGACGAGGCGCACATTACCCGACTGTCGGATGAGGCGTTCGAACGTTTCTCAGCGCTGCTTGACGAGCCGATGCCCGAGGCGGCTCGCGAGCTTCTTGCAAGGGAGTCGATATGGGGCTGACATTCTCGAAGCCCGATCGCCTTGCCCCTGGCGAGAGGATGGACGGGTTTCGTTGCGGGGACCCCATAGTCGACGCATGGGTGGCCATTCACGCCTCTCGCGCTCGCGAGCGCGGCACCGCGATCGTGTACGTTACGCGATGTGGGGACGATATCGCCGGGTTCTACTCGCTGTCGACCCATTCGGTTGCGCGCGAAGAGGTGTCGGGCGGTTGGTTTCGGAGGAACGCCCCGAGCCAGGTCCCCGCGATTCTTCTGGGCATGCTCGGCGTAGACGAGCGCTACCAGGGCATGGGCCTGGGCGCCCAACTTCTGCGCGATGCGATCCTGAACTCGCTAAAGGTTTCGGAGCTTGCCGGCGCGAGGGCTCTCGTCGTCGATTCGGCGGGGGAGGCCGCATCGGCGTTTTGCCGCCGCTTCGGGTTTTCCGATCTGTCGGGCACGACGCGCATGGTTCTGCGACTTATATTGCCCACGGCTCGTCAGCAGAGGAATGTCTGCGTCCTTAACCTCGCATCCTTCAATTGGGAAAGGGGAGGAGCGAAATGCATTTTCAAGGGGTAGACATGCCAGAAATCGGGTGGTTTTCATCGACTCGAGAAGGGGCTGCGGAGCGGAAGGGGAGACGCTCGGAATTCGGATTTCGCTGACCTGGCCTTATGTTCGAGTGCAGCCTGCCGTTTCTCCAGCGAAGATCGAACGACGCCCTTCAGGTGCCTCCTGTTGATGAAAACCACCCGATTTCTGGCAGGTCTCCCCGATATTTGTGTGCATCCAGAAATTGGGGGAGCGTGAGATGAATCACCCGACCCCTGTCTCATAGCTCGGGCGCTTCTGCGGCGGCCATTGGCGACGAATCCCCATCTCGCTTAGCGCTCCGCGTGCGGCATTTCAAGGCGAATATCCCTCGCGATGTCAACGCGATCCACGATGCAGCTTTCAATGAGGTCGAATCGGTCATCGAGCGCACGACGCTCCTTCGCTCGCAGAAGGATGCGCTTATTTGAAAATCTGGGAACCGCGCTTTTCTCCAACTGCGCGAACCTGTCAACGGTTACGATTACCGCGCAGAAGAGCCTGCCTGCCACCATGTTCGGCGGATGTTGCTCGCTTTCGAACGTGGTGTTGTCGGGCCTTACCTCCATCGGCGCGGGGCTGTTCGACGGCTGTACGAACCTCAAGACAATCTTCGTGCCAGAGGGCGTCACTATGATCGGGAGGGACGCCCTCGCGATCAGCGGCAGCACGAACATCGTCTACAAGGGTTCCGACGAGCTCGAGCAGAAGCTTACGGTCATCGAGTTCGTGAAGAAGGTGCTCGAGATTCCGGCTGTGCAGGTTGGACTGATCGTCGGCGTCGCCTTTACTTGCCGGCCAGGGCGTCGTTTCCACCCTGCTCCTCCTCGTTCACGTTCATATGGATGATGCTCTTGTATCGTGGGCTCTCGCGCTCGAGTGTGTAGCAGTCGCTCTGAAGGCGTGGGTACTCGTCGAGGAACGCCGTGATGGCCGCGTCGTCCTCGGGAGAAAGTTCGAACCCGAAGATCTTGCAGTTATCGGCAACGTGGCGGCTGTTGCGCACGCCGACGATGGCGCAGGCAACGCTTGGTCGGTTCAGGATGTACTTAGTCGCGACATGCGAGACGCCGACGCCGTAGCGGGAAGCGATTTTCTCAAGCAGCTCGAGCAGCTTCTGATACCCTTCGTACCCGACGGAATCCTCGAGTACCTGCAGGTATTTCACCTGCGAGCGCGTCTCGGGCTTGATCGCACCGACGCCTTCCCACCGCTTCGCGAGAAGTCCGCCTGCTAGCGTCCCGTAGCAGACGTGCTTGATGTTGGCGCTTTCGCAATCTTCGCGTGCTCTATTCCTTTCCGCGTGAGGGCGTAAGGAAGCTAAAGGGGCACGGTGCGGGGGTGCCGCTGCGGCGTGCGAAGCGTACGAGGAAGCTGACGCCCGAAAGCGCGAGCGCGATGCCCAAACCGGTGTAGAAGAAGGCGATGAACCACATCGGGACCAGGCCAAACGCGCGCAGTGAGATTCCGCCCGACATCATGATGGCCATCATGATGTAGCCCGATGCGTCGAAGAAGCGCCAAAAGCCGATTTTGTCGTCTTCGTAGGCGGCGATTCGATTCGAATGCTTTCCCACCATCTTCGAGAAGATCTTCATGTGGAACAGGGTGAACACCACGACGGCGCCGAGGATGATCGCCCAGACGTAGCTCATGTTGATTTGAGCGAACGCCTGGATGCCCAGCCAGGCAATGTTACCGCCGGCGGCAAGCCAAACAATGCCGGCGATAAGAAGCAGCGTGCGCTTAGAGACTTTGAACATATCCGTTCCTCCTCATAAGGAAGTTATTGGCTCAATCATATTCTCCGGCCTGGGAGAATGGGGCTATCGGGCCAAAATTACAATTATCGGGATAGTCGACGATTATGGGCCGTCTTCCGCGGCACCGGGCGTCGTCGACGGATTTCCGCCATCATGCAAGGCGGGCGCTGCAAACCGGATTGCCTGCGCCCGCTTCGACATCATCTATGGTATGACCCTTGCAGGTGAACATCAAAGGGTTCTTGTTCAGATACTGCGGCCCCGCGCTAGGTTTCGCGGGAATCGCACGCCGGCTGTGATGGGAGCGCCTTGCTTGCCGAGGCGCCTCGGCGTATGCGCGACAGCTACAGCGGCCCACTACTTGCGCGAGGCGTCCATCTGGCGGGCGCATTCGCGAATGGCTCGTTCGGCTTCGCGGGAATCGGAGATGTTGGTGACGGAGGCGTCCATGGGACACTGCCCGTCTCCTGCGCGATTCACGATGAAGGGAACCAGGTCCTCGCAGCCGCAGGCTATCCCGTTTGCCAGCAGGATATCGCGTGCGGCCTCGCTCATGGCAATCGCGTAGACCGCAGCGGGCTTGAGCTGCACGTACAGAAGAGCCGGCGCTTTGCCCACAACCTTGTCGGCGACAGACCAGCCCTCGAAGCTTCGGCCCTCGGAAATCCATTGGAGGAGGGGCTTTACGCCGCGCTCGTGGGTAATCATGGTCTCGCCGTTGCGGGCGGCCGCGCACGTTGCGCCCTCGGTGGTGAGAAGCGTTGCGTGCGCGAGTTCGGCGTCTGTCATATCGAGGGCGACGTTATTCGGGGTTTCCAGCTGCATCCAGGCTCCTTCGGCAGTTCGTAAGACTTCCTGCAAAGCGTACCACGCAGGTGGACGACGCGTAGCGGAAGCCGTCTGGTCGATTAAAGCGTAGTGAGGGCCTGGAGCAGGAAAGGGCGGGCTATGAGCGCGAAGGCGAATCTGCTAAGGCCGCAGGTTTCGCCGCTGCTAAAAACGCACAAAGCCGAAGCGCGGCCCAAAGATGGACTGCGCTTCGGCTCGATTAGTCTTTCGGTTCCAGAAGTCTCGCTTACTTCTTTCCCGCATTCTTTGCCAGCTGTTTTCCGCCAAAGATGAAGAAGAAGGCGAAGGGGAGGAGCATACCGGTGGCCATAAGCGGCAAGGCAATGGGGAGTTTGGACCATCCGCTGATTGCCAGTGGGCAAACGATGCACAAGGAAAAGAGAATCACAACGATTGCAAGCATGATTGCGAATGGGGCTGTTCCGCTCAGCTCGTCTCCAGTCGCCTCATTTGCGAGTTGATCCATCGATTTCCCGTTGGTGTCGCGAACAAAGAGAAGCGCGCAGATAAAGCCCAGGACGAACGGGACGATAAGCACAAGTACGACCAACGACCAGTTTGTGGTTCCTCCGATGGTTTGGAATGCCGTCATGCCCTCGATGCCTCCGAGCACGATAGAGGACGCAGCGCCACCGCTTCCGAAGGTGAGTAGCCTATGCCGCTAAACCATGCTGGTAGCCAGGCGTTCATTCCGTAGACGCAGAACTGGCCGACGAAGTAGAGGGACCAAATCGCGCAAGTTCAAATGATATATTTGTTGGAGAACAGTACGCTCGGCGTAGTTTTCTTGGGGCGCGGAGGGACGACCAGACACGAAGGGTTGCGCTTGGTCTCGGTGCCGAGCGATACGCGCTCAATGTCTGCTAAAACCTTAACAGCGTCGTCGAAACGGCCGGCGTTGGCATACCAGTGAGGCGTTTCCTTCATGAGGAAGAACAGGACGATTCCGTATACCAGGGGGATGCCGCCGATAGCCCCGCCGATGACCATGCCGAGCAGGCCCCAGGTGGTAAGAGACCCCATCAGGGCGCCTGGATTGGGGTTATCCGGCCAAAAAGTGTGTGCGACGAACATGTTTGTCGAGTTGACGACCATGAAGTCGTAGCCATCGAGAATCATTGCAAGGGCAAGCAGCATGAACATGAGCCAGGTGTGTTTGTTCATTCCAAAGGAATCGATAACTTCGGAAACGGTGTATTCCTTATTATTCATGTCCCCCTCCTCATTCGCTAGCAGTCTTTTACTGGGTTGGTCGGTGCACCTATTGGAGGTAGTGTATGTATGTGCCCTTGAATATGCGAAATGAAATCTTTTATAGACGTCATGCGCAAATGGAATAGCCTTGCTTAGAAATCGCTGCTGGGCGAAGCTTGCTGCGGTAAAGTGACAATAACTTCTTCTTAGCCTGTCCATTGCAGCGGACAGCCGCGGCGTTCTTCTCGGTTGCACTTCTCTCTATCGGGGAATGCGGCATATAGTAAGGGTGCTATATCAAATGCTGTGTTACTCTCGAAGTATTATTATCCTGGCAGGGAAAATGCGTCTTGCTGATGGGGCGAAGGTTGAAGGGCCGTCAGCAGGGCGCGGATTCGGGAAAGAGGGCGCGCATGGCCACCATCGATGTTGACAAGCTTCGCGACTACATGACCGACTACTTCGGTACTGCCGTGTTCAACGGTTTCCCCGCGGCGATTCTCGACCTCTCCGACATTGAGAGCATGGGCGGTCACGAGCTTTGCCAAAAAGCGGAATCCATCGGGATCGACCTTCGCGATTTTGAAATTGAGTAGACGAGCCTGCCTAAATAATCGGTCGGGCTCTTTTGATTGAAATGCCAAGCGATGAAAGGATGGTAGGATGGAGCCGGAGTATCGAGGATTAAACGGTCGCATTGACGCCCTGGCTGCGGCGTGGCTATTTGCGAACGACCAGCTTTTCTTCATGGATGGGGATATTGCGTGGGATGGAACGCACCACTCAATCAATGGCCTTCAGAGCAATATCGCCCTTCAATCGGAGGCTCCGGATTTCTGGTCGGACAGGCTCACGCTTGCGAAAGGCGCGGCAGATCTCGTTCTCTATATCGAGCAGGACGAAGATCTGATTGTGCCCAGAAGCCAGATCAGTCCTAGCCTTCACGAGGCAATCCGGGACGGCGATCTTACCGGCTTGACGCTGTTCAACCTACAGGCGTGCGCTCGCGCGTTCCAGTTCCTCGACGGGTCGAACTTCACCGCCTATGGCAGCTTGCTCGGAGGAGAATCTCAAGCTGAGGACGAATCGAATCGAGAAATCGTCCAGAAAGTTTTGCAGACGGCAGGTATGGATCATCTTTTAGAAAATCCTGCCGCAATGAGCATGACTCGCGTTGTGATGTTCGACACCCGCCTTGCGAAGGGAATCCCCAACTTTTTTGGGCTCGTCACTAAGATGTACCAGGACATGCTCGCGTACAACGAGATCGACTTGCCCTACATTCTGGTGTTCGTGGCGACTCGAAACGTCGATGCCGACCAGTGCCTCGGTGAGGTGGACAAGCCCGTGCCGGGCGCCGGTTCAGAGCCTGTTCATGTCGAAACTAACGTTCAGGAGTGGCAAGAAGCCCAAGAACCCAAGGGCTCTGAAGAGTCCTCGGAAGTGTCGATGGCTGATTCCGGCGAGCAGGCCGCAGGCGAAGCTGCCGACGAAGAAGATGAGGGCTCGGAGAGGGACGCCATCATCGCTATGCTCAATCTTCTCGTCCTCGGCCAGGAGCTCAACGGGAAATCGTACATCTCTCAGGATCTCATCGATGAGCTCGCGCGTGCTGAAGACGGTGACGAGTCCATCGACCTTATGGACCTTGCGAAGAGGATGAACGACGCTGTTCCCAGCAGCGAGTCGGCAGACCTTTCGAGCGTCACATTCGACGACGGCAACATCGCGAATGGCCGCAGGTTCAAGATTGCCTACCCCGATGGGTGGACGGCCGTTGAGGACTACGAGGAGTCAGCGCTGTTCATGACTCAGGCAAGGCCGTTTGTGATCGTGCAGGGTGAGGCGACCGCCGAAGATGACTTGAGCCTGCGCGACCGCATTATCTACAGCTCCCTGGACGGCGACCATGAGATAGGTGAAGTCGACGAGAAGTACGGATTCGACGACAAGTACTGGGCGCTGAGGTGGTGGAGTAGCTACGACCGCAGTGACGACGAGGGTATCGCCAGCATGAAGCCGACCGTTGTTTGGGACACGGAAGTCGAGGCAGTCAACACCAGATGCTTCGTCTCCCAGCAAGAAATCAACGATGGTCCGAACGGCCTTGAGTTTGACGTGTACCCCTACGCCGCTGACCATCTGGACTCGCTCCGCTTCGTGTTCACCTACGAAGATGGCATGGATGTCGAAGCTGTCAAGAGCCTCGTCCTCAAGATGGCCAAGTCCATCGAACTTGATAAGCCCCATGAGCCAAAGTGCATGAAGACGCTGAAAAAAGCGCTCTCCGAGAAGGTTCCCGTCGACGATTTCATCGAGATGGCCTCCGATATATTCAACCCTTATGCCGCGCTGCGCCAGAACATCTTCACTGCTGCCCAGTACAAGTACGCTCAAGCAGCCGATCAATTCGACGAGACAGAGTGCACTTTGGCGGGCGCTCGCGGTATTGCCTGCCTCGCCAACAGGGCGATTCCTAAGTTCGAGAAGATGCTCGATGCTTACGATGTGCAGGTTGCATCGGGCTATACCATAGGCGAGCTCGAGAGGGTCCTCGACGCTCTCGAAGTCTTCAGTAGGGTGGCCTTTCCTACAACCGAGATCTTCGATTGCAACGATGCCAAACTTGTCGAAGACGAGGGAATCTTCGACGCACCGGAAGAGCTTCAGACCGTCCGCGATCGATTGAATTACGCTAAGGAGCATGGCGGTATGCCCTCGAAGCCCAGTGGCGCAAAGCTGTCTGGCTCCACTGTTGTCGCGTTCGCTTCCGTAGCGCAGGCGAAGACCCGCGAGCGCAAGGTTATCAGCGAGTCCTTCACGACCGATGCCATCCCGCGTCTCGAGAAGGCGCTGAACGAGAGGGTTTCGTCGTCTTACTTCATCGAGACCAGCGAAATCGCGGCGAACGCCCTTATGGTGGCGCGCCAGGAGGCCTGTGATGAAGAAACGAGCTCCTGGAACAGCGACGAGGACAACGTCATCGGCATGGCGCGTGCGTTCTGCAAGTTCAACTCCATCATCTGCCGCTACTACGGCTACTTTGTCGACGCCTTGGAGGCCCAGGTGGAGCTGGGCGCGACTCCAGGCGACATCAAGAAGATGGCGGCTGAGGTCAATGAGTTTGGCGAACTCGTGGCTGATCGCTTCAGCTGCGGAAATGAGTATTTGGACGAAGTTGCAAACGAGCAGTCCCCAGTCGTCCGACCGGCGGAGTACCAAATTATTCGTTCGCGTTGGCAGAAGATAAACTCACGGTAGTGAAGGAGCGGCAATGGCTGCGAGAACCGAGGCAGAACAAGAAGCGATCGACATCCACGAAAGTATTGTTGCGGATTACGAGCGGGCTATCGCAAAGGGCAAAGTGGATAAGGACGGTTGCCGCAGAAGAGTAACTGATCACTTGTTGGAAACCGGTGGAGGTTTGACTTTGGCCGAAATTGAGGCGGACCTTACGGCAACGAAGGGCGAACTGTGGTCTCCCGAACCTTACAGCGATGGCGCCATCGATGCAGAGGCCATCCTGGAGTATCTGAAAGCGCCGGGCACAGCAGTGAAGCGAATTAACGCTCTTCTCGACGAATTTGATTTAACGGCATATCGTTTAGCTCGGAGGATTGATAACGAGCGACGTGTAGTGTTCGAATCAAATGGAAAGTTCTTTCTCTGGCGTCAGCGTGGTATCGACTATGGTGCCCGGCTGCTACGCGCTGAGGAAGCATACAACTTGGCCAAATCGGAGTTTGACTCAATACAACAGAGTCCCGAAGAGCTTGACGCGCTTGAGGCTGAGGTGAAATCCATCCAGGAACAAATCGACGCGCTCGGTTTCCTTAAATTCGGTGAGAAGAAAGCCTTGAAAAAGAAGCTTGCCCAGGCAAAGGACGATGTCATTGACTGGAAGCAGGCAAGGAGCCGCAAAATAGAACTTGAGGATGAGCTTCCCGCACTGAAGTCAGAGCTAGATAGCATCAAAGCCCAGATTAATAACAAGTAGCGCAGTCTTCAGCCTCAAGTCGAGAAACGCTTATGATGCTAAGAAGCCGTATAATCAGTTGTACTGCAACAAGAAAACTGCGCAAATTGATGGGGGAGCAGCTCTCTATAGACGTTGGGCTTCCCCATCGGGTGACTTTGGGTTTTGGCAAGGGAAGAAGGCTTTGCGTATGAGGGTGCTGGTTTGTGCGAATCTGCTTATAGGCGATGCCGGCGTGCTGAGCATGCCGGCCGACATATTGCAGCAATGGCATCGAGACAAGATTGACGCCCTGGCTTCAGTCTTGGAACTTGCGCGCGCAAAAGGTGCCACGGCATGCGTCATGGCCGGTGGCCTCTTTGCGGAAGGGTTCGTTCCCCAAAGCTTATTCGAGAAAGCGATTGAGGAACTTGGTGCCCATGAGGTGCCTGTGACCTGGCTTCCCCTTGAAAGGGAAGCTCTCGATTTGAACACGCGTGTCAGCCTTCCGGCCAACGTTGCCGTCGTTCGCGAGGGGGGCGATTCTGGGATTGAAGCTATTCGCATTGTGCATGAAGCCGAAGAGATCGCGGCGATCTTTGACACCGCGGATGGTACTTCCAGGAGAACGCTTTCGGCCATGGAGCCGATGGGGTTTGGCGACCAGGCTCTCGCAGATGTGTTGCTCGTCGATGTGGAAAACGGTTCTGCGGTCAACATAGAAGAGATTCCATGCGCGCTTCACCCCTTCGTGACGAAGGTCGTCGACATGTCTTCCGCGTCAAGCTCTGGCGAGATGCTCGCAGTCGTTCAAGCGGCAATTGACGGCATTGGCGAAAAAACCTGCTTGAGGCTTGTCCTTCAAGGATCGATAAATCTCTCTTCCTATTTCAATACGAGTAAGCTTGAGCAGGTTCTGAGCGGCCGCTTTTTTTATGCTGAGGTCGCTAACGAGTGCGCAATAAACCTTGAAGAAGGCGAGCTTGACACGGATGTGAGCCTTCTTGCTGAATTTGTTCGTATGGTCGATTCCGACGACTCTTTGAGCCCGAGCGAAAAAACGCGAATCATGCGATGCGGCTGGAATGCCCTCAATGGGAAGGAGCTGGCTGAGTAATGAAGCTGATTGAATGCCATATTGCAGGATTCGGGCCTTTTAAAGATTGCAAACTATCCTTCGACGACGGTTTGAACGTGATTTTGCAGCCGAATGGTTGGGGCAAGACTTCTCTGTCCGCATACATAAAAGCCATGCTGTACGGATTCGAACGCAAACGCGTTCGCGACGTGAGCGAGAACGAGCGTTTGCGTTACAAGCCCTGGAGCGGGGGAAAATACGGCGGCACTCTTGACTTCGAGTTCGATGGCCGCGAGTACCGCATTCTTCGCGAGTTCGGCGCAACTGGTGCAGGCGATACCCTGAAGGTCATCGAAATCGAGACGGGAAAGCCAGTCGAGTTCAACGGCGAGGAGGTCGGTGACTGGGTATTCGGGCTTGACTCCAATGCGTTTCAGAAAAGCGTGTTCGTGGGGCAGAACGGCTTCGGTTTCGATGGGTCGACGGCGGGCCTTCGCAACAGGCTGAACGCGCTGGTAAACGAAGCCGATGATGTCGCCGGTCTCGACAAGGCTCAGTCCGCGCTGGACGCACGCCGCAAGTTCTATAAAAAGACAGGGAATCGCGGCTATATCGCTGATGTTTCTTCAAACATATCGAAGCTTGTCGAGCGCCAGAAGGGTTATGACTCGCAGATCTCCCAGATGGGCATGCTGCAGGAGCGCATGTCTCAGCTCGATAACAGCATCTCTGATGCAGCCGACCGTGAGGCCGAGCTTCAGAAGAGGATCGATGTTGCGCAGTCTGGCGAGAAAAACGCCGCCGCCCTGAATGCTGCTCACGACCAACTAACGGAGAGGTGCAAGGCTGCAGCCGATTCTTACCGTGAATACGTTGGTCAGGTTGGGAAGGTCCCTGCTGAGGCAGACCTTGAAGTGGCGCGCAAGACGTTAGATGCCGCCGATCTCTCTCGCAAGGAAATCAGGGATGCGCGTGCGGCTATCGACGCGGCGGCCGCTGCCAAGAACGAGATCGCCTCGAAATACGCTGGCAGTCCCTTTGAAGGCAGAAATCGACGAACGCCGCAAGCAACTTGCCGAGCTCGCCCATCAGCTGGAAGTCATCGGCTTGTCGGGCTCGTCGGCACAGAGGGAATACGCATTTCTCGATGAGGCGGTGGACAATGATCCTAGCCTTTTGAGTCGTGCTGATACCGCAATATCTAGCTGGCCTGATGTCGAATCGGGCCTGAACGTCGCAAAGATGCTTCGTCAAGAAATCGAAAAGGCAAATGCCATATGGACGGAGCGGCGTGCGAACATCTTAAAGATCAAAGGGGAGGCGAATTCGCTCGTCCCCGAAGACGCCGAAAACGTCATCGAAAACTGCAGAAGGACTGCAGCAACACTTCGGGCCGCAGCGAAAGAGAGGCAGTCCGCAGAAGCCCGCATCGACAGCCTTAAGTCTCAGATTGAAGGCGCCAAAGAGGAGCTTGGCTCATTGGCGGATTCGCCTCAGGCGAGCGATGTGGACCTGAACAGGATTGACGAGGGCGTTGCGACGTGCAAGATCGCTGCCTCGGAGCTGCAGGATGCGAAGAAGGCTGCTGCCGCCGAGGACTCGAAGCTGGCTGTCCTTAAAGCTGCGAAAGAAAAATCGCTCGAGGCGGTGCAGGCTGCGCAAAGCGCCGTTGCAAGCGCCGAAGTAGAGAAGGCGAAAGCCCTGAGCGATAGCTCGGTGGCGAAGGTTGCGATGGCCGAGGCTTCGCAAGCAAAGCGCAAGAACCCCGCTCCTGCCATCGCTTGTATTGTTGCAGGCGCTATCGCTGCAGTCGCTGGGTTTGTCCTAGGACCTGCGGCGACGTTTTCCTATGTCGCGTATGCTATCGCGGCAGTCCTCATCATAGCGGGCATCGTTCTGTTCGCAAAAAAGCCCGCTGGCGATTCCGAGGCGATCGCTCATGCGGAATCAGCTGCGAAGGCGGCCGCCGAGGTACTTTCGGCAGCTGAGCGCAAGGTCTCGGATGCCGAAAGGAAAAGTGGTGAGGCTAAGGCAGACGCGACCAAGGCGGCTTCTGAACTCGATGCGCAAGGGGCGGTTGTTTCCCAGGCTACTGAAAGAGTTTGCGCTGCCTCGAAAGCAGACCGCGATGCGAAAACCGCATTGGTGCGTTTACTGTCGTCCCTGCTGCCTTTCGAAGATCTTGATTTGGAAACCGTTGCCGCTCAAGCCCCCTTGTTCAAGAGCAAGCTTGCTGAGCGTTCAAAGAAATTGCAGCGCATCGCTGAGCTGTCAGGCGAGGTGACAAGGCTCCAGTCTTCTATTGAAGGCGCCACGTCGTCTGCCGTGCATGCAATGCAGGCTATTGGCCTCGCTCTTTCGGAGGATTTATCTGTTGCGGCTGATGCTGCAATCGAGAAGGCGAACGAGCTCGAAGCTGCGATGGCTAAAGCTCAGTCCGCGAATGATCGTTTGGGAAAGGCGATTGCGGAAGCTTCGGGCAAAACTACAGAACAGATGACTGGGGAAGACTATGAGGCCATGCTAGGCGACCTCGACTGCGAGATGTGCCCGGGAATGGAAAATCGCGAGGCCCAGGCTCTTGAAGCGGAGAGGGCCGCTGCGACGTTTGCGGAGACAATAGACCCTCTTCTCCGTGCATTCTCGGTTGAACATGACGATGATACGACAGTCGAAGTTGAACGTTTGAGCTCGGCCGTCGCGGCCTATCGTTCCTATAAAGCAGATATGGCTCGTGCTGTCGCGGAGACGGCGGAGTCCCGAAAAGCCGTAGACGAGCTTTCGGCGAGTCTTGATGGCTGGGCAAAGGAAATGGGGCTTAACGGTCGGGAAGCCTTGACCGCTGATGCGTTCGACGCCATGTCCGCAGATGCGACTCTGGTGGAACGACTCGACTGGGATGCCAAAAAGGCTGCTGAGAAGGCTGATGCCGCTACCGCAAATTTGAGAAAGCTCGACCTTAGTATCAAGCAGTTCCTTTTGCAGTATGGAGTCGACGATACCGCGCCGGCTCGAGAGGCTATTGACAAGGTTGTCAAGCAGACGAAGCGCTGCAAAGAGCTTGCGAACGAGGCGGCGGTCGCGCAAGACCAGCTTTCAGCATGGGAGGAAAAGCACAGCCAGGAGCTTTCAGACGCTAAGAGTGGGGCCGCCGGCGCGCAAGTGGAGCAGGCGAAGCTCATTCTCGCGAGTGTGCAGAGCGAACGTGAAAGCCAGGTAGCAGAACGCGCCCAAGCAGAGGAAAAGCGCAATGCAATTCTCCAAAGCCTCGAAGGATACCTTGCCTGTGCCCAGGAGTTGCGTTTGCTTGCGCAGCAAAAACAGGATGCGACGGCGAAACTTTTCACCGTTCAAAAAACAGCAGAGTATCTCTCCAAAGCCCGTGCAAACTTGGATGGCCGCTACCTCGGCGGCTTGACGAACCGATTCAACGACTATGCTGCTTCTTGGCTCGAAGGTGAAGGCCTCGACGTGACGGTCGGCGGCGACTTCGATGTCGCCGTGAGCGACGGCGGTGCCCCGCACAGTGTTGCAAGCTATTCTACTGGGTACCAGGACTTGCTCGACATTTGCCTGCGCATGGCCCTCGTCGACACTGTTTTCGAAAATGAGGAGCCATTCATCGTCATGGACGACCCTTTTGTCAACCTCGATCAAGAGAAGATCGGTCGCGCGATGATGCTGCTGGCGCTCCTTGCCCAAAAGAAGCAGATTATCTACTTCACATGCCATCCCTCTCGCATGGAGGCTGACAATGGCGACCAAAAGGTGGCTTTCACCTTGCCCGAGCAGAGAGAATCTCGGGAGATGCCCCGCGCTCGAGCGATGCGCGAAGCGGAGGAGCGTGCCCGGGCTCAAGCCGAGCTCGTCGCCTCGTATCATGTTGAACCGGTTACGCAAGGAAGGGCTGCCGTTCGAGTGTCTGGTAGCGGCCGCTCGATTACGAACAATATGTTCAATGTGCGATTCGAGGTCGATCCCGATAGCGGTCGCCGAGATAATGCCTTCGAGGTCCATTTCATCGACGAGAAGGGTCGTGCGCTTTGCGAACGGCAGATCGTCGAGGTAATCGATGGCCGCGTCGTTCCCGAGAGACTTCGATTCTGCCTAACGACAAGAGATGACAGTGGTAATGCCTACGATCTTATAATTCACGAGCAGGATAAGCCCGAAGCCGATCTTGCAGCCCGGATTACCTACAAGGCTGATATTTCGTTCAATACCGAAGACTTTGACTTCTAGGACCGATTGGAGCAAAAGTAACTATGGAAGACGGAAAGAAATCGACGGCCATCCCAGTTTTGGAGACTGACGAACTCGATCACAAGGTTGTCGAGCATTTTGCAGGCAAGATCGTCCGTAAAGACTTGACCGCCATGATGAAGCGCGGTGCCAATGTGCCAACGTTCGTCTTGGAGTATCTGCTGGGAATGTACTGTGCCACCGACGATGATGAGATGGTGGAACAGGGTGTTTCCCGTATTCGTAAGATCTTGACCGAGAACTATGTTCGCCCAGATGAATCCGAGACTATCAAGTCTAAGATTAAGGAACTTGGCCAGTACACCATCATTGACAAGGTGCATGCCAAGCTGGACGAGTATAAAGACATCTACGTCGCCAGTTTCACCAACCTGGCTATCGAGCCCTTCGTCATGCCGGCCGAATACGTGAGGGACTATTCCAAGATTCTTCAAGGCGGTATCTGGTGCATTATGCGTATCGAATATCTGCTTCCTGACGAGGAAGATTTCGAGGATGCGCTGGCAGACATTTTCGACGAGAGCCCCAAGCCTAAGCCCAAGAAGAAGGGCGGCAAGCGCGGCCCGGAGGACAGTCCCTTCCATGTGGTAAGCCTCAAGCCCATTCAGATGCCCAACCTCGATTTGGACGCTATGATAGAGCTGCGCCAGGAGTTTACTACTCAGGAGTGGATGAACTTGCTTCTGCGTAGCTGCGGTTACGAGCCTGATGCTCTTACTGAGAAGCAGAAGCTGCACTTTATCGCGCGAATGGTGCCCCTGGCTGAGCGCAACTACAATCTTTGCGAACTTGGTCCCCGAGGCACTGGCAAAAGCCACGTTTACAAGGAAATCAGTCCCTACTCCATTCTGCTGTCGGGCGGGCAGACCACCACAGCAAATCTTTTCGGTCGCATGAATGCGGGCTATCGCACGAGCTCCATGGAGCGCGCCGGCCTTGTCGGCAACTGGGATTGCATCACTTTCGACGAAGTTGCCGGTATGCGCTTCAAGGATATGAATGCCATCCAGATCCTTAAGGATTACATGGCGTCTGGATCTTTTGCTCGCGGGAAAGACCAGCTCAATGCTGATGCATCTATCGTTTATGAAGGCAATATCAACGACAGCGTGCAAAATGTGCTCAAAACCACGCACCTGTTCGACCCGTTTCCTCCCGAGTTCAACAACGACTCGGCGTTCTTCGATCGTATTCACCTGTACCTTCCTGGTTGGGAGGTTCCTAAGATGCGCAGCGATCTGTTGACCGATCATTACGGCTTGATAACTGACTGCTTGTCCGAGTTCTGCCGCGAGATGCGCAAGCGCGATTATACGCACCTCATCGATGAGCACTTCCGCCTGAACAACGACTTCAACAAGCGAGACGAGATTGGCGTTCGCAAGACTTTCAGTGGCATGGCGAAGCTGCTGTTCCCAGATGAGCGTATGAGCAAGGAAGAAGCCGAGTGGATTCTCGACTATGCAATTGAGGGAAGGCGCCGCGTTAAGGAGCAGCTCAAGATTATGGCGGGGGTCGAATTCATCGACGTTAACCTTGGGTATATGGACGCCGACAACCCCATGGAGAACCATATCGTCTACGTTCCGGAGCAGTCCAAGGACACGCTGGTCCCCGAGGGAGAGCTTATGCCCGGGCATGTCTTCGGAATAGGTCATGCCGCCGATGGCGAGATGGCCGTCTATCGACTGGAGAACAAAGCCGTTGCGGGAGACTTCAAACTAACAACGGAGGGCATTGGAAATAACAGGCCAGTAAAGGATAGCATTGAGGCAGCGTTCAAATACTTTGAGAACAATGCTGCGCGCGTTGCTTCGGGCATGCATGCGCATGAGCGTGACTACCTGCTGTTCTTCAACGATCTTCAGAAGAAGGGTCTTTCCTCCGAGGTGAGTCTTGCGGAGTTTGTTGGGCTTTGCTCTGCTGCGTGCAACCGGCCTGTGACTCCCAGCACGGTCATTCCAGGCATTTTAAGGATGTCGGGAACCATGGATGAAGTCCGTGATTTGGAAGACATTCTGCGCGTAGCTAAGAACGCAGGTGCCAAGAAGGTGCTGTTGCCTCTCAGCTGCATCAAAGATCTGCAGGCAGTGCCCAATGAGCTCATCGGCAGTGTTAGCCCCGATTTCTATCCCGACGGCGACGTCGTTGCAGCTGCAAAGAAGGCATTGGACCTCTAGCTCGCGCAGACGAACATTTGCCCTTGTGTGGTTATCGTAGGTTAACGGAAGGAATTGACATGGACGCTGAAGAAATTGCGGCTCTCGCAGCAGGGATGGGAAAGGCGCTGGCCGATAGCCTTGCCGCCAACGAGGAGGCAAAGGAGGCCAGAGCCGAAGCCGCGAAAAAAGCCAAGGCAGATGCCGCCGAGTCCAGGCGCGTAGCGGAGAAGCGGTCGAAGGCACTTCATACCGTTCTTGACGTCTGCGATCGCGAGCAGAAGATTATTGCTTCCCAGGTTGAGAACTCTGTGGCTCGGTATTGCGACAAGGCACGCAGAGATGCAATCGAGCCTTTGAAGAAGGACCCTCGTATGCCTCGCACTATTGACTACCTGAAACGCTACAGTGCCCTCGTGGGGGTTCAAGATCGGCAAGCTGTTCTCGAACGGCTACAATCAACCATTGATCTTGCGAACGAGATACTCGACGGTGCTGGCGGGGTTGATATCAAGGCTGCTATGGCGGAAGCTAGTGCTGCCGTGGCCGAAAGGATCGGAAAGCTCAACGGTATCCGCGTCTCCGAGGCCGATCCAGTGCCAACTGTCAACGATGATGCTGTAGAGGATTTCGCTGATTCTGATTCCCAATCGAGTCAATCTGATGTTTCTTGCGCAATAGAAGAAGCGTTTGCGTCGATTCTGGGGGAGCTGCCTGACGTTGAGGCGCAGTTAGCCGATGAGATAGAAGCCAAGAAGGCCCGCGAGGCGGTTGTCGACAAGCAAATCGAGGAGGCTACCAAGGCCGCGATGGAGGCAGCCGATTCTATCTTTAGGCGCAACGCGGAGGCTGTTGCGGGTGCTGAGTTCCTCATTGACCAGCAAGAGCCTTTTGGCGGTGGAGTTATCGTTAAGCTTGCAAAGGACGTCGATCAGGTTAGGGCGCTCTCAGTAGAAGTTGGTAGATCCTTCAAAACTTTCAAGCAGGTTGTTCAAGACAACGGTTTGTTTGCGGCCTTTGCAAGCGAGAACGCCTATGGAGCATGCAACGGATATCGATCCGATTGGTGGTGGGGGGATGAAATCTACGTCAATTACGATGGCGCAATCCCCGGACGCCAAAAATATAACGATATTCCTGTCGCCGTCGAAGAGGACGAAGGCGGCGATACTCTCGAGAAGTCAATAGTGCGGATGCGCTCGTTCAATGAGCAGAAATACTGGGGGATGCTGGATGATGACTTCCAGGTGCATGTTGATGCCTTCTGGTACGGCTTCAAGAAGCTGATGGTCAATGTTAACGGGCTCTTCGAGGTTGATCTGCGCGCTTTCGGCAACTACTACGACAAGGTGAGGGCGGCCGCAAAGGCCAAAGCAAAGGCTCTCGGCATGCAAATGGACCCCTACCAGGCCGAGCGGTTCTGCAAGGAGGTTGCCGAAAGGTCAAGAGGATAGTGAGGGGGCGTGTTCGCAGACTGGATGTTTCCAACTCGCGTTGTAAGAAGCCTTTGCGCTCATCCCAATAGTAAAATAGTGCTAATACCACCAGCGGGAAAGGGATGACATGAGCTCTGGGGAAACTGTCGGAAAGAGGCGCTGCCCACGTCTCGTAGTCGCGATAATCGCCGTCCTCCTCGGGATGGCGCTCGGCTTCTCCGCGCAAGCGGCGCCGGGCGCACAGACCGCCTTTGCGGCGCCGATCTCGCAAGCAGTGCCCAGCGTGCAGCTTGCCTTCGCGGCGCCGGTCTCGCAAGCAGCGCCCAACACACAGACCGCCTTCGCCACGACAGAGGGTGCTTCCATAGAATCCCTCCAGCAGGGTGGCATCGAGCTTCAGACCGACATGGAAAGGACCGTCTGGTGCTCGCGGTCGGGCAGCAAGTACCATTACAGCTCTACCTGTTCGGGGATGAAGAATCCCATCGCGATGACCTTGCAGCAGGCTGTCGACTCTGGTAAGCAGCCCTGTTCCAAGTGCGTGCACGAGTCGCCTACGCCCGACCCTGCTCCCAACCCCGGCCCCGACCCCACGCCTACGCCCACGCCCGACCCGCAGCCCCAGTACCGCGGGTTCGTCGATGTCCCCGCCGACTCCTGGTATGTCGAAAGCGGCGTGTTCGACTACGCGCTTGACCACGGTCTCATGAAGGGGTACAGCGACGGCTCGAACAGGTTCGGTCCCGACGATTCGATCACCCGCGCGATGGCCGTGACCGTTCTTTGGCGGATGGCCGGCGAGCCCGCATGCGAGGCCGCCGATTTCGATGACGCCGACTACTCGGAGGAATCGTGGTACAAAGACGCCGTCCGCTGGGCCCGCGCGAGCGAGGTCGTCAAAGGTTACGAGGGGACGAACTTTTTCGGCCCGAACGACCCCGTCACGCGCGAGCAGCTCGCTGTGATGGTCGCGAGGTTCGCGAGCACCATTTCCCATATCGACACATCGAGCACGGGCACAGCGCTCGCGGCGAAGCCGGATGCGGCTTCCGTGAGCGATTGGGCGCGAGATGCAGTCGCCTGGTCGGTTGACCAGGGTATTCTCGGCGGGGCCTCAATCATCGACCCCCAGGGGACCGCCACTCGCTGCCAAGGGTGCAAGATCATCGGCAATCAAGGCGCGAGCCATGGGGAAGCCCGCGTCCACTTCATCGACGTCGGGCAGGGCGACAGCGAGTTCATCGAGCTGCCGAACGGCAAGACGATGCTCATAGACGCGGGCACGACCGAGAGCGGGGAGAAGGTCGCAAGCTACATCACCGCGCTCGGCTACTCGCGCATCGATTACGTCATTGCCACGCACCCCCACGAAGACCACATCGGCGGGATGGCGCGCGTGCTGAGAAGCTTCGATATTGGCGAAATCTGGATGCCGCGTGCAACGTCGAACACCGCCACCTTTGAAGGGCTGCTCGACGTGATCGCCGAAAAGGGTATCCCCGTCCACGCGGCGGAGGAAGGGAAGATCATCTGCTCCGACGAAGGCTTTTCGGCGACGATTCTCTCGCCATTCGAGACGTCGTATTCCGACCTCAACGACTGGTCGGTCATTCTCGAGCTCAACGTGGGGGCAAGATCCTTCCTCTTCACGGGCGACGCCTCGTCCAGCGTTATCGGGAAGGCGTGCGGCCACCACGTCGACGTGCTGAAGGTCGGCCACCACGGGTCGAAAACGTCGACGACGCCGCAGCTCGCAGAGACGCTTTCGCCCGACTGGGCAGTGATTTCGGTAGGGGCGGGCAACTCGTACGGTCACCCATCCGAAGAGGTTCTCTCCGCGCTCTCGGGGGTCGCCCACCTGCTGCGTACGGACCTCGACGGTACGGTGACGCTCAGCTGCGATGGCGAGACGATACGCCGCGCGGCGTAGGGAGGGGGAGACATGGACGACGCGATTTACGTCATCGACCGCATTGAAGGGAGCATCGCCATCCTCGTGCGCGATTCGGGCGAGAAGATGGAAGTCCCTCTTTCGGGCCTGCCTTCAGGTGCGCACGAGGGCTCGTGCCTGCGCCCTTGCAAGTGCGGGTTCGCCCTCGATGAAGGGGAGGAAGCCACGCGCAAGCGCCGAATCGAGCAGAAGCTCAATGCGCTCTTCGTTGACTAGTTGAGGATTTGCGCCTCGTTCTCTTTTGACGATTGAGGTGTACACGCTGTCGAGTAGACTGGCAGGTGAGCAGACCAGCTCGACAGCAGACCAATAGGCTAGGACTTCGGTATCCTCCTGATATTCAATAGGTACCTTGCTTCTTCTCGCAAAAAGTACACCGCGAGCGCGAGATTCTGGCACGAAAACCGAGGTATCCCACGGATGGAGCCTCGGCTTGGGAGCTCGCTGCGGGCCGACCGCTTCTCCTCGACAGGAAACCCCAGGTCGCGCATTCGGGCGATCCGAAGACGCTCCCTGATCCTCGCATTCCCCGTGGGACACCTCGGCTTTTGTGCCAGAATTGACTCCCAGGTGTGTACTTTTTCGAAACCGCATTCTCAGTGAACGCATCCCAGGACACGCATACTCGTTAGCGAATGGTCTCCTCTTCTTTGAATCCTGGCAGATTGGCCCTGGCTCATGCAATCGGACATCTTGCGGGGTTGCGAGACCGGCAGCCATCAATCAGTTATGCATCAATGTCCCTTACATCGGACACCCCGCCTATTTCTCTTGCCTTACAATCGCTCAATAACCATCGTAGCCTATCTATTCGATGAAGAGAAAAGGGGAGGGTTGCCATGAGGGGCGCAGTGTTTTAAAGGGCGCGGGGACCCGCCTTGAGAGAACGTGCAAGCCGTTTCGGAAGCGTCTGCATATAGTTTGTTACTTGTGATTCGTTGGCACAAGCACTCTCGATGCTGCAGTTTTCGACTCGTCTCCAACGTATGCCATCGATATTCGTACATTAGAAAGGGAAGGCCATGATAGCAACGAACTTGAAAAACCGCGTGGGCGCAATTGCCGCCACCGTCGCCATATCGTGCGCGCTATGCGTCATGCTGGCGGGATGCGCCACGGAAAACTCAGGGAATGTAACCAGTGATCAGGACGAATACAGCGTAGTGGAGAAGGCGACAATCACCACGCGCACTGTGACATTCCCCGCCGCTCTCTTTAAAGACGAATCGTCCGAAGATGTGCAATCTAGTCTGCAAGAGACGATATGAGCAGGACATGAAAACATTGAGAGCCCCTGCTGCATGCGAATCCGTGGATTAGGCCGACAATGTGAGTGTCTAATTCAAAAGTGGCGACCACGCCACAAGCATGGAAAGGGGCTCTCTCATGTTGAATACTACCACCTTCGTCGGCCTCGACGTGCACGCGCGATCCATAAAGGCCGTCGCCCTTGACGCGATGACCGGCGAGGTCCGCTCGGCCACTTTCGCCTACGACGCGGCGGCCGTCGCAGAATGGGTGGGATCCCTCGACCCTGCCGCGAAGTGCGTCTACGAGTCGGGCGTGACCGGGTTCGACCTGCAGAAGAAGCTCACGGCGCTGGGCGTCGACTGCGTCGTCGGCGCGGTCTCGAAGATGATCAAGCCATCGGCTGACCGCAAGAGGAAGAACGACCGCAACGACGCGGAGTTCCTGGCGCGCATGCTGTCGGTCGGCAACGTCGTGGAGGTATGCGTGCCCGACGACGAGTGCGAGGCGGCGCGCGACCTGGTGCGCGCGCTGGACGACGCGCGCGAGGACCTGAAGCGCTGCAAGCAGCGGCTGTCGAAGTTCCTGATGCGGCACGGATACGCGTTCAGCGAGACCACCCCGACCGGGCGCAGGAAGGGCAACTGGACCGCCGCGCACTGGGCGTGGATAAGGTCGATCGAGTTTCCCGAGAAGGCCGACGACGACGTCCTCGCGTACTACGTCGATGCCGTCAGGCAGGCGATGGAGAACAAGAAGAGGCTGGAGAAGCTGGTCGAGGCAGAGGCGTCCAAGCCCCGATGGAAGAAGAGGGTCGACTCGCTGCGCTGCCTGAAGGGCGTCGACGCCATGACGGCCGCCGACATCGTGTTCGAGGCCGGCGAGTTCTCCAGGTTCAAGAACGCCAGGTCGTTCGCCGCTTGGCTCGGGCTCACCCCCTCCGAGCACTCCAGCGGGGAGAGCGCGAGGCAAGGCGGCATCACCAAGGCCGGCAACAAGCACCTGAGAAGGGTCCTCGTCGAGGCCGCGTGGCACTACATAAGCGCCAGCCCGCATCCGAAGGACCTGGCCAAGGGCCAGGCACCCGACCCCGCGGCGAGAAGGCACGCAGCCAAGGGCGTCCGAAGGCTCGTGAAGAGGCGCGAGGAGATGCTGGGGCGCGGCGTCCACAAGAA
>OLNW01001098.1_pt1 | contig 28523 bp, 27 predicted proteins | sample 1672121 | NCBI WGS metagenome assembly OLNW01 (sample SAMEA3136648, study PRJEB25190) | human gut metagenome
CACCTGCCTTTTAAGCAGGGTGTCCGGGGTTCGAATCCCCGACGAGGCACCAAAAGAGGAAGATACCTTTTGGTATCTTCCTCTTTTGCTGTCTTGCCTCCGGGAAGTCGAAGTTTATACCCCCTTGCGGGGTAAATCCCCGACGAGGCACCAGAAACAAAGCCACCCCTTAGGGGTGGCTTTGTTTCTGGTGCAACACTTTTGCTTCGCAAAAGTGGTCGCCTGCGGGCGGGTGACTGAACGCGAGCGGGGGAACCCGCTAAGGTTCCCCCCTCACACTCCTCCTTCCTTGCGATAGGCAGGGGTGAGGGAACAAAACCTGTGGGCAGTCACAAAAGAGGAAGACACCTTTTGGTATCTTCCTCTTTTGCTGTCTTGCCTTCGGGGAGTCGAAGTTTATACCTCCTTCCCGCAGAAAGCGCCGCGGGGCTATTTTCTCTCCGCCGCCAGCTTCAGCAGGGTCTCTTTATCGTTAGGCGTTCCGTCCAGCACGGCGTTCAGCAGATACTGCAGCGCATCACCGACCTCTCGCCCCCGCAGCCCCAGCGCCATCAGGTCGCCGCCCTTCACCGTCAGGTCCTTCAGTGAAAAGCACTGCCGCTTCGCCAGCAGCGTGTTCAGAAGATCCTCCGCCTGCTGTATATCCGCCAGACGGCAGCGATCCTCCGGGCTTTGGGCGGCGTTGTCGGCCCGCTTCACCTCCAGCAGCTGCCGAAACGTCTCCTCTCCCAGCTGCGACACGGCGCGGGCAATAGCCTTCTCCGTCCGGGCAATATCCCGGTCGTGCCAGCGCACCAGTGTCACGATGCGTTCGGCCGTGCGGTTGTCCATCCGCAGGCGGCGGCAGATATCCGCCGCCAGGTCCGCCGAGATGGCCGGGTGACCATAAAAATGCCCCACGCCCTGTTCATCCTGGGTAAAGCACGCCGGCTTGCCGATATCATGGAGCAGCATAGTCCAGCGCAGGACCACCTCCGCCGGGACGGCGGCCACTGCGTGGGCGCTGTGCCCCCACACGTCGTAGATATGATGGCGATTGTGCTGCTCGAAGCCCACGCAGGGCGCGATCTCCGGCAGGAACATCGCCAGCACGTCCGGCCAGTTCAGCAGCACCGGCAGCACGTGACTGCCGCACAGCAGTTTATCCATCTCTGTCAGGATACGCTCCGGCGCGATACAGCGCAGCAACGGCGCCTTCACCCGCAGCGCCGCATCGGTCCGCGGCTCGACCGAAAATCCCAGTACGGCGGCAAAGCGCAGCGTCCGCAGGATACGCAGCGCATCCTCCTCAAAGCGTCGTTCCGGCTCTCCCACACACCGCAGGATACCCGCCTCCAGATCCTCCCGCCCGCCATACAGATCGGTGATATGCCCGCGCAGGTCCATCGCCATGGCGTTCACCGTCAGGTCACGGCGGCAGAGATCCTCCTCCAGCCTGTCGGAGAAAAACACCTGATCCGGCCGGCGATGGTCCGTATAGGTCCCATCCGCCCGGAAGGTGGTCACTTCAATGTGCATCTCCCCCGCCCGGACCGTGACCGTCCCGTGCTTCAGCCCGGTTGGGATGGCATAGCCGTCAAACAGTGTAAGCACCTGCTCCGGCCGCGCGGCGGTGGTCACGTCCCAATCTCCCGGTGTGCGGCCCAGCAGCGTGTCCCGCACGCAGCCGCCCACGGCATAGGCGGCGAAGCCCGCATCCTCCAGCCGTTCCAGCACATATCGCACCGCCTGCGGCAGCATGGCTTCGCCTCCCCTCACGTTTTTTCATCCTCCGCCGCCAAATACCGGCAAAAAAGCCGGTTGCATGGGCGGAAACGTTGTATTATAATAGTACAGTAATTTTTCTGTTCCTGTCAAGGAGGCAGCAAATATGTTTCATCCTACTGAGGACTTTCACAAGTATATCCACCCCGGCAAGCGCGTACACCTTGCCGGCATCGGCGGCGTGAGTATGTGCGCGCTGGCGGAGGTATTGCAGGGCATGGGCGTGACGGTGCAGGGCTCGGACATGAGCGAGAGCGACACGGTGAAGCACCTGCGCTCTGTGGGGATCCCCGTGGCCATCGGCCACTCGGCGGAGAACCTGAAAAACTGCGACGCGGTCATCCGCACCGCCGCCATTCACGACAGCAATCCCGAGATCGCCGGCGCCGTGGCCCGGGGCATCCCGGTCTATGAGCGCGCCCAGGCCTGGGGCGCCATCATGCAGGGCTATCGCAACGCCCTGTGCGTCTCCGGCACCCACGGGAAGACCACCACCACCTCCATGGCCACCCACATCTTCATGGCGGCCCAGGCAGACCCCACGGTGATGATCGGCGGCACGCTGCCGCTGCTGCACTCCGGCTATCGTGTGGGCAGGGGCGACACCATCATTCTGGAGAGCTGTGAGTACTGCAATTCCTTCCTGAACTTCTTTCCCACCGTGGCAGTGATCCTTAACGTCCACGCCGATCATCTGGACTTCTTCAAGGACCTGGCCGATATCGAGCACTCCTTCCACGACTTTGCCGCTCTGGTGCCGGAGCGCGGCTTTATCATCGCCAACGCCGATGACGAGGGCGCCCGCGAGGCCGTCAAGGGCCTGACACATCCGGTGTTCACCTTCAGTGTCAAAGACCGCAGCGCCGACTGCTATGCCGACAACGTCTCTTTCTTTGACGGCTACGGCGACTTCGACGTGGTCATCAACGGCCTGACCTACGCCCATGTGTCCCTGCACGTCCCCGGCGCCCACAATATTTCCAACGCCCTGGCGGCGGCCAGCGCCGCCTATGTTCTCGGCCTTCCCGGCGAGGCGGTAACGGCGGGCCTGGCGTCCTTCACCGGCGCAGGACGGCGCTTTGAGCACAAGGGCACCTTCCGCGGCGCGGAGGTCTATGACGATTACGCCCACCATCCCGACGAGGTGCGGGCGCTGCTGAGCGCCGCGCAGGCGCTGCCCCACGAACGGCTCATTCTGGCCTTCCAGCCACACACCTACACCCGTACCGCCGCGCTGTTCGACGACTTTGTGGAGGTACTGCGCCTGCCGGACCGCGTAGTGCTGGCGGAGATCTACGCCGCCCGGGAAAAGAACGACATCGGCATCTCCTCCCGGGACCTGGCCGCCCGCATCCCCGGCGCCGTCTACTGCGCCACGCTGGAGCAGACGGCGGACGAGCTGGAAAAGCTGGCCCAGCCCGGCGATATGATCATCACCGTGGGCGCAGGCGACATCTACCGCGCCGGAGAGCTGCTGCTGAAACGAGGTGACGCACAGTGACCATCTCCCCCGTATCCCATAACACCCGTCCGGAGAGCCAGCTGCTGCCACAGGAGGCCGCAGCCTTCGACTTGCTGGACAAGCTGGGTATCGAATACGACCGCGTCAGCCATGACGCCGCCTTCAACATGGAGCTGTGCGCCGAGGTCAGCCGCGTACTGGACGTGTCCGTATGCAAGAACCTGTTTCTGTGCAACCGGCAGAAAACCGCGTTCTATCTGCTGTGCATGCCGCCGGACAAGCCCTTCCACACTAAGGACCTCAGCGCGCAGATCGGCTCCTCCCGCCTGAGCTTCGCCCCGGAGGAGAGCCTGTGGGAGCTGCTGCGCTGCCACCCGGGCTCCGCCACCATTCTGGGACTGGCCAACGATACGGAGCACCGTGTCCGGCTGCTCATCGACCGCGAGGTCTGTGACGCGCCCTTTTTCTCCTGCCACCCGTGCATCTGCACCAGTACACTGAAGCTGAAGACCGCCGACGTGCTGGAAAAGCTGCTGCCCCACACCGGCCACACGCCTGTTATCGTTGATTTGTGAGAAATACTGTCTGCCGTTCCCGGCAGGCAGTATTTTTTCATATATATCACAAAAAGCCCTTGCGCTTGGAAACGTTTTCGGTTATACTTACCGTATTCCCACCGTCAGGCGGCACTCCACTTCATGCCGCCGGACGGCAAAAGATAAGGAGGAATACCCGCTGTGGCTGGCGGTGCGGCAGTGTGGAGACCTGTCGTAAGGCACTGAGGGCAATGCCCGTGCGAGGCTGTCTTTTGCGGAGGCAGGACGGTTACAGCCAAGACGTATGGCAAAGGTCATTCTGAAGGACCTGAAGAAGGTCTACCCCAACACCGAGAAGAAAAAGAAGGTCAAGAAGGGCGAGGAGCCCCAGGAAAAGAAGAGCAATCTTCAGATCACCGACGAGGGCGTTGTGGCCGTCCAGCAGTTCAGCCTGGAGATCGCCGACAAGGAGTTCATCGTACTGGTGGGCCCCTCCGGCTGCGGCAAGTCCACCACCCTGCGTATGATCGCCGGTTTGGAGGATATCACCTCCGGCGAGCTGTGGATCGGCGACAAGCTGATGAACGACGTGGAACCCAAGGACCGGGACATCGCCATGGTGTTCCAGAACTACGCCCTGTACCCCCACATGACCGTGTATGAGAACATGGCCTTCTCCCTGAAGCTGAAGAAGGTCCCCAAGGACGAGATCGATAAGAAGGTCCGTCAGGCCGCGGAGATCCTGGACATCACCCAGTATCTGGACCGCAAGCCCAAGGCCCTGTCCGGCGGCCAGCGCCAGCGGGTGGCCATCGGCCGCGCCATTGTCCGCGACCCCGCCGTGTTCCTGATGGACGAGCCCCTGTCCAACCTGGACGCCAAGCTCCGCAACCAGATGCGCGCCGAGATCATCAAGCTGCGCCAGCGGATCAACACCACGTTTATCTACGTCACCCATGACCAGACCGAGGCCATGACCCTGGGCGACCGCATCGTCATCATGAAGGATGGCTTCATCCAGCAGATCGGCACGCCCCAGGAGGTCTTTGACCACCCGGCCAATCTGTTCGTGGCCGGCTTTATCGGCACGCCGCAGATGAACCTCTTTGACGCGAAGCTGGTGAAGAACAGCGACGGCAAATACGCCGTGGCTATCGACGGCATCAACGTGGAACTGGCCGAGGATAAGCAGGCCCGGCTCAGCGCTAAAAATGTACCGGAACAGGACGTGACGCTGGGCGTTCGCCCCGATCACATCATGCTCTGCGCCGACGGCGTCAAGGGTACCGTGGATGTCAGTGAGCTGATGGGCTCCTCTGTGCATCTGCATATCTCCACCCACGACCATGACGTGGTGGTCATCGTCCCCACCAACGGCAACGCCGCCCACTTCCCCATGGGCAGCGAGGTCAACATGATCTTCGGCGGCAACGTGGCCCACGTGTTCAGCAAGGAGACGGAAAAGAATCTGGAGTGGTAACACCACAAATATAGCATCCCCCGCGCAGCTGATGCCGCGCGGGGGATGCTTTTGTACTAAGAAGAATGGGTAATCGTGCCTCTTGGAGCGTCTGAGGGGAGAGATGTGGTTGTGCTTTGCCTATGCTCAAAATACCGAGGTAAAATGCGTTCCAGCCCGCTACCATACCCATCCTCTATTAACTGCTCGGCGTACTTTACGGATATGGGATCATTGCTGGTTGGGTGGGCGTAAATGTAATCCCTCATGGATAATCGTGCCATTTGGGCGGAATCTCTGTAGCTGCCAAGAGAATTAAAAACATCAACTGCAGTTTCGTAGTCCTTAACAGCGCGGCAAGCAATTCCTTTTTGATAGCGAATCCTGTTCGGGAGAAAGATAGCGCAGACAGTAGCAATAATCACTACGAGGATGGTGATGATGATACCGGCGGATCTGCGCTTTTTCTTGTGCTGCTGTTCCCGCTGTTCCAGCTGGAAGTCTGTATAACGCGGGTCTTTGCCGCAGGCGGGGCACTTTGCGGCCTGGTCACTGACGATGTGGCCGCAGTGAGGACAGGTCTTGAGGGCCATTACTGCTGCGCCTCCTTCTTTTTGTTGAGCTGTTCCAGGTTTACGCGGGCGGCGTGAACGTCAATGAGCAGTTTGGATGCGCCGTAGAGCAGGCCGCCGAAAAACAGGGCGGATACAGCCGCGGCGACCGCCAGGAAAAACATGGTGGTGCCTGTTGTCTCGGAGGAATAGTAGGTGTAGCGAAGTTGGTTTGCCAAAATAGCGATGGCGATGACGCTGATACCGCCGCAAACCCAGACGATGTACGCGAACACCTCCAGCATATTGGCGGCGCCGGTTTTGTATCTGATGTCGGAAGTCTTGGGCAGCGCAGCGGCTGCTGCTTCTTCCTTGGCGGCGTTTTCACGACGTTCCTGCGCGTCCTTTTTTTGCTGGGCGGCGTAGATGGCAGATGAGGGACAGCCGCACTCCGGGCACATTCCCTTGATGCTGAGCTGTTCCTGGGTAACGGTGGCGCCGCACTCCGGGCAGGTGTAGTTTGTAGTCATAGTTTTGTTCCCCTTTCGATTTTAAGTTACAGTCAGAATAGCACATATTTTGACTATAATCAAATCTTTTCTGTATAATTCATCCGAATACCACAAACCACAACCTATCTTCACAGCACCTTTTCTATCTCGCTCTCGCCGTACACTTTTATGCCGTTTTCCTTCAGCAGCGCGGCCGTCACGCCGTCGCCGTCCGTCAGCGTGCCGGAGAACGTCCCGTCATACACGCGCCCGCAGCCGCAGGAGGGGCTTCGCTCCTTCAGCACGGCGGCGGTGCAGCCGTACAGCCGCGCCAGACGCAGCGCCTCCTCCGCTCCCCGGCGGTATTCCGCCGTCACGTCCCGGCCGTCGTTCATCACCACTCGATCGCCCCGCCGCTCGGAGGACTTTCGGGGCGTGGGCAGACCGCCCAACTGCTCCGGACACACCGGCACCGCCAAGCCGCGCTTCGCCAGCTCCTGCGCCAGCGGATGGGGCTTGCTCTGTCCGTCATAGCGACAGGCACAGCCCAGCAGGCACGCGCTCACCAGGATCATACCGCCAGCTCCTTTCCGTTCAGAGCGGCATACACCAGCGTATCGCCCGCGTATTGCAGCTTCATGGAGAAAAACGGCGTGTCCGGCTCGTGGATCAGCGCCAGAAACAGCTTGTCCCCCTCCCATTGGGGCAGCGCCGCCAGCGCGTCCTTGTGCAGCCATTCCAGCACGCCCTCGCTGCACTCCCGCAGCGTCCCTGTCCAGCCGGTGGCGGTAAACAGGTGCATATATTCCCCCTCCCAGATATCCGACACGAAGGTGATGACGCCCCGGTACCGATAGTCGGTCAGCATCAACCCCGTCTCCTCCAGCGTCTCGCGGCAAACGCACTCCTCCGGGCTCTCGCCCTCCTCGCACTTGCCGCCCACGCCGATCCACTTGTCGTGGTTCAGGTCGTTCTGCTTCTTCACCCGATGCAGCATCAGGTATTCGCCCCGTTCGTTTTCGATATAGCACAGCGTGGTGTTTTTCATCTTTGCACCTCCGATTTACAAATCACTGCCAATAGTATATACTATTCGTATCGTCAACACAACTGTTACCTGTCAGGAGAGTATATAGTATGCCAACGATAAAACCAGGCCGCTACCGCCACTTTAAGGGTAATGAATATGAGGTCATCGGCACCGCCCGCCACTCTGAAACACTGGAGGAACTGGTGGTCTACCGTGCCTTGTATGATAATGGCGGTCTGTGGGTGCGCCCCGCCGCCATGTGGTCCGAGATCGTGGACCGCGACGGTTACCGCGGCCCGCGTTTCATCCCGGAGGACGGCCAATGATCGACTATACTGTGATACGCTCCCGCCGGCGCACCCTGGCGCTGGAGGTCACGCGACAGGGAGCAGCCCTGGTCCGCGCCCCTCTGCGGGCCACCGATGCGGACATCGCCCGCTTTGTGGACAGTCACCGCGGCTGGCTGGAAAAGCACCTTGCCGCAAGGCAAGCCTATCTATCCGCCCACCCGGAGCCGTCTGCGGCACAAGCGGACGCATGGCGGCAGCAGGCAAAAGAGACACTGCCGCCTCTGGTGGCCCACTGGGCCCAGCGCATGGGCGTGCAGCCCGCCGGTATCACCATCACCGCCGCCCGCACCCGCTTCGGCAGCTGCTCCGGCAAAAACCGTCTCAGCTTCTCCCTCTACCTGATGGCCTATCCCGAAGCCGCCATTGAATACGTGGTGGTCCATGAGCTGGCGCACATTCGCCACCACGACCACTCCCCCGCCTTCTACCGCGAGGTGGAAGCCTATCTGCCTGACTGGAGGGCGTGCCGTGCCCTTCTTCGCCGGTAATTCCGCCATTTTGCGCCGTACATTCGATACTTCGCCGCCGCCCGTTCAATCGGGCGGCGGTTTTCTTGTGATTTTCACAAGAAAACCACCGTCTTTTCTGTGCGTTTCGGCAAAAATGCAGCGGAGCAATTGACAATTGCGGCAAACACTGATAGGATAACTATGCTGAACGGAAACGTTACCGGTAATGTTTTCGCTTTCCTCTGACGATTTTCGTTCCTTTCGCTCTGGTATAGTAGGAGGCACACCCAGGTATGACGATCAAGGATATAGCCAAACAGTGCAGCGTCAGCGTCAGTACCGTCTCCCGTGTGCTGAATGACCGACCGGATGTCAGTGAGGATGTCCGGCGTAAGGTGCTTTCCGCTATCAAGAATAGCAACTACATTCCCAACAACAGTGCCCGCGATCTGGTACGCACCAAGTCCGACGCTGTCGGTCTGGTAGTCCGCGGTGTGTCCAATCCGTTCTACACCGACATTATCCGCGCCATTGAACGCACCATCACCGATGCCGGTTTTACAATGGTCATGCAGCAGATCGGTACTTGCGACGACGAGGTCAAATGCGGTGCGGTCATGGAGCGCGAAAAGCGCCTGCAGGGCATCGTGTTCCTGGGCGGTCGGTTTGATTACACCCCCGCTGATCTGGCGATGCTGAACGTTCCCTTTGTTTGCTGTTCCTACTCCAACCGCTATGGCACGCTGATCGAGGGCGAGTATTCCTCTGTGTCCATCGCCGACGGTGACACCGCACAGCAGGCGGTAGAGGAGTTGTACCGCCACGGGCACCGGCGCATCGCCGCGCTGATCTCCCGTCCCAACGATCAGTCCATCAGCCAGCTGCGCTATGAGGGCTATGTGCAGGCGCTGGAGAGTCACGGCATCCCCGTGGACCCGGAGCTGGTGATATGCACCGGCGGATTCGGCGCGAAGGACGCCTACAGAGCCGTGCAGGAAAAAATGGCCGAAAACGTTGATTTTACAGCACTTTTCGCCATCGCGGACTCTATGGCCATTGGTGCCATGCGGGCTTTGATGGACGCCGGCAGGCGTATCCCCGAGGACTGTTCCGTTATAGCGATAGATGGATTAGAATTGTCCGCCTATATTGAGCCGCCGCTTACTACCCTGTGCCAGCCTATGGAGGAAATGGGCCGCCGCAGCGCCGAGATTTTGCTGGACATGGTGCGGCACAAGGGCTCCCACGCCTGTGAGCTGCTTCCCACCACCCTGCGCCAGGGCCGCAGCGTGGCCGCGCCCAGGTGATACTTTTGTATATCTTTGTGATCTATTTTGTGTATCCTAAGGATCCGTTTCCTGCATCCCAATAATTTGTTTTTTGTACCCTAATGATCTGTTTTTTACATCCTTGTGATGTGAAAATAAAAACAAAAAAGGAGTAATTACCATGAAGAAGTTTCTTGCAATGCTTCTTGCTCTCGTGATGGCCCTGTCTCTGGTGGCCTGCGGTGAGAAGAAGGACGACACCAACGAGGGCGGCGACACTGCCACCGGCAAGGTCTATTATCTGAACTTCAAGCCTGAGCAGGATCAGGACTGGCAGGATCTGGCCAAGGCCTACACCGAGGAGACCGGTGTGCCCGTCACTGTTCTGACCGCCGCCTCCGGCACCTACGAGGAAAAGCTGACCTCCGAGATCGCCAAGACCGACGCCCCCACCCTGTTCCAGGTGAACGGCCCCGTGGGTCTGGCCAGCTGGAAGGATTACTGCTATGATCTGAAGGATTCTCAGATCTACGGTGAGCTGACCAGCGACAGCTTTGCCCTGAAGGACGGCGACGCCGTTGCCGGCATCGGCTACGTGATCGAGTCCTATGGTCTGATCACCAACAAGACTCTGCTGGAGAAGGCCGGCTACACCGTTGAGGACATCCAGAGCTTTGAGGATCTGAAGAAGGTCGCCGAGGACATCACCGCCCGCAAGGACGAGCTGGGCTTCGCCGCTTTCACCTCCGCCGGTATGGACGGCAGCTCCGACTGGCGCTTCAAGACCCATCTGGCCAACCTGCCCATCTACTTTGAGTATCAGGCTGACGGCATCAACAGCACCGATGCCATCAAGGGCACCTATCTGGACAACTATAAGGCCATCTTTGACCTGTACATCAACAACAGCACCTGCGCTCCCGCTGATCTGTCCGGCAAGACCGGCACCGACTCCGAGAACGAGTTCCTGAACGGCAAGGCCGTGTTCTTCCAGAACGGTTCCTGGGAGTATTCCGCTCTGTCCGCCAAGTACTCCGATGACGAGATGACCATGATCCCCATCTACATCGGCGTGGGTGATGAGGCCAATCAGGGTCTGTGCACCGGCACCGAGAACTACTGGTGCGTGAACAAGGACGCCGCTCCTGAGGACATCCAGGCCACGCTGGACTTCATGTACTGGTGCGTCACCTCTGACAAGGGCACGCAGGCTCTTGCCAATGACATGGGCTTCGTGATCCCCTTCAAGAAGGCCGCCGAGTCCCCCAACCTGTTCGTCAAGGTGGACAAGGAGCTGACCGCTGCCGGCAAGACCCCCGTGTCCTGGAACTTCACCACCATGCCCTCTGAGCAGTGGAAGAACGACGTTGGCTCCGCTCTGACCGCCTATGCCGCCGGTACCGGCGACTGGGAGGCCGTCAAGACCGCCTTCGTGGACGGCTGGGCCAAGGAAGCCGCTCTGAACGGCTGATCCCTTTTTACACCGTGATTTTCCGGTCGGGTGGGCTGAAACAGGCTCACCCGACCGCCGCACAGCCCCTGCGCTCCTGCGCAGCGGCTGCCTGTGCGCCCCGGCTTACAGGACGCGCAGGCAGCCGGATAATTCAACAAAACCGATATGGAGGTACACGCTTATGCAAAAGAACATCCGCAGATACTGGCCCATTTTCCTGCTGCCTACGCTGGCTGCCTTTCTCATCGGCTTTGTGATCCCGTTTATTCAGGGTCTGTATCTGTCCCTGTGCAAGTTCACCACCATCAACAAAACCACGTTCGTGGGTCTGAGCAACTATGTCAAGGCGTTTCAGGACGAGCAATTCGCACACGCCTTCGGCTTTACCGCTTCCTTCACCGTGGTGTCCACCGTGCTCATCAACGTTATCGCGCTGGGCATTGCCCTTCTGCTGACACGCGGCATCAAGGGCACCACCCCATTCCGCACGGTGTTCTTCATGCCCAACCTCATCGGCGGCATCGTGCTGGGCTATATCTGGCAGATCCTTCTGAACTGCATACTGAGTCTGATGGGCAAGCCGCTGCTGACTCTGGACTCCACCTCCGGCTATTGGGGTCTGATCATCCTGATGTGCTGGCAGCAGATCGGCTACATGATGATCATATACATTGCCGGCCTGCAATCCATTCCCAATGACTATATCGAGGCGGCCTATATCGACGGTGCCACTCCGTGGCAGGCCTTCTGGCGGGTAAAGCTGCCCAATCTGATGCCCAGCATTACGATCTGCCTTTTCCTGACCCTGACCAACTCCTTTAAGCTGTTCGACCAGAACCTTGCTCTTACCGCCGGTGAGCCCGCCCATTCTACGGAAATGCTGGCAATGAACATCTACCAGACGTTCTACGCCCGCTCCGGCCCCATGTGGAAGGGAATCGGGCAGGCGAAGGCCGTGCTGTTCTGCATTCTGGTCATCGCCATCTCCAGCCTGCAGCTGAAGTTCACCCGCTCTAAGGAGGTACAGCAGTGATGAAAAAACGCTCTCAAGCCATCAACACCCTCTGGACGGTGATCCTGACGATCCTCAGTCTTGCGTGGGTCTACCCCGTGGTGGTGGTGCTCATCAACTCCTTCAAAAAGGACTCCGCCATTTCCACCAACACCGCTTTTCAGCTGCCTCCCGCCGACGGCTTTGCCGGGCTGGGTAATTATGCCAACGCAATCCATTCCAAGGGCTTTCTTGCCGCCTTCTTCAACAGCTTTATTATCTCCGTCACCTCTGTGGTGCTGATCCTGGTTTGCTGCTCCATGTGCGCGTGGTTCATCACGCGTGTAAAAACTTGGGCTACAAAGCTGTGCTACTTCCTGTTCGTGTTCTCCATGGTGGTGCCCTTCCAGATGCTCATGTTCACCCTGGCAAATCTGGCGGATAAAACGAAGCTGAACACCCCCTTCAACATCTGCATTATCTATCTTGGCTTCGGCGCAGGACTGGCGGTGTTCATGTTCACCGGCTTCGTGAAATCCATCCCGCTGGAGATCGAGGAGGCCGCCATGATCGACGGCTGCGGCCCTCTCCGCACCTTCTTTCTGGTGGTAATGCCCATGCTGAAGCCCACGCTGGTCAGCGTCGGTATTCTGGAGACTATGTGGGTCTGGAACGACTACCTGCTGCCGTATCTGGTGCTGGACGGCACAAAATACATGACCATCCCCATTCTGATCCAGTACTTCCGCGGCGGCTTTGGCCGCGTGGAGATGGGTCCCATGATGGCCTGCATCGTCCTGACCATCCTGCCCATCATCATCATCTACGTTCTCGGCCAGAAGCACATCATCAAGGGTGTGGCGGCAGGCGCCGTCAAGGGCTAAACTTACAACACGCCGGGGGCGGGCTGATCGCCCGCCCCCGTATATTTTGGCCGGGACCGTCCGGCTGAAAGTCAAATCCTATCCAAGAGAGAAGTTGAGTTATGAAACGAAGCAGCGGTATTTTAATGGCGGTATCCTCCCTGCCCTCCCCCTATGGCATCGGTACCCTGGGCAAGGCGGCCTATGATTTCGCCGATTTCCTGAAAGACGCCGGCCAGTCCTACTGGCAAATGCTCCCCCTGGGCCCCACCAGCTATGGCGACTCCCCCTACCAGAGCTTTTCCGCCTACGCCGGCAACCCCTATTTTATCGACCCGGATATGCTGGCGGCTGACGGACTGCTGACGGACGCCGAGTGCGCCGCCCCCGACTGGGGCAGCGACCCGCGCCATGTGGACTACGGAAAGATCTACGAGAGCCGCTTTACCCTGCTGCACAAGGCCTACAAACGGGGCTGGGAGCGCGACGCGGAGGCCGTAGCGGCCTTTGCGCAGGACAATGCGCGGTGGCTGCCGGACTACGCCCTGTACATGGCCTGCAAGCGTCACTTCGGCATGAAGGCATGGACGGAGTGGCCCGACGACGACCTTCGCCTGCGTAAGAACGAGGCCGTGCTGGACAAGTACCGCACGCTTCTGCGGGAGGACGTGCAGTTCTTCACCTATCTGCAATTTCTGTTTTTCAGGCAGTGGACCGCTCTGCGCGACTACGTCCACCAGCAGGGCATCCGCATCATCGGCGATCTGCCCATCTACGTGGCCATGGACTCCGCCGACGTCTGGGCTGAGCCGCAGTTCTTCCAGCTGGACGACGATCTGGTGCCCAAGGCTGTGGCCGGCGTCCCGCCGGATTACTTTACCGCCGACGGCCAGCTGTGGGGCAACCCCCTCTACGACTGGGACGCCATGCGTGACGACGGCTTCGGCTGGTGGATCCGCCGGATCGACGGCGCCGGCAAGCTGTATGATGTGATCCGCATCGACCACTTCCGCGGCTTTGCCAACTACTGGGCCGTGCCCTACGGTCAGCCCACCGCCAAAAACGGCCGCTGGATCGCCGGTCCCGGCATGGACCTGATCGAACGGCTCAACGGCTGGTTCCCGCAGCTGGAGTTCATCGCCGAGGATCTGGGCTACCCCACCCCGGAGGTGGCGCAGCTGCTCCGCGAGTCCGGCTGGCCCGGTATGAAGGTGCTGGAATTCGCCTTTGACTCCCGGGATTCCAGCGGGTATCTGCCCCACGCCTATACGCCGCACTGCATCTGCTATACCGGCACCCACGACAACAGCCCCCTGGCACTGTGGCGGCAGGAGGCCGCGCCGGAGGATGTGGCCCACGCGGTGGAATACCTGGCGCTGACTGAGCAGGAGGGCTTCCACTGGGGTATTATCCGCGGCGGTATGTCCAGCGTGGCGGAGCTGTTCGTGGCGCAGATGCAGGACTATCTGGGCCTGGGCGAGGGAAACCGCATGAACATCCCCGGCACCCAGGGCGGCAACTGGACCTGGCGGCTGCTGCCCGGCGAACTGAACGATGCGCTCTCTGTCAGGATCGACCGCATGACCGCGCTCTACGGCCGCAAGGCATAAGCGAACACCCCCGGCAGTGCCGGGGGTGTTTTTTTGCCGTGAGCACCGCTTCCGCAACGCCGAAACCCCCATCTGCCATGTGACAGATGGGGGTTTCGATGCCGCCGAGGTAGGGGTTAGACCTCCGCGACCCGTACTGCAATATGGGCCCTGCCGGGCAGGGCAAATAAAAAACCGGCTGCAATGTATGCACCTTTGAAGCGCATCCCACTTGCAGCCGGTCGATCATGCGGTCAAATGCCGTTTAGACACCGTAGCTTTGCGTCTCGGCCTTTCAGCCGATTTGCCAACAGAACATTATTATATTTGTAGTGTATCACTTTCGTTCCGTTTCGTCAAGTCTTTTTCGGCAAAAACTTAGCGTTTTCTATGCGTCCGTGTCCAGCTCTCCGATCGCCGCGCACGCCTCACGGTATGCCGCGGCCGTCTCCGGATACAGCGCCGACGCGCGCTGCATATCGCTGCCGCGCAGGGCCTCCGTCAGGGCTGAGGCTGTCTGCCATAGCTGCACCAGCCCCAGGTTGGCCGCCAGGCCCTTCAGCGTGTGCGCCGCCCGGAACGCCCGCCGGGCGTCTCCGGCGCTCATGGCCGCCTCCAGCATGGCGAAGGTGTCGTCTCCGGCGAACATCCGCAGGAAACGCTCCACCGCAGCTATACTGCCCAACCGGCGCACGGCGTCCGCCATGTCGCCGCCCATCTCTTGATAAAGCTTCTCTAAATTCATTGTTTCTTCCTCTCCAGCCACTCGGCGATCGTTCTTATCATCTGCCCAGCCTCCAACGGCTTGGGAATATGCGCGTCCATGCCCGCTGCCAGGCAGGCCGCTACGTCCTCGTCAAACAGGTTGGCGGTCATGGCGATGATCGGCAGCTGCGCGTCTGGCCTGTCCATCCCGCGGATGGCGCGGGTGGCGGAAAGGCCGTCCAGCTCCGGCATCATCACGTCCATCAGCACCGCGTCGTAGGTACCGGGCGCCGACGCGGCAAACATCTCCACCGCCTCCTTGCCGTCGGCTGCCTGGTCCACCACGGCGCCCGCCTCCTGCAGCAGGTACACCGCGATCTCCCGGTTCAGCTCGTTGTCCTCCGCCACCAGCAAGCGCCGGCCGGCGATGGAAGCCGCCGCGTCGGGAAGCGCGGCTTCCGGTTCTTCGGCCTCACTGGGCATCATGGGCAGCACCACGCGGAAGCGCGTTCCCTGTCCGAGTGCACTGTCCACCTGAATGGTACCGCCTCTTTCGTCCACCAGCTTTTTCACCACGGCCAGACCCAGGCCCACGCCGCCGGAAAGGCTGCCCCTATCGCTGTTTTCCTGGGCAAACGCCTCGAACATATGGCGCTGGAACGTCTCGCTCATACCTGCGCCGTTATCCTCGCATATAAATTCCAGCCGGCACACGCCGTCCGCATAACGGGACTCGCGGAAGCTGCAGCGCACCCATCCGCCGGGGTGATTGTATTTGATGGCGTTGCCGATGATGTTCTGGCAGATCTGCCGCATATACAGCGGGTCGCCTGTGAATCGTTCATGATCCAGCGTCAGGTCCATCACCGTCAGCGCAACGCCTGCGCTCTCCGCCTGGGCGCGCGAAATATCCAGCATCTCGTGCAGCTCGCTTGTCAAACAATAGGGGGTCTTTCCCAGCGCCTCCTGCTTCGGGCGATTCAGCGTCAGCACGTCGTTTACCAACGCCAGCAGATAGCGTGCCGCGGTCTGCGCCTTCTCCCGGCAGGACTGCACCAGCGTCACATTCTCCGGGTTCCGCCCGATGATCTCCAGCATACCCATGATGATGTTGATAGGTGTGCGTATGTCGTGGCTCATGCTGCGAAGGAAGTGCGTCTTGGCCTGGTCCGCCGCGCTGGCGCGGCGCACCTCCTCCTCCAGACGGTGCTGGTAGTCCATCTCGCGACGCTTGCGCTCCTGCGTGGTGTGGAGCACCAGCAGCGTCGCCAAGACCGCCGCCAGCGCGTAGACGCCGAAGGCGGAGATCACCATGTTCTTGCCCAGGATGAACACGTATTCATTGGGGAGGAACACATACAGGCTGTACTGCTGGTATCGCTCCCGTGCACCGAAGAACGTGCCGTCCGTGCGGAGCTGGGTCAGCTTGCTGCCCGGGGAGGGGGAGGACTCCAGCGCACGGATGAGGGGCACCTCGTCCACCGGCAGGTTCCACTGCTCCGCCGCGCTGCTGCCCACCACGCGCTCGCCGTCGGTGATGTAGGTGTAGACCTTGTCATTGAGCAGCGTCTCGTAGCCCGCCAGCAGGCTCTCGATGGACGCACGGTAGGAGGCGATGATCGTGTTCGACTGGAGGCGGACGCAGAAGACGACGCCGGGATTTTCGACGCGCGCCACGGCTGCTATGTCGTATACCGCGCCGTCACGGGTCAGGCGGCGGGCGAAGATCTTCTCCGGGTAGTCCATAACGGAGCGGATCGCCTCATTGGTGTAGTAATCGCTCCAGTCCATGTCCGCACCGGAGCTGAACTCGATCTCCAGATCCTTGTCCAGCACCAGCACGCAGGTTACGCGCTGATGCTGGGCGTACCGCGCCAGCTCCTCGTTGGAGCGGTTCTGCCCCACCATACCCTCGCGCTCCGCCACCTCCTGCGCCTGCTCCGTCAGCCGCACGAGGCTCTTTAGCCGGTCGGCGGCGACGATGTCGCGGTAGCTGATGCACTGGTTTTGCAGATATTGCAGCGTCCGCTGGGCGGTCTGCTGGGCGTTGCGGATGCTGCTGTTGCCGCCGATGAGAGCCGTGACCGCCATCACAAAGACGCCCAGCACCAGCATGAGCACCCAGATATATTTGTTGGAAAACTTATTGCCCATGGATCAACCCCGCTAAAGCCGCCTGTGCGTCCACGCCGTAGCTCTCCAGAATGGCGGCCACGGTGCCGTCCGCCACCAGCTCGTGCAGCATTTCGTTCAGAGCCTCCGCTCTGCCGCTGCCGTCGTCCTTATAGAACGCCGCGCCCAGACCTGCCCGCAGCAGCCCCGGCTCCAGCACCCGGTATTCCCCGGCGCGCCCGGCGATGAAGGTGAGGTACGCCGTCTCGTGTCCGGCGCAGGCGTCCACATAGCTTTTGTCCAGCGCGGCGAACACGTCCACCGTGTTGGCGAAGCAGTACACGCTGTCCACCTGCTCCACGCCGGGCACCTGATGCTTCAGAAACAGCTCCTCCGGCTTAGTGGATATCTGCACGGAAATACGCTTATCATTCAGGTCGGCCAGTGTACGGATATCGCTGTCAGCCTGCACGATGACCACCTGACGGCTGTACATATACGGCCCTGCCCAGCGGTAGCGGTCCTCTCTGCCGTTCATGGAGAAGCTGCCCCAGAGGCAGTCCACCTCTCTGTCCGCAAGCAGCTGGTCCTTCTCCTGCCAGGATATCTGCCGGAAGTCCGGCGTCCACCCCAATCTCTCGCAGGCGGCGGTGGCGATCTCCACGTCGATACCCGCATAGGCGCCATTCTCATCCAGATAGAAATACGGCTCATAGTTGTCGCTGCCAATGACCAGCACCGGCAGTTCTTCCGTTTCCGTCTCCCGCTGTCCGCAGCCGCACAGCAACGCGCCGCACAGCGCCAGCAGCACCGCCAGCAATCTCTTTGTCCTGCTCATTCCTTACCTCTCATGCCGTATACCTCACGGCACAACGCACTCTGTATGTCCTCCAGACAGTCTACCAGCAGCGGATCGAACGCGCCGCACTCGCCGCGCCGTATCATAGCCAACGCCTCCGCATGGGTATACGCCGGCTTGTACACCCGCTGGCTCACCAGCGCGTCATAGGCGTCCGCCAGGCCCACCGCCTGCACGGTCATCGGTATCTCGTTGCCCTTCAGCCCGTCGGGATAGCCGCTGCCGTCCACCCGCTCGTGGTGCCAGCGGCAGATCTCCGCCGCAGCCTCCACCAACGGCTCGCTTTCCATCTCCTTCATGCCCCGCATCAGTTCCTCGCCGATCAGGGTATGCTTCTTGATCTCGTCAAACTCCTCCGGCGTCAGGGGGCCGGTCTTTCGCAGCAGGGCATCCGGCACGCCCATCTTTCCGATGTCGTGGAACATAGCCGCGGCGGCGGCCCGCCGGCAGTCCTTCGCCTCCAGCACGTTGAAATCCTCCGCCAGCATCTCCCGCAGTATCGCGCGGTTCATAGCCGCATCGTCCACCACAAGAATATGCGGCTTGATCTCCTCCCCCTCCATGGGGGTATCCTCGGTGACCACGGCGTCCTTTCTCCGCTTGGCCCGGTACATCAGCCGGTCCGCCCGCTGCACCGCCTGGGCGATCGTCTCCTGCTGCGCCATGACGCAGCCCACGCTGATGGTGATATGCTGGCCGCCCTCGCAGCCCGGTATGCTCACTGTCCGCAGCCGCCGCTGAATGTCTCCCAGCACGGTGGCAAAGGCCGTCTGCTCCACGCCCGGCAGCAGCAGCAAAAACTCGTCGCCGCCGTAGCGCACCAGCGAGCCGCTGCGGCCCACTACCTCATAGATGGTATCCGCCAGCGCCCGCAGCGCGTTGTCGCCCACCTGATGGCCATTCATGTCGTTATACAGCTTCAGATCGTCCATATCGATGAGCACTACACCGCCGCGGTATACCTCATTGCTCATCTCCCGCTGGTAATGGTTGCGGCTCAGCGCGCCGGTCAGCGCGTCTATCTCCTGCTCCTGTGTATCCCGCCCGGAGATGACCAGCACTTTGTCGTTGATCCGGTCGATGCGGATGTCATACTGCCGGCAGCCTACGCCGCCCTGCCGGAACCGCAGGCGAAAGCTCTCGTTTCGCTCCTTTTCGTAGAAAAAGCTCCGCAGGTTTTCGCTGCTAAGATAGCGCATCCACACGCTTTTTTCCGCCGACACACCGCCATTATCCCGGAAGATGTCACGCAGCTCCTCTACGGTGTACCATTTGTCCTCCAGCCCACTGGCCAGACTGGTTTTCCGGACCCGCAGCTTTCCCCGGGCCCTGTCATATTCACATACGGTGTCGCAGATCGGCAGCAGTGCCGCGATAAAGGCTTCCTTCTCGATCATGGCTGAGACCTCCGTTCCTATCATACCAGCTTTATTATAGCATCTTAATACCGTATTGCAACGGCTTCCCCCTGAAACGCCGAATTTTTCGTCTGTTTTGCAGGCAGCGCGCCGGGGTGCGCTGTCGGTGAACGACCCTGACCCGCACAGGGCAAAATAAAACCGCCCGGACGGGCGGTTTTGTTTTGCCTTTTTGCGATCTAACTGCGGCGGCGTCGGCGGAGGGCTAAAACGGTCAGTGCCGAAATGGAAGCACCAACAATAAGCCATGCCCACGGACCGGCGGAGGGCGCGGCGGCCGGCAGAGGCTGCCAGGCGGCATACAATGTCATATCCGCCGTGACCGGCGCATTGAAATCCCAGGGGCGGGTCAGGTCGTAGTCACTGTACCAGCCGGCGAAGCGATAGCCCGAGCGGGTGGGCGCCTGCGGCGGCGCCAGGGGCGTTCCACGGAGCACCTCCGCCGGCGCTACGCCGCTGCCGCCGTTACTTTGGAAGGTCACACGGCACTGCTCTGACACCACCACCGTGACGTCCCGGGCAGCGGCGGCATAGCGGCCCATGCCGTCCTCGGTGGACACCAGGTAATGGCTGCCGGTTATGGCGGACGCACCGCCGTCGGCCAGGACCTTCAGCTGAAAGGAGCCGACGACCGTCTCATCCGCCCAGTCCGCGCCGCCGCCAAAGTCTACGCAATTCATGTAGACCGCCTGACGGCCATCACGCAGCGTGACCAGCGTCGTCTTGACGCCCTCGCGGAGCAGGGTGCCATCAGGCTGATAGGCGAAGAAGGCAGGATCGAAGCATATCTCGTCCTGCATGGCGAACATCGGCCCTGTGCCGGTGGTCCGGCACAGGGAAAGCGATACCGTTACGGTATCGCCGGCGGCGGCATGGTACGTTGCCTCTCCGTTGGCGGCAAGGCGGAATTCATAGTGCCGGCTGTCGTCGCCCCAGGCCAGGGACGGCGCCAGCAGCAGCACCGCCAGCAGCGCCAGAACTACCCGCTTCATGGTCCGCCTCAGTTCAGGAAGTCCTTGAGCTTCTTGCTGCGGGAGGGGTGCCGCAGCTTACGCAGGGCCTTGGCCTCGATCTGGCGGATACGCTCACGGGTGACGTTGAACTCCTTGCCTACCTCTTCCAGCGTGCGGGTACGGCCGTCCTCGATACCGAAGCGCAGCTTCAGCACCTTCTCCTCCCGGGGCGTCAGGGTACCCAGCACGTCCACCAGCTGCTCCTTCAGCAGCGTGAAGCTGGCGGCCTCGCTGGGCTCGGATGCGGCCTCGTCGGGGATGAAGTCGCCCAGATGGCTGTCCTCCTCCTCGCCGATGGGCGTCTCCAACGACACGGGCTCCTGGGCGATCTTCAATATCTCGCGGACCTTGTCCACGGGCATATTCATCTCGGCGCTGATCTCCTCGGGGCTGGGGTCGTGGCCCAACTCCTGCAGCAGCTGGCGGGACACACGGATGACCTTGTTGATGGTCTCCACCATGTGGACGGGGATGCGGATGGTACGCGCCTGATCGGCGATGGCGCGGGTGATGGCCTGACGGATCCACCAGGTGGCGTAGGTGGAGAACTTATAGCCCTTGGTGTAGTCGAACTTCTCCACGGCCTTGATCAGGCCCAGATTGCCCTCCTGGATCAGGTCCAGGAACAGCATACCGCGGCCCACATAGCGCTTGGCGATGGACACCACCAGACGCAGATTGGCCTCGGCCAGCTGCTGCTTGGCCTTCTCGCCGGCCTTGATCTGCTTTTTCAGCTCGGCCATCTCCGCCTCAGGGATGGTCTCGCCGTCCGCCTCGGCCTGCGCCACACGCGCCTCGGCCTCGCGGCCGGCGGACATAACGGTGGCCAGCTCCACCTCCTGATCGGCGGTCAGCAGGGGCACCTTGCCGATCTCCTTCAGGTACATACGCACGGGATCGTCAATGTTGAAGCTGTCCACCAGCGTGTTGGGGTCGACCAGCTCCTCCTCCTCGATCTCGGCGATCTCATCCATAGCGGGCTCGCCATCCTCATCGGGCAGGTCGGCCAGGAAATCCTCGCTGCCTACCTCGATGCCCAACTGCTCCAGAGAGTCGTAGATGGAGTCCATCTGCTCGCTCTCCAGGTCCAGCTCGTCCAGCACGTCGGACAACTCACCGGCATCCAGCTTGCCCTTCTTCTTACCCTTGGTAAACAGGTCGCGCAGCTTCTCGTTGCCGTTCAGCAGCGCGGCCGCCGGCAGGGACGCGATGGTCTTTTCGTCCAGGCCGCCCTTGGCGGGCTTGTCCTGCGCCGGCGCGGCCTCCTGCAAAAGCTGGTCCGCCATCTGCTCCAACTGCTCCGCGGTGTACTTTTCTTCGGTCATGTTCGCTTTCCTCCGTAACCTTTTTTATCTTTATACGTCTCCATCGCCGCCGCCAGCGGATCCGTGCCGCCGGTGCGCTTGGTGTGTTCTTCCCGAATGATGCGTATGTAATCCGCCAGCGCCTGCGGCGCGTTGGCTGCGGATTCCGGTTTTTGCAGCAGCGCCGTTAGGTGGTTCATCTCCTCCGGCGTCAGCACCGCGGCCAGCGCCGCCATGCTCGCGTGCCCCCGCCGCTGCCACAGCTCGCCGTAGATGCGGCCCAGCAGCGGCGAAGAGAATTCCTCCGGCCGCACCGGCATTTCCGGCGGGAACAGGCTCTCGTCCTGCATCAGCAGACGGATAACGCCCTCCTCCGCCAGCGCGCTGCGTACATTCTGATAACGGATGCTGCGGTCCGCGGGCTGCAGGGCCGATATCGGGTTCATCTCCTGACGCTCCTGCGCCTTCCGTGCCTTGGCCTGCACCCGCTTGGCGGCCCGCTGGACCTCCATCCGCATGGCCTCTACCGGCAGGGACGCCGCCTCGGCGGCCCGGGTGGTATATACCTCCCGTCCCACAGGATCATTTAATTTACATAATGTTTCAGCAATCTCCCCCGCGTAGGCGATGCGGCCCTTGTCGTCCTTCAGGTCATACTTGGCCGCGATCTCAGACATCGTGAATTCAATGCCGTTTGCGCTGCCGGAAAGCAGCTGCTCAAACGCGTCCCTACCCTGGTATTTGATAAAGTCATCGGCATCCTGCTTTACATAATGCCCATCCACCAATCGCTGCGGCAGACGCAGGACCTTCACGGTGAACTCGCTGTTCTGCAGCAGCTCCAGCGCCCGGTCCGTGGCCATCTGGCCCGCGCCATCGTTGTCATAGCACAGCACCAGCTCCTTGGTGAAGCGGCTCAGCAGACGTATCTGCTCCTGGGTCAGCGCCGTGCCCATGCAGGCCACCGCGTTGTCGAACCCCGCCTGATGCAGCGTCACCACGTCCAGGTTGCCCTCGCACAGGATCATGTTGGGCCGCTTGGTCTTTTTGGCCAGGTTCAGGCCGTAGAGCACCCGGCGCTTGCTGTAGGCCACCGTTTCGGTGGTGTTCATATATTTCGGCTCCGACTTGTCGATCACGCGGCTGCCGAAGCCCACCACGTCGCCCCGCACATCGATGACCGGCAGCATCAGCCGGTTGCGGAACTTATCGTACAGCCCGCCGTTTTTCCCGTTGACCACCAGCCCGGAGGCCAGCAGCTCCTGCTTGGTGAAGCCCTTGTCCGTCATGGCGCGGAGCAGCGCGTCCCACTGGTCCAACGAAGCGCCCATGCCGAAGCGCACCGCGATGCCGCGCCGTATCTGCCGCTTGTCCAGATACGCCTGCACCGCCGCACCCTGCGGAAGCTGCAGCTGGTCGTAGTACCACCGCGCCGCCGCGCGGTTCAGCTCCAGCACCCGCCGCCGCAGCCGGTCGGCGTTGCTGCGGGCCTCGTCCTCCGCCGGCAGCGGGATGTTGGCCCGCTTGGCCAGGAACTCCACCGCCTCCGGGAACGACAGGCCCTCGATCTCCATGATGAAATTGATGACGCCGCCGCCCTTTTTGCAGCCGAAGCAGTGGTAGATCTGCTTGTCCGGCGCTACGGAAAATGAGGGCGTTTTCTCGTTGTGGAAGGGGCACAGGCCGAACAGGTTGCCGCCCTTGCGCGTCAGCGTCACGTAGCTGGATACCACGTCCGCAATGTCGTTCCGCGCCACCACTTCGTCCAGAAACTGGTCGCTGAAATGCACGAAAAGCCCTCCTTTCCCCCGCCGAACCGCAGTGCAAAATAAATCTGACAATATACTATACCAAAAAACTTCCTCAAATCCTCTTTTTTCGCAAAAGTTTTTAACAGGGCGAACGAAGGGTAAAAAAAGACCGCCTTACGGCGGTCTTTTTTATTCAAGCACGGAAGGGCCTAAATTAGAACTCCTTTTTCTTGCCGATGACGACGGCGGAGCCGGCGACGGAGGTCAGAGCCATACCGACGTACATAGCGATGCCTGCATCAAAGGTCTTGGGGGAGGTGGTGGTGCCAGTGGTGGGAGTGGTGGTGGAACCAGTGTACAGGTAACCCTCGGGAGAACCGGTGTACAGAGCGTTAGCAGCGATGGCCACGGAATCCTTGGCAGCATCAGCAACAGTGTAGTACTTGGTGTAGGTGTACACAGCGCCGCAGGTGGCGCACTTAGCGGTAGCCAGAGTGCCATCGGCTGCGAAGGTGTAGGTAGCGCCGGAAGCCTTGGTGAAATCGTGGGCAACAACAGTGTAATCGGTGTCCTTCTTAGCCAGCTTGACCTTCACGACTTCGTTGTTCACCAGCAGATAGATGGAGCCAGCGGCATCCTCGACATAGTAGTTGGTAGTCTTGGAACCGTCCTTAGCAGTGAAGAAAGTGTTGTCCTTAACGCTATCGGCCTTCTTCATCTCACCGCACTTGGAGCCGAAGGTCTTGTAGACTTCGCCAACATAGTTGTACTTGCCATCGTTGTCGGTAGCAACCAAATACTTATAGACGGCACCATCCTTGTACAGGATGTAGGTTGCATTCTCAGCAGAAGCCTCAACGAACTTGGTATCGGTCAGGGTAACGTTGGCAGCGCCCGTCAGGGTGTACATAGCAACAGAGCCAGAAACGACACCATCAGTAGTGGTGGTAGAAGCATTGGTGACGGCAACAGTCGCAATCTCCTTCTTTTCCTTGGCGGTATCAGAAATCTGAACCAACTCATACTTTTCCGCAGCGAACGCCACGGTGCACAGTGCCAGAGCCATGACCATGGCCAGCACAGTTGCAATGATCTTCTTCATGTTTGTTTCCTCCATAAAAATTTGTTTGTGTCCGGTTCAGCTTTGTCACTCGGACCACCGTTTACAACGTAAACATCATTATGTTGTAAAAATTTTTACGGATTTTATTACCATTTATTTCCATTTTTGAGATAGTGACATCGCGCCGTTAAAAATCGCCCGGAATTGGAAACAATTTCCATTTCTTCCATAATTTACCAGTAATTTACGCAATTTATCTGAACGCCTGCGAAGCGTAATTCTTGTGTAACGCAGCATTTATGCAATTCAAATTGAGATTTTCAAAAAACGCAACAACTTAGCTGGAAAAATTTTCCAGTCAAAATCGAAAAGTCATTATGTAAACTATTCAGCCCGAAATACGCCCCAAATCCCGTTCATAATTCGGTTACAATTTATTCGGCGAAAGCGTTGTCTGCGTTTTGTGCGTAAAAGGAGCTTCGCCGCCCCGGCGGCGAGTGACTTTCTTTTGTTGTCAAAAGAAAGTTACCAAAGAAAACCACTTAGACCTACGGTCTAAGGATCCCTTGGCGCGCTATGGAGCGTACAAATTCAGTGGCGCATACTCGCGAATAGAGTGCAGTGGGTAACGTTGTCGGTTCCGGGGACTGCTTGTACCTCTTGTGACGCTGCCGCTGATACGGTGCGAGGGTAGGAGTTGGTGCGCTGGTCGAATGGGCGATTATCAAATCGCGCCAAAGCCGCCCGGAGGGCGGCTTTGGGTGGTGCGCCCCCGGGCGCGGGGGTACATCTGCGAATGTTTCGTTAAGATACCGTTAAGAAATCGCCAATTTTCTTGAAAACCAGATTTCAGAGTGCTACCATGAAACAACGTAGGGGGCGCGAGGTACAGGCCCCGCGCGACAGGAGGGGAGCTCCCGGGCGATAGATATCATCTGTTGCCCGGGAGCCTTGCTTTTCCCAAAGGAAAAACCCAACAGCCTCGCTAAAAGCGCGACTGTTGGATTTACCATAATATATATTATTGTTAACTTATCGCCAGGTCTGACTGTAAAAGTACAGGGCCAGCATTCCGGGTCCCACATGGGCGCCGGTGACGGGCTCGTGACAGACGGAGAGTATCTCGCCGGTGCAGCCGGCCTGCCGCAGGGCGGTGGCCAGGTGCAGCGCCTCCGCCGGGGCGGCGGCGTGAGAGATACCCACCGGCGCAGACTTATCCTCCACCATTTCTTCATACAACCGGATCAGCGTATCCATGGCCTTTTTGCGGCCGCGCTCCTTGCTGAGCACCACGATCTTGCCCTCCGGATCACCCTGCAGGATGGGCTTGATCTGCAGCAGTGTGCCGGCAAAGGCCGCGGCGCCGGACAGCCGGCCGCCCTTGCGAAGGAATTTCAGATCGTCCACCATGAAGTGCTGGCGCATCTTGCCGATAAGCTGGTTGACGCGGGCCACGATCGTCTCCATATCTGCGCCCTTCTGCGCCATATCGGCGGCTTCCAGCACGATGAGCCCCTCGCCCAGGGAAGCGCCGCGGCTATCCAGCACGCGTATGTCACGGTCGGGGTAGCGCTCGCGCAGCTCCTGCGCCACCACGCTGACGCCCCAGCAGGTGCCGCTGACACCGCCGGACAGCCCCACATACAGCACATCATCGCCCCGGTCCAGCACAGGCTCCATGGCCTCGCGGGCGGCCAGCGGTGTGATCATAGAGGTCTTCACCTCCGCACCCTTACGCATAGCCTCGTAAAAGGCGTGGCCGTCAAAGGGCTTGGATATGTCCACCGGCTCACCGTCGATGGTATAGGTCAGGCACAGCTCCGTGATGGCGTACTGCGCCCGCAGCTCCGGCGGCAGATTGGCCGCGTTGTCAGTCATTACTTTGATCATAATGCGTCTCCTTTGAGGATAGATATGTATTATATTACAGCCGTGCGCGCACCCAGTCGGCCAGCGTGTCGAACAGGCAGCGATAGCCGGACATGGTCAGATGGATGCCGTCGGCGGCGATAAGACCGGACAGATCGCGCTGGGGCAGGAACTGCCGCCGCACATCGATAAGGGGCACGCCATCGGCAAAGGCCAGAGCCGCCACCGCGTCGGAGTACAGCTCCTGGTGGCGGTAAATGCGTCCCACATCTCCCAGCCAGCGCAGCACGCTGCCGCCGTCCGTCTTTTGGGAGATAAACCGGAAATACCGCTGTCCGTCAATGGGCGGCAGCGTCATCAGCACCGGCTGTACACCGGCGGACTTCAGCGCCGTGACGGCGCAGTGCAGCTTCTCAGTGAACTCCGGCAGGGTCGTGCGGGGCAGGTGGTCCTCCTCCGGCGCGGCGGCGACGGCCTCCCAGTCGAAATCGCTGTCATTGCCGCCATAAGCCACCAGCGCCCAGCGGGCATCCATGCCCCGCTGCACATCGTGCTCCACCAACGCCAGGCCCTTGGTCACTGTGGCACCCATCTTGGCGCGGTTCACCACCTCCAGCCGGTCGCTGGGATACTGGGCCATCACCTCCGGCAGATGGAAGTGGTAGCGCATATCCGCGTCGGGCATGGTGGCCTTCAGCAGAGAATCACCGTAGATAAAAGCACGTTCCATAGGACTGCCTCCCCATGTGGTTTTTATCTAATATAGCATATTAGCACACGCGCGTCAACAGATTTTTCTGCTGGATTTCTTGCATGATGTGCCCGTATGTGGTATACTATACAGTAAATCGGATACAGGGGTGTCGCTATGGAATATGACAAGGAATTGATCGCCCACAAGCTACAGCGGTGGGACAAGTTCATCACGGATTATCATCTGCCGGACTGGGAGACGATACCGGATTTCGGCCTGTATATGGACCAGGTCATCGTACTGCTGGAGCAGTATCTCAGCTTCATTCCCGCGCCGGTGGGCGGCAAGGAGCGCTTTGTCACGTCCTCCACCATCAACAACTACGTTCGGCTGAAGATCATGCCCGCGCCAGAGAAGCGGAAATACCACCGCATCCACATCGCGTACCTCATCATGATCCTGACCATGAAGCAGAGCCTGAGCATCAGCGATGTGCAGAAGATCCTGCCCGCTGACAGCAACGAGACGGACGTCCGCGCGGTGTATGAGGATTACTCGCTGAAATTCCGCCGGGTGGGGCTGTTTTTCAACCAGCAGGTGCAGTCCGGGTCGGAGGGCATCCGCAGCGCCAACGAACAGAACGGCAATAACGCCGTGGAGCTGCTGGTCATCGAAAGTGCGCTGATCGCCGGGTTCTCCAAGATATTGGCGGAGAAGCTGATACGCCTGTGCGGCGCAGATGCCGAGGATGTGCTGGCCGCGGAGCAGACACCGCCCCAGCCGTGATCAACAGGGCTATTGTATAGCATTTCCGAGGGAAATATGTGAACGAACTATAAAATCCGTGGCCGAAAGGCCACGGATTTTCTTATGGCGCGGCGCATATACTCCCGCGAGGTGATCGTATGAAAAAGCTCCTGCCGTATGTGCTGGCATTCCACGCCGCCCTGGCCGCGGCGATCCTGCTCTGGGCGCTGCAGGAAAAGTTCCCCGGCCCGCTGACCAACACGCTCTCCCCCGTATGGAACAGCCCATGGGAGATGGGCAAAGCCGCGTTCTTTCCCCTGCTGGCGGCGGCACCGACGCTGTGGGTGCTGCAAAAGGGCGGCAGCCGGGGCGGACTGTGTCTGATGGCCCTGTCCGGCGCGGCGCTGGCCCTGGCGCTGGCCTGGACGCCGCTGGCGCCGGCGGCGGTGGCCGTGCTGGCTATCACGGCGGCGCTGGCCCTGTACGCCGCCCTGTGGCGGCGCGTCTCCGGTGACGCGCTGCCCTGGTACCTGCTGACTGCCGCCCTGAGTGTGGCCTATATCCTGCTGACCATTTTGCCCCCCGCCGGCGGCATATTTACCCCGTGTACCGTGGCGACCGGCGGCACCATCCCGTTTTGAGGACCCAAAACCCTCCCGCCGGAGGCAAAAAAAGAAGCACCCGCTGGGCCGGAAGCATTTATATTCCCCGCGGCAGCGGGAGGGTTATATA
>OLNW01001103.1_pt1 | contig 28425 bp, 23 predicted proteins | sample 1672121 | NCBI WGS metagenome assembly OLNW01 (sample SAMEA3136648, study PRJEB25190) | human gut metagenome
CTGCAATCCTGCCGGAGGCTATATCAGCTGGGGGATTGACTCCCAGCTGATATAACTACGGATAACATCAATCGGTGCACCACCCGCTGTCAACAGGCAGAAACTTTGACTCCAGAATGCTTCCTTCCAAAGTCTTTCCCTGATCTGTGGATATTCCTTTTTTAACAAACGACTGCTTGCACTTTTATACGCATTGATAAATTTACTGAGTTCTGATTTTGGCTGTGCCCGAAACATAACATGCACATGATCAACATCATGATCCACTTTGTCCATATAATCAGTCCTTTCTATCCTTTCGACTGATTATAGTATACCACACTTCGCACTGCAGAACAAGCGTTCTATTTTCTTTTTTTCTGCAATTCATCTCCCACATGTAGAGGAAGGAGAATTCTTGCTAACTTTTGTTAAAAACATCGAGTGTTTCAAAAACAGTAGACATTCCTACTTTCAAATGCTATAATAGCATCGATTACAGCTACATTAAGAACAATAATAAATACATTTTTTAAGGAGTGAGACTATGTTTATTACAGATGATATCCGTTATGTTGGTGTTAACGACCACAACATTGATTTATTTGAAGGACAGTATGTTGTAGAAAACGGCATGGCCTACAATTCATATGTGATCATGGACGAGCAAATTGCAGTCATGGATACTGTAGACGGCAATTTCACAGATGAATGGCTGAAGAATATTTCAGACGTCATCGGTGACAGAAAGCCATCTTATCTGATTGTTCAGCATATGGAACCTGACCACTCTGCCAACATTGCCAACTTTCTGGATCTTTACAAGGATGCCAAAGTTGTCGCTACAGCCAAGGCTTTTGTGATGATGAAGCAATTCTTTGGCACAGACTACCCGGAGAGACAGATTGTTGTCAAGGAAGGCGATACGCTTTCTCTTGGTACACACACACTGACATTTGTTCTTGCACCAATGGTTCACTGGCCAGAAGTTATGGTGACCTACGACAGCAAGGATAAGGTTCTTTTCTCAGCAGATGCCTTCGGCAAGTTCGGTGCCCTTGATGTCGAAGAAGACTGGACATGCGAAGCCCGCCGTTACTATTTCGGTATCGTCGGCAAATACGGTGTTCAGGCTCAGGCGCTCCTGAAGAAGGCAGCCGGTCTTGATATCCAGACCATCTGTGCACTCCATGGCCCGATCCTCAAAGAGAATCTTGGCTATTATCTTGATCTCTACAATACATGGTCCAGCTACGGTGTTGAGAGCGAAGGCGTTGTCATCGCTTACACATCTGTTTACGGCAATACTAAGAAAGCCGTTGAGCTCCTTGCAGATAAACTGACTGCCCTTGGATGCCCGAAAGTCACAGTTACTGACCTTGCCCGTGATGACATGGCCGAAGCTGTCGAAGATGCTTTCCGCTACGGCAAGCTCGTTCTGGCTACAACCACTTACAATGGTGATATCTTCCCATTCATGAAGACATTCATCGAACACCTGACAGAACGCGGCTACAGAAACAGAACGATCGGTCTCATTGAGAACGGCTCATGGGCACCTACCGCAGCCAAAACCATGCTGAAAATGTTTGAAGGCAGCAAGAATCTGACATTTACAGACACAACAGTCACCATCAAATCCGCTGTCAACACTGAGAATGAAGCACAGATTGCGGCACTGGCTGAAGAACTCTGCAAATAAAACCCATAGATGCCATAGATATCCTGCATAGCAATTCCGGGATATCTATGGCATCCTCTATCTACCCATTATTTTTACTACAAAGGTGTAACTTTATGATTCAACTTAATCCACGCGTCAACAATCCGGCAGTTGGCACATTTTATGTGTTGCTTTCTGCCATTTTTTTCAGCCTTGGCGGCTTTATGATCAAAATCGTTCCATGGCAGTCTCTGTCTGTCAGCGGCGTACGAAGCATCTTCGCCCTGATCACACTGCTGCTCTACATGAAGCTGATCCATCATCCTTTTCGGCTGAACCCATCCGTTATTTTCGGCGGCATCTGCTCAGCTTCCATGAGCATCACATTTGTCTGTGCCACCAAAATGACATCCGCCGCCAATGCCATCATCCTGCAATTCACACATCCGGTTTTTCTGATTCTTATCCTCTGGATCTTCTATCATAAACGGCCGGATAAAAGGGCTATCCTTACATGCATCATTGCATTAATCGGTATTGTATGCTTTTTCTTTGATAAGATCACCTCCGGCGGCATGCTCGGCAATCTTCTTGCCATTATCTCGGGCCTGTCCTATGCCATTATGTTTCAGATGAAGAAAATGAAGGGCGGCGATTTCGAATCTTCCCTTGTCATCAGCTATATTCTGGCCTTCATCATCGGCCTTCCGACTGCTGTGCACGAAACCATCCATACACCATCCATATGGCTGGTGATCGTACTTCTTGGCACTGTACAGACCGGTCTGGCCACCATCTGTCTATCCCGGGGACTGGATGCCGTTTCCCCGGTAACAGCTGCATTAACCTCAGGCATTGAACCGATTCTCAACCCGGTATTGGCGGCCATTATCTGCGGCGAAACCATCGGACCTATGTCCATTGCAGGCGGCGTTCTTGTCATCGGTTCCGTGCTGGCCTACAGCCTCAGCCAGATTAAACGTCCTGTCTCTGCCGGTTAACATTCAAAAACCAGGCACCGATTTGGAGCAATTTTGAATTCACAGCTGATATATGTCTCATCGTGTACAATCAAACACAGTAAAAAAGAGTGAGCCTCAGCACACTCTTTTTTTGTATATGTAAACAAAATAAATGATTTCTGCAATGGCTGTGATCCCCCATGAAAATATATAAAGGGAATACAGGGATAATATGGTATGAAAATACGCAAAAACTGTATAAATCCAGACAACTCTGAATACGCAGGAACCTATGATAACGATCACCATCGGTATCATACTCTTTCCCAAAGCTCTGGAAGCCATGATGGTACAGTCCATAAAAGCAGAAAATCCATAGCAGACACCCATAATGGACAATCGGATCATCCCCGCCTCAATGACATCTGCATCTGTCGAGAACAATGAGAGGAATTGATGGCCAAATAAAACAAGTCCCAATCCCATGATCATACCGATACCAAAGGAATATGCCAGGCTGATGAGATAGCTGTTCCTGACACGCTTCCTGTTGCCGGCACCGAAATTCTGTCCCATAAAACTACCGCAGGCCGTATAGAAGGCCGTCATCACATCATACACCAACGCATCGGCATTGGCCGCAGCCGCATTGCCGGCCACCATGGTGGCATCAAAGGAATTCACCCCCGCCTGTACAAACAGATTCGCGATCTGGAAGATCGCATTCTGAAGTCCTGCCGGAATACCGATTCTGATAATATTCACAGTCTTGTTTCTGTTCAGACGCAGCTCCGATCGGTGCAGTCCATAAATATCCCCGCTTCTGAAAAGTGCAACGCTAATCATCGCAGCCGACAAATACTGTGAAATAATACTGGACACAGCCACACCGGCCACATCCATCTTACAGACGATCACAAAAAAGAGATTCAAAATAATATTCACAACGCCCGCCATGGAAAGATACTTCAGCGGTCGTTTCGTATCCCCCGCCGCACTGAAAACGGCATTACCAAAATTATATACAGCCAGCGCCGGCATCCCCAGAAAATAAATCCGTATATACAGCACCGCCCCATCGATCAATTCCGGCTTCGTGTTCAAAAGTTCCAGAATACCTTTTGAAAATATTGCTCCAATAAGCAGCAGGGTCAATCCTGTCAGAATACTGAACAGGAAAGCCGAATGTACAGTTTCCCGAACTCCTTTCCTGTCTCCGGAGCCAAGATACAATGCAGTCAAAACATTAATGCCTCCCGAAACCCCGATCAGAAAACTCGTAAACATCGTCACAAGAATCGTTGTCGATCCAACTGATCCCAGGGCTGATGCCCCCGCAAAACGCCCGACAACGGCAATATCCGCCACATTAAAAAGCACCTGCAAAAGATTCGATACAATAAGTGGTGCACTGAAAAATAAAATCTTCCTGGCTAAAGGTCCTTTTGTCAGATCCTGATTATCTCGTGCCATTTTCTACCTCCCCCATAAACTTCAATCATTATACAGCCTTTTCAGACAAAAATCCACCAGATTTTCCCATAATTTTTTATGACTATTCATTTTGATAGTTTATCGTTTTTGTGCTAAAAGACTTGTGAAAAAATAACATAAATGTTATATTTATATTTGATGTTGTTATCAATACTATATAAGGAAGTGACAAAATGTTACAAATAGAACATTTATCCTTTGATGTCCGGGATGATGGCCGTCAGGCAGAGATCCTCTCCGACATCAGTTTTAATGTTGCCGATGGCGAAATGCTTGTCATCACAGGCCCAAACGGCGGCGGCAAATCCACACTTGCCAAGCTGCTCATGGGTATCAATGAAGCCACTTCAGGCAGAATTATTTTAAACGGAGAAGACATTACAGACCTCTCCATCAATGAACGTGCCCAGGCTGGCATCGGATTCGCTTTCCAGCAGCCGCCGCGTTTTAAAGGCATGACCGTCCGCCGCCTTCTGAATCTTGCAGCAGGAAGAACCCTCAGCGAGAGCGAATGCTGCGGTTTTCTCAGCAGTGTCGGTCTCTGTGCCCAGGAATATATTGACAGAGAAGCAGACGCTACCCTTTCCGGCGGTGAAATGAAACGTATCGAAATTGCAACGGTTCTTGCCAAACAGCATGCGCTTTGCATTTTTGATGAACCGGAAGCCGGCATTGACCTCTGGAGCTTTTCTATGCTGATCAAGAAGTTTGAACAGATTCACAAGGAGAAGAAAGAGAGTCTGATCCTTATCTCCCATCAGGAACGTATTATCCGTATGGCGGACAGGATCATGGTCATCTCCGACGGCAAGATTGACCGAATCGGGCCTGCCGAAGAGATTCTTCCGACACTCTTAGACACATCCTCCCAGGAGGCCTGCTGTTATGGTCAGCAGAAAGGAGGCGATTACTGTGAAGCTTAATCAGGTAACAGAAGATGTATTAAAGGTGATTGATTCCTATGGCTTCAAACAGGAAGGTGCCTACAATCTCCGATTAAACGGTATGGCTGTCTGTCATGGTGACAGCCGCCATATTGCTATTGTGAAGAAAACCGACCTTCCGGGCATCGATATCCGAATCAGCAGTGAAGCACAGAATGAACAGGTGCATATTCCTGTTGTTATGTCCGAGCCCGGTCTTGATGTTGTTTACAACGATTTCTATGTAGAAGACGGCGCGGATGTCACCATCGTTGCCGGCTGCGGTATCCACGGTGAAGGATGCAGCGAAACACGTCACGATGGTATTCATACTTTCCATGTCGGCAAAAATGCCAATGTGAAGTATGTCGAGAACCACTACGCTGAAGGAAACGGCACCGGCGGCAAGATTCTCAACCCGGTAACGAAGATTTATGTGGGTGAGAATTCTGTTTTCACCCTGGAGACCACCCAGATCAAAGGTGTTGACTCTACCAAGCGTGAAACCTTCGTTGAACTCGGACCAAATGCCAAACTTTATGTCACAGAGAAACTGATGACCCATGACGCTCAGCATGCTATTTCCAACATGGAGGTGAAGTTGAACGGTGAAGGCAGCTCTGCCCGTATTATTTCCCGTTCTGTTGCCAAAGGCACATCCAATCAGATCTTCCATCCGAAGGCCATCGGCAACAATGCCTGTCATGCACATGTCCAGTGTGACTCCATCATTATGGACAAGGCATCCATCAGCTCTATTCCTGAGATCAATGCCAACCATATCGATGCACAGATCATCCATGAAGCGGCTATTGGCCGTATTAACGACGAACAGCTGATCAAACTCCGTACATTCGGTATGACAGAAGAAGAAGCTGAAGCGGTGATCATTGAGAACTTCCTCAATTAATGACCTGCTGTTCAGGCTGCATCTTTATATTTCAGTTTTTAGAATTGTAGCTAACAAAGCTTTTAAATAACAAAACCGGTATTCAGCTGATGGCTGAATACCGGTTTTGTTATTTTTAGTTATTTGCTAAATCACCGCACTATGCGCTGTATTATTTGATTGTCTTCTTCTCCGTTTTGACAGCCTTGTCAACAACCTGCTTGGCCGAATCCGCAATCTCTGCTGTCTCAACCGCTGTCTCTTTCTGCTGCTTCTGACTGTCTGTTTCCGCAATGGATTCTGCCGCTTCTGTTTCTTCAACAGCTGCGTTCTGTGCATCCTCCCCTGAAGTCTCTATATCCTTCTTCTCCAGAACAACCTTTGTACCGCTGACAATATCCTTCATCGGGTCCATACGCTGCAGTTCACTGCTTGTTCCGTTGCCCTCAAGATATAACAATGGATTGACAGCCACACCATTCTCCTCGACCTGGAAATGCAGATGATTACCTGTGGAACGGCCTGTTGTACCGCTCAGACCAATCTGCTGTCCCTTCTCAACATGATCGCCGACTTTGACATAAATCTCAGAATGATGCATGTATTTCGTCACCAGGCCATTACCATGGTCGATGGTGATCAGATTACCTGCAGACCCCGAATAACCTGCAAAGATAACGGTTCCGCTTTCTGCTGCATACGTCGGGATATTCTCGCTGCCTGTACCAAGATCAAGACCCTTATGGAATTTATTGTCAAACTCTCTGAATCCGAAGTTGCTTGTCACAACCGCACCCGGACAAGGATCAGCAAATCTGCCGATCATCGCTGAAAAATCCTTCAGTGTCATATCATCCAGACGATACAGATCATACAGTTCCATCAGCTTGATCAAGCTCTTGCCATAATTCAGATCTGTTGCCCAGCGCTGTCCAATACGCATCGCAAAGGTATTGGCATCATTGACACCGCTGATCAGATCACCGTAACCATTCTGAAGAACCTTGCATCTGTCCTCAATGGCTTCACTGTATGTATTGTACGCACGGAATGCAGATGTTGTAGAATAAATCTTTCCATCCTTCGTCATCTCAGATGTACGCATTGAGACACTCCCTGCAGTACCTGAACCTTTAATGCCGAATAAGTTACAGTAACCGTAGGCCAGTCCTGAAAGTCCCTGTCCTTTATTGCCACCCGGTCCGTATGTACCATAACCGGATTCCTGTATGATCTGGGCAATTGTAACAGAAGCCGGATAACCGTATTCATCCTGGCTCTTTAATGCTCCGACAATCATCTCCTGAGTAATAAATGACGGCAGACCCTTAATCGGAACATCTACATTATACTGTACTCTATCACCAATCTTCTTGAAAACACCGGATGCCTTGTAGGAAACATCCTGCTGAGTATTGCTGCCTGTCTCTGCAGTTGTCTGAGACTCCGTTGCTTTTGAATCTGTCGATGCCGAAGCATTATCTGATGAAGACCCAGGTGTCGTTGTCTCCGATGACGCAGTCTCCGACTGAGATTCTGATTCTGTTTCGGATCCTGTCTCTGTTGTTCCTGTCTCTGTTGTACCGGTTTCAGTATCTGTTGCCCCTGTCTGGGATTCTGTCTCTGATTCCCCTGTTCCTGTCTGGGACTCTGTCTCAGTCTCAGAAGCTGATGTCTCTGAAGCCTTTGTCTCAGTCTCCGGTGCCTTTGTCTCAGTCTCCGGTGCCTTTGTCTCGGTATCCGACGCTTTTGTCTCGGTCTCCGGTGCCTTTGTCTCAGTCTCAGTCTCTGTCGTATCAGGGATCTCAGCACCTGTCTCCGGGTCTACCTTGCTGCCGCTGGCATTATATAAATAACCGGATGTCTCACTGTAAGTCAGTTCACCATTCGCCAGCATACCTGCTACCTTGTCTGATACACGTTCATAAACACCATTTATGTCTTTCGCTTCTGTATCACTATATGCTGCCTGCGATGCCGTGGACGCTTCGTCCGCGTATACTGCCATCGGCTGGGCTGCAAGCATAGCAGCAACTAAAACACTTGCTGTATACTTCTTCCATGTGCATTTCTTCAATTCTATTCAGTCTCCTTTTCTAATCACTTTGTTGTCACGCATTGCATTCTGTTCCCACATTAGTTAGAAACGACCACTATTTATTATACTCTTTTTTTGCCGTTTCTGTCAAGTTCTTTGGTAAGTTGTAACTAACTTTTTTTCTTTCTGTAAAAAATCTCCTGCCATGATTTCCTTTCTTATACTACATCATGTCTATTATAACTCGTTTTTCCATCATATGCACCCAACAATTATCGCAATTTGTTTATTTGATATGTCGTTTATTGCGGGTATTCTGTATACAATTTAGTACAAAGAATCTTCTTGACAATTTTTCAAAAAGGTCTATAATCTGTAATTGTTTCAAGAACAAACAACAAAAGCAACGATCAGGACACGATTTTCTTAGTCCGGTATTCTTTCAGAGAGCTGACAGTTGGTGTGAGTCAGCAGATACTTAAGAGAATTATCCCCTGTGAGCTTTTCGGACGAAACAGATTCATTAGTCCGAAACGGATTCTCACCGTTACAGGAGAGCATGTTCAACGATGATAGATAGAATCGTGGACGTGGCAGAGTGATCGATTGAAAAACCGATAATAGAAGTGGTAACGCGGAGTCATAGGCTTCGTCTTCTGAAAAACCCGAAAGGGTACAGAAGACGGAGCTTTTTTTATGATTTATTCGTTCAGATTCAAAAGATTTTGTCAGGCATGCAGGCAATTGATCTTTTGAACTTCAAAGCCGAATCACCTGCCAACTGGTATTCACGACGATTCATCACCGACGTGTCAGACACTCAGTTTTGAATCGTCACTACATTTTACTTAAGAGGAGGCACATTATTATGAATACTTTAGTTATTGTTCTGATAGCAGCCGTTTGTCTGGTTGCTGGTTATTGTTTATATGGCCGCTGGCTGGCCAACAAATGGGGCATCGACCCAAATGCAAAGACACCTGCTGTCCGCAAAAACGACGGACAGGATTATGTTCCGGCAGATGGTCTGACAGTCTTTGCCCATCAGTTCTCATCCATCGCCGGTGCAGGCCCTGTCACCGGTGCTATTCAGGCCGCTGTCTTCGGTTGGGTTCCTGTTCTTCTCTGGATCCTGATCGGCGGTATCTTCTTCGGTGCCGTTACAGACTTTGGTGCATTATATGCCAGTGTCAAAAATGACGGTAAGTCCATGGGACTTCTGATTGAAAAATACATCGGCAAAACAGGTAAGAAGTTATTTCTTCTGTTCTGCTGGCTCTTTACACTGATTGTTATTGCAGCCTTTGCGGATATGGTAGATGGTACATTTAACGCCTATACTGTCACTGAAGCAGGTGTGACACAGTTATCCGACGCCGCCAATGTCAATGGTGCTGCCGGAAGCATTTCTCTTCTGTTTATCGTATTTTCCGCTGTATTCGGTCTCATCCAGAAGAAAGCAAACTTTAAAGGCTGGAAGGAAGTTGTTCTTGGTCTTGTATGTATGTTTGCAGCATTTGTTATCGGCATGAACTTCCCGCTGATCGCATCCAAAACAACCTGGTCTTACATCGTTTTTGCTTACATCTTCCTGGCCGCTGTTCTGCCAATCTGGCTTCTGATGCAGCCTAGAGATTACATGACAACCTTTATGTTTGCAGGCATGATCATCGCCGCTGTTGTTGGTCTGTTTGCTGCACATCCTACAATGAACCTGCCAATGTTTACCGGTTTCCACAATGAAAAATCCGGTGACATGTTCCCAATCCTTTTTGTAACTGTTGCCTGCGGTGCTGTATCCGGTTTTCACAGCCTGGTATCTTCCGGTACATCCTCTAAGACAATCTCCAACGAAAAGGATATGCAGAAAGTCGGCTACGGCGCTATGGTACTTGAAAGTCTTCTGGCCGTTCTGGCTCTGTGTGTTGCAGGTGCCGCTGCTTCTGCTGATGGTACAGCTGCCACAGGCACGCCATTCGCCATCTTCTCATCAGGCGTTGCCGGTTTCCTTGAAATGTTCGGTATCCCTGTTTACGTTGCCCAGTGCTTCATGACAATGTGTGTATCAGCCCTTGCATTTACAACCCTTGACTCAGTTGCACGTATCGGACGTATGTCATTCCAGGAACTGTTCAGCGTTGATGATATGGAACACGCTGAAGGCTGGAGAAAACTTTTATGCAACAAATATTTCTCCACAATCCTGACACTGTTCCTTGGTTATGTTCTGACTCAGATCGGCTATGCTAACATCTGGCCGCTGTTCGGAAGCGCCAACCAGCTGTTAAGTGCACTTGTTCTGATCACATTATGCGTCTTTTTAAAAGTCACAGGCCGTGAATTCAGAACACTGATTGCACCGCTTCTCATCATGCTTGCTGTAACATCAACTGCTCTTGTAGAACGTGTTATCGCACTGTTCCACGCTTACGGCGCCGGTACAGCCGTCTTCCTTGTAGAAGGTCTCCAGCTGATTATCGCCTTCCTGCTGATGGTTCTCGGTGTCATCATCGTCATCAGCTGCGGCAAAGAGCTCTTCCACAAAAAGGCAGGCTCCGAAGTCAGCCACAACGTAAAAGAACCTGTAACCCGTTAACTTTATAATTAAAACATCAATATCCCTCAACAACAAAAACACAGTGCGGTACTTTTCTCAAAGCCATGCTTCATCCGGTAGCTGAGAATCTACAGCACTGTGTTTTTTATTCCTCATTTTCCATCTGACGATGTTTCCGAGATTTTATTTCTTTCTTTTTGCAGCGATGAATCCCCTGATGCTATAGCGCTTTCCGGCACAGCTCTGAAACGCTGCTGCCAATCCTCTTTCATCCGATCAAGCATCGAAAATAAGCTCTCCTTTTCATCTTCCGACAAACACGCCATCATCTCCCGATACCGTCCACGGCGTTGCTCAATCAGTTTCTCCGATACACTTCTGCCCTGTCGTGTCAGCACAATATCCGATGCTCGTCGATTCATTTCATTCGGTACCCTGATAATTAAGCCAGCCTTTTCCATCTTCTTCAGAATCTCGCTGGCCGACCCCGGCTGAATATGTAAGATCTGTATTAACATCTTCTGAGTCACAGCTCCATGAAGCCTCAAAATCATTAAAATTCGACTCTGGCTCTCCTTTCCCTCAAAAAGTCTTCGAATATCTCTCCCCACATCCAAAATAGCATTCACCAATTGCTCATCCAGTGATTCTTCAAAACTTACATCAAAAAAATCCATATCCATACGTTTCCTATCCCCTTTGCAATTTTCTTCTTGAAATTTTCTTCCTGAAATTTTCTCCCTAAAATTTCCTTCCTGGTTTTCTCCTCCAGTTTTCTCCTTTTTTTTGTTCGCTCCTTTTTCGAATTATATACTGCTTTTTTCATTAATAAGGTACCTCAATTATTTTTATGTCCCTATTAAATCCAAAAGTACCCATTCTATTTATGTTATGCAGATTACACGTTGCTTATGACTGCATTTTATAAAAATTATTCTTATTATATGATTATGTGCCACGCTCATATATTTTATGAATTTCTGATTGTTAGGTACCTAAATACTCAAAATACTCAAGTTTAATTATTAAAACTAAACTACCCGTTTTTAAATATTGAATATCTAAATGTCCATACTCAATTATTAGGCACATAAGCATACCCATTCAATTTTTAAACACATAAATATCCCCATTCAATTGTTAGGCACATAAGTATCCCCATTCAATTGTTAGGTACCTAAATATCCAAATTTATAAAATTATATTGCCATATGATCAATGCCATTTTTTTGGAAATAATTATTAAGGTACCTAACAATCCATTTTTTCTAATATTTTTACACAAACACAAAAAGACATCCCGATCTGGGATGCCCATTTTGCTTGTACGAGAAAAATATCATTATTATAAAAAAGCAGTTATATTATGAAACAATGTGAAGCAATATTATTCGGCAAATAATGGTGTTGACAGGTATCTGTCTCCTGAATCAGGAAGCAATGCAACAATTGTCTTGCCTTTGTTCTCTGGTCTTGCTGCCAGAATCTGTGCTGCCTTTAATGCAGCGCCTGAAGAAATACCAACAAGGATACCTTCAGATACGGCAAATGTTTTGCCTTCTGCAAATGCATCTTCATTCTCAATAGGAAGAATCTCATCATAAACATCTGTATTCAGTACCTTTGGTACGAAACCTGCACCGATACCCTGAATCTTATGGGAACCGGATTTGCCTGTGGATAATACAGGGCTTGTAGCAGGTTCAACAGCGACAATCTTGACGTTTGGATTCTGTTCTTTCAGGTATTCACCAACACCTGTGATTGTACCGCCTGTACCAACACCTGCGATAAAGATATCTACCTTGCCGTCTGTCTGTTTCCAGATTTCAGGACCTGTTGTTGCTTTGTGAATTGCAGGGTTTGCAGGATTATCGAACTGACCAAGGATCACTGCCCCATCAATTTCTTTCTCGAGTTCTTCAGCCTTGGCAATGGCTCCTTTCATCCCCTTGGCACCTTCTGTCAGGACCAATTCTGCACCATATGCTTTCAGAAGATTTCTTCTTTCAACACTCATTGTATCCGGCAGTGTCAGGATTGCCTTGTAACCTTTGGCAGTTGCAACAGCTGCAAGGCCGATGCCTGTGTTGCCTGATGTAGGCTCGATGATTGTCGCACCCGGTTTCAATTTACCTTTTTTCTCAGCATCCTCGATCATTGCCAGTGCGATACGATCCTTAACAGAACCAGCCGGATTCAGATACTCAAGCTTTGCAAGCAGTGTAACATCCTTGATGCCTGCCTTCTCACTGTAACGATTTAACTGTAAAATAGGTGTGTTGCCAATTAACTCTAATGCGCTCTGTTTAATATCTGCCATGATGATAATCCTCCATTCATTTCATCTAATTCTTTTATTCATTTTAAATAAATTTATAAATCTTTATTTCCAAAAAATATTGTCATCTGATTGTCTGTTGCGACCTCTATCTGTTTATCTGCTATAAAGATGCATCTCGTCTGACGTCACTCATACATCAACAACATCGCTCCATTCTTCCTTTATGATATATCGTCATTCGCATATGCATGCTCCTTCCTTTTATAATTCCTATTTATTTAATAGGATTTGTATGTTTTCTTTATGTTTGACATTATAAGCCTCTTTTATCGTCTTGTCAATACCTTTTCAGCAATTGTAAATCAAAAAGGGATTCAAGATGCGTCTGTTCAACACAGGCACTCTTTAAATCCCTTATCTTGATTATTTTTCACTTCCATGCAGTTCGTAATAAAAGATATATTGCTGCATAATGCCCCGAATGCCTTTGTAACGGCGATTCGGGAATCCCCGTTTATAATGTTGTTCCATTACCTGACGGATATGGGTATCCACCGGAAATGCATCCAAATGATGCAGGGCAAAAAGGCAGATACAGTCTGCCACTTTTTCTCCAACGCCAAAGAGTTTTAAAAGTTCCGCCCTTGCTTTCTGGTAATTCAAACTACTGATCCATGCCAGGTCCACTTCACCGGATGATACGGCTTTGGCGGCACGGACCACATATTTACTTCTATAACCCAGGTTGCAGGCCATCAAAGCATCTTCTTCAAGCCCGGCAAGTGCCTGGGCTGTCGGAAAAGCATAATAACAGACACCATTCGACGCTGTCTTTGCCGTTCCATAGGTCTCACAGATATTCTTAATACAGCGGCGAATTCTGACGATATTATTTTGCTGGGAAATAAGGAACGTAACAATCATCTCCCACAAATCCTGATTCAGGATTCTTACACCCCATGCCAACTGAGCAGCCGCTGTCAGATAAGTATCATTCGGGTTGATCTGCGCCATCACAGCACCATAATCTGTCTCAATATCAAAATAATGCCGCCAGAAATCCCGATATTCGACTTCAGTGCAGTCAAAGCGGACCCTATTTCCCTGCTGCTCCAACTCCAGATATCTGTCCCCGGCAATGACCTGATATCGGCCATCCTGTATTTCCTCCATACGAAAGCATTGCCCGGATTCACAGATCTGGGCAATGCTGAAATTCTCTAAAATTTTCTCTATCATATTTTTATGCTTCAAATATCCACGGCACTAATCAAGAAAAGCGGCAAATTCGCTGGCTTCCCCGATATCACGGAGGAGATTCTCACGTTTCTCATCAAAGAGCAGCGATTTATTGTAGCGATCATATTTTGCAGAACCATTGTCCCTGATAAAACGTGCACAATACTTATTGGCATTCAGCTCTGTGATAAAGATGACCATTTCCTGGCTCTCTCCAAAAGCACTTTCCATAAAAGCAAAAGCATTCTCAAGGTAAGCAGCCGCTGTCTGAATGAGCTGTTTTCGCTCTTCTGTATCCTTGGCAAAAGATGCCTTAATAAAGGCAAAGGCTTCATCCGGATCCAGACGATTATCCTTGACCAGCTGCTGACGATACTGCTCCAGTGTCTTCAAAATCAGTTTCATACTGAGCAATTTGAATGCATCATAGAGCCCACGCTCCTTATTCAGCTTCAGCTCTTCCTCCACCTGCTCTGCCTTTTCCGACAAAATCGCTGCTGTTCTGGAACCATCCTTCGGTGCACGGCCAAGAACAAACTTCAGCTCCTTCAAAATCTCATAGAGATCCCGGACATACTGATCTTTGTCAAAAACTTCCGTAAATGCCGCAGTAAGCTTGCTGATCAGCAGATTAATAACACTGAGTTTCTCATCAAAGGATGCTTTCTGAATACGATCAATGGAAGACGGCTTCACATTGCCCTGTACAACGGCATCCACATCATAGTCCGTCTGATACTTCTTATATAAATCCAGATAATTGGCAAAATCCTTGGCGATCCGACGATTCTGGATGTACTGCAGGATCACAGACTCATCCACAGGAATATCCAACTGCTCATAAACCTGCATCAGCCTGGACAAATCCTCCCAACCACGGGCCGTAACAATCTCTTTGCCATCCACCGTTGTCTCAATCTGATAAAAATTCTCTTTCTTGATATCCAGATAAGACAAAATCGCACTGTGGATATGGTTCTCATAAGCATAGGTCTTCCATACCGGATAATTTTCTTCCACATTGATCCGTTTGACACGGTCAAGGGTGACAATGTCGAATTCTCTGACAGACTGGTTGTATTCCGGCGGATTACCGGCTGTCACAATCACCCATCCCTCAGGAATCTGGTGATTGCCGAAAGTTTTGCCCTGCAAAAACTGCAGCATAGTCGGTGCCAGTGTCTCGGATACACAGTTAATCTCATCTATAAACAAAATACCTTCTTTGAGCCCGGTTGCTTCCATCTTCTCATAAATAGACGCTACGATCTCACTCATTGTGTATTCTGTGATTGAATACTCTTTGCCGCCGAAATTCTTTTTCTCGATGAATGGCAGACCGATGGCGCTCTGTCTCGTATGATGGGTAATCGTATAAGAAACCAGTGCCACACCACACTCCCTTGCCACCTGTGACATAATAGCTGTCTTGCCGATACCCGGCGGTCCGATCAGAAGAATCGGTCTCTGTCTGACCACAGGAATCGCATAATCTCCCAGTGCATCTTTTGTCAGGTAAGCCTGAACGGTATGCCTGATCTCATCCTTTGCCTGTTTAATGTTCATGGTCTAATCCTCCCATTTGTATATCCTCCGGTCCAAGAATCAGCTTGATGGCCCAAGGAGGCACATGTCTGTCATTATAACTTTCCTCAAGAAAAACAAAGGCCACATCGTAATCCGGACGTCTGGCCGGGTAAGTGCCGTAGCCATCCGTAAAATACAGAAGTCCCTTCAGATGTCTGAACACCTTCTTGCGACACAGCTCATTGACATACTCAAAAGCCGGTCTGAAATCCGTACCGCCGAAACCGATAAGCTTAAAATTCTCCATATAACGCTTCATGTCCTCTTCAGAGGTGATCACATCATCCTGTTGAGCCTTGGCATCACATTGGATAATGTGTACATTCATCTTCCTGAAAAAATTGTCCTTATTTGTCAGAATGGCAAATGTCTCCTCCAGAAAACGACGCACATACTCACCGGAACAGGACTCTGACGTATCAATAACAATGGCCAGTTCCTCTATCTTGCGGACTTCCTTGTATTCAAGGGCCTCGATCAGGGGCATATTGCCATAATGATTCAGACCGTATGTATAATAAATATAATCATAACTGTCCAGATCCAGTCGTATTTCTTCTCGAAGCGTTGTAAATTTCTGAAGAAAACGTTTGTAATCATAACGTTCTCTTGTAGCTATTTTAATATAGTCATAAAGGTCTCCAGCCATCTCAGCCGCGTCTTTAGAACAGGTCTCCATATTCGTGCGCATTTTCTCACTGATCTCCTGCCACTGTTTCTCCTGCTCCTTACGCTCCTGCTCTTTCTGTTCCTTCTGTCTGTCATTGTTCTGATTGTTCTGATCATTGTTCTCATCATCCTGATTGTCCTCGTTGTTCTGATTCTGATCATTCCGGCCGTCGCCATCCTTCTGATCCTCCTGCTCCGAATCCCAGAAAACATGATCGTCCACCACAAACTGCTTCTTAGCCGCTTCCATCTCAAGCCATGTCAGAGGCCGTTTTGTCAGCGACTTATAAATGCCCTCTGCTGTCAGCACCTTCATCTCTGACTTCAGTCGGTCATACATGGCCTGTCGTTCATCCGGTACAACAAGCCGAATACATCGGTAATTCATCTGATCAATGATGGCTGTAACTGCAATATCGCAGCTGAGATTCCAGACATCTTCATCCTTGTCACGGTTATGAAACATATGTCTGAATACACAATGCAGCAGCATATGCAGATAAGCCCGATTCACCAGCACACTGTCATTCTGATAATTCTCTATCAGATATCTCGGATTAAAGCGAATCTTCTGACTGTCCGTACCGATCGTCTTCATGGACAGATCCATTTCATAACCCAGACTATTCAGTGCAATATCCAAAAAACGCATAGAGACATACAATTCTGTCTTGGAAGCATTCAAAATGTCAGTTCCGGCCTTGATCAGCTTCTCTTTCATCTCATGCATGTCAAAACCTCCTATAAATCAAAGGACTCATCTGCCATACTGAAATTCCGGTGTTTATAATCCATCAGAAAAGCAGTAAATTCTGTCTTGTCAAGGGACAGCGCCAGATCAATGGCCTGGTCTGTCTCATCACTGTCAAGCACACCCAGATCGACCAAAAAAGTCAGCTTGTCCTTGTCATCCTCCTGAATAAACTTCTTCGCCGCTTCCAAAGCGTGTTCTGCAATATAATCCTTGTACGTATGCTCGCCTTCCAACGTCAATGCATAAGGATACATCAGACGCTCCATAGCCACCGTGATGATCGTATCAAAGGAATCACCCCTTAAAAGGACATAGAACATCCCATCGTATTTGTTATAATCCACATCCTGGATGCCGATACAGTAGCGGATATACTTGCCGGAACCAATCTCCGTAGACTCAAACTGCTTACACATGGAAGCCACATTGGCGACCACTTCGTAATCATGCTCCGTAAAAATAACTCTGGCCTCCTCCACAGGCTTATCCGGGTATAAATGCCGCACAATCACGTGAATCTGCTGGTTCAAATCATCCAGGATACTACCGATACTGATATCCAGCCCTTCAATCTTGTCCTGAACAATCTCTGAAAGCTTCTCGCAGTTCTTGAAAGCACCAAAACCAATAGAGCGGATATGGGCTGTCAGATGCACCTGTTCCAATGCCCAGCAATTATAAAAAGCATAATTGCCAATGGATTTCAGTGAATCCGGAAAATCCAGATTCAACAGTTCCCTGCATTCACTGAAACCATGATGGTCGATCACCTCCAACGTATCCGGAAACTGAATATACTTCATAGACTTCTCCGAGAAAGCATAGGGCTCGATCTTCGTCACTTTGAAACCATCAATAGACGCCGGAATCACAACACGCATCTCATCGCCTTCATACTTCACAATGGTTGCCGTGCCGTCCACCACGCCATAGCGTATCGATTCCTTCTCAGAAAAACGTGTGTCAAAAATCATACTGTTCACCTCTGAATCTATTCGCCAAAGTCCTTTGCAAACAGGGGCTTTAGCTCATTACTCGCGTAGACTCGCAAAAAAATGCTGCATTGTCGGCTCCATATCTGGAAACGCCTACATATGCAGCATTCTATATAGATCTCATCATTATAAACTGCCTTCCGGCAGTCCTCTCATCCGCAGCAGAGAAGCAATCCTGTTACTCCTGAAGGAAATCCTTCAGCTTGCGGCTTCTGGACGGATGTCTCAGCTTGCGCAGCGCTTTCGCCTCAATCTGACGAATACGTTCACGCGTAACCTTAAATTCCTTGCCAACCTCTTCCAGTGTTCTGGCCTGTCCATCGATCAGGCCAAAACGAAGCTCAATAACCTTGCGTTCACGGTCTGTCAACGTATCCAGTGCGTTCACCAGTTCCTTCTTCAGCATCTGATAGTCAGCCGAATCAGATGGTGAAAGCATATTCTCATCTTCGATAAAATCTCCGAGACTGGAATCTTCTTCCTCACCAATCGGGCTGTCCATAGAAACAGGATCACGTGAAATCTCAAGAGCCTCTTCTACCTTCTGTTTGGTTGTTCCAAGACGCTCTGCAATCTCTTCGCTGGTAGGTTCTCTTCCCAGCTCCTGTAAAAGATTCCTGGACATACGCAATGTCTTGTTGATTGTCTCTACCATGTGCACAGGCACACGAATTGTCTTACCTTTATCAGCAATACCTCGGGTAATAGACTGGCGGATCCACCAGGTTGCATATGTACTGAACTTGAATCCCTTGGCATAATCAAACTTCTCGACAGCTTTGATCAGACCCATGTTGCCTTCCTGGATCAGATCAAGGAACGGAATGCCGCGGCCCACATACTTCTTCGCAATACTGACTACCAGACGAAGATTGGCTTCAATAATTCTATCCTTGGCCTTCTGGTCACCCGCTTCTGCTCTCTTGGAAAGCTCAACTTCCTCCTCAGGGGATAAAAGCTTCACACTTCCTATTTCCTTCAGATACATTCTGACAGGATCTTCCAGGCTGACACCTTCCAGTGCATCAACATCATCCAGCAGTTCAACTTCTTCTTCCTGGTGATCGAGGAACTCATCATCGTCATCCTGTGCTTCCGGAATATTGATAATATCAATATTCTTCGCTTCCAGGAATTCGTAAACTTCTTCCATCTTCTCCTCGTCAAACTCGAAGCCCTTGAACGCATCATTGATGTCGCCATAATCAAGCTCATTTTTTTTCTTCTTTGCCTTCTCCAGCAAACTATTCAAGATCTGCAAAAATACAGCTTCATCCATTGAATGTACCTCTTTCATATTCTATCATCGTCAATAAAAACACTTTTTTAATAAAGCATAACGCTAATACGGTCATTATCCTATATTAAACAAGTGTACCTACTATTATAATGATATTTTTGAAAAAATCAATGGCATTCTGCAAAATTTTATGGTTTTTTTACAGATTAGCAAAATATTTCTCAATTTGCTCTCTTGCAGCCTTCAAACTGCCCTGGAACATCTCCTTCGAACCGCCGCCACGGCCATCAAGGGCCTCATTCATCGCCTTACCTGCTGCAATAACATCCACATCTCTGCCGCCCATCACATAACGATAACCTTTTTCATCATCCCCGTCAAAGCATCCACAAAGACCGCTGCACTTCTCAACCAGAAGATTAAAAGCATACCGCATGTTGCTCTTGTCCATATGCTTATCAAAAAAGCATATATTCTGTTCATTCTCCGGCAGCGCTGTAATCTTCTCCTGCAGGATATCCATCTTCATCCCAGTCATCTCCTGCTTCAGCGCCAGATTCTCATTCTTCAGCTTCTCTACCGCAGCAGCCACTTCATAAGGCTTCGCAGACAACTGCGCGGAAATATCATAAACATTACGTTCCTTCTCAAGGGCATCTGCCAGTGCTCTGAAACCGCAGAGCATCTGAATGCGCACGCCGCCTTTATACTTCTCCATCCCCGTCAGTCGAATCATGCCGATCTCGCCGGTAAAATGAACATGGGGTGCACAGCAGGCACAGATATCATAGCCCGGGATCTTCACAATACGAATCGGTCCGTCTATCTCCTTCTTGCTTCGGTAAGGAATCTCCATCAGTTCCTCCCTTGAAGGCCATGTAATCTTCACCGGAAGATTCTTCGCAACTGCCTCATTCGCTTTATACTCGATCATACGGAGCTGTTCCCTGGTGATCACACCATCAAAATCCATGGTCACGGCTTCGCTTCCCAAATGAAAACCTACATTATTCAGCTTAAAGTATTCATGAATAAGTCCGGATACAATATGCTCGCCCGTATGCTGCTGCATATCTGAGAAACGCTTCTCCCAATCGACACAACCTGTAACCGTATCGCCTTCCCACAGCGGTTCCTTCACCCAATGGTAGATCACTCTGTCCTTCTCCAGTACCTTCTCCACCGGAATATCATTGAGTGTGCCTCTGTCGCAGCTCTGACCGCCCTCTTCCGGGAAAAACATTGTCTGGTTCAATGTGATCTTATATAAATCACCATCCTGCTCACAAGATAATACGCACCCCTCAAACAATGTCTGGTGGCTATCTTCATCAAAAAGTCTGATTGTCTCTATCATTCTCTTCAAGTCCTTTCCTGAAATGTCCTGTTGAAATTTATCGTCTGCCAAACAGCCGCTCAAAATCCCTTTTAACTTCTCTATAGATAATACTATGGAATACATAATCACCAAAATAGCGCTGCAAAATGGATGTCCCTTCTCTTAATACATCCGACTCACACTTGCCGAGCCTCTGCAATTGACCGGTACCATGTAAATCAACAGCAGAAGCCAAATCCCCGGAAGCGCCGATTCTGTCAGCATCCTCCCGGAATTCTAAAATCGGTGAGATATCCTCTCCCTCATCTGTCTTCACTTCTATGTAACGGATGCCGGAAAATCCATCACCGCGACAGACCCAGCCGATCTTCCTGGCGGGCTGTCTGACTGCTGACAAAGCCGGTACAATCTCTGTCGTAATCCTTCGTATGGCATCATCCGACAACGTCCATATTCTCTGTATCTTCCTCAATAACTGCCGATCCGAATAAGCCGCCTCCGACCTATCAGAATGCCTTCCCTGCTTCAGCATTAAATCTGTCTGCGGCAGATCCGGCCGGATATCCAGCAATTCTGTCACATCATCGACTCTTGACCTTATCAGTGCAGTCAGGCTGGCACAAACATTAATCTCGATGTTCGTCACACTCAGCTGTTCCAGTCTATGTATAATCCGGTCATAATCACCTGTATACAATGTCAGAATTGATTCACTGTTCCCTGTCCACCGCTTACTGCGCAGTCTCCTCAGCTTACTCTCCGTATATTCCGCCAACAGCACATCGACATGCCCGTCAAATATATTCTTCCTGTCCATGGCACGCATCGTCTGATCTCTGATCATATCCACAGCAATCTCTCTTGCCGTATCCGGCCCCAAGGTCAGCAAATCCAGGTCATAGCAATACTCTCTCCTGTTCCTGATCATATGTTCTTCAAAATCAAAAGATACCCCTGTCTTATCTTCGATCCTGTAGATGCCTCTGCCTCCGGATACAACAGCCTCCAGCGTCTTCGCCTCCGCTGAACCATTGTACATGCACACCGACAATGTTCTCTGCCGGAGATTCATATTCCCACGAATACATACCTTCCCAGTATCATCAATACTATAACCATCAAACAGACGATAAATATTGTCAAAATGTGTCTGAATGATCGACTCATACGTTCTCAAAACACGCGCAAAGAAATGACAGGCATATTCAAAATTGATATTTACTTCCGACGCTGCATAATTTCTTCCGTACGCAAGGGCCTTCACATAAAGCCTCAGATTGTTCTGCTCCAGATAATCCAGAATCCAATTCTGACTGCAGTGATTGGCCAAAATGCCCGCCAGATAACAAATACTCTCATCATACCGCTTGTCCGATTTATGGGCATCCATCCATATATTCAACTGTTCCGCGCTGAGTCCCGATAAATAGCAGGCCATAAAGAACTGATGAAATACGCTGTATCTGAAATGAACAGTCTGTGAACGCCGTGTAATAAAACCAGCGGCCTCTATCTGAGTACAAATCTCTGACCGCTCCCAGTTCAAAAAACGTTCTTCACTATCCCCATTGACATAACTATCCGCTGCATATTCGCACAAAACAGCAAAAATTCTGTCACGATTCTCCGGTGAACAGCTCATAGACTTCATTCTCATATCTATATAGGCTTCCAGAAGCGCCGTGTGATTCGATAAAACTGTCCAGTCATCGGAATGCACTGCTGAATGTACTGCTGTCATCGCATACATACGAATAAACAAGGGCGTTCGAAGTACTTCCAGAAGCCGTCCCGGCATCCGTCGGATCTCACAGCTCCTATTCCTCTCGTCTCCACCAATCATCCTTAAAGCCGCATCACGTTCAAGCCACCGGATAATCTGCTCATCGCTGACAGGATCAATCGTATAATACACAAAATCCGAATGGAAATCTCGTCTGTCACACTGCATTCTGGAAGCAATGATCACCGTATTGTCTGTGTCATGGCCCAGACAATACAGCTCAGAAAGTAAAAAACTTCCGGTCTCGGACTGCGCATCAACTGCATCCGCCAGCAGGACAAACCCGCCTGCACGCAATCGCTCCCTGACTAATTCTTCAGTGACTAGGGGAAAATGCCCGCTGAGTGCTCTCACAATCCCCTTCTCAATCGAATCCCAGACAATACTGCAATCCCTTCCATCAAGAAACACCGGCAGACGATCTGAATCATCCCTGCAGTCCGCCAGATAATCCCTCAGCAGCAGCCACATCAAATAGGACTTCCCGCCTCCGGGCTCTGAAGTAATCACCATGCATTGGCCGCCCAGAAGATGCTCATAGGCTCTCGCATCCCCATTTCTGCTGATATCCAGATCATAGCACAACTCTGAAAGCGCCTCATCCGAACAGACATGCAATGCATTCATACAGCATATACGCATCGCATGCCTGTAATTCTCCAGGGCCTCTCTATCCATCCATTTGTTCCTTGCAGCAGAATTGTCCATATGGTCTGTATCCTTTCGTGCCAATCTGTATTTCTACACCTCAACTTCAGCAGTATCCTAGTTTTAGATTCTCGCCAGAAGTTCGGTTGGCGTAAATGCCATAACTTTACTCCGGGTGAAATCCTTCAAATTTCTTGTGATAATATAATCAGCATGGACAGATTCCGCCGTTGCACTTTGAACGGCGTCCTCAAAATCTTTCCATTTCATATTCACAGCTCTTTCCAGAACTGCCGGACTGAAATCTGCAAATTTAAAAATCAGATTCAGCTTACGAAACACTTCCTCAATCTGATCCGGTGTCAGCTGCTTTCTCATGACATACATCATATTGGCATAAGTCAATGTTGAAAGGTAACCCTTTGCCTGTTCTATTTCGCAAAGTTTCCAAACCATCGAAGAATCTTTGACAAATTCCGATCGATTCAGAAGAACATCCAACACAATATTGGTATCAATCAACAGAACCATACTTTGCCCTCATGCTTTCTGCCTTGACCTCATCCAAGTTATAGTCTTCCTTCAAAATTCCAGTAAGAGAATCTGTCAGATAAGACACAGTGGCATCTTTCGGAATAAACCGACCGACTTCCCTTCCATTCTTTGTCACGATGATTTCCTGTCCGGACATCACAAGATTCAGATACCTTCCGAAATTGTTCTGCATTTCGGTTGCAGTTGCGGTTGCAGTAATCATATCATCGCCTCCTTATTTTAGCTAATTTTATTATACTTCAAATTAGCTATTTTATCAACCTGTCCGCAAAATATATTTCTGTAAACTTCCTGAAATATTACTTCTCGATGGTTTCCAGGTCGACCATTGGACTTTTCCAGTCCATTAAACTACTGTCTAATATTCCACATCCCGATGAGACTTTGTAAACACAGCATCCGGGATATCTTCCCTTCTGTATGTTCTTTGTATCGTTTTATTGACACAGCGTTCCTGCGGCATAGATGCCAATGACTTTTTGATGAACTCAGCGCATTGCTCTTTGCCGCCTATGAACCGATAGTTATCGGAAATATCTCTGATATCGATTGATTTGAATTGACTGTCCAGTGTTACCATACCTTTTTCTTCAGCAATAATCTCTCTCAGGCTCTTTTTCAAGTCGCGAAATACATAGGTATTACTTTCGAACATCGAATCCATACCCGCTGTCAGCACCCCTTTGTACTTCATGCCGGTCTGCCCGGTCAATACGGACGGTCTTGGCGCCTGCTGTATCCTTCCATTCACAATTCTCGGACAATCATAAGCGATAATTCTGAATTCATTCTCAATATCTGTAAACTTATCATCCTTTTCCCTGCACAATAATGCAAAGGCCAGTGTGTTATAGAGACGCAGCCAAGGTATCATCTGCGTCTTATCTTCAAACAAATCTTCTATGGAAACCATACACGCAGCCTGAAATGGATTGTATCCATTCTGCTCAAGTTCACGTATTGTATCCACATATGCCATTTGTGCCCCAAAATACTCATGACCGATTGCTGTCTGTGTCAACTGGTCAAGCTGCACATCAACCGCAATAAAGCTATCCTCATCCTCAAAACTATCCAGCCACTCCAAGGACTTTGGATTCAGTATATGAAAATAAGTCAAATACATATGCGGCACCACGTAATGAATCATCAGATCATACAGAAATTCCGGCTCATGGATATCTGCCTCTTTTCCGTATAAAGCTGCCGCTGCCTTTACAAAATTCTTTTCATAGTAATCTGAGAATTCATATCCTGTCACCGGCGGCTCCAGCAGTGTTGACAGAATATCCCTGCAGTCTACAATACCTTTCTTTATTTTTCTGGCGTATTGCTCACCTTTTATTCCTCGAATAAGAATCATCTTTTTCCTCCAATGAATGGCATGATATATACATATCTCCTCGCATCGATTATCCTCCGAATCAGAATTCTATTCTTAACCAAAAATATCATCCAGAAATCTTCCGGATGATATTTAAGATATCCTTAATATTAATTATAATCTATCACTTAGTAAGGTGCAAGATTGGCATTTATATTTTTTATAAAAGTTTCACGATATGCAACCAACATCCTCTTAGGCTCTGATATAATACACATGTCACTATCCCCTCAGGTATTAATTACCTGCGCACCAGAAAAGGAGACACTTATTATGACACCAGCAGAAAAAGAAAAAATCATAACTGAAAATCGTCCTTTTATTCGCCAACATGTAAAACAGAAATTTCCAAAATTCATGAAAATCTATGACGAACTCTGTTCAGCTGCCGAAGTAGCAGTCTGGCTGGAATTAGAAAAATATTTACCTGAAAAAGGCACCATTACTACTTTTATGTCCTCTCGTATCCGTCATGGCGCCAGCACCTATATTGCAAAAAATATATTCAACGTCAGTAATTATTATTATAGGAAAATGGCTATTATTTTAAATTACACCAATTCCCACGAAGACATTGATCTTCATTGTTTTAACGATGTTAACTCCTTTATCGATACGGATACGCTTATAAAAAAATCTCTGAAGGTACTGATTTACCCGAAAGAACAGTCAGAAACACGCTTGCTGTTTGTCGTATAAATAATCCGATCTTCCGTGACTCTACCCACGTTTTTGTTGATCAGACCAGTTACTCTAATCATGAAGATTCATATGTTGATAATGAAGATATATCTATTGCACTTTCTGAATTAGATAATATTGACCAACAAATTATCATTTATAAGTTCGAACTAAATCACAAACCAGCACTATCAGACGAAGACATTGCCAAGCGCCTTTCATTATCACAAGAAGATGTCGTTTCACGCTTAGCATGCTGCCTTAAAATATTAGAAAACAGCCTGGTATTAAAAAAATATATCCGTAGATGTAATCTACCTGCTTTACAATAGGATTCTACATGGTTGAGTATTCCGGCTTCCGTGTCCATACTATCCGGACTTATGAAACCGTAATTCCGTTTTGAAGAAACCGTCATTCCGATGATGGAAGTATGCATATGTAGAAGCATTTCTGGAATTAAAAGAACAAATATTGGTTTCCGGCTGATTCGTAATGCCGGTTTCGATCAGCCGGAAGCAAATATAATGGATATTTTTGAAACCTACTGAAATCGAGCAGAAAAAATACTAAAGATATGCGTCTCTTTTTTCTGCCGAAAATACTCTTACTCACAATTTATCTGGAAGCTGTTTCCATCCTTTTCTTATTTTTATTCAAACAGTTTTTCATCTGTGATTTTCAAAATTTCATCTGGAAGTTCCTTCAAACTTGACGACGCATCCACAGATTCCTCATCCCAATAGCCAATCGATGACATTCACAACTTTTATGCCATCGTAATTTCCGAGTGAAAATCGATCCAGTGTCAGGACAATCTTTTCATAATTATCCTGAATGCTACGCAGCGGTCTCATCTCTCTCTCAAAGGTTTCTTCCGCCGTCATATCAGCAGTCACCTGATAATAGGTAAGCACCCCTTCCTTCTGTGTCACAAAGTCAACCTCAGTAGAACCGCATTTTCCAATATTGACTTTGCCGCCCCTTCGTGAAAGTTCAAGATACACAATGTTCTCAATGGTAAATCCAAGATCATACCGCTTTCTTGGAAGAATGTGGTTTCTGATTCCCATATCTACCATATAAAACTTATTATTGACCTTTAAGAGCTGCTTTCCCACAATGTCAAGCCTCTCCACGGGATAAAAAATGAAGGACTCTGTCAGAGCTTCAACATAATTACTGACTGTGTTTTGGGATACTTTCCTTCCCGCTGAGGTCAGGTAGTCTGTTATACTTTTCATAGACACCGGACTGCCGATAACGCTTGCCAGATATCTGGCAATTGTCTTTAGCAATGCAATGTCTGTGATTTTTCGTTTTCCACCCTCTTTTTCTCTTCTTGCCTGCCGCTGCTCAATATCTTTTACAATGACGGTGTTATAGATTCCTTCCAAATACTGATCTATTTTTTCATCCGTGCGGTTCATTACTGCCACATACGGAATTCCGCCAGTTTTCATAAACTCTGCAAAAGCTTCCTCTTTTGCCATACCTGTCACCACCATATACTCGCGGAAGGAAAGCGGCAGCATCTTGATCTCTGTGTACCTTCCTGACAAAAGTGTTGCAAGCTCACTTGACAGCATATATGCATTGGAACCTGTGATATAAACATCTACATGGTCTCTAATATAAAGGCTGTCAACCACTTTCTCGAATGATGGAACTTCCTGAACCTCATCCAAAAAGATATATGTCATCTTATCTGCACACAAACGTTCTTTGAGGTAATTGTACAGCTTCATATAATCTTTTAAAGGTTCGTAATCCAGATTTTCAAAATTGATAGAAATAATCTGTTCTGGCGTGACTCCATTCGCTAAGAGTCTCTGCTGATACTGTTCCAGAAGTACAGATTTTCCACAGCGACGGATTCCGGTCACGACTTTGATCTGCTGCTCGTCTTTCCATGCCCAAAGCTGGTCAAGATATTCTTTTCGTTCAACCATATCTGCATTCCTCCTTTTTTCTCAATATAGCATATTATACGCAGAATATCAAATTATTTTCCCATTTCGGAAACTTTTATTATTTTAGCTTAATATTTTCCAATTGTAGAAACACATTGAATTTGAAGCACTATACTTCAAGAATCCAAACTTTTAAAAAGGTTTTCATTAATAATGGCATTTTATATTTTTTCATATTCATTTTGAAAATCAATCTCTCTTTCTGCATTTCTTCAAAGAAACACTGCCCCTTTCTGTATAGTCCTCTACCTATACAGACCGCAGTGCCTATAATGTTGTTCAAATTTTAATTTTTCTCATTTTCTTTTTTAGGCATACAACTTTTTAGCCGGTCACGGCTGTATTTATAGGGGGGATTCTATCTAAGAGCAAGTATCGCCCTGAGTAACTCAAAACCCAGTTCCTGGATTTTGGTTACCCAGCAAACTTGATGGTGATTCCGCTTCCCCATTCCCTCGGTTGCTGCACAAAAAGATTGTGCGTTCTGGCTTACCACATAAAAGTGGACGCATGATAAAAAATCAGAGAAAGGAAAAATTATGGCAAAACCAAAAAAGAAATTCACAAGAAAAAGAAAAATTGTATCATGCTCCGGCTTTCTGACACATTGGAAATGTCCATTCAAATTCCTCTCTGTATCAATCCAAATCTCAAGAACATCGGATACAAATAGCTGGCACCGAATACTCCCAATTTTTTCGGTCCTCTTATATTGCCATTGTTCTCCAATATCACTTTTAAAGCAACTTTCACACTACTTCTCGTTATAGATTTTTTCTTTCGATTAAT
>OLNW01001104.1_pt1 | contig 28418 bp, 37 predicted proteins | sample 1672121 | NCBI WGS metagenome assembly OLNW01 (sample SAMEA3136648, study PRJEB25190) | human gut metagenome
ATCATGTTTATCGTCATTATGATGTAAATGGTAAATTATGTCCTAATTGTAATGGTTTACTAAATGATAACGTATGGCAAACATTTAAGAACAATATTGTTAACTCTACAACTGGAGCATTAGGTACAGGCACTGTAGTTCCAGCTGCTGCTAAAAATGATAACTTAGATAGTTTGATTGCAAGAGGTCAACAACATTCAATCAATTTTACAGGTCATTCAATTGCAACTGATGGTGCATATGGTCCTAAGACTCGAGCAAATGTTGCTAGATGCTTCCAAGTTGCAATCAACAAAGATTATGGAGCTAAATTAAAGGTTGATGGTGCTTTTGGTAAAAACAGTAAATCGGCTTTAGGTAAACACTATGTAAAACGTAAAGAAACTCAATACATGGTTACAGCAGTAGAAATTGCATTAATGTGTAGAGGATATGATCCTGATGGTGTTGAATGTCCAGGTAAATTTGGTAGTGGATTAGAAGCTGCAGTAAAACAATTCCAATCAGATAGAGGATTGGAAGTTGATGGAATCGCAGGAAGAAACACTATTTTAAAATTAATTGGATGTTAATCATTTAAATATAGTGTATAATATATTTGTTAGTTAATAGAAAAAGCAAAAAGTAATATTATCTATTCTTCAAAAAATGTTTCAACAACTTTATTTATTAGCTAAACAGAAAGACCTACTCATTGATTTGAGTAGGTTCTTTTTTTATGTGTTTTTTCAAATTTTTCTATCCTTATTATATATAGGGGATATTTTAAATATTGGTTATAATATAAAACGATATAACATAATATAAAAGAGGATGTAAAATAAAAATACGTTGCATTTTTGCAATTAGCAAGGTTATAATGCTTATATAAATGTGACTAATGTGAATAAACTGTGATTTTTGTGAATAAGTATTTTAGGAGGATAAAATTTATGAAAGGAAAATATTCTGCGTTAGATATTGCTAGATACATAATTAACTACTCAATTGATATTGGAAAGCCTATTTCTAATTTGAAACTTCAAAAATTATTATATTTTGTGCAAGGCAACTTCTTAAGAGTTTTGAAAAGAGCTTGTTTTTATGAAGAAATTGAAGCTTGGAAGTATGGACCCGTTATACCTGAAGTATATAGTGAGTTTAAAATGTTTGGATCAAACGATATACCAAGAATAACTCACTACAATTATTTTGAAAGCAATAGGTATCGTCCTGTACAAAGGACTTTTGTAATCAATTTATCAGAAGATGAAAAAAAAGTTATAAATGGTGTTGTTAATGCTTGCAAAGATTACAGTTCTAGTTATCTTGTCACATTAACACATAATCAATCTCCGTGGAAAAACTCGTATCATGGATACCCTACAAAGATATCAATGAAAGAAATGGAGGAATATTTCTGTGACTGAATTGAAAATTGGAGGAGTGAAAGAACAGCCATCTAATGAAACAGCATATAACAAATCCAAAGAAAAAACAGAAGAATTAATAAACAAATTGATTTCTATAGGTAATGAAGATGGTGCAAATATTGACGAAATATACTTATATATAAAAGATAATTTTGTGCATAATAGGATGTTGTATTCGGTTATCTCATCAATGATATATAATTTAGGTATCTATGAAATAAACGAGTTAGAATATACATGTGAACAATTAGTCTCGTATACGTATTCGGTCAGAAATCACAGGGATGTCGATGAAACTGTTAAAAAAGTTGTTTTAAAATTATCGGATCATATTAATTTGGCATTAGCACAAGAGCGATTTGTTCAGCAATTAAACGACGAAAGATTAAATGAAAGCTTTGCTAAAGTTGATAGCTTTATAGATAAATCTGATGCAATAGAAAATAAAATAGAAAATATAAATGGTCAAGTTATTTCTATTCTAGGGATTTTTACAGCAATAGCGTTTGTTGTATTTGGTGGCATATCTTCAGCATCAAGCATATTTAAAAATATAAGCTCTGCTTCTTTACCAAAATTAGGTGTACTTACATCGATTTGGTGCATTGCAATTTGTAATATGGTATATTTTTTATTATATTTCATGTCCAAAATGACAGGAACAAATATTAAAACAAACCTAAGATGGAATGCGCCTGTCTATAGAAGACATCCGTACATATTTTTGATTAACTCATTTTTAATTGCAATATTATTAATAAGTGCATGGCTTTGCGTAATAGAAAAAGCTACTGGTGATTCATGGATATTAATGATTGTTTCAAATAATAAAGATTTCTTGCTATTTGGAACTTTGTTACTAATTGCACTAATAGTTATTTTCTTTACTGTTTTATTGTTTAAAATGAGCAGTGATAAACATGACTGGTAAAATAAAAGCTCTCTATTTTAATTAGAGAACTTTTTAATTTACAAACCTATTCAAAGTAATGATATCATCATTAATCAAAGTATCTTGCATTATCAATATATCTAACACTCTCTCAAGCGTTGTCTCAAAAAAATGAGATTGAGCAGGGTACGCATTACATAACGCAACATCAAAATCATTGAATATGATAATATTGTTGATTTCAGTGTAGTAAATGAAAGCAGGGCAATCATGATCATAATAATCTATCATCATTACACATTCTTCTATCATGTCATCACATTCATAATTTGCATACACATTTAATCTTTTGCTAAAATCTTTATCTATGTATTTTCTAATATAGTTGTAAACATTATTAAGTGCCATATAACTCCTCCTGACTTTTATAGCTTACAACCAACTCATGAAAAACGAAATCAATAACGACCCAAATGTTTTTTAAAACGACTGAAAAAATATTATTAATTCCGCAATTTGAATAAAAAATGCGGAATATATGCGTAATTGAGTGAAAAATGAGCTCCATTATTAAATACAAAGCTAGTAATATCAATATTTTTGAGAGATTAAAAACTAAAAATGCCCGATTTCGATTTCGTACAAAATGATTTGTGAGTTAACAACTTCAATTTGTGCATCACAACTTTTTTCTTTTACTAAACGATTTTTACTTGTAACATTTGGAATAACAAGCAGTAAAATAACTAGTATTACAGAAATACAAAAAATCATTTCAATGAGTGTAAAACCTTTTTTATTAGAATTCATAATCCTTATAATCCTCCTTTTTATAAATTTGAGATAACATTCATCATAGGAATAATTATTGAAACATACACAACAATTACAAATGTAGCAACAAAACCATAAATCAATGGAACTATGATTTTTATAAATTTAGAAACAAATTGATTTAATTGCATAAATGTAAGTTGGATATAATTTTCTAAACTTTGGTTTTCATGACTATTTTGAATAATAGATATAAATTTTTTAAAATCATCTGAAAAATAAGGAAAATCATTAACTGCTAAATTAAAATCATGACCATTTATAATTAAACGATAAAGTTCATAAACAATCATTTTAATATCACTATCAGTTATTTTATCATATAAAGTTTCAATAATGGATGTTGTATCATAGTGCTGTATGAGTAATTCATTATAATAAATTGCAAACTTTAACGAATAATACTTACAAATCAATTTTTTAATAAAATGTGTGTGATTAATCAAAAAATCTATCTGATTGAATTTTTGTTTTGCAATGCTTTGATAGATAAATATCATTAAAATAATATTTATTATAGTAATTAGTGTTAAAAAAACAGGAATTGCATGTAATAATACAAATAGACATTGAATAATAAATGATTTTTGAATATCAAAATCGTTAAATAAAATTTCAACCTGTGGTAATAAGTAAAAAACAGTAAAAATAGAAAAAACAAATAAGAAAATAAGCAATATAATTGGATATGCCAATTTTTTTAAAAAAATATTTTTATACTCATCTCTTTTTTTGCAAATTTCAATTGCCTTTTTTAATGCAGTTTCTAATGTGAATTCATTTTTAAAAAATGAATAATATTCTTTAAATAGAGTAGGGAAGTGAAGCATTATAAAAATTTCGTCAAGAGAAAGACCTTGATTTAAATAGTTCTTTATTTCCTTTACTTCTTTTTCATAGTTAAGCAAACTGCAAAAATCAAGCGTTTCTTGTAATGAATATCCTTGATTAAAGAAAAAAATAAGTAGATCAATAAAATTAAGTAATTTATTTTTCATTTAAAACACCTACATTTTTTAATGTGCATGCAGCTTTCGAAAAATCATAGTAATCTATTTTCTTTCGATCAAAATATTTTAATAAGTTTTTTTGATCAATGTATTCACTTAAAATAAATACTTCTTTTTTATCATTAAAACGCATTTTTTGTGTCATGATACCAAGAAGAACATCTTCTAAATCAAGAGATGAAATGTTTAAGTTTTCTAATCTTTTAATCGTATTTATACAATTACTTGCATGAATAGTTGTTAGTACAAGATGTCCAGTTAAAGCACATGTAAGTGCTAATTGAGCTGTCTTTTCATCACGTACTTCACCGACCATTATGACATCTGGGTCATGTCTTAATATTTGTTTTAACGATTCATGATAGCTGATACCTTTTCTGTCATCAATTTCAATTTGCAAACAATAATCTTTATTGATTTCAATAGGATCCTCTAGTGTAATAATATTTTTTTTATACATCTTATTAATTGCATCTAAAATAGCATATAATGTTGTAGATTTCCCAGAGCCAGTTGCACCACTTATTACAAATAATCCGCTATCCTTTTGGACAATCTGTTTTAAAAATTGATAAACATGAATATCTTTACTAATATTTTCTAATGATAATTTTTGATGATTATTTAGGATACGAATAACAATGGAATCCATATCTTTTCCAATAAGTGAGGAAATTCTTAAGTTATATTTTTTATTATTTAAAACATACACATAATGTCCTGTTTGAGGTTTACGGTAATAATTTAAATCAATTTTAGAAATGAAACGAATATAATTCATTAATTGAATAATATTTGTTTTTTCATAGGTTTCATAAGTAAGTAGTTCCCCACAAATCCTAAATTTAATCACTCCTTTCTCTGTACATTGTAAATGAATATCACTTACATTTTTTTTAATAGCTTGATAAATAATCTGTTCAAATAGTTCCTCCATAAAAATCCTCCTATTATTATATAGACAATTTATTCTTAAATTTCTTTTTTTTAAGTTAATTTTTTTCAAAAAATATAAATAGTAAGAATATCGATTGTAAAAATAAAAAAACTATTCCATTCATAATAATTTTTTGTTACAATCAACAAGGATATTATTAAAAAGGAGATTATTATGATTAACGTTAGTGATTTAAAACCAGGTGTTACTTTTCAAATGGATGGAAATTTATTTGTAGTATTAGATTATTCTCATAATAAAACTGCCAGAGCAGCAGCAAATATTAAAGTTAAAATGAAAAACTTACGTACTGGATCTACTACTGAAATGACATTCGGTGGAAATGATAAAGTAAAAAGAGCACAAATCGATAAAAAAGAAATGCAATACTTGTATAATACAGGGGATGCATTTGTATTTATGGATGGAGAAACATATGAACAAATTGAAATTCCAGCTGAAAATTTAGAATGGGAAAAGAATTTCTTAAAAGAAAGTGATACAGCAACGATTAGAAGTTTTGAAGGTGAAGTATTAGGTGTACAATTACCTGATAAAGTTACTTTACAAATTACTGAAGCAGAACAAGCGGTTAAAGGAGATACAGCAACTGGAGCAACAAAAAATGCTGTTTTAGAAACTGGATTCCAAATCAAAGTCCCTTTATTTATTAATGAAGGAGAAATGGTCGTTATTTCAACTGCTGAAGGAAAATATTCAGGCAGAGCTTAGCACTAGGACAAAACCTAGTGTTTTTTCATATTCTAAAACGTGATTGCATACAGTAGGTAATGAGGGGATGTTCATGAATAAACAAGCTATAACATTTTTATCATTATTCACATTGATTCTTGTTTTATCAATTTATTATTTATTAGTACCACCAATTGATCAAGGTGACACGGTCTCAAAAAAATCATTAAGTAGAATAGAAATTTTGCAAAGTGAACTCAATAAAAATCATGAAAATAAAATTAATGACAATAATACGGTAATTGCCTCTTCAAAAGCATCTGAAAAAGAAATTTCAACAGCACTTACTTCTAATGAAAAAACAAAAGCAATTATAAAAAATGAAAAAGATATCTGTCAGTTATTAACTGATAAAGGGTATAAAGAATGTTTTTGTGAGATTGATGGTGAACACATGAAAGTAGTTGTAAAATTAAAAGATGCAACTTCGAAAGATGCTAATAAAATCATCAAGCTTATTCATAATAAATATAATGGATATATCATTGAAGTTAAATTTGTTGAAGACTAATGATACTTCTAACTTGAATAATCAATGATTTTTAGATAAAATAAAGTATAGAGATATAAAGGAGTAATTTTATGGAATACTATACAGTAGAAAAGAAAAATAATTTAGGTGAACAATATATTGAATTATCTGTTTTTCAAGCAATTACTAATCATGAAGTGAGTAAAATAAACGGGATTGATTTTGATGGTGGAAAAAATTCTGTAAATATTGAAATCAATGATCATAATCAAGTAATCATCGGTATTGACATTGTCATTGATTATGGGCTTAATGTTGGAAAAGTTGTTAGTGAAATTCAAAATGAAGTTGTAAATGCTATTGATAGATATATTGGCTTTAGAAATGTTAAAGTGAATGTTAATGTCAATAAAATTAAATTCTAGGGATTGTCTAGCAATTCCTTTTTTATTGTGTTTATTTATTTAATTTCGTAAGAAACTATGATAGAATATGAATATATTTTGGAAGGAAATGTGTATGGAAAAAGTAAGAAAAAAATTAATTAGAGAAAAAGCTGTTATTGCAGTTTACCAATATCTTTTAACAAATTCAACAGAAGAAGAAATTATGAATTATTTAAACGAATGTTATAAACCAAGAATGGATGAAAGAGAAATTGAACTTTGTAAAGAAATTGTTTTCAATACGATTGAACGTATTGATGAATATGTGCCTCTTATTGAAAACAATTTGAAAAAATCATGGTCAATTGATCGTCTTTCTATTATGGAAAAAGCAATTCTTTATGTAGCTATTTATGAACGAAATGAAGTTTCTAAAGAAATTTCAATTAATCAAGCAGTTGAATTAGCAAAAAAATACTGTGATGAAGATGCTTATAAATTTATTAATGGAGTTTTAGGTGCCATTGGATAAAAAATATATAACAGTTTCTGCTTTAAATAACTATTTAAAGCGAAAAATAGATGTTGATATGCAATTACAGCATGTCTTCATCAAAGGTGAAATATCTAATTTTAAAAGAAATATGAGTTCTGGTCATTTGTATTTTACACTAAAAGATGGTAAATCACATATTAGTGCGATTATGTATAAAGGATTTGCTGAACAATTAAATTTTGATGTAAAAAATGGTGATTCAGTTTTAATAGAAGCAACTGTTTCTGTTTATGCAGTTACAGGATATAATCAATTAATAGTTAAAAATATTGAACCTGATGGAGTAGGTTCATTATTTTTAAAATTTGAGAATTTGAAAAAATCATTACTACAAGAAGGTTTGTTTGATGAAAAATATAAAAAAAATATTCCTTCTTACCCTAGCAAAATTGCTGTTTTATCAGCATATCCTAGTGCTGCATTAATGGATGTAATGCGTACTTTAAAAAAACGTTTTCCTGTGTGTAGAGTTATCATTTTTCCTATACCTGTACAGGGGAAAGACGCATATTTGAAAATTATTTCAACTTTGAAATTCGTAGATGAACTTCACTTTAATACCATTATTTTGGCACGAGGTGGTGGTTCGTTAGAGGATTTATGGAATTTTAATGAAGAAGCATTAGCAAGAACAATTTTTGAATTAAAAACACCTATTATTTGTGGAATAGGGCATGAAATAGATTTTACAATATGTGATTATGTATGTGATTTAAGAGCGTTAACACCTACCTATGCAGCTATTGAAGCCACACCTAATATAGAAGATATGTATAAGCATTTATCAATGTTAGATGGTCTTTTAAAATCAAATATGAAGTATAAAATTGAAACATTGAATACAAGATTAAATCGCTTAACACACTTTTATTTATTTAAAAATCCTGAAAAACTATATGGTGATCACTTACAATATGTTTCTTATTTACAAGATAAAATTTCTAATTTCATGGAAAAACGTTTAAATAATAATATGGTTATTTATACAAAACTTAATTTACAATTACAATCTCAAAATAAAGTATTTGTAAGTCATTATCAACAAAAGATTCAAACATATGAAAATTTATTAAAAATAAATTTTCATAATAAACTTAAAGCCAATCAAAATAACTTAAGTATGTTGATTTCTAAATTAAATGCATTAAGTCCTTTACAAACGTTAGAAAGGGGCTATGCTTTAGTAAAAAAAGAAAATCAATATGTTTCAAGTATAGATGATTTAAATAATGAAGATAATGTTTCTATCTATTTAAAAGACGGTTACGTTAAAGCAACGATTCATAAGGAGTAATGTATATGGAAAAAATGACATTCGAACAGGCAATAAAACGATTAGAAGAAATTGTCAATTTATTAGAAAATAACGAAACATCTTTAGATGATAGTGTTGAACTTTTTCAAGAAGGCGTACAGCTTTCTCAATATTGTTCAAAAAAATTAGGAAATGTAGAAAATAAAGTTTCTAAAATACTTATTGATGGTCAATTAGAAGATTTTGATGTAGAGGTAGAAAATAATGAATAATGTTATAAATGAAATTAATCAAAGACTTGAAAATATTTTATCTCAATATCCTGATAGTAAGGTTAAGGAAGCTATGTATTATTCTTTAAAAGCAGGGGGAAAGCGAATTAGACCATTAATTGTTTTACAAGTGATTAGAGCATATGGTCTTGATTATAGAAAGTATATTGATATTGCTTGTGCATTAGAAATGATACACACTTATTCTTTGATCCATGATGATTTACCTGGAATGGACAATGATGATTTAAGACGTGGAAAACCAACATGTCATAAACAATTTGGTGAAGCAACAGCAATTTTAGCAGGAGATGGTCTTCTTAATGAAGCAGTAAACATCATTTTACAAACCAATCTAGATGATTCATTAAAACTTTCACTTGTTTCTTGTTTATATACATCAAGTGGTATAAACGGGATGATTTTAGGACAAGAATATGATATTGAAAATGAAGGTAAAAAGCTTTCAAAAGAAACATTAGATAAAATTCACCATTATAAAACTGGAAAATTATTATCTTGTGCCTTTCAAATGGGGGCTTTAATTGCCTCACCAAACGATTTAGAAATTTTAAAACAAATAGGTTATAAAATTGGCTTAGCATTTCAAATTCAAGACGATATTTTAGATGTGACATCTGATGCCAAAACATTGGGTAAAAATACAGGGAGTGACGAAGCAAATCATAAAGAAACTTATGTTACACTTTTAGGAATTGAAAATTCTCAAAAAGAAGTTGATTTACTATTTAATGAAGCTCAGCAACTTGTGTATTCTTTAACACTAAATCATGGATTGATTTTGGAAATTATTGAAAAATTATGGAAAAGAGTGAGATAAATGGATTTAACAAAAATTAAAGGTCCTTCTTTTTTAAAAGAATTAACAGAAAAGGAATTGAATGACTTAGCAAAGGATATTCGCCAATTTATTATTGAATCTGTTTCTCAAACAGGTGGACATTTATCAAGTAATTTAGGAATTGTTGAATTAACTATTGCTTTGCATTATGTGTTTAACTCACCTGAAGATAAAATATTTTTTGATGTAGGACATCAATGTTATGTTCATAAAATTTTAACAGGACGTGCAAAAGATTTTACACATTTAAGAAAATTTAATGGTTTATCAGGCTTTCAAAAACGTTGTGAAAGTAAACATGATGTTTGGGAGGCTGGTCATTCTTCTACAGCTCTTTCGGCAGCTGTAGCAATGGCAATCGCAAGAGACTTAAATAAAGAAAGTTTTAGCATTGTTCCTGTAGTAGGCGATGGAGCTATTGTAGGCGGCGAATCTTTAGAAGCTTTAAATCATCTTGGTTCAATTAATAATAAAGTAATTTTAATTTTAAATGATAATCAAATGTCAATCTCTAAAAGCATTGGTGGTATGAACAACTTTCTAAATAATGTGCGTATGTCTAATACATATAATAAAATGAAAGATGACTATCGTTCGATTTTACAACATGGGAAATTAGGAGAAGGTGTTTATAAAGCTACAAAATATATTAAAGACTTTGTAAAAAGAGGTTTTATAAATGATACTATTTTTGAAGACTTTGGTATTGATTATTTAGGTCCGGTGGATGGACATAATATTGTTGAATTGATAAGAGTATTGCAACTTGCACAAAAGAATAAAAAGAGTGTCGTTGTACATGTTGTTACTGAAAAAGGAAAAGGTTATTCATTTGCTGAAAATGATCAAGAAGGTAAATGGCATGGAACTCCACCATTTAATGTAAAAAATGGCCGTGTGCTTTCTTCTGGAAATTCTTCAAAAAAATCATGGTCGGAAATTATATCTGATCAGGTTTTACAATGGATGAAAATTGATAAGGATATTGTTTCAATTACTCCTGCAATGATTAAAGGATCTGCAATGAATACTTTATTTAAAGTATTCCCAGAAAGATGTTTTGATGTAGGAATTGCCGAAGAGCATGCTCTTACTTTTACAGCAGGTTTATCTATTTCTCAAAAAAAACCTTTTATTTCTGTCTACTCTTCTTTTTTACAAAGAGCTTATGATCAAATTAATCATGATATTGCTAGAATGGATTTACCATGTCTTTGCAGTATTGATCGTGCAGGTATTGTAGGAGAAGATGGCCCAACGCATCATGGGGTATTTGATGTAAGTATTTTATCACCTATTCCTAACATCGTTCTTTTTGCTCCTAAAGATGCTAGAGAACTTCGTCAATTTGTAAATACAGCATTTCATAATTTTAATAAACCTTATTTTATTAGAATACCTAGAGGAAGTATCGATGATATAAAAGTTGATTATAATAATCAATTAGAATTAGGTACCTGGACTATTGAATCTTGCAAAGATGACTATAAAATGACTTTAATTTGTTATGGTGATAATGTTGAAAAGATAAAAACAACAATCAAAATTAAACATTTAAATATTAGAATTATAAATGCGAGATTTATTAAGCCTATAGATGAAGATATGGTACATAAAATATTTACTGAAAATGATAAACCGATTCTTGTATATGAAACTATTTTAAAAACAGGATCATTAGGTTCGATATTATTGACTTATTGTAATGAAAAACATATTTTAAGAACTTTTGAACATATTGCACTTGCAGATCATTATTCAAAGCAAGGATCTGTACAAGAAATATATGATGATGAAAAAATTGATTTAGATACTGTTATAAATAAATGTGAGGAATTAATGAATGGAAAAAAAGAGAATTGATGTATTACTAGTAGAACAAGGATTCTTTGATTCGCGTGAAAAAGCAAAACGTGCTGTTATGGCTGGAATAGTTCATAATGATCATGAAATTATTGATAAACCTGGTACAAAAGTTCCTGTAGATATGGAGCTTTTTGTAAAGGGAACGGTTATGCCCTATGTTTCTAGAGGCGGTTTAAAATTAGAAAAAGCACTAAAAATATTTGATATTTCAATGCAAAATCGTGTTATGGTTGATATTGGTTCTTCAACAGGAGGATTTACAGATTGTGCTCTTCAAAATGGTGCACAATGTGTTTATGCTGTAGATGTAGGTACGAATCAACTTGTTTGGAAATTAAGAAATGATCCACGAGTTATTGTTAAAGAAAAAACGAATTTTAGGTATGCTACCCGTGATTTGTTTGAAAATGGGATACCTAATATTGCAACGATTGATGTTTCTTTTATTTCTTTAAAACATATTTTTATTCCTCTTAAAGATATATTAAATGAAAATGATGATATTGTAGCGTTGATCAAGCCTCAATTTGAAGCAGGAAAAGATGAAGTTGGGAAAAAGGGAATTGTAAAAGATCCTAAAACACATTTAAAGGTTATTGAAAATGTCATTGCGTATGCAAATGAATGTCATTTGAGCTTACAAGCATTGTCTTTTTCTCCAATTACCGGTGGAGAAGGTAATATTGAGTTTTTAGCTCATTTTAAAGTTGGTGGAGTAAATAATCCTATTGATATTGAAAATGTTGTAAATGAAGCACATATTTGTTTTAAAGGGTAAAGGATGGGTGATACTATGATAGAAAGTTTATATATAGAAAATTTTGCAATCATTGATCAAGTTCAAATAGACTTTCAATCAGGAATGACAGTTTTAACTGGAGAAACAGGGGCAGGGAAATCAATTATCATTGATGCTATTGGTCAATTGATAGGTCAACGTAGTCAACCATCATTTGTAAAAAATGGGGCTGATTATGCATTTATTGAAGGTGTTTTTTCTTCTAATAAAGAAATAGATAAAATTTTATTGGATAATAATTTTCCCATTGATGAGCATCTTGTTATTTCAAAAAAAATTAATCGCGATGGTAAATCAGCAATCAAAATTAATTATCGTAATTCTAGTCAATTATTATTGAAAAAAATAATGTCACAAATTGTAGACATACATTCTCAATTTGAAACACATCAATTATTTAATGAATCCTATCATTTAAAGCTATTAGATAATTTTATTGGAAATGAATTAACTGATTTAAAAAAAGAATACCTTACTCTTTATCAAACGTATAAAAATCTAAATCAAAAATATCTTTCTTTAACAAAAGAAGAATTAACTGATGAACAATTAGATTTTTATTTAGCTCAATTAGAAGAAATAGAAGAATTAGATTTAGAAAATTTTGATGAAGAAGAATTTTTAAAAGAGAGAAATAATCTATTAAATTATGAAAAAAATTCTCAACATATTAAAAACTATAAAGCATTAATGGATTCTTCAAAAGGAATAATGGATCTCTTCAAACAAAGTTTAAACGAACTTTCATATCTCGAAATTGATGATATTAAGCACAATTATGATCAACTATATGATCTTTATTATACAGTAGATGGTATAAATCAAGATATTTATGATCAATTTTCTCAATCATACTTTAGTGAAGAACATTATAATGAAGTGCAAGAAACCTTTTTCAAATTAAACAAGCTTAAACGTAAATATGGCCAAACAATTGATGCTATTATTGATTTTAAAAATAGTTTAATAGAAAAAATAGAATTATTCAAAAATAGAGATCAAATGATTGAAAACATCAATTTAAAACTTAAAAAAACAGAAAATCAATTGATTTACTATGCTAAAAAAATTTCTATTTTAAGAAAAAATAAAGCATTAGAATTAGAAAAAAAAGTAAAATATATTTTAAATCAAATGTATCTTCAACAAGTTCAATTTAAATTTGATTTTCAAATTAATGATTTTAATGATAACGGAATAGATAATGTTAAAATTGTTGTTTCAACAAATAGTGGTCAACCACTTCAACCACTTCAAAAAATTGCTTCGGGTGGAGAATTATCACGCATTATGCTAGCAATTAAAGCTGTTTCACAAAATTCAAAAGATGATGGTACAATCATTTTTGATGAAGCAGATACAGGAGTCAGTGGTAAAGTGGCTGAAAGCATTGGGCACGTTATGAAAAAAATCTCAAAAAAACAACAAGTTATTTGTATTACACATTTAGCTCAAGTCGCATGTTTTGCTAATAACCATTTGTTTATTGAAAAAGAGCAAATGGATAACACAAGTAAAGTACATGTAAGATTACTTAATGAAAAAGAAAGTGTTTATGAATTAGCTAAAATGATTTCTGGTAAAGAAATTACACAACAATCTATAGACCATGCAAAAAAATTGAAAGAAATATGTGTATAAAATTAAAGCATAGATACCAAAATATGTTGTAGCAAAAAAAAGCTACAGGAGGTATCTATGCTTTTTAAAAAGCTTAAAATATCCTTCTATACCTGTTGTCTATCTATTATATTAATGATAGTACCTATTAATGCAATTGATGTTTTAATTGGAGGAGAATCTGTTGGAATAATATTAAATTATGATGGTGTTTGCATTACTGGTTTCTATAAAATAAAAGTTGACAATGAAATTATTGATCCATCTAATTATTTTGAAATCAATGATATTATTACCAGTGTTGAAAAGAAAAATGTTAAAACAATTGATGATTTAACAAATATAATAAAAAATTGCAATACAAGTAATTTAGAATTCACAATAAAAAGGGCATCGAATATTTATCATAAAACTATGAAAATTTATAAAAATAATGCTGAATTTAGTACAGGGTTATATGTAAAAGATTGTGCTAAAGGAATAGGAACTGTTACCTATTATCAATTAAATACAGGCAAATTTGCTTGTTTGGGGCACAATATGGTTGATGATGATCTTGATATAAATGATGGTTCACTGTATTCTGCTTCCATAAAAGGTATAAAGAAAACCGAGTCATACAATATAGGTCAAAAAATTGGTAATATTGATAATCAATCTATAGGTGAGATAGAAAAAAATAATAATTTTGGCGTTTATGGGAAAATTAATAATCTTCCAAATAAAAATGTTTATAAAACTGCTACCATAGATGAAGTTAAATTAGGAGATGCCTATTTTCTTACGGTTTTAAATGAAAATAATGTAGAAAAATGTAAGATAAAAATTACTGATCTATTAAAACAAGATAAACCTATGGAAAAAGGAATAAAATTTATTGTTACAGATCAAAAAATCATAGAACAATGTCAAGGTATTATTCAAGGTATGAGTGGTTCTCCGATCATTCAAAATAACAAATTAATAGGTTGTGTTACACATGCAAGTAAATCAGAGATATTGGAAGGGTATGGCATGTATATACAATGGATGATAGATAACGAATAAAAGCCATGTTTTTGACATGGCTTTTATAAAAAATAATACTAATTTTATCTTATTTTTAACAAAACATGTAATAATTTGTATTTCTTATTTTTCTAAAATTCGACAAATAATAAAAAATACTTAAGAAAAATGTAGATATATTTTTAAAAATACTAAATATTAGTTATTAAATTTATAAATTTATGTTAATTTTTATCTAAAATCTAAACATAAATTAGAATACTTTATATAATATGGTTGTTGGTAGTGGATGGGAGGTAATTATGGAAAAAAAGAAAATCTTTATTATTGTGGAAAATCATGAACTGTTAGAAGGTATAGCACAACAATTTGAAAAATTTTCCAATTATCAAATTGTAGGTACTGCTAATAGTGCAGGTGATGCAATTACTTTTTTTAAAACAAACAATTGTGATTTATTAGTTATTGATCTGATGCTCACTGATATTGATGGTGTCGGAGTATTAGAGAAAGTGAGGGAAGTCAATAAAAATGCTTATCAAAAAGTTGTATGTATTACAAGTTTTACTAGTCCATTGATAAGTAATGCACTAGAAAAATTAAATGTAAGCTATTGTTTTAAAATTCCTTTTGATTTTAATTATTTTATGGATGTTATTAAACGCGTTTTTTCAGATGAGACAAAAATCAATGAGACTCATGTTAATGAAACTGAAAAAATTCAAAAAGTTAAAATCGAAAATGAAATCACAGAAATTTTACATGAAGTGGGTATTCCTGCTCATATAAAAGGATATATGTATTTAAGAACAGCAATTATGAAAACATATGATAATATTGATATTTTAGGTCAAGTAACGAAAGTACTATATCCAGAAATTGCAAGAAATTATAATACCACTTCTTCAAGAGTAGAAAGAGCTATCCGACATGCAATCGAAGTTGCATGGAATAGAGGAAATACTGAAGCCATTGATGATATCTTTGGATACACAGTATCTGCTTCCAAATCTAAACCAACAAATTCTGAATTTATTGCAATGATTGCCGATAAATTGAGATTAGCACATAAAACAGCATTAGCAAATAAAGGGCACTATTTATAATTAAAATATGTTACAATATTGCTAAGGGAGTGAGCTGCTATATGCAAATTATATTTCATATAGATTTAAATGCATTTTATGCAAGTGCTGAAATGGCAAATGATTCTTCTTTGGAAGGAAAACCTTTAGTAATATCTGGAAATAATAGGCGTGCGATTGTTTCTACTGCTTCATATGAAGCAAGAAAATATGGAATCCATTCTGCAATGCCATTATTTCAAGCTAAACAATTATGTAAAAATTTAATCATAAAACCCGTAAATTTTGATTTATATAGACGTTTATCAAGTCAATTTTTTGAATTGATTTCAACATATAGTCCTTTGTTAGAAATAGCAAGTATTGATGAATGTTATGTTGATTTTTCTAATTACATTATCGAACATAATATTCATCCTTACAAACTTGCAAAAATCATTCAAAATGATGTTTTAAATACATTAAAACTAAAATGTTCTATTGGAATTGCTCCTAATAAATTTATGGCTAAAATGGCTAGTGATATGAAAAAACCAATGGGTATTACCATTTTAAATAAATCTAATTATAAACAATTACTTTGGCCCCTTGATGTTTCTGAAATGTTTGGAATCGGTAAAAAAACTGCACCTAAACTCAAAGAAATGGGCATTTTAACTATTGGAGATGTAGCTAATTATGATAACTATAATAAATTACGTCAGATTATTGGGAAAAATGCACTTCTATTATATAGAAAAGCCAATGGAATAGATATTTCTAAAGTAAATACTGAAAAAAACGAATTAAAATCTGTAGGTAATTCAACAACCTTACAATACGATACAAATGATATAGAGACTATTTATGAAACTTTACGTATATTATGTTCTAGAGTTTCATTTAGAGCAAAAAAAAGAAATTTGATTGGCAATTCGATCAGTATTACGATTAAGTATTCTCGATTTGAGTCAATTACTCGACAAACTCCTTTAATTGATTATATCAATGAATATGAAATAATACTTTCTACTGCAAAATACTTATTTGATAAAAATTATAGTGGAAAACCTCTTAGACTTATTGGAGTTTCGTTAAATAATGTTATCAATCGAAGCAGTTATAAAAAACAAGTAAGTCTATTTGACAAAAATATTGAGAAAAATAAAATAAAAACAACAGAGGATGTAATCAATAAAATTAATAGTGAGAATAAATATCATTTGACAACGGCTTCTGCTTTATTAAATAAATCAAAAAACAAGTACAGAAAAGAATAATCATAAAAAAAAGAATACATCATATCCTATGCTATAGGAGGAGATATGATGTCTTTTTTTATTCAAAAGAAAAATATGTATTTACATCAATATTTATTCTTAAATTTTCTTTGTTCAACAATTATTTCAATTATATTTTTTTCATTAAATAAATATTCTCTTTATAAAATTTCGGTTGATCTCATATTCTTTAAAACACATCAACTAAATTCATATCTATTATGTACGTTTATGTACATAATAATCATCATGGTTTCAGCAACAAGTTTTATTGGTGCTCCAGTTATATCAATTGGAATCATTTATAGAATTTTATGTATTATTTCTTTTATTTTTAAATATTATCAATCGCTTCTTTCGTTTCATAATATTTTTATTATTGTATTACCTCAAATGATTATTGAAATTTTAATTACGTATGTGATGTCTTTTATGTCAACTTATCTTTCTATACAAAGTTTCAAATTAACTTTCATACAAAAAGATAACTTCAGTTTAAAATATTTATTTAATTATATTTTAAATTACTTAATTATTATATGTTTTTTAATATTCATATCTGCACTGTTAAAAATTTACCTTATATAAAATTGTTCTTCAATAATCATTCGTGATATAATAAATATGGTGGTAATATGAACATATATGATGCACTTAACGAATATAAACAATATTTATTAATAGAAAAAAAGGTATCAGATAATACATTAAAAAATTATATGCGAGATCTTGAACATTTTATAAACTATATTCAAAAACAAAATCAAGTTGTTTTAATCAATCAAATTGATAAAGATATGATTAGAAAATATTTACAACAATTTACATCTTTAGCAGCATCTTCTTTATCACGAAAAATGGTTTCACTACGCTCATTTTATAAATTTTTGATGAAAGAAGAAATTGTTAAAAAAAATCTTATGGAGACTTTTGATTTACCAAAAAACACTAAAAGACTTCCACAGGTTTTAAATATGGAAGAAATAAAAACATTACTTGATAGTATTGAAATGGATAATTTTAAAAATGCTAGAACGAGAGCTATGCTAGAACTATTATATGCAACAGGTATGAGAGTTTCTGAATTGTGTAATTTAAAATTATCACAACTTAATTTAAAAATGAAATATTTAAACGTAATTGGAAAAGGGGATAAAGAAAGGCTTTTGCCTTTAAATGACTATGTATGTGAAATTTTATCATGTTATATTTATGATTTTAGATACCCTAAATTAGATTTTAAAGATAATGATTACTTGTTTTTTAATAATCATTTAAATAAAATATCTAGTGAGTATTTTTATAAAATCCTAAAAGAAGCATGTATAAATGCAAATATCAAAAAGAAAGTGTCGCCTCATACTATTCGACATACATTTGCAACTCACTTGTATGAAAATGGTGCTGATTTACGTTCTATACAAGAATTACTTGGGCATAGTGATATTTCAACAACCACTATTTATACTCATGTTTCAAATAATAAAATTATTGATGATTATAATAAATATCATTTAAGAGCAAAAATAAAAAAAGGAGATAGTATTCATGAAATTTAATAGAATTTTTCTCATTGTTTGTGATTCAATGGGAATTGGAAATGCAAAAGATGCAAAAAAATATAATGATTTTGGAGCAAATACCGTTGGTCATATTTGTTCAATATGTGATGGTTTAAATATACCAACATTGCAAAATTTAGGATTTGGTAATTTAGGTGATTTTAAAGGTGTTGCCAAAACACAAAACCCACAAGCTTATATTTTAAAATTAAATGAAGCATCGAATGGTAAGGATACAATGACTGGACATTGGGAAATGATGGGGCTTAAAACAGAAAAACCTTTTATTACATTTACAGATACCGGTTTTCCTAAAGAATTTATTGACCTATTTGAGAAAAAAACTGGTAGAAAATGTGTAGGAAATATTGCATGTAGTGGTACTAAAATTCTAGATATGTATGGAGAACATCAAATCAAAACGGGGGATTGGATAGTCTATACTTCTGCCGATTCTGTTTTTCAAATTGCTGCAAATGAAGATATTATCCCATTAGAAGAATTATATCATGCATGTCAAATTGCTAGAGAAATAGCTATGGATGATAAATGGAAGGTTGGTAGAGTTATCGCTAGACCATATATAGGAACAAAAGAAGGACATTTTACTCGTACATCTAATAGACATGATTATGCATTAGCCCCATTTTCTAAAACTGCGCTTGATTCTTTAAAAGATGCGGGATTAGATGTTATAGGTGTAGGTAAAATACCAGATATATTTGTTGATCAAGGGATTACAAGAAAAATTAAAACAGTAAGTAATGAAGATGGTATGAATAAAACTATTGAATTAGCAAGTGACAATTTTAATGGTTTAGCATTTATTAACTTAGTTGATTTCGATGCGGTCTATGGGCATAGAAGAAATGCTGCTGGTTATGGAAAAGCAATTGAAGAATTCGATGTACAATTAGGAGAATTAATAAATGAATTAAAAGAAGATGATTTATTAATAGTTACTGCTGATCATGGAAATGATCCAACATATAGAGGAACAGATCATACACGTGAACAAGTACCACTTATAATTTATTCAAAACAATTTAATGAAATGAAAGTATTAAATGATGGTGATTCTTTTGGAATTATTGGTTCTACAATTTGCGATAACTTCAATGTTAAATATAATGGTATAGGTTCATCTATATTAAAATTATTAAAATAGGGATAGAAAAATGGAAAATAGAAAAATCATTCTTTATTCATTATTTGCGGATTTATTAGGAGTTTTATTATTTATATTTGCAATTCAAATGCACAGTAATGTTATTTTATATTCATTTTATCTTTTATCTATATTATTATTTACCGTTTCATTTCTAGCTTTATATAAAAATCTTAAAAGTAATAATAAACTTATATTCATATTTGTTATGTTTATTTCCGTAATGCTTGTCATGTTATGCACATATTTTATTATTATCTAATACAAGTATATAAATAGTTAAAATAATAAAAAACTATTTATATATACTATAAAAGTTATATAATATACAAAGTGCGATATAAAATATATTATATTTATTTATATAGTGAATTTAACTGAAAATTAAGTTATTTCACTATTTTTTTATTACTTTAATAGATATAAATAGATTATATATTTAAGAAAGGAGCGTCATATTTTATGAATGAAAAAGAAGTAAAAGTAAGATATGAAACGAGAATAAGTAATAAGACTAAAAACCCTTATGACGTTCTTGTTATTACTTACAAAGGATATGAAAAGACTGTATTTTTAGACAGTGCAGAACAATTTATTTTCAGTGATTTAAAAAATAAAAATTAGTAGGTGAAATGATTATGAATTTATTAACAACTAAAAAAACTGAATTATTAAATGACTATCAAAGATTTGCTATTGAAGATGCTTTGAGAAATAAGTGTGATTATGACTTAATTATTACTAAAGATGGTTATAGTGATAATACATTACAAATTGTTAACTTTCCTAGTATTAACAGTCTTTATGACTATTTATTTAGGAATTATTCAAATATTAATTATGATGCATTATTTCATCTTAATGATGTACATACAGTTAATATTTTAAATATCTTATTAGATTTAATTAAAAAAGAACTTGATTTAGATTATAAGTATCGTCGTGTATTTCTTGATGTAGATGAAATGTTAAAAAAATATGATGATTTTGTTATTCAATATGCATATGAAAATTATTTGACTAAAAAATATAAATATTATTCAACTCGTTCTTTAAATGATTTTTATTTAATTGTTAAGAAAGAAAAAGAATTTATCTTTAGTGACAATAAATTGTTAATAGATGCGGTTCATTATGCTATTGATAATCATTTGATATTACATGATTGGCTAGGTGTTGATTTTTTATAATTATTTAGATTTAAAAGACATTCTTAATTGTTAATATTTATCTTTTTCTATATATGTTTTTCTTGCCCACTCCTTTCGAGTGTGTGGGACAAGAGGGACCCAGCACGAGAAAGGAGTAGGGCATGGATGAACAAAATATTGAAAATGAGCAAATACAAGATAATCAAACTCAAAATACTGTTCAACAGGATAGTGCAAGTGATACGAATAGTACTGAACTTGTAGACTATCAAACTCATGTTATTAAATCACTTGATAATTTAAATACAATGATGATATGTCAATTTATTATTTTTGGTGTAATCGTTGGAATTTTACTCTCTAAAACTTTGTGGAGAAGATTGACAGTATGATAGATCTATCTAATTTGAATGAGTTATCAAGTGTTTTAGAATTTTTCGTGTGGGGTGTTGTTTTTGGAATCGGTATAGATACAATTGTTTACTGTATTAGTATTCCAATTGTGTTTATATATAACTTAATTAAGAGCGCTTAATTTAAAAGAAATAAGATGAAAGGAGAAAATTTATTAATATGGAAGCAATCACAACAGCAGTAACAACAGCTCTTACAACTGTACAAACAAATGCAATCACTATGATTGGTGATGTAATGCCGGCTGCAATGACTATTGTAGGTGCAATGTTAGTAGTTAAAGTAGGAATTAAAGCATTTAAATCAGTTACAAATCATGGTGCATAATCTTTAATTCCCTTGTTTTGATAAATGGCTCTATTTTAGAGCCTTTTTTAGTAAAGGAGGTTTTTTATGAATATCCTAAATTATGATATTAAAAGAACTAAATTATTTAAAAAGATAATGATTTCAATTTGTTCAATGATGATGGTATTTGCTAGTTGTTTTGCTCCATATTCTAAAGTTAAAGCATTAGTAGGTATTGATGATGTAGCGTTGTCATATGTTGCATTATCGGTTTTAGGTCTATGTGGTATTACTTTAGCAGGTACTACATTATCCAATACGGATATAACAAAGTTAGGAAGTGACGTAGCTGGTTCTATTTCTAGAACATTTGATACCTTAGGTAAGACCGTAAGTGATAAATGGAATTTGCTTGTTCAAACGGCAGGCGCAACGGGTAAGATTGCACTTGATTATGTTAATGATCTAAAAGGTAATATACAAGATTGGTTTAATAGTTTAGTACCATCAAGTATTGAGACAACTTATATTACTGCTGGTATTGGTGCTACTGTTAGTGGTGGCTATTTAGATACTTCTAAAATGGATAAAACTAATTTTGTTTATAAAATTTGGAATAACTCTAATGTTGATGGTTTATTATATGTTCCAAGTTTAAATATATGTATTTCTTCTATTTATATGTCATATTCTACAACTTGTATTTTATATGATCCTAATAAAAATGTGTATATATTAGGCATTAATAGTATGGATACTTTACCTAACGCATATAAACAAAATACTATAAGTGCATATAATTATTTATATAATGGTTCTGACTCAACAACTAAAATTAAAGGTGGATATATTATACATGCTGATGAACATGGCATGTTGCCTTTGATATATTCTAAACAAAATTATTTTGTTAGAAATATTGTAACGGGATTCACTGCTTATACTAAGGGTTTGAGCTCTTCAAAACCTAATTTAAATTGGCAAATTATCGACAAGGGTGGCTTAACTTTGGATGGTTTAGGTAAAAGTGATATACCGGGTTCATTTAAATTAGATGATAGGGTATTAGGTGCAACGGGTACACTTTCACTTGCTGATAAAATTATCGGTGCAGTTGGTTCTTTAGATTTAGATCTAACGAATAACGTTGTAAATAGTTATGGCTATGTTGATGTTCCATCTACTACTTTAGATTATCCATACACGGGAACATGGGATAGTACACTTGATGGAATTGGTGCGATTGCATGGGCTCCATCTACTGATGTTCCTATTGCTGATACAAATGTTATTGCTCCTACGCTTCCTGGAACTACTGATACTGATATACCTAAAGTAAAGGATTTTACAGGAGAGGGTAGTCAATTATCTTTTGATTGGAAAGGTGTATTTCCTTTTTGTATCCCGTTTGATTTGATTAAATTTATACAATGTTTTTGCGCTGATCCTGAAGCACCTAAATTTGATATACCTGTCAATATTCCTAAAATATATGAAGGAAATATAAAAGTTGATTTAAGTGATTTTGATGATGTAGCAGCATTATGTAGAACTTTATTTGATATTTTATTTATTCTTGGTCTAGCGTATGCTACTAGATATTTAATAAAGGGGTAAGTGTTATGGTTTTAAAACTTTATAGTGGAACTCCTGGAAGCGGTAAAAGTCTTGATGTTGCTAGAAAAATATATCATGCATTGAGATATGGAAGACCTGTTATTGCTAATTTCGATATCAATACTTCTTTAATTCCTAAATGTCGTGGTACGTTTATTAGCATTGATTCATATGATTTAAACCCAAACGTATTAAGAAATTATGCTGATGTACTTTTTAGCAAAACTAAATTTAAAGAAGATTATATATTGCTAGTAATAGATGAAGCCCAAATATTGTTTAATTCTAGGGCATGGAATAGCAAAGGTCGTGACGATTGGATACGTTTCTTTAGTAATCATAGAAAATATGGCTATGAGATTGTTTTGATTGCGCAGTTCGATAAGATGTTAGACCGTCAAATAAGGTCTTTATTGGAATATGAATATATCCATAGGAAAGTTAGCAACTTTGGAACTAAAGGTAAAATAATGTCTTTATGTGCTGGTGGTAATCTCTTTGTATGTGTGAAGTTTTGGTATCCAATAAAAGAAAAAACTGACAGTGAGTTTTATAAAGCAAAGAAAAAGTACTATCAGATATATGACACCTATAATCGATTTGATAAATAATAAATGTGAATTATAAGAAAAAATAAGAAAAAAAATAATTAAAAAAAATTTAATTGTGAATAAAGAAAAAGAAAAATACCTACTTTTTTACGGAGAGTTTTTAATGTTCAGCTCGCTGATCATTAAAAAGTTGAGCAAAAATGTAGGCGATTTGCGTAGCAAATGACAAGTAATATGCTATATTAATCTATTTATTATAGCATAATTATTTATTTATGTCAAATTTCGAATTTTTGAAAATTGTGAACTTTGATTGTCTCGTTGTGAAGAAAGAAGGGGAAATATGGACGTTTTTAGTGAGATATTCAGCTGGTGTTGGGATAAGATTATAGAATTCGCAAATTGGCTTTTGTCATTTTTGCCTCATTCTCCTTTTACTCAATTTTTAGACAATTTTAGCAACTTGCCTTATTTACATTGGCTTAATTGGTTTTTACCATTCAATGATTTTATATATATTGGTACTGCTTGGCTTACTGTAATAGCCTTGTATTATGGTTATCAAATATTGATGCGTTGGATTAAGGCAATCGACTGACTTTGTGAAAATTGGAGTGTCCTATACTTGATATAAGGACACTACTAGGGTACCTGCATGTGAAATGAGGTGATATACGCATGTTAGAAGTGACCGAAAGTGGCATCTATGCTACTTGTGTATTGAAGGATTATGGTACTCATCAAGTCATGATTTATTATAAGAATAATGTGCGTAAAAAGGGATATGAAGAAATTAAAGATGATGAAGACGTTTATAATGAAAAATATAATGATTGTGATATTGTTATTGATGAGTCTTATATTGAGCGGTTAAAAAACTGTGTAGAAGAACAGACAGAAGAACAAAAAAATGAATGGGATAGAATACGATCTATTCGACGTTCTAAAGATTTAGTAAAGGCAATTGGAAATATGAATGATTGGGATTATTTTTTTACGGGAACTTTTGATAAAGAAAAAGTTGGTGATAGAAAAGATTTAGAAAAGTTAAAAAAGTCAACATTGGAATTTTTTAAAAATCAGTCAAAAAAATATGGAATCAAATATTTATTGATTCCTGAACTGCATAAAGATGGTGCTTTGCATTGGCATGGATTGATTAGAGATGTCAATGATCAGTTGAAACTTACTGATAGTGGAAAAAAATATAATGGTCGAATTATATATAATATGGACAGTTGGAATAAATACAAAGGATTTAATACTTGTGTTGAAATTGGAAAAGAAGATGATGATAAAATGGCTGTCAGCAATTATATTACAAAATACATATCTAAAAATGATGAGCGTATTTTTGATAAATATTATTATTCATCTCAAGGCTTAGTTAATCATCCTAAAATTAGTTATCTTGAATATGATGAACTGCCAATTGATTTTTTTGATGATGATGTATATGAGAATCCAATTTGTTATATGAAAACGATAAGAAAGGAAAATAAAGAAAATGAATAAATATACGATTAGTATTAAGCACGATCATGTAACTGAAATATTACCAAGTGATGAAAATTATGATGATGCATTGAAAAGATTTTATAGAGCTGTATCAAAATATAAGAAAGAAAAAGATATATTTATTGTTTTAAGAAAAAATAAAGAATGGATTGTATCATATAAAGTATATTAATTTTAGATATTATCTATTTATATATAATATCTTCGTTGATTATATGTGCTTATTTTGATATAATATATATGTCTAAAGGAGGAATAAAAAATTATGTACGATAAAGAAACTTATCGTACTATATTAAATGGCTTAAAAAAATATGTTAAATTAAGTGTTATCGCTAAAGAATGTGGAATTCATCAACCTAATCTTTCTAAGTTTTTAAAAGATTCGGCTTATAACGATACAATGAGCGTTGAAAATCTTGATTTACTATATAAGTCAGTTAAATCTACTTTGATAAATTTAATATAGTATGTTTTTAAACATACTTTGCATAATGTATATATATTTCTTGAAAATAATATATAAAAAAGTTATATAATATACATTATGCGAAGTTTGTCTAGTCGAAAAAGTGTTGCATTTCAAAAGTCTTTCCCTGTAACGGATAAGGCTTTTTCTTATGGTTTTTATAATGCATCACTATTTTTTATCTATTATATTCCAAATATGGATTGTTAATCTTTATAGTGTTGCATTATTTTTAAAGAAAATAGTATCTATATAATCTTTTTTTATATTCAAAGTTATAGATTATTTATAATTTAGAATATTACGAATTTTAAGAATTTGTATTAATTAGATACTATTTTATAAACTGGTAGATTAATAAATGTTATATAAATATTTTAATTAGTTACTATTAGTGAATGTATCTACTAATTGATTATAGCTTTCTTTCAATAACATATAATCTTGCTCTCTCTTCTTTAAGAGTTCAATTTCATGCTCTAACATTTTTATATGTTCGTTTAAATTTCCAGTTTTATTTTTAATTGCTAATAATTCTTCATTTGCTTTTTCAATTCTATCTGTTAATTCTTTATTTCGATGAATTGTACTTCGATTAATGTTCAATTCTTTTGCTACATCAGTTACAGTTATCTTTGGATTATTAATTAATGCAATTGAATTATTTAAATCTAATTTTCTTTTTTCAATAAATACATCTAATTGTTCTGCATATTCATCAAGTCGATTTTCTTTTGCCATAATTCTAGTTCCTTGCTTATTTCTTTTCTTTTTCTAATAATTTTATCCATTTCAGGATGATCTTCTATGATATCTTCAACTGTATTTGATATCTTCAACTGTATTTGTTTTAAGTTTGTTATCCAGTTCATCAAGTTCTGGAATTAATTTCACTCTCAATAAATGTTTTATTTTATATAATTCTTTTTCCGTAGCATTTTTATGATTGTTGTCCAGATTCATAAAAATCAAAGTATAGATTGCATTCTTTACAATAATGAACGGAAACATTCAATAAGTTATAGAGTTTATTCACTTTAGAAACATAAGGTATGTTGACTACAACATCCTTTATAACATGATCTTTTTTTAAATGATTATTTGTACTTTTGATCAATTGTAATTTTATAATTGTGCCATTAACTTCGTATAATTCAAAAATATTTCGGGTGTAGTTTCTTTTAGGATTAAATTTTGATGTTTTATTTAATTGTTTTTTTGTTTTGGTATTTTACTTTGTACTCTTGTATTTCGTTTTTTTGAATGTTTTAATGAATCAATTTGTTTTCTATCTGCTAACAATATTTTGTAATAAGGATATTTCTGAAGAATATAAAATTCTATTATATTCCAATCCTTATAAAACCTTATCCTGCTGCAAAAGTGATCGCCAGAAGAATAATTAAAGCAAAAAATAGTTTACGAGGAAGATAAAAAAATCTTTTTCTTTTTTCTCTGGTTGCTCTTTTTTGTGCTTGTAACCTTTCTTCCTCTAATCGTTGTTCCTCAAGTCTATCTTCAACACTTATTCTTCGTTTCTCAAAATATTCATCTAAATCCTTTTGTAATTCTTCTGGATCATCGTTATCTTCATCACTAAAGCTCATTTTTACAACAAAATTATCTCCATTTTACCATTCTTCGTATAAACGAATATTACCATAACCTCTAAAATGTCTGTCTATCTTTCTAAAAATATCATTGCTAAATCCTGTGTAATAGAAATTTTTATCAACATTATACAAAGCATAAGCACCTTTAAATTTATAATTTTTTAATACTTTTATATCAGCTCTTTTAGAATCAAAGTTATATGCTCTCATATCATATAAATCAAGAAATTCTTCAATAGGTACATCGATATCATCACAAGTGACTTTCGATAAAAAATCTTCCAATCTTCTTTTAATATCACTATAGTTTGAATACATTTTTAATGATCCAAATAATAAATCGGCCATATCTTCTGTTAATTGTTTTGAAAAAGATTTCATATTATCACCACACTCAAATAAAATTCTTTATACTTATTTTAGCATAGATTAATAATTAATCATTTAATTAGTTGTAGAATAGCAATATCTTCAATTAGTTTTAATAAAATAAAAGTCAAGTCTTCAATTTAATTTCTTTCTTGATACAATTAAGCGTATCGAGGTGAAATTTTTAACATGGAAAACACACTATATTTCAAAGATATGCGTACTAAAATTCAAAGTTATTGGGAATCAAACAACTAAATACAATTAAATCCACCCAAAAATTATTAAGTAAAGGATTTTTAGATTGTATGGATGAAATAACAGGAATTCTAAAAATTATTTGGGGTAGCAAAAATAAGCATATCCCCAAAATAATCCATATCATGTTTTTTAGATTTTTTTATAGAGTATACAATTAAA
>OLNW01001114.1_pt1 | contig 28155 bp, 21 predicted proteins | sample 1672121 | NCBI WGS metagenome assembly OLNW01 (sample SAMEA3136648, study PRJEB25190) | human gut metagenome
TTTAAAACGATCGCGGATCCGTTCATCGGAAAATATTCTCTGATAAAAGTAAATTCCGGTGTGTTAAAACCGGATGATGTGCTCTATAACCACCACAAAGACGCGGATGAAAAGATCGGCAAGCTGTATGTGATGAACGGCAGTAAGCCGGAAGAGGTAAAGGAGCTGCATGCAGGAGATATCGGAGCACTGGCGAAACTTACGGTTACGGCAACGACGGATTCCCTTTCTACCCGCGCAAATCCGGTAGTATATTTAAGAACCAGCATTTCAACGCCGTATACGGCAAAACGTTATCTGGCGAAAAACAAAGGGGATGAAGATAAGATCTCCCAGTCACTTCAGAAACTGATGGCGGAGGATCTGACGTTAAAGGCAGTCAATGACAGCGAGAACGGACAGACGCTTTTATATGGAATGGGAGATCAGCATTTAGAGATCGTAGCCGCAAAACTCAAAAACCGTTACAAAGTGGAGATCGAACTGAAACGGCCGAGAGTTGCGTTCCGTGAAACAATCTTAAAGAAAGCGGATGTGGAATACAAATATAAAAAGCAGTCCGGAGGACATGGCCAGTACGGACATGTAAAGATGACCTTTGAACCATCCGGTGATCTGGATACACCATATGTATTTGAGCAGATCGTTGTCGGCGGAGCCGTTCCGAAGAACTACTTCCCAGCAGTAGAAAAAGGTCTGCAGGAATCTGTAGTATCCGGTCCTCTGGCAGCATACCCGGTAGTTGGTGTGAAAGCGGTTCTGTATGATGGATCTTATCATCCGGTAGATTCTTCTGAGATGGCATTCAAGACAGCAACAAAGATGGCATTCAAAGACGGTTTCCTGGCAGCTTCGCCGGTTCTGTTAGAGCCTATCGTAAATATGCAGATCCGTGTACCGGATAAATTTACCGGTGATGTTATGGGTGATCTGAACAAACGACGTGGCCGTGTGCTTGGTATGAACCCGGATAAACAGGGATATACCATCGTAGAAGCAGACGTTCCGGAACTGGAGATTTACGGATATGCAACCATACTTCGTTCCATGACAGGTGGAGCCGGTGATTTCTCTTATACATTTGCCCGTTACGAGCAGGCACCTGGAGATGTACAGGAAAGAGAGATTGAAGCAAGAGCCAGCAAGGTAGACAAAGGGGAAGAATAACCCGACAGTATGAAATAAAGAATAAAAGTGCAAGGGAGAACATCCTGTACAGTTTTAAATGTACAGGATGTTCTTTCTGCTTGCGAAAATATCCGTGAGATTATATAATTCACATAGCTGTGAAAATATTTCATAAAAATTCAATGGGGCCTGACACCATCGACGACCGGCGGTCGAAGGGGCCAGCCAGAAAGGATTATAGAATTATGTACGAAAATGGATATAAAAAACTACAGGACAGTCTGATCGATGTGATTGCAGAGGAACAGGCAAAGCTTGGATATATGAAAGAACCGATCCGGCTGTATTATCCTTTGAGTTCTCTGCATCATTTTTTTGAAAGCGAAGGTGATGCAGAGGCGATGCAGGAGTCACTGGGAGGATTTCCGGAGGCAACAAAAGAAATATTCGGGGAAGTACAGGTATCGCACAAAGGAGATCGTTTCTGCTTCTTCCTGTCGGAACATGCGACAGAATATGTGCACGAACACCGGGACGAGAATGCATTTATCTTTGCACTGGTACAGTTACTTACAAAGCACGGAACGACGTTGGATGAGGTAAAAGAATTATTCCGCAGTCAGACATCTGAGTGCGCGATGGAACCGATGGACAACGGAGAATTTGACCTGATGATCCGCTTTGTGGACTCAGAAGATCCATATTACTACTGTTTTAAAGATGAGGGCTGCCATATCATTTACCACAGATTTCTTCCGGAGGATTATGCAGATTTCGGATTCTAAAAGAAGAATCATTGGTTGTAAAATATCAGAAATGAAACAGAAAGTTGATATTTTGGAAAAAATATAGGAAAGAAGAGAAAAAAGGATGTCTGAAAAACAGAAAAAAAGGCAGTGGCATACGCCGACAGAAAGAATTATGATGACTGGATTTGGTGTAGTGATCATACTGGGAACGCTTCTTTTGTGTCTGCCGGTTTCATCGGCCAGTGGAAAGGGCGTATATTGGCTTGATGCGTTATTTACGGCGACTACATCTGTGTGTGTAACCGGCCTTGTGACCGTGCCCACTGCAACCACCTGGAGCGTGTTTGGAAAAATTGTGATTCTGGGGCTGATCCAGTTTGGCGGGCTTGGAATCATGGCATGTATGATCATGATATTTCTGGTTTTGCGAAAAAAAATCAGCCTGCAGAGTCGCAAACTGATTCAGGATACATATAATCTGCCGGTACTGAAAGGAAGCGTGGGAATTGTCAGAAGACTCCTGATCGGAACAGCGGTGGTTGAGATTGCAGGAGCGATATGTTATAGCTTTTGGTTTGTTCCTCATTATGGACTGTGGAGAGGAATCGGGTACAGTATTTTCCATTCGATATCCGCGTTTTGCAATGCAGGAATCGATCTGGTAGGTGAATCTTCTTTTGCGCCTTTTGTAACCAATCCTCTGATGAATGTTACAACCATGGGACTAATTATCTTGAGCGGACTTGGCTTCCCCGTCTGGTGGGAAGTGATCGAGCATGTGCAGGATCTGCTGAGAGGAAAACGAACCAGAAAAAATTTTATCCGCGGATTTACCCTTCATACAAAACTGGTATTGACGACGACAGTAATCCTGATCACAGGCGGGGCACTTCTGATCCTCCTGTTGGACTGGAATCATACAGGGTCTCTCGGAGATCTGAAACCGGGAGAGAAAGTGATGGCTGCTTTTTTTCAGTCCATAACAACAAGAACAGCCGGATTTGAGACGATTCCACAGAAAAATTTTACGGATGGGTCTGCGATGGTGAGTATGATTTTGATGTTTATCGGCGGTTCACCGATGGGAACTGCCGGTGGTGTGAAGACAATTACGGTTGCTCTTCTTATCGTGCTGGTTACTTCTTATATCCGTGGAAATCATGATACGGTAGTATGGGGAAGAAAAGTTGTGGAAGAAAATATCCGCTCTGCGGTGGTGATTTTCTTTTTTGCACTGACTACTGCTCTTACGGCCACGATCCTTCTGGTTGCCGTCAGTGGTCATCCGCTTCTGGACTGTGCCTATGAGGTTGTTTCGGCGGTGGCAACGGTGGGACTGACCCGTTCTCTGACTTCACAGCTCCCGGCAGCAGGGAAAATCATTGTCATACTTATTATGTATATGGGACGAATCGGGCCGATTACACTTGCGGTAGCCCTTGGGCGCAGAACAAGACATGTGGATGCGGATATTCAGAGACCGGAACAGAGGATTCTGATTGGATAAAAGAATAGGGGAGAACAGATTAACAGAAAGGAAAATAAAAATCATGGACAAACAATATGCAGTAATCGGACTTGGAAAATTCGGTTATGCTGTGGCACAGACACTGTCACAGGCAGGAAAACAGGTTCTGGCAGTGGATAAAGACCAGGAACTGGTGCAGGAGATAGCAGATTATGTGACTTATGCTGCAAGGGCAGATGTGACGGACAGCCGTGTATTTGAATCGCTGGGAATCAGTAACATGGATGTGGTGATCATAGGGATCTCGGAAGATATGGAGTCAAGTATTCTGGCGACATTGCAGGCAAAAGAGGTAGGTGTTCCGCTGGTAATCGCCAAGGGGATGAATCAGATGCATGCCAAGATTCTGAAAAAGATCGGTGCAGACCGTGTAGTGATGGCCGAAATCGAAACGGGTATCCGTCTTGGTAAAAACCTGATTTCAGGAGGATTTCAGGATTTCTTTATGCTGTCAGATTCCTTTTCGATGGTAGAACTTGCGGTTCCGGATAGTTGGATCAATCATAATCTGGAAGAACTGAATCTACGAAAAAAATATGAAATTAATGTTATTGCAATCAAGAAAGGGGAAACGATTTGTGTCAACATCCATCCGGAAGAAAACCTGTGTATGGGAGAGATCTTGATTCTTGCAGGAGAAAATAAAGCACTGGCCAAATTAATGAAAAAATATAAAGAGGGAGATATTTGAAGCCCCTTCATAAGGATTAAAAAAGAAATCTGTCAGTAGTATGTCAGGTTTCTTTTTTTATGTGAGCAACATGTCTGAGTCCGTACCTGCATGAGATATTAGCGACGGTCTGAACAGGAAGTTACTGTTCACTGATAATACCCGCGAAGCGTGTTACTGGGAACGGAGTGAACAGTAACTACAGGAATACCACAGACTATATAATCGAAAGACAAGACTTGACATGCCCAAAATGTTGTACTATCATCCAGATAGTTGATAGTACAACTAACGGACAGATATTCTATAAAAAACAGAAAGAGAAAAGTATAAGTGAAGAAAGGATGGGTATTTCTTATGGATGATACAAAACGGCAGATCACGAAAATAGCCAGGGAAGTAGGAAAATTTACAGTTCAGACCATGAAAGAAGAGGGAATCGGAACTGCGGAGTTTGATGTGATTCATCTGGTACGTCATAATCCGGGAATCACCCAGACCAAAGTGCGTGAAAGTCTGAAGATGGATAAAGGAGCTGCGGCCAAACGGGTAGCACGCCTGGAGAATAAAGGATATCTGGTTCGAAAACCGAATCCGGAAGATGGAAGGAGCCAGCTGCTTTATGCGACAGAAAAAGCGGAACACCTGAAAAATTCCAAGACATCGATCGAAACTGTATTTTATGAATGGCTGTTAGAGGATCTCTCAGGGGAGGAAAAGGAGCATTTTTGTAAAACACTGGACATGTTGTACTGGAAATCAAAAAGAGAACGACAGGCAGGATTTGAAAATATTACACGGATTTTGGCGAAAGAGGAGAATGACGGGGATGGAAAACAAGGAACTGCAAAAGAAGAGAGAGGATGAGAAGTTTTGTCCGGAAAGAATCGGTTCGTATTTTCGGGTAGAATGGAAAGTTCTTCTTACAATTACAATCTCCGGCCTGATCTATAACCTGGGACTTCTGGCGGAACCGTGGTTTGAGGGAAGGATGACGGGAATGTTGGTGGATATTCTGAGAGGCAACGGAACTTTTGCCAATATGCTGTTTCTTGTAATCGGTTATGTGGCAGCAATCGGGATCGTACAGGTATCCAGATATGTCAAACGTTTTTATGTACGCAGGTTTGCAAATAATGTAAACCGGAGAATGAAAGAGATCCTGTATCACACTCTTGTGACCAGGGGGAGGGCGAGCCTTCGGGAAGAAGGGGAAGGAACCATCATGACAAAAGCCATCCTGGATGTAGATGATTGTGTGGAGGGCATGCGTAAATTCACGACGGAGATTTTTGATACCGGTGTGGCTCTGACAGCCTATGCAGGCATGCTTTTGTGGTATGACTGGCGGCTTGCTCTGCTGTGTATGATCTTTCCGCCGATTTCATATATTACAGCGGAGAAGATGAAACGGATGATCCAGAGAACCGGAGCAGCATATAAAAAGCAGTGCGGAGTATTGAGCGCAGTGACTCTTGATCGTGCACAGAACGCTGTCACTTACCGGGTGTTTGGCTGTGAGAGAGACCGGCAGATGGCTTATGAGAAGAATCTTACCGATTATGAAACATCCGCGGTAAAGGCAAATATCTGGAACAGTGCCATGCCTCCGATTTATAAAGTGATTTCTATGACCAGTGTATTGTTTATTCTGTATTTTGGTCAAAAAAATATACTGGGAAGCGGATGGAGCAGCTGGTCAATCGCAACATTTACCACGTTTCTGGCATGCTTTGTGAAGCTTTCTACAAAATCATCCAGTGCGGCAAAACTCTTCAATGCCGTACATAAAGCGCAGGTTTCCTGGAATCGTATCCGTCCGCTGCTTGACTCGGTAAACGAGGAAGAAGACGGAAAAGAATGGAGACCTGGAGATCTGGAAGTAAAAGATGTCTCATTTGCTTATCCGGATGGAAAGCGCGTGCTGGAACATGTGTCTTTTTCAGCAAAACCTGGGCAGATCATCGGCGTGACCGGTCCGGTAGCCTGTGGAAAATCAACCCTTGGGAAGTTATTTTTATGTGAATGTCCATATGAGGGAACGGTACGATTTGCAGGAAAAGATTTGCTGCAGATGGAAGAGGCAGAACGTAAGGGTATCGTAACCTACCTGGGGCATGATCCGGAACTGTTTCATGACAGCGTCAGAGATAATGTGTTGTTGGGAGACGAAAAAGATTTGAAAACCTATCTGAAAGCAGTGTGTATTGACCGGGAAGTTTCTGATATGGAAGAGGGAGAGGATACCTTGATTGGAAATGGTGGGGTTCGCCTTTCCGGAGGTCAGGCACAGCGTGTGGCACTGGCAAGAACACTGTGCCATAAAAAGCCGTTACTGGTGCTTGATGATCCGTTTTCTGCACTGGATAAATCGACGGAGAAAGAAGTGTTTGCCAATGTACGGGCGATGACCCGTGATTCGATCGTGTTGCTTTTGTCACATCGACTGTATCTGTTTCCACAGATGGATCAGATCATCTGGATGGACGAGGGAAAAACGACCGTGGGAACGCATGAGGAACTGTTACAGAAAGTTTCGGCATATGCGGCATTATTTACCACACAGGAAGGAGAGGACAGTCATGAAGCATAAAGGAAATGTACGAAATATTCTGATCGATACAGTAAAAAAACAAAAATGGCTGTCCAGCGGGATCCCGATCGCGGTGCTTGGAGCCATCGGAGCCTCTCTGATCCCGCCGCTTCTTCTTGGAAAAATCGTGGACAGTATTACGGCAGGACATGCGGTAGCGTTTTCGTTCTTTGTCCTCTATTTTGTTGTGCTTGCCCTGACAGGTTTTATGGATACGGCGCGCGAGAGTCTTCTGACTGTTTTCGGACAGAAGATCACGCATGCGCTTCGAAGTCGTCTGATGGAAAAGTTTCTCAGCCTCAGTGCAGATACGATCAATCAGCAGGAACCGGGAACGATGGTATCAAGGTTTGTGGGAGATGTGGATACGGTAGAGAACCTGTTTAATTCCGGAATCATCAGTATGTTTGCGGATACGTGTAAGATTCTGAGTATCCTGGCTGTGATCTGGTTCCGGAATAAGGGATTGACTTTCGTTTTACTGCTCTTACTGCCATTTTTGTTCTGGTTTACCAGACATGTACAGAAAAATACGTTAACCGCGCAGATCGAGAACCGAAGAGCAGTAGGCCGTGCCTCGGGTCATGTGCCGGAGACGATTCACAATATTCGGACGATCCACTGTTTTGGGAAAGAAAAATATATGGAAGAGCGGTATGACAAATATATCAGCGACAGCTATCGGGCGATGGAACGAACGAACTTCTATGATGCGATTTACTCACCGGTTATTCTGATTCTGAATGCCGTTGTGGTTGCTGTTGTGATGCTGTTATCTGCATCTGGCAATCAGCAGATTCTGACATTCTTTGGAATGTCTGCCGGAACAGCAGTAGCCGTGATCAATTACATTTCCCAGATTTTCACACCGGTAGAAAGCCTTGGTATGGAGATTCAGACGATCCAGTCAGCGATAGCAGGTATTCACAGAATCAATGAGTTTTTCAATCTGGAAGCAGCTGAAGCAGACAGAGCGAACGGAAAACGACAGGGTGTCCGGAAAACAGCAAAAGATATCATTGAACAGAAAAAACAGATTACAACAGATAAGATACATACGGCAGATGCCGGAGATCAGACCGCGGTATCCTTTGAAAATGTTGTCTTCGGCTATGACGAACATCTGGTTCTGGAAGGTGTGAGTTTTGAGGTGAAAAAAGGCGAACAGGTCACATTGTCCGGGCGTACCGGTGCCGGAAAGAGTACGATCCTGAAGCTGCTGCTTGGTCTGTATGAGCCGCAGAGTGGAAGCATACGGATCGGTAATGTTTCTGCTACAGAAGTTCCGGAAGAGGAAAGGAGATCGCTGTTTGGCTATGTGGAGCAGTCTTTCCATATGGTGCCGGGTACGGTGCGTGAGCAGATCACACTGTATGATCGGAGAATCACGGAAAAACAGGTGCAGGCGGCAGCAAGACTGACTGGTCTTGAAGATTCGATCGACAGTCTGGAAAATGGCTACGATACCGTGTGTACCCCGGAGATCTTTTCGCAGGGGCAATGGCAATTGTTATCCATCGCCAGGGCAGCAGTTGCAGAACCATCGATTCTGTTGCTGGATGAGATCACGGCAAATTTGGATGTGGAGACGGAAAAGGAAGTCTTACAGGCACTGCGGCGCGTATCGGAAAACCGAACGGTAATCTCGATTTCCCACAGAACTTCAGCGGAGATGGGACGGATCATAACGGTTTAGTAACGTTTTCACTTTTTTTTTTCGGAAAATCATGGTAAACTGTTAAAGTGTGACAGGTAATAATACGGTAGATTTTTGCATTTATGAAACGGTCACCTGCACAAAAAAGGAAATCGAAAAAACAGAAGAACTGTTCCGGTGATGAGAGTTAAAAACGGAACGGTGATAAAGGAGAAATTACAATGCCAGTATTTGATTTTAATAATACCCCGGATAAAGACAAACCGTTGACTTGTACTTATACAACCTTCCGCTCCGACGAATCCACCGCTACACCGGAACGCCCGATGCTGGTGCTGGATAATAAAAAACGGCAGTGGAAACATCATTCCAGCGGATTCTTTTCTAATCCGGCGAAACAGACGACATTTGAATTTGAAGAGGAAGATGGTATCGTATCCGCGGATATTTTGCAGATCGATGCCCGTTTTGTCAGCCTGTTAAAATGGCTCGGCGGCAATCATATTCATATCCGGCTGTCCGGTGAGAACAGAGAAAATGGGTATGCCGTTTATAAGATCCGTGAGATCGCTTTCGGTGGCGGCACCAAACTTTCGGCGGAGGATGGTTTTTTACAGTTTATGATCGAACGTCTTCTGGCAAGCAATGCACCGGAAGAGATCGAGGAAGATGAGGATGCAGAAGAAATCGGCGATGATATGAAACTGACCAGTATACAGAGCATCACCGACTTTATGACCTGCGCCGGAAAAACACTGCCGGATAATATTCGTCTCTGGGCGAGAAGAAACCTGGCGGTTGCAAAATCCCATGAGGTATCTCCGGAAGAGAGACGGCATGCACAGAGAGCACTGTCGATTATGATGAATGTACAGTGGAAGAGCAATTACTTTGAGTCTATCGACCCGCAGGAAGCAAGAAGAATCCTCGATGAAGAACTGTACGGTATGGAGAAGGTAAAACAGAGAATCATCGAGACGATCATCCAGATCAACCGTACGCATACGTTACCGGCATACGGTCTGCTTCTGGTAGGACCTGCCGGAACAGGAAAATCACAGATTGCCTATGCGGTTGCAAGAATCCTGAAACTGCCGTGGACAACCCTGGATATGAGTTCCATCAATGATCCGGAACAGCTGACCGGAAGTTCCCGTGTCTATGCCAATGCAAAACCCGGTATCATCATGGATGCATTTTCGATGGCAGGAGAGTCCAATCTGGTATTTATCATCAACGAGTTGGACAAAGCTGCCTCCGGCAAAGGAAACGGAAACCCGGCGGATGTTCTGCTGACCCTGCTTGATAACCTGGGATTCACCGATAACTATATGGAATGTATGATCCCTACGGTAGGTGTCTATCCAATCGCCACCGCCAACGACAAATCCCAGATCAGTGCACCGCTGATGTCCCGTTTTGCGGTGATCGACATTCCGGATTATACAGACGAAGAGAAGAAAATTATTTTCTCAAAATACGCACTGCCGAAAGTACTGAAGCGAATGAGTCTGAAAGAAAATGAAATTATTCTGACAGATGAAGGTCTGGACAGAATCATTCAGAAACATGCAAATACCAGCGGTATCCGTGACCTGGAACAGGCCGCAGAGCATATCGCAGCCAATGCTCTGTATCAGATTGAAGTCAATCATATGCAATCCGTAACGATCGATGCACAGATGGTAGAGAAAGTGCTTGAGTAATAAATATGAAAGAAAGTGTGACAGATGATTGGGTACACGAAAATTGCCCAAGGAGGATAATTGTTATGTGGAATGGAAAGAAAAAAGCGGTAACATTCAGTTACGATGATGGTGTGACACAGGATCGCCGTCTGGTGGAAATGATGAATACTTATGGTGTAAAAGGCACCTTTAACTTAAACAGCGGTATGCAGTCTTATGCAAATGTATGGGAACATCCCAAGGGGCTTCTGATTCATCGAATGAACACTGAAGGTTTAAAAGAACTGTATCAGGGACATGAGATTGCAGCACATTGTCTGACACATGCAGATCTTCCCAAATATGATGAAGAGACGATCCGCAATGAGATTCTGGAAGACAAGAAAAATCTGGAAGAACGGTTTGGGCAGCCTGTTGTGGGAATGGCGTATCCGTTTGGTACTTATAACGATACAGTAGTGGATATTGCGCGTGCCTGTGGTATCCGTTATTCCCGTACGATAGAGCGGACCGGAAATTTTGGACTTCCGGAAGAGCCGCTGACACTGAATCCAACCTGCCATCATAATGATGCGGATGTGATGGATCTGATTGACCGTTTTCTGGCATCTGACAGTGAGGAACCACAGCTTTTCTATCTGTGGGGACACAGTTATGAGTTTGACGTGGATCAGAACTGGGATCGGATGGAAGAGATCCTGAAAAAATTGTCCGGTCATGATGAAATCTTTTACGGAACAAACAGAGAAGTGTTATTTGGTGAATAATAACTATCTCGTACATAATATTATGATTATGTTCTGAATACTATCAGAATCTGTGGCAGATGCAAAGAAAAAAGGAGAACACAAATGCAATATGCAATCATAGGAGCCGGAGGAACCGGCGGAGTTATGGGATATTTTATGACAAAGGCAGGAAAAGATGTGACACTGATTGCCCGTGGCCGTCATCTGGAAGCTATGAAAGAGCATGGATTGACTCTGGAGCGTCTCTGGGATCCAAATCCTGAGACAATTGCTGTGAAAGCAACGGATATGGAACACTACAAGGAACAACCGGATGTGATCCTGGTGTGTGTAAAAGGGTATTCACTGGAAGATACCGTCCCGTTTATCCGCCGCGTGGCAAAACCGGATACAATTGTGATTCTGAATATCTATGGAACCGGTGCAAAACTGCAAAAAGAACTGCCGGAACTTCTGGTGACAGACGGATGCATCTATGTATCTGCCAACATCAAAGAACCGGGTGTGTTAGTGCAGCATGGAAAGATTCTGCGGATCGTCTTTGGAGTGCGGGAAAAAGCAGACTGGAGACCGGAACTCGAAGAGATCCGTCAGGATTTTGCGGACAGTGCCATCGACGGGATATTATCTGAAAATATCCGCAGAGAAGCACTGGAAAAATTCTCCTATGTCTCCCCGATCGGAGCAGCAGGACTGTACTGTAATGCGGTAGCGGGGGATTTTCAGGAAGAGGGAGCTCCGCGGGAACTGTTTTGTTCGATGATCCGGGAAATCGCAGCACTTGCAGATGCTATGGGCGTTCCATTTCAAAAAGACATGGTAGATGTTAATTTACATATTTTGTCTAATCTTGCACCGGAAACAACTACTTCTATGCAGAGGGATGTAATGGCTGGGAAACCATCAGAAATCGACGGACTGGTATACGAAGTGGTTCGCATGGGAAAACTGTATGGTGTGCCGGTTCCCTCTTATACGAAAGTAGCTAATCGACTGGCTGAGAAAAAAGGGATCATTTTTGATATGGATGGTGTTCTGGTCAATACGGAACCGTTGCATTTTCGGTGTTGGCAGGAAGTGCTGAAAGAGGACGGAATCACGCTGAACTATGAGATTTACAAACCGTGCATCGGTTCTACCAGAGAAGTTTTCCGGCAGCTGATGGTGGATGCTTACGGTGATATTTTCGAGGATTATCCGACGATGAACCGGAGAATGGAAGAAAAGAAAAAGGAAATCGTGGAAAAAGAAGGATTCCCGCAATGTGAAGGAATCCGGGAAGTTCTGGAAAAACTACATCAGGAAGGATATCTGCTGGCAGTTGGATCTTCTTCTCCGGAGGATGTGATCCAAAAAGTGTTGAAGGATCTTGACCTGGCTCAGTATTTTTCTGCTTTTATCAGTGGAGAAAATATGGCACATCCAAAGCCGGCACCGGATACGTTTCTTGCCGCAGCAGAAGCATTATTACTGGATCCTTCCGCATGTATGGTAGTAGAAGATTCCACTAATGGAGGAAAGGCGGCAAAAGCAGCAGGAATGTCCTGCGTCTGGTTCCATAATCCAGATTCCGGAGATCAGCAGATTCCGGATGCAGTTTTGGAGATTTCTTCCTGGGATCCTTCCAGTGCAGAGAAAATTATGAAAGTATCAGAACAATGAGAAAAAACAGAACAGCCATGCAAGTATTTTGAATAAAAGGAGCAGATGGAAATGTGTACAGCAGCTACTTATAAGACAAAAGATTTTTATATGGGACGGACGCTGGATTATGAATTCTCCTATGGAGATGAGATTACAGTAACACCAAGAAATTATCCGTTTCATTTTCGTCATATGGAAGAACTGGAAAATCATTATGCGATCATCGGTATGGCACATGTAGCGGATGATTACCCGCTGTATTACGATGCGGTCAATGAAAAAGGACTTGGAATGGCAGGGTTGAACTTCGTAGGAAACGCTGTCTACCAGGAAATCCAGGAGGGACGGGAAAACGTGGCTCAGTTTGAGTTCATTCCATGGATTCTTTCCCAGTGCGCATCGGTAGAAGAGGCGAAGAAAATGCTGGCGGAGATGAATCTGGTGGGAACCGTATTCGCCCCACAGTTTCCGGCGGCACAGCTGCACTGGATTCTGGCGGACAAATATGCGTGTATCACCATCGAATGTGTCCGGGAAGGACTGAAGGTTTATGATAATCCGGCAGGTGTACTGACCAATAATCCGCCATTTGAACAGCAGATGTTTTTATTGAATCAGTATATGCATCTGTCACCGAAACAGCCGGAGAATCATTTTTCCGAGCAGTTGCCATTACAGACCTACAGCCGCGGCATGGGTGCACTTGGACTCCCGGGAGATCTTTCTTCTACTTCCCGCTTTGCCAAAGTGGCATTTACCAGAGCACATGCAGTATCGGGAGATTCCGAGGCGGAAAGCGTCAGCCAGTTTTTCCACATTCTGGGATCGGTGGACCAGCAGCGCGGATGCTGTGAGGTGGCAGACGGAAAATATGAGATCACGATCTACACTTCCTGCTGGAATGCTCAGAAGGGAATCTACTATTATAATACCTATGAAAATCATCAGATCACTGCGGTTGATATGCATCGTGAGAATCTGGACGGAACCACACTGGCACGGTATCCACTGATTCAGAAAGGTGAGATCCGGTGGCAGAACTAGAGCGTGTCTGAAAAATCATTTCCGGAGAGCCTTCTTCAGACACGCTCTAGAAGATGTGAAAGGTATTCCCGGGATTTTTTTACTGGTTATTGCGATAGTCGTCAGGGTCTCGTGCAAGTACGGACTTTGAATCGTTGCTCGCGTAAATAAAAAAGACAGAAATCTGTTTCAGACATGTACCAATGGTACGGGACGATTCCGATTTCTGTCTTTTGGTGTTTATTGCTCGAATGATTCTATTACAGAATCTATGGTGATTACTGCGCCTTCTTCATGCGATAACTTCCACTACTGGTGCGGAAAGCGTCGATGATGCGCCGTACACTACAGAGTAAGGTAAGTCCGTATCCGATGAACAGCTCGCTGTAATAGCTTCCGGTGAGTTCGGAAAGATCCAGAATGTCATCCAGATACTGATAACACTCGGAGAAAGTGTAGCCTTCGTCTTTCAATGCGTCGTAAACATCCCAGGTCCAGGAAAGCCGATTGGCAAAGAAAATCATCACCAGCATCATCACAGTGGAAATGATCACACCTTTTCGATCCAGATGACCGCCAAGCAGTTCATATCCACGCAGTGCACAGATTGCAGTGACCGCTCCGGCAATACCGGCAATGTATCCCAGACGATAGATCAATACCCAGAGTGCACATCCGATCAGGGAACCGACGAAAGCACCTACGAGTCCGGCAACCAGATTACTCTTCTTTGCACAGGTTGTCTGCTGATTTTGCTGAAGATTCTGTTCAATCTGCTGTGCACAGGCGGTACACAGATAATGGTAGGAACCATTTACCTCATAATTTGACAGATACTCCTGTGTGCTGCCGCAGGATTCACAGCAGGGCAGATAATTACCGCTGCTCAGATATTGAATCAGAGGTTCCACAACACCGTTGATCATATCCGGAACTTTGTTTCCGTTTACTGCCGGCATTTTTATCGTCAGCAGAACGGAGGTGGAAGTACAGGAATAATCTACTAGATGTTTGACATTTTGCTTCTGGTATTCCAGATACTGCGCCAGTTGTGTGTTGTCGGGATCCTGTGCGGAGACGGCATTGATACGAACATGATAAACCGCCGACTCTGTTGTAATGACAACCGGATATCCCTGATAATTGCCATCTGTGTAGCTGCCGTGATCCGTCAGACTTCCCCCAAGAAGCTGTATACGTATTTTTTCCTTAAACATATTGAAATCCTCCCTCAAAATTTATATGTTCTACCCGTATCATAACAAATTCTGACATGTTTTACCATAAACTTCAGGATTTTGTAAGAAATAGAAGGAAGGTATTATATAGACAGAAAGATATAGTATAATTCATGAAAATGTAATGATTATTTCACGCTTGTAATGATAGGAATTTCATGTTAAAATACTTCAAAAATGAACATTCTAAAAATGAAAGAGAGGTATAGAAGGCATGATAAGCATTGAGTATATACATAAATTGCTGGATGTCTATAATCAGCTGTGTCGACCGTTATGCCAGCAGACCGGAATCCCGCAGACATCCCTGGATATCCTGATGTTCCTGAAAAACAATCCGCAGTATAAAACTGCTGCAGATATCGTAAAGATTCGTGGAATCAAGGCAAATCTGGTATCGCTCCATGTGGAACGCCTGGTGCAGGAAGGGTATCTGGAACGCCGTGAGGTGCCGGGAGATCGGAGGAAAACTGAGTTGATCTGTACGGAAAACACAGAGAATGTCTGGAGACAGGGATGTGAGATCCAGAGAACATTTATCGAAACGCTATTTTCCGGGATATCTGCAGAATCAAGGAAAGTTTTTGAACAGGTGATGGAACAGACAGAGGAAAATCTGAATATATATCAAAAGGAGAACAAAAAGAAATGAGTATTTTACTGACAGTAATTGTTACATTTTTTGCAGGTATGGGTGCAGGTCTCGGGACCGGATTTGCCGGCATGAGTGCGGCGGCGGTCATCAGCCCGATGCTGATCACATTCTTGGGAATGGATCCCTACATGGCAGTGGGAATCGCATTGTCCTCGGATGTGCTGGCAAGTGCCGTATCCGCATATACTTATGGGAAGAATAAGAATCTTGATATAAAAAATGGTCTGATCATGATGGTTACCGTGTTGTTGTTTACCATAGTGGGAAGTTACGTTTCCAGCCTGGTACCGTCCACAACGATGGGTAATTTCTCCGTCTTTATGACCTTCCTGCTCGGTATCAAATTCATCCTTCGCCCGGTCATGACTACAAAAGAAGCCATGGCACAGGTGTCTGCGAAAAAACGTGCGATTCAGTCTGTGATCTGCGGAGTGATGATCGGCTTTATCTGCGGATTTATCGGTGCCGGCGGCGGTATGATGATGCTTCTGATCCTGACATCCGTTCTCGGATATGAATTGAAAACAGCCGTGGGAACCAGTGTATTTATCATGACCTTCACCGCCCTCACCGGAGCCGTATCCCACTTTGCCATCGGCGGCACACCAGACTGGACAGTATGGATCCTGTGTGTGGTCTTTACCTTCCTCTGGGCAAGAATCGCAGCCGTATTTGCCAATAAAGCAACGCCAAAGACTCTGAACCGTGCTACAGGAGTGATCCTGGTGGTGCTGGGAGTTGCGGTTATGGCGTTTTCGGTGTTGGGATAGAGTAACAAATGTCTGCTGGTCGGATGGCTCTTTGAAAATATCATGCATAACCACGCAGACTATACCCGGAAATGATATCAGCTGCGAAATGGAAAGAAAAAAGTTAATAGATAATAAATTGGAGGATACAATATCATGATAATCAGAACTGCAACCATAGATGATCTGCCACAGATCGCCGCCGTAGAGTCCGAGTGCTTCCCACCGGCCGAAGCCGCCACAAAAGAGGAATTCACTGACCGCCTTGTCCATTACGCCAACCATTTCTGGCTGATGTTCGACGAGCAAAATGACAACAAACTGGTTGCGTTCGTCGACGGTTTTGTCACCAACGAACCGGATCTGACGGATGAAATGTACGAAAAAACTTCCATGCACGACGAAAGCGGTGCCTGGCAGATGATTTTCGGGGTGAATACAATCCCGTCCTATCGAAGACGCGGGCTGGCAGGAGAACTGCTGGAGCGGGCGATCGAAGATGCCAGAAAACAGGGAAGGAAGGGTCTGGTGCTGACTTGCAAAGATGCATTGATCCATTATTATGCAAAATTCGGTTTCCAAAATGAAGGAGTAACAGACAAATCTGTCCACGGCGATGCCGTCTGGAATCAGATGCGCCTGACCTTTTAACTGGAGTTAACAGGAACTAACTACCAGTTTTACACAGATTTAACGAAAATCATACAATACCATGATAGAGCCATATGCGTTCTCCCACTATACTGTAAACCGTAAATGAATTATACAGATTCATAACAGAGATTTTACAGATGATTTCAAGAATCGAGCAGCAGACAGCTGCCGGAAAAGGGAGAACACAAAATGAATGAAAATGTAAAAGTAGTATTTGGGCTGATCGGTGGGTTGGCGCTGTTCCTTTATGGAATGAACAGTATGAGTGATGCGCTGCAAAAGGCAGCCGGAGAAAAGATGAAGAAGATTCTGGAATTTCTCACGAAGAATCCGATCATGGGTGCGCTGGCCGGAGCCCTGGTTACGGCTGTGTTACAGAGCAGTTCGGCAACTACCGTTATGGTCATCGGCTTTGTAAGTGCCGGACTGATGAGTCTGCCACAGGCGATTTCCGTTATCTTTGGTGCTAATATCGGTACGACGATGACTGCCCAGCTGATGGCATTCAAAATCAGTGATTACATTTATCCGTTGATCTTCATCGGATTCATGCTGAACTTCTTAGGGAAAAAAGAAAAGGTTAAAAATATTGGTATGGTTATCTTTTCTTTCGGACTTTTGTTTGAAGGAATCGAGATCATGGGCAGCGTTATGAAACCACTGGCAGGAAGCCCGATCTTTGTAGATCTGATGGGAAAAGTATCTTCTGTTCCGGTGCTGGGTGTTGTCCTCGGTGCGGTGATGACTCTGGTGGTACAGAGTTCCTCTGCAACGATCGCAGTCCTTCAGAGCTTTGCTTCCCAGGCAGGACCGGACGGTGTCAGCAGCGTGATCGGACTGACAGGAGCGATTCCGATTTTGCTTGGAGATAATATCGGTACGACGATCACAGCACTTCTGGCATCCATCGGACAGTCCAAAGATGCAAAACGTACCGCAATTGCACACAGCTTTTTCAATATCACGGGTACCTGCGTATTTATCTGGATCATTCCGTGGTTTGCACAATTTGTACGTTATATTTCTCCAAAAGGAAATGAGATCGATGTGATCTCCCGCCAGATTGCCAATGCACATACGACATTCAACGTGGTCTGTACACTGGTATGGCTGCCGCTGATCCCGCTCATGGTGAAGATTGTTACCACGATTATCCGTGGAAGAGATAAGAATCCCGGTGTGGTTTATGAACCGAAATATCTGGATAACAAGGTAATTGATCAGCCGGTGGCTGCTATGTATCTGGTATCTCAGGAACTGGAAAATCTGACAGGATTTGCCGTACATATGCTGAACAGCCTGAAAGGTTCTCTGAATCAGAAAAAGACCTCAGCTGCATATGAAAAATTCAAAAATCAGCTGGATATCGTCCAGCACCTGCAGGAAGAAATCACGGACTATATCACCAAATTGTTTTCCAGCGGTAATCTGACGGAGCTTCAGTCTGAACAGACAGCAGGACTTCTGTATGTAACCAACAATATCGAACGTATCGCCGACCGGTGTCAGGATATCGACAGCATCTGGATAAAAATCCAGGACGATGGCATGAGCTTTTCCGAGGAAGCCGGCAAGGAAATTGAAAATTGCATCAATGTCCTTCTGGATCTGCTGCGCTTGGCAATGACAGCCGTAAAAGAGGGCAGTGAAGAGGAAGCGGAACTGGTATTCAAAAATAAAAAGAAACTGCATAAAGCAGAAAAGAAATTCAACAAAGCACACTTGAACCGCGTAAAGAATCAGAAATGCGATCCGGCGATGACCGGCTGCTTCTCCGGCATCCTCTACAACCTGGACCGAGCTGCCGACAACTGCGTAAGTATCGCAGAAGAAGCACTGGATAACCAGGGATTCGTAAAATTAGGCGAAGCCGCCAGAAACTTTGCGGCACCGGCTGCGGTTGTGTAGGCTGTGTAAGAGATAATAATAGTAATAAAAAATATATAATTTAACAGGAACAGAGTACTTTCGAATTTGAGGTATAATAAAATTTGAAAATACTCTGTTTTTGGTTGTTCGAGCAATGAACGAAAATCTTTTCCTTCATAAGAAACTGGTGATTAACGCGGTGTCTGAAGATGGAATTAAAATTGTAAATTTTATTTGATGTGATATGATTTTTATAGATAACATATTATCCAAAACAAGTAAAAAATCCAGATTTTGGATAATATATGATCCATAGAAAGGAAAAATCGACATGTCAAACTATGAAACGATGAAAGATCGTATGTCCTCCCATTTCCTGGAATACGATCAGGAAAAAATGATCCGGAAATTTGCTCTGGATCATGATGAAAAATATCTCTATATTTTCTTTGTTGGAAGAAAATACCGGATCAACCGCATCACCGGAGGAATCACCTGGTCTGTGGATGAATTCCGGACGGAAGAAAATGCAAATTACAACGAAGCCATGACAATCTACGATGTCCTGTGTAATTCCAAAGAATACTGCCATCCCGCCCATGAATGGGTTCATATCGGCAGCCTTTCTACGGTGCGGGGAGGAAATCTGGCAAATGACAGTAACTTTTCAAGGATGCAGGAAAGAAATTCGATGGAAAGACTGCAGAACTGGCGAAAGCCTGCGAGCGGCTGCATGGGATTAAGATAGAAAAAGGCGATGTGGCTTACCAGCTGGAACTGTTTTCGTTTCTTCCCGTTATACTGAGATTCTGGGAATCCGATGACGAATTCCCGGCGAGTTTGCAGGTACTGGTGGACCGGAACATTCTGGAGTATATGCATTATGAGACGGTGATGTTTGCGATTGGACATTTGCTGGAGAGAGTGGGAGAAGAGATGGAGCGATTCATGCAGGAATGAATGGGAAAGTAACTGGAGAGAAAAATCAGTAAATGCAAGTCTTAACATGTAAGATAGATGATATATAAATATAAAACCGCTATTGCGCTCTAAATTATAATATGATGTTTTTGAATCATGACAAGAAGTATTGTGTAAGAGTAGCATGGCGGTTTTTGATTTCTTATTAATTCATTTATGAACAGATAATATCAGCAGAAAATGATAATGGCTTTTTGTATACAAGAAAAATTCGGCATATTGTAAAAATAGATAAAAAATACCGGAAAGTATCGAAAAAATGGTAAAATATACTATGAAATAGCGAAAAAATTTGGACATGTTAATGCTATATGGTATACTATGAAATATATTATTAAAAACACAATTTAATAAATACATTAATGAAAATAATTTCAGGTTTATGTGGTACAAATAGCAAAGAGGGTAAAAATGATGACAGCGTATACGAATGAAACTATAATTGCCGATTATGATGATAATTATTCTACTGATGTCATGACCGGAGGACGTGACAAAAGAATGTATCTGTATTATCAGTTGATTCATAGCCTCAAAAAAGCAGAAAGTGTAGATATCATAGTGTCTTTCCTGATGGAATCTGGTGTCAAGATGCTGTTAGAAGAATTAAACAACGCTTTGAACAGAGGAGCGAAAGTGCGTATCCTGACGGGAAATTATCTGGGAATTACGCAACCTTCCGCATTATATTTGATTAAACAAAAATTAGGAAATCGTGTAGATCTCCGATTCTATAACGAAAAAAATAGATCTTTTCATCCAAAATCTTATTTTTTCCATTATAAGGGGTATAGTGAGCTTTATATAGGATCTTCTAATATTTCCCGCAGTGCATTGACTTCAGGAATTGAGTGGAACTATCGACTCAGTAGTCAAAAGGATACCGAAAACTATGAGAAATTTTTTCAGACTTTTCAGGAGTTATTTGAAAATCATTCCATTGTTATTGATGAAGAAGGGTTAAAACGGTATTCGAAAACCTGGCATCGACCGGCAGTGGCTAAAGATCTGGAAAAATATGAAATAGAAGAATATGAACATTCAGAAGTTACAAAGGTAAGAATGCTTTATGAACCACGCGGCGCACAGATTGAGGCTTTGTATGCATTGGAAAATACTCGTGCAGAGGGAGCAAAACGAGCATTGGTTCAGGCTGCTACAGGAATTGGGAAGACTTATCTGGCAGCATTTGACTCAAAAAAATATAAAAGGGTATTGTTTGTGGCTCATAAAGAAGAAATTTTAAATCAGGCTGCTATTTCTTTTAAAAATGTACGAAATTCTGATGATTATGGATTTTTTGATGGTGGTGAAAAGTGTACGAAAAGGTCAGTGATATTCGCATCAGTGGCAACATTGGGAAAACCGGAATATCTGTGTGAACAATATTTTTTACCGGATTATTTTGATTATATTATAGTGGATGAATTTCATCATGCGGTAAATGACAATTATTTAAGAATTGTAAACTATTTTAAACCACAGTTTCTTCTTGGATTGACAGCTACACCGGATAGAATGGACGGGAAAAATATATATGAGATCTGTGATTACAATGTGCCGTTTGAAATTTCACTAAAGGAAGCGATTAACAAAGGAATGTTGGTTCCATTTCATTATTATGGAATCTATGATGAGACAACAGATTATTCGCATTTGCATACTGTCAGAGGAAAGTATATGGAAGAAGAGGTAAATGCGATTTACATTGATAATGTACGCCGATACAATTTGATTTATAAATATTATCAAAAATACGGCTCCAACCGGGCACTGGGATTCTGTTATTCTATTATACATGCGGAAGAAATGGCTAAAGAGTTCTGTATGAGAGGAATTCCATCGGCAGCAGTTTATAGTGGTACAGGCGGTAAGTATTTTATGGAAAGGAATATAGCTATTGAAAAATTAAAGATTGGCGAAATTAAGGTTATTTTTTCGGTAGATATGTTTAATGAGGGTGTAGATATCCCAGCAGTAGATATGGTTATGTTCTTACGACCTACAGAGTCACCGGTAGTCTTTATGCAACAACTTGGTCGAGGACTTCGCCGAAGCAAGGGAAAAGAATATCTGAATGTATTGGACTTTATTGGTAATTATGAAAAAGCAGGAAGAGTCCGATCTTTGTTGACGGGAAAAAGTAGTGTTGCTTATCATCCGTCCGATCCATCAGATTTTCCGGATGGTTGTATGATTGATTTTGATATGAAACTGATAGATCTTTTTGCCGAACTTGATAAGAAATCTATGAAAATGAGCGACCAGATTCGGAGAGAGTATTATCGGATAAAGGAATATTTAGGAAAACGTCCAAGTCGAATGGAATTATTTACTTATATGGATGAAGATATCTATCAAATGACGATTTCTCATCCAAAAACTAATTTGTTTAAAAGATACCTGGAATACTTGAAAGAACTTGGAGAACTTACGGAAGCAGAAGGAAAATTTTGTCAGGGAATAGGAAAAGAATTTATCAGTTTGTTGGAAAATACGGCTATGTCTAAGGTATATAAAATGCCGGTGCTTATGGCATTTTATAATCATGGAAATATCCGTATGAAGGTAACGGAAGAGGATTTGTTGAAAAACTGGAAGGAATTCTTTTCTACTGGAACTAACTGGAAAGACTTGGAGAAAGAAATCACCTATAATGAATATTGCAACATTTCCGATCAGAGACATATCAAGAAAATTATAGATATGCCAGTACATTTTTTGCTGAAATCGGGGAAGGGATTTTTTGAAATGTGTGACGATGCGGTATTAGCGCTATCAGATGATTTGAACAGTGTAATTGAAGATGCTGTGCTAAAAGAACAGATGGGAGATGTGATTCAATATCGTGCAATGGATTATTACCAGAAACGATATCGGAAAGCTGAAGGACAGGAATAGTGGGGGGAACAAATGAAAAATAGTGAATATCCGAAAAACAGAGAATGGAAACAAAAAGCGTTTAGAATGCCAAAGCTACATAGTGGAGATATGGGGCAGGATAAAGTTTTGTATTATATTATGAAAATGGTCAAAGACGGTAATTCAGCAAATATAATGTTTAATATTGAAGGAAGCAACAGTACAGCCACTTTAGGGGAAATGTGTGAATAAATCCGCCCGACCGCTTGGTCTGGTTAATAAAGAAAAATGTGGACACTGAAAAAATTAGGGGAAATGTTCTTGGAACGACAGGATGGCTGCTTTTCCATGTTTTTTTTCTACTCGACAATTGTATTTATGGGAGAAATATTATTTTATTTGCAAGAGCAAAAAAATCATAGGAACTTCTGAAAATCGCGGAAGAATATTATCTGAACTAGAAAACAAATTTCGAAAGTTATAACCGAATCAAGTGATTTCGAGAGGGGGATATGATTCGGCTTGAAAAATATAAACGGGAGTATAATTTGACACAAAAAGGAGAGGAATTTATGTAGCAGATAGAAATTACTATGCCATCAGAGACTGAGGAAAAACCAGACGAAACACTTCTGGAAGAGCGGTTTCCAATGTCAAAATGGGGAGGTGCCTTAAAGTCTTCAACAACAGAGAAAAAACAAATGACAATCGTATACATGCAAAGAAAATAGTCGATGCATCTATAACCATTAGTGCATACCTGCAATTGATGAATCAGGCGATTTCTATCGAAGAAATTCAGGAGTATTCAAAAATGAATTACCAGATTGCAGTGTCATTGTCCAATAGGAGGAAAATAACATATGGAGAAAGGTAAGAAAAAATTTATTTTGAGTTCAGCAAGGAGATATAAACACTTAACAGAAAAATATGAAAAATATGCCGGAGATATAAGCAATATACAATTGCTTATGGAAGAAATGAATGCGTATGATATCGTGCAAATTGATAGAAACGAAGATGCAGAAGCGATAGACATACTAAAAAAGCAAGATGAAAGTACGATCAAAATTAGGTTGGGTGAAAATGTACTTTGGAATTGGAAATGTTTTTCAGAAAAAGTACAACATATAAAATCGTTGGTGATAATTGGTCATGACGATGTAACAAACGATATATTTCGGTTGGAAAATCTGGTTGATTTACAATTATTAGGCTGTCGTTTACGTGCGTGTGATTTGAATGAGATTGATAACCTTCGGGAATTAAAATATTTAGTGTTGGATGAATCGGAATTTCAAGATTTTCCAGTAAAGATATATAATCTTAAGCAATTACAGACGTTATCGGCTATGAATACAGGGGTCGATATTTTAACAGAAGACATAGGGAATTTAACAAATTTAACATATTTGGGATTGAATCATACGAAGACCAAAAAAATTCCAAAGGTGATAGGACAGCTTGAAAATTTAACCTCTCTGTATTTGGGAATGACGGAGGTGAGTGAGCTACCGGATACATTAAGAAATCTAAAAAAATTAGAGTACTTAGCTTTGTGGGAAACTCCGTTGATGGAACTGCCAGAGTGGATATGTGAACTCAGTGAATTGAAAGGTCTGTTTTTAGGAAGAGCGAGGAAAATATCGTTTCTTCCGGAGAAAATCGGTAAACTTAAAAAGTTGCAAAAATTATATATAGATGCAACAGCAATAAAAGAATTGCCGGAAAGCTTTGGAGAATTAACAGCTTTGGAAGAACTGCAAGTGGGAAATACTGCTATACGTAGATTTCCTAATATGGAAAAACTTAAGAATCTACATGTATGTAATTTGGACAATATGACATTAGAAAGAATTCCGATAGAATTTATAAATTCTGATATGGAAATAAAAATGGAGGATGATTACTCAGAAAATGTACTGAGTTTATATAAAACGAAGCTATTATGTCAGCCAATTAGTTTATTTACTCATGAAAAGGACTTTATAAGATCTTATTATGTGGAAAAGAAGATACATTTGAATGAAACGAAAGTTGTATTTTTAGGTGATGGAGAAGCTGGAAAAAGTCATATTATTGAAAGAATCAAAGAGGATAATTACCAATTAAAGCAATTTCAACAAGAATCAACACCAGGAATTGCAATCTCTCAAAAGCATTGCACAATAGAAGATGAAAATGTTTGTTTACAGATATGGGATTTTGGCGGACAAGAGATTATGCATTCGATGCATCGCTTTTTCTTAACAGAAAGAACGTTGTATGTTGTAGTAGTGAATGCGCGCGATAATACACAGGATGAACGAGCAAAATACTGGTTGAATAATGTTAAGAATTTTGCAAACGGATGTCCTGTGATTATAGTACTGAATAAAATGGATCAGAATCCAACAGCAAGCATAAATGAAAGATTATTAATGGATGATTATCCGCAGATAATTAAGACATTAAAGATATCAGCATTGAATGATTCGAAAGAAAAGTTTTCTCAATTAACGAAAACGATTATTTCGATTGTAAAAACATTTGACAGTTATGCAATGGATTTTCCAATCTCATGGAATAATATAAAAATGATATTGACGGAAATGAAAGAGAACTATATAACAGATCCGTTATATAGAAAAATCTGTTGCGAGAATGGAGTCGAGGATGAACAAATACAAAATTGGTTATTAGATTGGTTTCATGATTTGGGAGTGAGTTTTAATTATCGCAAGAAGGATGAATTATTGGGCGGTTATATGGTACTGAAACCAACATGGATAACGAATGCCATCTATGTGATTTTGTTTAACGGACGTGAATATTCAAATAATGGAATCATCAGTATAGCAAACATTATAGAGTTATTGAAAAAACCGCCGAGAGCTGTGACAGATATTATGTATAATATTACGGAAGTACCTTACATATTAGGAGTGATGCGAAGATTTGAAATATCGTATTCGATTGATGATAAGTATGAATTTATTCCGATGATGTGTGACCGGAATCAGCATGAGGATGCAGCACTTTTTATGCAGAAAGAATGCTTGGAATATTATATGGAATATGAATATTTACCGAACAACGTGTTACATAAATTGATGATAAAAATGCAGGATGATCTGGATAAAAGCAAGATTTGGTTAACGGGTGCAATTTTGTATTCGTGCGATGAAAATATTTCTGCATTAGTGCGTATGCATAACAATCGAATTGAAATTTATATAAACAGTACGGATAATGTGGTTTATCCAAAGAAAGAGTATTTAAATGAAATCAGGAAAAATTTATTGAATATTAATCGAGAATTAAATTTAAAAGCAGAAGATACAATTGTATATAAGGAAAATGGTATTTCTGAAGAAATAAAATATGAAACGCTGTTGGTTTATTTGAGTGCAAAGGAAAAATCAATGTTTTCTGTCAAGTTGAAAAAGTTAGTTCCAATTAAAAAAATTCTCGGTATAGTTGAAAATGAAATGGATTCCAAGCTGATTATTGAATATTGTCAGAAACACGAAGAGGTCACATATGCACTCGTGAACAGTATGCTTGCTAAAGCACATACGCATAGGATATACGAAGAATTACAACGGGATATAGAAGAGTGTTGCATGAAAATACAGGGGAATACTTTGCAAATATTACGAGGCAAAGAGAATGACAGAAATACGTACCTTAGAGATTTATTGTCGGTTAACAAAAGATATATTTTATGTGATCAGACACTAAATGGTTTATCTGCTAAGAAAAAAAATGCAGGGGAATTGGATCTATTAATAAAAGATAATAACCAAAATCCTATTGCAGTTTTGGAAGCATTAACATTAGATAGTGTAGATAAAAATTATATTTCTGAACATATTAAAAAATTATTCACATATGATACATGGGGACTGGAGAATAATTATATTATATGTTATGTTGAAAAAACAAAAAATTTCAAAGAATTTTGTGAACGATATAAGAAGTATATAAAGGAGTATAATTATCCTTATTCATTTTTAGACATGACATGTGAAAGCAATTATGCGGAAATTTCTGTATATCATGTTATCTTACAAAGAAACGCTGTTCAAACTGAAATCACTCATATTCTTGTGAATTTGGTATATAGTGATGGAACTAAATGATTACAATTTCATTCATGAGATTTTATTATAATAATAAAAAGATGAATCCAAAAGAGAAGATACAAGAGGGTAGACTTCTTTCAGAAACAGGCGTGTATAAATTATTCACATACAACACAAAATCGGTATAATACGAATACCATACATTCGAGAAATTTGTATCAAATATATACCTATGTAAAAAATTTAGATATAAAAAACTCTGGCAAGGTTGCAGGAATATTACTATATGCAAAAACGGATAAAATAATATTGCCAGACAATAATTACCGAATGGGTGGAAATGAGATTGCTGTTAAAACGTTGGATTTAGACTGTGGGTTTGCGGAGGTTAGAAGGCAGCTGGATGGGATAGTGCAGAAGTATTTTGAGTGATTAGATGATAAAAGGTATGTGTAAAGGGTGATTAAATGAAAAAGCGAAAATTATGGACAGCGATTGTATGGTCGTTTGTTGCCAGTATTGTAATAGGATTAATTTTTTTGTGTATGACTTGCGTATGGATTCTTTTAACAGACTATGCATATAAACAATTTAATCAAGTATTGTGTTTGTGTATTAAAAATGCTGGCTCGTATAGCGTATTATTAGTAGGAATAGTTGTAACTATTTTCTTTCAGATATACTCTCAGGAGAAAGAAATAGAAAATGAAGAACGAGTAAAGATAGAAGAAGTAGGGTATTATACTTTGGCGTTTTCGCTAGAAGAATTTCATTATGAGGAGAAATTTGTCGGGGATAAGATTGTTGTAGAAATTCAAGATGAAGAGGATTATTTATATGATCCGACCAACATAGATCCGAATAAATTTCATGTACTTATAAAATTTCTTACATCTAAAAAAGAAAGCACCAATTTAAAAAATATAATGGCGTTTAATGAAAGATATTTTGAAGAAAACAAAAAGGAAATCCTTGATAATTATTATAAGTCTTGCGAAAAAATTGAATATTGTTCGCCGTTGTATTGTGCTACGAAGCCAACAAACGATAATACTGAAGATATAAAAGATAACAGGAAAAGATATTTTTGGATTATCCTTAATTGTTCTGAAAAAAGTATAATTAAGAATGTTTGGTTTTCGGCTGTTACAGAAGAAGGATTGTTGTTATTTATAAAAGCAAAGCTGAAACTAGAAAAAGTAGATAATAGATTAAAAGTAAATCTTTTACAACAAACAACATATTATAAAGGGAAAAATGGGATAGTTGCACTGTATAGATAAAAAACTTAAATTTCTTGTATTTCTACTGATATGATGCGAGAAAAAAGTGGGATTATCAGATCGTATTGTTGAAAGATGCTTCAGCTTCATACGAAGCGTTGTAAGAGAAGAAATTAATAGGATAATATGATGAAAAATAATAAATCATTTTATTAAAATAATTGAAAGAAATAGATATTTTAGTAGAAACAGGTGGTGAGTAAGTAATGAGTAAAAATGGTTTTAGAATTGATGGTGATATAATTTCAATTACGCGATCAGAATGGGATTTTATGGCACAGGCAACTGTTCGTGAGGATTATCTTGAAGAAATTCAAAGTGTAACTTGGGGATTAAATAATAATAGATATCTGTATAATTCGAAATAT